>WNFO01014465.1_pt1 | contig 13206 bp, 7 predicted proteins | sample 5400251 | NCBI WGS metagenome assembly WNFO01 (sample SAMN13153354, study PRJNA577476) | soil metagenome | isolation source: 100 cm saprolite under Madrone tree | place: USA:California | collected 2016-06-14 | reverse complement strand
CTCCATAAGCGCTATCACGTCGATCTCACTTTGAAGCCGCCCAAAGTCCCGTACCGCGAAACCATCCGCGGCAAAGCCGACGTCGAAGGCAAGCACAAGAAACAGTCCGGCGGTCACGGCCAGTTTGGCGTTTGCCGCATCAAGATGGAGCCGGTCGAGCGCGGCAAGGGCGTCGAATTCGTCGACGATGTTTTTGGCGGCGCCATCCCGAAGAACTGGATTCCCTCCGTCGAAAAAGGAATTCGCGACGCTGCTGCGCGCGGCTTCCTCGCCGGATTTCCCGTGGTGGATTTCCGCGCCATCCTTTACGACGGCAAATATCACGACGTCGATTCCTCGGATATGGCCTTCAAGATTGCCGGCTCGCTGGCCTTCAAGGAAGCCATGAAGCAAGCCAGGCCTGCGCTCCTTGAGCCGGTGATGCACGTCGAGGTCTACGCCCCCGATCATTACTCCGGGGACCTGATGGGTGACCTCAGCGGCCGCCGTGGACGCATCGCCGGCAGCGAAAGCCGCGGCCACAACGTCATCATCAAAGCGCAGGTGCCGCTCGCCGAAATGCTCAGCTACGCCAACGACCTCATCTCAAAAACGCAAGGTCGTGCCAGTTATTCCATGGAGTTTTCGCACTACGACTACGTGCCCAGCGAACTCGCCGAAAAGGTTATCGCCGCGCATAAAGCCGCCCACGGCGAGCAGCTCGTCGAAGAAGAAGCCTGACGCTTGACCTGCCCGTGTGGACAGGGGTGTCTGTAACGAATGAAACCGGGAAAAGTTAATGCTCAAGTAGGCACATCACCGCGCGAGCATATTGATTCAGAGCATACCTTCCCATACCCTAAAAAAGTTCGAGCCTTCGATGCAATTTGCCTCTTCTGAGGCAATCTTGTCTTCATTCTCATCGCTTGCTCGATCATGCCCAGGCGATTGCCACAAACACAACTGGGTGAAGCCAAGTTTTTAGAAAGCTGGCCGCAGCCTGCCCGTCGCAGGCCGGTACTAGGAGTAATACAATACTTATGAAGTCCCCGATGAAATTCCCCTTTTTTGCATCCCTGACAATAATCGCAGTTGTTCTCTCCGCCTGCAGCGGCTTGCCAAAGTCTAGCGGAGGAGGAGGGGGAGGCGGAGTGGGAGGTCCTTTCACCATCGGCGGCATGGTCACCGGCTTGGCGTCGGGCGGATCCATGACGCTGCAAAATAACGGAGCTGAGAGTCTGGTAGTTTCCGCCAATGGCTCTTTTACATTCAAGACCGCGATTGTCGCCAACAATCCTTACTTAGTTACGGTTTCTGTGCCCCCTGCCGCGCAGACTTGTACAGTGGCTGGTGGTAGTGGCAAAGCGACAGCCACAGTCACCACGGTCGTTGTAACCTGTACCACAGGCACGGAGGCCATCGGGGTAACGGTTGCCGGCCTTACGGGCACCGGGCTGGTTCTGCAAAATGGCACCGAGTTCCTTACGATAACGGGGACCACTACCACGTCCCAGTTCAAAACTGCCATCCCCTTCGGTCAAACCTATAATGTCACGGTTTCCACCCAGCCGATCAACCCGGCGCAGACCTGCATAGTCGCCAACCCCAGTGGCACATCTACCGCAGGCGTCGCCATCAATGTTCAGGTCACCTGTTCTCTTGGAACGCTTTCCATTGGAGGCTCGGTTTCTGGATATTCCGGAGGTACGGGTTTTGTATTGCAAAACAACGGTGGCGACAATCTAACGATTACGAAGAACGGCGTATTCACATTCCCGACACTCGTCCCTGTCAACGGCGCCTATAAGGTTACGGTTTCCGGGCAACCTTCCGGTCCCAACCAAACCTGCACCGTGAGCTTGGGAACCGGGACGGCCACAGCCAATGTTACTAACGTAGCGGTGGTATGCCCGGCTGTCTTCCATCCCATCAACGTCACCGTAGTGGGAGTCTTGGGCGCCAACGGCGCCATGCAGTTGCTGGACAATGGCGGCGACAATCTCTTGACACCCAAAAATGGCGATTACGTCTTTGCCACCCCTATCGCCCACGGCAGCGCATATGACGTTACTCAATTTGTTGCGCCGGGCACGCAATTCGAAGGCTGCATCGTCTGGGGTTTTAGCGGCACTGCCCTCTCCACTCCCGTTAACCCCATCCCGCTTGTCGATTGCGGTCACAATGATTGGACGTGGATGGATGGCACCAATCTGGTCGATCAATTTGGCAAAACTCCGCAACCTCCTCAGCCACCAACGCTACCTGCTCCGCCAGCACCGGGCATCCAAAAACTGTCTCCGCTCTCAGGCTTTCCGGGGACACCGGTGACGATCACCGGAGTAAACTTTGGAGCGACTCAGGGGACCAGTACGGTCACTTTCAATGGGGTGACTGCGGGAGTGACAAATTGGAGTGCTACTAGTATCACGGCCATAGTGCCGGTTGGAGCTACTTCCGGAGCCGTGATTGTCACGGTTGGCACGCTGACAAGCAATTCAGTGAGCTTCACGATACCAACGTGTCCCCCTCTAATCAGCGATACCCCAGGAGGGAGTCAGTATTCCTCGACTTGGACCGACAACAGCGGCAACCTGTGGCTCTTGACTGGTATTGGGTTCACCAGCACGACGACACCACCGCCTTCGAACTTGCCAGGATATTTCAACGAGCTATGGGAATACACCGGAACTAACAGTTACGGTGGCGGTTGCGGGAATCTCTGGACGCTAGTCACGCCTTCAGGCTCCACCCCTCCTGGGCGATGGGGCGCAGTCACTTGGACCGACCCTGCCACCGGCAACCTTTGGCTATTCGGAGGCCAGGATGGTTCCTTGGCATTCCTGAACGATTTGTGGGAATTCAACATTACAACGAAAACATGGACGTTCCATGCCGGCGGCAAAAACGTGCCGGGAGTCTATGGCACCCAGAACGTGGCTTCGGCAAGCAACTTGCCAGGTGGACGCTGGGGAGCCAGTGCCAGACTCGATGCTTCCGGCAACCTTTGGTTGTTCGGGGGATTTGGCTGCGATTCGACGGGAACGCAACCCAACTGCTCAAATCTCTTGCTGAACGACCTGTGGAAGTATAGCAGCGGGCAATGGACCTGGATAAATGGTTCCATTACGGGTAATTCGGCTGGCTCCTACGGCACCCAAGGCTCTACAGCTGCCACCAATCAACCTCCGAGCCGTCAAGCATCCGTTGCTTGGATCGACAACTCTGGGAATTTCTGGATGTTTGGTGGATTCACCAGCGGCACAAACGGATTCAACGATCTGTGGAAGTTCGACCCGGTGGCCACTCAATGGACCTGGGTCAGCGGTTCCAAGGGCGCAACCAGTACTCCCGGAAACTACGGTACCCAGGGAATTGCGGCTTCTACCAACGTGCCCGGCGCGCGGTGGCTTTCCGCAGCCTGGAGCGATATCCACGGAAACCTCTGGCTGTTCGGCGGTCAAGGCTTCGACGCCACCGGCAACGGCTCGCTCGGCGACCTTTGGACGTACAGCCTCGACGCTACCACCGATCCGGGAAACCCGGCAAAAATTGCGTTGAACCAGTGGACTTGGATCAAGGGCCCCAACGCTGTCAGCCAGCCGGGTATATACGGTAAACCTCCCGACCCAAATGGGGTCTACCCCCATGTGACGAGCAACCCCGGAACTCGCTGGGCTCCGTCTTACTGGACTACTACTCCTGCGCAAACTGGGGAGCAGATGTTCTGGATGTTTGGCGGCGAAGGCTTCGATGCAACAGGCTCAGCTGGAAATGGCTTTAGGTTGCTAAACGATCTGTGGAGATATCTCCCGTATCCCTGATTCTCTATTTGGCGGAATATTCCATTCGTTAGACTCGTTCCCGGAGGCCCGGCCAGGGCCTCCGGTTTTTTTTCCTTCTTCAGCGCATTTAGGCCGGTCCCGCCGCGCGCTGAAATTGTTCACCATCGATAAAGTGGCCCACGGCCGACGACTTGTTGTCGAAGAAGAAGGCTAAATTAATTTCTTTTCCTCGCGCACAATTCTTGTTTACATTCCTGCAACTTAATTTTTAATATTTCTCACGACCGCCTCAAGATAATGGTATCTTCGGGGGGAGTTTGTTGGTTCCGACCCGCGCCCCTAAACAGCAAACCTTTAGATGGCGGCTCGTCCGGCCAGTCGCCTGGAAGCGCTTTCTAAACGGAGATAAAACACTTATGCGCATTTTGCTGTACAACCCTGATAACGGGGTCACGCGTAATTTTATGCCTCATCTCTGGATGTTCCTGCTCCAGGCTTTGACGCCCGCAGGCCACGAAGTTGTGCTCATCGACGGCAACGCGCAACCCATGGATGAAGCTGGCATCGCCCGCTTTGTGCGCGAACAAAACATCGGCCTTGTCGGGATTGGCGCCATGACTCGCATGATCGCCAAAGCCTACCGCATGGCCGACGCCATTCGCGCCGTCGGCGTGCCGGTGGTGATGGGCGGTCCTCACGTCACGGAAGAAGCTGACGAAGCCCTTGGCCGAAACGGCGGGCCGCGTCATGCCGACGCCGTCGCTCTCGGTGAAGCTGATGAAACCTGGCCCAGAATTGTCGCCGATGCCGAACGCGGCCACCTCAAGGATATCTACGCTCCGGTGGATGCCTTTGGACAAGAAAGCAAGCCTAGCCTCAAAGAATATCCGGCGATTCCCTGGGACAAAATAAACCTCGCTCAATTTAATTTGGTTCCAAAGATGGTAGCACGCACCCTTCAACGCATCGGTGATGGCTGGGGCACATTTCGCATCATTCCCATGGAGTCGGGGCGCGGCTGTCCCTATGGCTGCGAGTTCTGCACGGTAACCGGATTTTTCGGCGACTCCATCCGTTTTCGCACCAATGACAGCGTGGTGAACGAGCTGCTCCTTTTGAAAGCTCGCGCGAAAAGCGAAGGCGGCCAAATTGCTGTCTTCTTCATTGACGATAATTTCGCGATTAACATCAAGCGCACCAAATCGCTCTTGCGCGACATTATCGCCGCCGGCGCCCAGGTGCACTGGGTCGCGCAGATCAGCGCCAATCTGTTACGCGATGAGGAACTTGTGGACCTCATTGCCGCTTCAGGCGGCAAGTGGGTCTTCATCGGCATGGAGTCCATCGATCCCGCCAACCTTGCCGACGTCAACAAGGGTTTCAACAAGCCCGGCGAATATGCCGCCGTCCTGCAAAGGCTTGCCGCCCGCAACGTTTACGCCATCACTTCTTTTATTTTCGGCATGGACAACGACACCGTAGGCGTCGCCGAGCGCACTCTCAAGGAGATTCGCACCTGGCCCGCGGGGCTGCCCATTTTTGGATTGCTCACGCCACTGCCCGCGACTCCGCTTTACAAAAGGCTGGAAGCTGCCGGGCGATTGACGCGCCCCAAGCATTGGCAGGAGTTCATCCCCTTTGCGATGGCCCACACGCCGCTGAAGATGACTATCGAGGAGGCTCATGCCGAAGTGCGCGCTGGGTGGGCTCATGCGTACAGTCCGGAAGCCATGGCCCAAGCTGTCGATTCGCTGAAGGACAAGCCCTTGGGTTATCGCATAAACATTTTCATCGCCCGTATGTGTTTCCGCGGAATTTATTTTCCTCAGATGGGTCCTTTGTCGTGGCTGAAATTGATCTACCAAAATCGCCGTACCATCTTCAGCCTTGTACGAGAGGCTTTCGCTGCCGGGTATGGCAGGCCCGCTCGCACCGCCCCCGACGAAACGTTTGATACCGGAGTCCCCGCGGCGTAGCGTCGCTACATCAATTCTTCAATGAACGAACGGGCCGCGTCGGGAGGCACTCTCGGGTCGCAATGTACAAGAGGTCCTTCATTTAATACCGGCTCCGCCCCATGCAGTGTTGAAACGTCGGTACGCTCGAAGAATTTCCCGATGGGAATCTCGTCACCCCAGAGCAGGGATTTTTCCATGGCCGACATCCAGTTGGCGGGGTCATGCGCGGAATCGTCTTCAAGTTTTTTTACGCGCGGACGGAACCACTGGTAGGTATTGTCGTGATTGTACGTGACGCACGGGCTAAAAACATCCAGGAAGGAGAAGCCCGGATGCTCGATACCTTGCTTGATCAGTTCGGTGAGGTGCTTTTGTTCACCACTGAAGCCACGCGCAACGAAGGTCGCGCCTGCGGCCAGCGCCAGGGAAATGGGATTGACCGGCGCTTCGATGTTGCCAAAGGGCATGCTTTTCGTTTTCATGCCGACGCGGCTGGTTGGCGACGTCTGGCCTGTGGTCAGGCCATAGATCTGGTTGTCCATGACGATGTAAAGCAGGTCCACGTTGCGGCGCATCGAGTGGACAAAATGGTTGCCGCCAATCCCGAAACCGTCGCCGTCGCCGCCGGTCACCATTACCGTCAGTTCGTGATTGGCAAGCTTCAGTCCAGTAGCCACCGCCAGCGCCCGGCCGTGCAGCGTGTGCATGCCATAGGTATTCATGTAGCCCGGGAAGTTAGACGAGCACCCGATACCGCTGATGGTGACGACGTTGTGGTTCGGTATGCGCAGCTCAACCAGGGCTTTTTGGACGGCAGCAAGCACGCCAAAATCGCCGCATCCCGGACACCAATCGGGATCGACTCTCCCTTTCATATCCGCCATGGTCAGTTGCTGACTGGCACGCTGTACGCCTGTCGCCATTTGCGTCTCCTCCTTAGACCATAATCTCGTGCATGGGAACGGAGAGTTTCCTCTGCCCGGCGAGTTGTTCCTTCACGGCCTCGACAATGTGGTGCGGCATGAAAGGTTCGCCGTCGTACTTGCGGATGTGACCGTCCGGCACAAAACTGGTTTCGCTGCGCAGGTAGCGCGCAAATTGGCCGCTGAAATTATTTTCGACGATGATGGTGTGCCGCGAGTCTTTCAGAATTTCAAGAATGGCTTCACCATGCAGTGGCACGAGCCAGCGAATCTGCAGTTGATTGGCGGAGATTCCTTCCTCATTGAGGATCTCGCAGGCTTCCTCGATTACACCTTTCGTCGAACCCCAGCCGATCAACGTAACATCCGCGTCGCGCGGCCCGGACAGCGTTGCACTCCGTCTTCCATGTGTTCGTCCGTGGCCACGGTGTGGATGTGGCCGGGCACGCCCGGAACGGCTCGCGGTGAAATGCCGCTCTCGGTAATTTTGTAGCGTTTGTAATCACCGTTCATGCCAACCGCGGACGGCGCACCGTTGCCGTTGCCACTGGCCGCGGTGATAAGTTCTCCGCGATCGATAGGTGGGCTGAAATCCAGATCATTCGGATGAACGCTGAGCCGGCCTTCCGACAGCAGCAGATCGCAAAGCACCAGCCCTGGGCATTGAAAGCGGTCGGCGATATTGAAAATCTCTGGGATGAGCTTGAAGCAGTCGCCGATATCCAGCGGAGCCGCAATCACTCGCGGATAATCGCCAAAAGCAGCGCCGAGCATCTGCCACAAATCGCCCTGCTCGGTCTTCGTCGGGACGCCCGTGGACGGGCCTGCTCGCTGGCAGTTGATCACCACCACTGGCGTCTCGATCATCGCGGACATGCCCAGGCCCTCGCTCATCAACGCGAATCCGCCGCCCGACGTGGCGCACATGGCGCGAACACCGGCATGAGCCGCGCCGATCGTCATATTGATAACGCCGATTTCATCCTCGACTTGGCGGACCATGATGCCGGCTTTGCGCGCGTGCGCTGCCATCCAGTGCAGCACGCCCGTCGAAGGACTCATCGGGTACGCGCAATAAAACTTTACGCCGGCCGCCGCTCCGCCCATGGCCATGGCGACATTGCCGCTGAGAATCGCGTAGCGATTCTCTGTCTTGGGAATGGGATTCGCGAAATCCGAAAAGTGTGCGGCGGCATGATCGTAACCGGCCCGCGCAACCCCGACGTTCGCGGCTACTACGGCTTCGCCTTTTTTCTTGAACTGCTCGCGGAGCACTTCCTCCAACGCCGGAAAGCCGATACCCATCATGTGCAGGCCGGCGCCCATTGCCAGCGTGTTCTGCGCGACCTTATTTCTGCTGATGTCCGCCAACTCGGAAACCGGGAGCGGGCAAAGCTGCACTCCCTCGGCAGGAGGCCCCGGCTTTATGGTGTCGGCATTATAGATACACGCCGCGCCGGCAGTGAGCAGCTGCAGGTGACGATCCATCGTGTCCTGGTTTAGGGGAATGAGCAGGTCGATTCGGTCACCCATGTTGGTGACCTTTTCGCTGCCTGTTCGAATCGTCAGTAAGGTGTGGCCGCCGCGGATGATCGATTGGTAGGCGTTGTAGGCATTCAGGTGCAGGCCGCGCCGGCTGAAGATCTTTGCAAAGATGTCGCCCGGCGTTGCGACTCCCTGTCCGGCCGCGCCTCCGATACCGATAGCGAAGGTCTGCTTCATCGCACCCTCTCTAACTGAGTACCGGCCGTTCCACTGCTCCCCAGCGCTCGGCCGGGCTCAACTCAAAGTCTGTGTTTCCGTCAGAGACTCCTCCTCCGAATAAACCGCTGGTTTTTTCGGGTACGCGGAGTATACACCCATTTCTTCGCTATGTTCTTTTCAACTTGGGATTTACCGAGCTGGCATCCGCCCGTGCCCCAAGGCCTTGCAGCAACACTGCCGTTTGCTCGCCGCCTCTCTTCGTTGACTTGACTTCGTTTGGAACCTAAGATGTGCGTCAAATGTTGGACTCCCTGTCTCTCATCGGTCGGACCGTCTCCCACTATCGCATCCTGGAAAAGCTTGGTGGTGGCGGTATGGGCGTGGTCTACAAGGCTGAGGACCTGCGGCTGCACCGCTTTGTCGCCCTGAAGTTCCTCCCTGACGATTTAGCCGCTGACCCGCAAACCCTGGCACGATTCGAGAGAGAGGCACAGGCAGCCTCCTCGTTGAACCATCCCAACATCTGCACCATCTACGAAATCGGCGAGTCTGAGGGCAAAACCTTCATCGCCATGGAATGCCTGGAAGGTGCAACTCTGAAGCACACCATCGCCGGGCACCCGATGGAACTCCAGCGCTTGCTGGATTTGGCCGTCGAAATCACCGAGGCTCTCGACGCCGCTCACTCCAAGGGAATCATTCACCGGGACATTAAGCCTGGCAACATCTTCCTTACCAGCCGCGGTCACGCCAAGATTCTCGATTTCGGTCTGGCAAAAGTGACTTCCACAAAAAGCGCCGCAGCCAACGACGCCGCGGCGACACTAGGAGTTGACGACCTGCAGCAGACCTCTCCAGGGACAACATTGGGCACCGTGGCGTACATGTCACCCGAGCAAGCGCTCGGCCAGGAACTCGATCCCCGCTCCGACTTGTTCTCCCTCGGCGTCGTTCTCTACGAAATGGCTACCGGAACCTCGCCTTTTCAGGGCGCCACTTCTGCCGCCATTTTTAGCGCCATCCTGAATCAAACTCCTGTGCCACCAGGACAGTTGAAACGCGGCCTGTCCCCTAAATTGGAAGAGATGATCAGCAAGGCCTTGGAAAAGGATCGCGAGTTGCGCTGCCAAAGCGCTGCCGAAGTGAATGCCGATCTCAAGCGCTTGCGGCGGGAGCTGGAATCCGGCGCGGCATCCCGAACTGCCGTTGCCGCGCAGCCGCGGGTTCGCCGCCGCAGCGCGGTGGGGGCAGTTGTGGCGATTCTCGCCGTTCTCTTTGCGGGCTACGTTTTTCGCAAAGGCTTCGCTGGAAACGCCGTCAATCCGCTTTCCGCCGCGCGGCTCGTTCAGCTCACCACCACGGAAGGTCTCCACGAGTTTCCTGTTTGGGCGCCCGACGAAAAACGCTTGGCCTACTGCGGGGAAATCGAGGGTTTCAAGAAGATATTTGTCAAAGCGCTTCAGGGAGAACCGCAACAATTGACTGCCGGAGACGGGGACGACATCCAGCCGAAGTGGACTCCCGACGGCCAGAGTATTTTGTTCGTTCGCTCCAATCAGCCTCGCGGGAAGCTCGAGCCCGGCGATGTATTCGGCCAGTATGATGGCGGCGATATTTGGAGAAAGGATCTGGCCTCCGGCGCCGAAGAAAAATTTCTGAACAACGCGTACAATCCATCCTTCTCCCCCGACGGAAAGGCCATCGCTGTGGACGCTTCCTGGGCTGGCCCCCGGCGCATCTGGATCGTCGATGCGCAGGGACACAACCCGCTGCAAATCACTTCCGACAGTTCGGAAGCCGTGGACCACTTGGAACCGAACTGGTCTCCCGACAGCAAATACATCGTGTTCCAGAATCTCGAGCGCACGAAATTCAGCATAAAATTAGTCAACGTCGCGACGCGCGTCGTAACGGCTCTCACCGACGGACGATTTCAGGATCTCAACCCCGTGTGGTCTCATTCCGGAAAACACATCTACCTCTCATCCTACCGGGGCGGCGGACTGAACATCTGGCGTATGGAAATTTCGGGGAACGGCGTGCCGATTGGCGCCCCGCAGCAAGTGACTGTGGGTTCTGGCCAGGACGTACAGTTGGCGATGTCCCCAGCAGGAGGGCAGCTGGCATTTGCGATTTTGCGGCAGAACGCGGACCTGTGGCGCTTGCCGGTCTCCCCTCAAACCGGCTTGGCCACCGGCAACCCAGAGGAGGTTTTGGCCAGCACGCGCGAAGACAGCCGTGGCGCGTGGTCACCCGATGGAACCCAAATCGCCTTCAATTCCGACCGCAATGGCGAGATGAACCTCTACGTGCATTCTCTGGCGGACCATTCGAATCGGCAAGTGACCAAGGGGCCGGGCGGCGACTTTCAGCCCCAATGGTCACCCGACGGCAAACGCGTGGTGTTCTTCTCTTCCCGGGCGGGCAACGCTGATGTCTGGCTTGTCGATGTGGCGACAGGTTCCTTGACGCAACTGACTTCGCACGGCGCCCTCGACATCAATCCTTTTTTTTCTCCCGATGGCTCCTATATCGCTTTTCAATCGGACCGCAGTGGTCGGCTGGAAGTCTGGGTGATGAAGTCGGACGGCAGCGAACAACGCCAGCTCTCAAAGATCGGCGTTACCGGACATTTCCTGCGCTGGTCGCGCGACGGGGCGAACGTGGTCTTCCGTTGCCCTTGCGGTGGAAAACCTCAAACCTACCAGGTGCCTCTCACCGCTCCAGATCCCGTTCCGCTCAATAGTGAAATCGTCGGCGGTTCCCATATGTCCTTCTCTCCGGACTATTCGCTCCTCATGGATGTAGTTGGCCACAAGACGCTCTGGGTTTCGCCCGTTTCCAGCGGCAAGCCCGTGAAGGTTTACGAATTCTCCGACGGTGAAAGCCGCATTGACTATCCCGTATGGTCTCCCGACGGCAAGTGGGTGCTCTTCGACCGCTTCCGCCCGCAGGGCGGCGACATCTGGATGCTCAAGAATTTCGAATAGCCCAGGTTGCCTTCGCCTGGTACATCTTTCCGTCCGTTCCGCGCTTCATCTATAAGACTCGTCAGCCAGCCCAAATTGTCTTTGCCCCTGCCAATTTGGAGGCTGTTTTTGTTTGCCCGCAAGGTGCACACTCTTTCCCATGAAAACCAGCAAGCCCGCAAAGTTCGGCCCGCAGACGCAAGCCATTCACGGCGGTGAACCCAACCGCCGCGGCGTCAACGGCCCCATTGTCACCGAGATCATCCGCTCTTCCACTTTTACTTTTTCTTCCACCGAAGAAATGAAGCTGTGGGCTGAGGGCAAAAACAAAGCCTACATTTATACCCGCTACGGCAATCCCACGCTCTCTGTCGCCGAGAAGAAAATTGCCGCCCTCGAAGGCGCGGAGGCCGCCGTCGTCACCTCTTCCGGCATGGCCGCCATTTCCTCTGCTTTGCTCGCTGCGCTCAAGGCCGGCGACGAAGTCATCACCACTGCGCAAACCTACGGCGGCACGTATCGCCTAATGCGCGACGTTTTCCCTAACATGGGAATCACAGTCCGTCAGGTCGGCACCGATCTCGCTGGTATTGAGAATCTTGTCTCTCCGCGTTCAAAAGTTCTTTACGTCGAAACGCCCACCAATCCCACTCTTCGCCTCGTCGATATTCACAAAGCCGTGTCCTTCGCCAAAAAACACAAACTTGTCTCCATCATCGACAACACTTTTGCTACGCCGGTCCTGCAGAATCCCATCGCGCTCGGATACGACATGGTGGTTCACAGCGCCACAAAAGCTCTTGCCGGCCACTCCGATATCATCGCCGGTGTGGCCGTCGGCAATTCCCACTGGATGGAACGGGTTCGCCACATGATTATTTACCTTGGCGGCTCGATGGATCCGGGCGCCGCGTATCTCTTGATTCGCGGCATCAAAACGCTCGGCGTGCGCGTGCAGCGCCAGTGCGAAAACGCCATCGCCGTCGCTAAATTTCTCGAGCGGCGCCCGAAAGTTTCGTGCGTGCATTATCCCGGCCTCAAATCTCACGCCGATCACCAGCTCGCTCGAAAGCAGATGCGCGGATTCGGAAGCATGCTGGCCTTCGACATGAAGGGCGGGCTGTCCGCGGCGCGGCGCTTCTGTGACCGCGTGCGGCTGTTCCTGCTGGCAGCAAGCCTTGGTGGAGTTGAATCCCTCGTGATTCTCCCAATTTACAGCTCGCACTACAACATGACGAACGAGGAATTGCGGCGCGCGGGCGTCAGCCCCGGTACGGTGCGCGTTTCGATTGGTTTGGAGGACAAACAGGATTTAATCAAAGATTTGAAACAAGCCCTCGCCTAATTTCTTGTCGTGCTTTTGAGCTTGGCCGGGTCAAGCCCTGCCGCAACAAAAGCAAAAACGAAGTGTCAGCCGAGTTTATTCCTTCGGGACGAGGACCGGAGAAGTCCATTCATCCTGCTCGGGCAGCAGTGACTTCACGATGTCTTCCAGTTCGTGCGAGCTGCTTACATGTTCCGGATAATTATGAGCCGTAATGTCAAACGCCAGATTGTGTTTGCCGCGGACTTCCTGGAGTTCTTCTTGCAGCCGGACGGCGACGCGCTTCGCATTTAGCCCATCGGTCCCTGGAAGAACTAACGCAAACAAATCCGGCGAAAGCCGGTAGACCGAATCCGTAGGCCGCAGTTTCCGAGACATCGCTTTCGCCGCGTCGCTCCAAGCTTCGGAGCTTCGCTCATTTTCAATGGCGACCGTTGGACGGTCGACTTTTGCGGACGCGTTTGCGGCCTTGGCCTTCACAAGCAGGATGGAAAGCGTCTTCTGCATGGTCATGGCCCTCCGGTATTCCATCGTCAGGCGATCCCAGAAATGATTCTGGTCGGGCAT
>WNFO01004977.1_pt1 | contig 13208 bp, 10 predicted proteins | sample 5400251 | NCBI WGS metagenome assembly WNFO01 (sample SAMN13153354, study PRJNA577476) | soil metagenome | isolation source: 100 cm saprolite under Madrone tree | place: USA:California | collected 2016-06-14 | reverse complement strand
TCGTGAAAGGCTTCTTCGCCGAAGAAGGCCTGCGGGTCCGGGGCATCGCCGCGCTCGACAATCGCACTGCCGTCTCCGAGGGCAGATCCCATCGGCTCTGGGTGAAGACCGACGCGGGGCTCACCGAGGCCGATTTCGGGTATTTCGACACGGACCAGCTTCATCACATGGTGGCCGGGAATGTCGACTACTACATCGTCGACGGCAACCACTTCGGTTGCTGGTCGGTGATGGTCGCGCCGGACGCCCCGATCCAGTCCGCCGCTGACCTCAAAGGGAAGACGATCGAGATCCTTCCATTTGCCGTCGAACCGTTCCTGTTGCACGGCCATATGTGGCTTCACCATTGGCTGAAGGCGCCCGGGCTGGATGCGCCCAAAGACATCACACTGACGACCATGCCCTGGGAGGCGCTGCCGAGTCTGAACGACTATGTGGCGGAGGGGTTCAAGACGGGGAAGTTCGACGCGGTGGCCGTGGGAGAGCCCCGCCCATCGCTGATGGAGGACAAGCACGTCGCTCGGCGGCTCGCCACCCAGAACGATACGACGTACAATAACGAATATTGCTGTCTCACGGTCATCAAGCGCGCAATCGTCGATAACGACCCTGAGACCGCGACGAAAATCGCTCGGGCATTCAGGCACGCAAGGGAGTGGGCCGGCCAACACCCGCGAGAGGCGGTGCTCGCTGCACAGGCCGGTGGCTACTATGGCGCGGCAGTCCCCGTCGAGGCATCGGTCAAGGCCGTGAAAAGCCTCGGCTTCGATAGCCAGCTCGACCCGGCGCTGGCGCTCGAGCAATCGTTCAAGACGCGGATCGAGTCGGGCGCCATCAAGACCGATAAGACGCCGCAGGAGCTGGTCCGTCTGCACTACCGGAAGCTCGAGTAAGGAAGTATGCGCGCAAGCACCCAAGCGGCCGGTGACCCATAAGAGACATGAGCTAGCGCAGATGCACCCCAAAAACCTCCAGCTCGGTGTATATTGAACCGGAGCGGGAACGCGCGCCCCAGATCATCGTTGAAGGTACAGTTGCTGGAGAGACACGGATGTCCCGCAATTCTGCGCTTGTTCTCGCCTTGGCGCTCGGCAGCCTGATCTTGCCCGCGCGAGCCTTTGCACAGCTGACCCCGCCCGCGGGCTCGGCCGGCGCCGGCAATTCGGCGATCAGCGGCGTCCCGTTCGGTCCCGCCAATCCCAGAGTGCTCTCTGACCCTAGCGGCATCGGAAATGCGTCACTTATCCCACCGCTCCGCACCAACTCCCCGGCGCCACCGGTGTCCTACGGATCGGTCAATTCGTTACCGCCGTCGCGCACACGCGTCGTCGCGCCGCCCTATGCGGGCGCGTCACAGCAGATCATTAGCGCGCATAACGTCGAGCCAAGAAATAAGGCACCGGTCCGCCGGCGAGGTCGCGCACAGGTCAGCACGTTCACGGGGATTTGCCGGGGATGTTAGAGCGCGTCTGACATTCAGTTTCCCGTGCGTTGCATGTCCATATGTCGGCTAATGTGCTTTGACACAACTGAGACATGGGCGACTCCGGCTTCTCGCAGCGCAAAACTAAACCATTGCGCCACATTTCGCTGGTCGCGGTTTCTTCTCAACCCAGGTGACGCACGCGCATCTGTGTCATTGACCCGCTTGAAGCATCAGCAGCCAGCTCGGCAATGCGACTGTCGGCGCGGCGGAGCCGCCGACAAAGCTCGCGGTTGATATTCTGTATCACCATCACATACGCATGGATGTCGGCCTTGTAGCATGTGTAGAGGTTTCGGGCCGTGAGCTCGTACAGCACGGTTGGGCTTTCCGCGACGACGGTGGCTGATCGGTTCTGCATTTCGATAAGCGTCATTTCGCCGAAAAAATCACCGGGCTCGAGACCCGCCATGCGAATGACGCGGCCAGAATCCCCCAGCTTGCTCACCACCAACTCGCCGGAGTGAACAATGAACATTGAGCGCCCTTGTTCTCCTTCCGCTACGACAGTGGCACCGACGTCGAAGCGGCGCTCGACCAGCATTGAGACCAAGAGATCGAGGCCTGCGTCAGAGAGGCCACCAAAGAAAGGTGTGGCGATCAAGAACGCTTTCAGATCGGGGGAGCTGATAGCCATCCACCTAATATACTCCCGCTCCCAGCGGCGGCAAGGTAGGCGCCACGCAGGCCACTGTAACGAGCTATATTCGATTGTTGTCAACCAGACCGCCGATGGAACGATCGCCAAGATAACTGGCCGGCTTCATCCGATTTGCCTCTAGGCAATTTCGGTCTCGATCGGCTCGCGCCCTGTTATTATGCTCTTGCTGGTACTGTCCGTATTCGACTCTTGCGCTAAAACAACCCGTCATAATCTCTGTGGAACTGTAGGCGGGGGCGACGGCGGAGGGTGTGGGCCTCAAATCATCGTCTCTAACACCCGGGGGGACCGGCCTAACCCAGGGCGGCCGGCCCTCGCCGCGGCCACCCTCGAAGCCGCGAACGGGATGACATCTCACAGCAAGACGTGCTACGCAGATATCGTAAAGTGTCTCGCGAGGCGTTGACCCCGAGACGCCGAGTTCAGCAACGCTTCGGGCGATTTCGCTAACGCTCACGATGGGCGACGATCAATTCACAATAGACCTGCTCGACCACCTCCTGAAATTCTAGCGCCATGTTGGATCAAACCAAAGCGACAGTCGACCAGTGGCGCGGTCCGCGGCAGAGAGGCATCATTGGCGCCTTGACCAGGGCAGAACCCGAATCCGGGATGGACCGACGCTGGACTCCCCGCATCATCGTCCTCAGCGGCCTTGTGCTGGCGATTTTGTGTGATGGCTTCGTGGCGCACATGCTCTCCGTGAACTATTGGGAGACCTATCGGGCAACCGAAGCCGCGAACGGCGATCTCGCCCGCGCCCTCGAAGAATACATGTTGCGCAACATGCAAGGCGTCGACCTTCTGCTGGGCACGACCATCGATGCTCTCGAGCAGAAACCGTCCCTGCTATCCGCCGGCAATCCGGCCCTGATCAATGAGTTGAAACGCAGGGTGGCGCCGTACCCCGCGGCAAGATCGATCGTGGTTCTCGATGCTGACGGAAACATGCTGGGCGACACCCTGGGCAACGAGACGTCCGGCCGGCCAGCAAACTTCGCCGACCGGGCTTATTACAAGGTTCAACGGGATGACCCCGGCCGCGGTCTCTTCATCGACGTGCCGCTTATTTCACGCGTTCCTCCTCAAGGTCGCTTTATCGCAGTGAGCCGCGCCTTTCTGACGGCCGACCGACGTTTTGGCGGCGTCGTCTTCGCGGCTCTCGACTACAATAGCCTCCGGCAGTTCTTTCTGTCACTGAACGTGGGGCAGCGTGGGGTAGTGACGCTTTACCGCGACGACGGCAAGATTTTGCTGCGAGCGCCGAACGCGGACGAGTTTGCCGGTCGCGACGTCAGATCGAATCTGTTGTTCACCCGCTATCTCCCGCAAGCGCCGAGCGGAAGCTTCAAAGGGAGCGGAATCGCGGACGGGACGTCGCGGAGCATCAGCTATCGGCGGGTCGCCGGCATGCCACTGGTGGTGACCGTGGCACGCGACCCGGTCGAGTTTCTGGCCGGCTGGAAGAACAATGCGCTGTACTACAGCCTGGTCGCCGCCGGGCTCAATCTGTTGATCGCCGGATTCGGCCTGGGTCTGGCGCGGCAGTGGCGGCTGCGCGCGAAATCGGAACGGGCGCTGCGGGACAACCTCGAGCAGCATCAGCTGGTCACGGAAAACGTCCCTGCCCTGATCGTCCATGTCGGCGCCGATGGTCACATCCGCTACGCCAACCGTGTCGCACTCGAATGGTATGCCCAGCCGTCCGCCCACACCATCCGCACCCGCAAGATCGACGATTTCATCGACCCCTTGCGGCTTGGCGAATGGCGGCTCAAGATCGAGGCGGCGCTGGCCGGCCGAACCACCCGCGGCGAGGAGAAGGCGGCGTTTCCCGACGGCTGTGAACGCTGGTGCGAGACCATCCGGGTGCCCGATTGCGGCCATGACGGCACGGTGCGCGGCTATTTCGTGCTGTCGGTCGACATCACCGAGCGCAAGCGCGTCGAGGACGAACTGCGTCAGGCACAGAAGATCGAAGCCATCGGGCAGCTAGCCGGGGGGATCGCGCACGACTCCAACAACATGCTGGCGGCGACGCTCGGCAATCTCGATCTGCTGCTCGACGCATTGCCGCCCGCCGACGTCTCGCGCCGCAGCCTGGCCGAACGGGCGATCGAGGCGGCCGAGCGGGTCGCCGATCTCAACCGCCGCCTGCTCGCTTTCGCCCGCAAGCAGACGCTGCGGCCGCAGATCACCGACGTGAACCAGCTGGTCAGCGGGATGACGACGATCCTGCAGCGGACGCTCGGCGAAACCATCGAGATCGAAGTCGCGCAGGACCCGATGCTGTGGCGCTGCCTGATCGATCCGACGCAATTGCAGAACGCGCTGCTCAACCTGGCCATCAACGCGCGGGATGCGATGGCAGGCACCGGGCGCCTGACGATCACGACCGCGAATGCCGTGCTCGATCAGCCACTCGATGACGGCGACGAACGCATCGTCCCCGGTGATTACGTGACGATCGCGGTGTCGGACATGGGCGCCGGCATGCCGCCCGAAATTGCGCGCCGCGCGTTCGAACCGTTCTTCACCACCAAGGAGGTCGGCAAGGGCAGCGGGCTCGGCCTCAGCATGGTCTATGGCTTCGCCAGGCAATCGGGAGGCACGGTGGTGATATCGAGCCGAGTGGCGCATGGTACGCGCGTCACGCTGTATCTGCCGAGCGCGGGACCAGCGGCAACCGATCGGCCGCGCGCCGAGGCGGCGCGACTGCCGCGACAAGAGACTGGCGAACGGATTCTCGTGGTGGAGGACAATCCGCTGGTGGGCGCCATGGCATCCAGCGTGCTGTCCTCGATGGGTTACAGCCCGGTTGTCGTCATCAATGCTTCCTCGGCGATCGCCGAATTGGAGCGGCCGGACCCGATCTCGCTGCTGCTGACCGATATTCTCCTGCCCGGCGGCATGACCGGCTTTGACTTGGCGCGTCAGGCGCGCCGCAGATGGCCCGACCTGCCCATTCTCTTTATGTCCGGCTTCGCGGATCCCTCGCTGGTGCCCGACGACTTCCGCACCAATACAAAGCTTCTCGCGAAGCCATTCCGTCTGGGGCAATTGTCCGAAGCGATCGTGTTCGCCTTGGCCGGCACAAAGGTGACTTGAGCTCGCAGCAATCATAATTTGAGCTACCCGAAATCCGCTGACGGGGCGAGGGGAGTGCGCAAGCCCCAAGTTTCCGAAACCAACTGCCCGACGGGCAAATCGGTTGAGTTCTCTGGACCTCGCCTCCCTCGCTGCGCCCTTTGAGCCGCCGAAATCGCGCGCGCGAAAAATCCGATTTCGCGTGGCCGTTCAAGCTGATTTGGGTGGTCCAGTCCTGCGCGCGAAAATAATTCGCTTTCCTTGGGCCTTCAATTGGCAGTTTCTTACATCGTCCCGCCTCGACAAGAGGGGCGTACGTGTCGAGACAGCGGACGTGCGTCGAGGCTTTTCCGCAAATGTTGCGTCAAATTCCTGCGCGTCATTGTCTTCTGCGCGGAAATTACCCATCCTGGCGCGGCCCCGCGCATGCCCCCATACGCCCACCGGGCTTGATCTCGGCTGCGCCCTGCCGTTACTTGACCCCGACAACAGATCGGGAGCAAACCGTACCATGGGACCATTGCAGGGCATCAAGGTCGTGGACATGACGACCGTGCTGATGGGCCCCTATGCCACCCAGATGCTCGGCGACTATGGCGCCGACGTCATCAAGATCGAAACAACAGACGGCGACGTGACGCGGCAGATCGGCCCGACGCGCCATCCCGGCATGGGGCCGGTGTTCCTCAACACCAACCGCAGCAAGCGCAGCATCTGCCTCGACCTCAAGAAAGCCGCAGGGCGCGACGCGGTATTGCGGCTGATCGCGTCGGCCGACGTGCTGGTCTATAACGTGCGTCCGCAGGCGATGGCGCGGCTGCAGCTCGGCTACGATGTGGTCACGAAGATCAATCCGCGCCTGATCTATGCCGGCGTGTTCGGCTTCGGCCAGGACGGGCCCTATGCGGCAAAACCCGCCTATGACGACCTGATCCAGGGAGCCACCGCGCTGCCCGCCTTGATGGCGCAGACCAACGACGGCGTTCCGCGCTATGTCCCCAACGCGATGGTCGATCGGATCGTCGGGCTCGCGGCCGTCGGCGCGATCTGCGCCAGCCTGGTGCATCGCGAGCGCACCGGGCGCGGTCAGCGCGTCGATATCCCGATGTTCGAGACCATGGCGGGGTTTGTCATGGGCGATCACATGGGCGGCCTGACTTACGAGCCGCCGCTGGACAGAGGCGGCTACGCGCGGCATCTGGCGCGTGACCGCAGGCCGTACAAGACGTTGGACGGCTATATCTGCGTGATCGTCTACAATGACAAGCAATGGGAAAACTTCTTCAAGGCCACCGGCCGCGACGATCTGCGCAGCGATCCCAAATTCGCGACCTTCGCGGGGCGCGCCGTCAATATTGATACCGTCTATGGCGAATTGGCCCGCATCCTCGAAACACGAACCACCGCCGAATGGATTGAGCTGCTCGAAAACGCCGACGTGCCTGTGATGCCGATGCATGATCTGGAGAGCATCCTGCAGGATCCGCATCTGGTCGCGACGGATTTCTTCCCCGTCGTCGACCATCCGACCGAGGGGCGGATTCGAAACATGAAGGTGGCCGCCGCCTGGTCGGAGACATTTGCCGACCCGACGCGGCTGGCGCCACGGCTCAACCAGCACGGTGCCGAGATTTTGCGCGAAGCCGGCTTCTCCTCCGACGAGATTGCAACGCTCGCGCGCGACGGCGTCACCCGAGCGCCGCACAGCCCGCAGGACTGATCCGATGGATTTTGCACTCACCGCCAACCAGGAATCGATCCGCGACGCCGTGGCCAGGATCTGCGCGCGCTTCGACGATGCCTATTGGCTGAAGAAGGACAAGGAGGGCGGTTTCCCGGCCGACTTCCACAAGGCGCTGGCGGATGCCGGCTGGCTCGGCATCTGCATCCCCGAAGAATATGGCGGCTCGGGCCTCGGCATCACCGATGCCGCGATCATGATGCGGACCATTTCGGAGTCCGGCGCCGGCATGTCCGGGGCGTCAGCCGTCCATATGAATGTGTTCGGGCTCAACCCGGTGGTGGTGTTCGGCACCGACGAACAGCGCAGAAGGATGTTGCCGCCGATCGTCGCCGGCACTGAAAAATCCTGCTTTGCCGTCACCGAACCGAACACGGGGTTGAATACGACGCAGTTGAAGACCCGCGCGGAGCGAAGGGGCGACAACTACATCGTCAACGGCCAGAAGGTCTGGATCTCCACCGCCCAGGTCGCCAACAAGATGTTGCTGCTGGCGCGGACCACGCCGCTGGAAGAGGTGAAGAACCCGACCCGCGGCCTCAGCCTGTTCTATACCGATTTTGATCGAACGCGCGTCACCGTGCACGAGATCGAGAAGATGGGCCGCAAGGCCGTCGACTCCAACGAATTGTTCTTCGAGAATTTTGAAATCCCGGTGGAAGATCGCCTCGGCGAGGAAGGCCGCGGCTTTGAATACATCCTGCACGGCATGAATCCGGAACGCATTCTGATCGCCGCGGAAGCCGTCGGCCTCGGCAAGGTGGCGCTGTCGCGTGCCGCGGACTACGCCAAAAGCCGCATCGTGTTCAATCGTCCGATCGGCAAGAACCAGGCGATCCAGCATCCGCTGGCGAAGAACTGGATGGAGCTCGAAGCCGCGTGGCTGATGACGCTGTCGGCGGGCTGGCAATATGATCAGGGCCTGCCATGCGGGCCTGCGGCCAACGCCGCCAAATATCTCGCGGCCGAAGCCGGTTTTCAGGCCTGCGAGCAGGCCGTCATGACGCACGGCGGCTTCGGTTACGCCAGGGAATATCACGTCGAGCGCTACTTGCGTGAATCCCTGATCCCGCGCATCGCCCCGATCAGCCCGCAGCTCATTCTCAGTTTTATTGCCGAGAAGGTGCTGGGTTTGCCGAAGTCTTATTAGAGGTGTTTGCGTAGATGAAGGCCGGAAACTCTAACTCGTCATTCCGGGATGCGCCACTTGGCGCAGGCCCGGAATCTATACTCCCGATCGTGGTTATGGATTCCGGGACGCGACTGCGTCGCGCCCCGGAATGACGCAGAGTTGGAAATAGCAAGCCATGAGCTTCATCACCGGTGTTGGCCTCACGGCATTCGGCAGGCATGAAGGCTCGTCCTCGCTCGACCTGATGAGCAAGGCCGCCGAGCTTGCGATATCGGATGCCGGCCTGAAACGCTCCGAGATCGACGGCATTCTCTGCGGCTACTCCACCGTCGCGCCGCACATCATGCTGGCGACCGTGTTTGCCGAGCATTTCGGTATTCGCCCGGCCTATGCCCATGCCGTGCAGGTCGGCGGCGCCACCGGCCTCGCGATGACCATGCTCGCGCATCATCTGGTCGAGGCCGGCGTTGTCAGGCATGTGCTGGTGGTCGGCGGCGAGAACCGGCTGACCGGACAGAGCCGCGATGCGTCGATCCTGGCGCTGGCGCAGGTCGGCCACCCCGATTACGAGGTGCCGCTGGGGCCGACGATCCCAGCCTATTACGGCCTCGTCGCGTCGCGCTACATGCACGAATATGGCGTGACGCAGCATGACCTCGCCGAATTCGCGGTGCTGATGCGCGCCCACGCGCGGGCCCATCCCGGCGCGCAATTCCACGATGCCATCAGCGTCGCCGACGTGATGGCGTCAAAACCCGTGGCGCTGCCGCTAAAGCTTCTGGATTGCTGCCCGGTATCGGACGGCGGCGCGGCGTTCGTGGTCAGCCGCGAACGCACCGGCGAGACCGGCGTGCGTATCGCCGGTTGCGCGCAGGCACATACCCACCAGCATGTCACGGCGGCACCACCTTTAAGCGAACTCGGCGCCGAGATTGCGGTCGCGCGGGCGAAAGCCGCGTCGGGTCTGGCAATATCCGACATACGCTACGCAGGCGTCTATGACAGCTTTACCATCACGCTGGCGATGCTGCTGGAAGACCTTGGCCTGGCGGCGCGCGGCGAGGCGGCGGCGCGGGTGCGGTCGGGGCATTTTGGCCGTGACGGCGCGATGCCGCTCAACACCCATGGCGGGCTTCTGAGTTACGGGCATTGCGGCGTCGGCGGCGCGATGGCGCATCTGGTCGAAACCCATCTGCAGATGACGGGACGCGCCGGCAATCGCCAGGTGCGCGACGCCTCGATCGCGCTGCTGCATGGCGACGGCGGCGTGCTTTCCTCTCATGTCAGCATGTTCCTGGAGCGGACCCGATGACCGGCAGCAAGCACGCGCTCGCGGACTGGACCACGGGCGCGGAAGCGATCGTCTATCAATGCTGCGGGACCTGCGGGAGGCTGCAATATTTCCGCCGCAGCTTCTGCATCGCTTGCGGCGCACCGGATCCTGAGGAGAAGCGCGCCGGCGGCGAGGGCACGGTTTACGCCACCTCGCAGGTCGTCCGCGCCGCCACACCGGAGACCCGCGCGCACATTCCCTATAATATCGTTCTGGTCGATATCGCCGAGGGCTTTCGCATGATGGCCCATGGCGACAACGATCTTTCCATCGGCGACAAGGTCACGGCGCGGTTTGCGCCGTTTGCCGGCCGCCTCGTTCCCTATTTCGAAAAGGTCAAATCATGAGCCGTCTTGAGGCCGCACTCGATCCGAAATCCGTCGCCATCATCGGCGCATCGGAAAACCCCAACAAGGTCGGCGGCCGCCCCGTGCATTACCTCGACAAGTTCGGCTTCAAGGGCAGGATTTTCCCGATCAACCCGTCGCGCGCCGAGGTGCAGGGTTTTACCTGCTACAAGAGCCTGGCCGATCTGCCGGAAGCCCCTGAAATGGTGATCGTCGCGGTCGCCGGCGACAACGCCATTGGGGCGGTGGAGGATTGCGCCGTGCATGGCGTCAAGGTCGCGGTGGTGATGGCGTCCGGTTTCGGCGAGGTCGATGCCATCGCGGGCAAGGCCAAGGAGCGGCGCATGGTCGAGGCCGCGCAGAAAACCGGCATGCGCATCGTCGGCCCGAATTCGCAAGGCCTCGCCAATTTCGGCACCGGCGCCATCGCGAGCTTCTCCACCATGTTCATGGATATGGAGCGATCGGAGGGGCACGTCGCGATGCTCAGCCAGAGCGGCGCGCTGTCGACCGTGCCGGTCGGCTTCTTGCGCCAGCGCGGCATCGGCGTCCGCCACAGCCATGCCACCGGCAATGATGCGGACATTTCCGTCGGCGAACTCGCGGTCGCGGTCGCGGAGGATCCCGAGGTAAGACTGCTGCTGCTCTATCTCGAGAGCATCCCTGAGAAAAAATACCTCGAAGAACTGGCCGCCGTCGCACTCGACCGCGATCTGCCGATTATCGCATTGAAGTCGGGCCGCTCCGAGGCCGGCCGCCAGGCGGCGCAATCGCACACCGGCGCGCTTGCCAACGAGGATCGCGTGGTCGACGCGTTCTTCGAACATCACGGCATCTGGCGGGCGCCGGACATGCGCGGGCTGGTCGAGGCGACCGAGCTTTATTTGAAGGGCTGGAAACCGAGCGGAAGGCGGCTGGTCGCGATCAGCAATTCCGGTGCGGTCTGCGTCTTGACGGCGGACGCGGCAACCGCCGTCGGCATGCCGATGGCGAAGCTCGCGCCGGAGACCGACAAGAAGCTGAAAGGCATTTTGCCGAGTTTTGCGACCACCACCAACCCGATCGACCTGACTGCGGCGCTGTTGTCCAACGGCCGGCTGTTCGGCGATATCCTGCCGGTCATCGCGGAAGATCCCGCCGCCGATGCGTTCCTGATCGGCATTCCCGTTGCCGGTCCCGGCTATGACGTCGAGGCATTTGCACGCGACTCCGCGGCATTCGGCCGGCAGACCGGAAAGCCGCTGGTGATCGCAGCGACCCAGCGCAGCGTCGCCGATCAATTTGCTTCCGAAGGTCTGACGGTATTCCCGACCGAGACCGAGGCGGTGACGGCGCTGCATCAGTTTCTGGCGCATCGCGAACGGATGGCGCGCACGCTCGCGCGTAAAGCGCGGCATGTCGCGGCCGGCCCGCCGTTTGGATCCGCCGGGACGACGATGCTGAACGAGGCCGACAGCCTTGCGATATTGGCCGCGCGCGGCATTCCGGTGGTGCCGCACCGGCTGTGCCGGTCGCGCGCCGAAGCAGTGGCGGCGTTCGAGTCGATCGGCGGCCCGGTCGTGGTCAAGGGATGTTCGGCCGATATCGCGCACAAGTCCGAACTTGGATTGGTGAAACTCGGCGTCGGCACCCGTGAGGAGGCCGGCGAAGTCTGGGCGCGGATGGAGGGCATCATTCGCAAGCATGGCGCGCGATTCGACGGCGTCATTATCGCGGCGATGGCCGGAGGCCGGCGTGAAATCATGATCGGCGCGCACCGCGATCCCGTGTTCGGTCCGGTGGTGGCGGTCGGCGACGGCGGCAAATATGTCGAGATCTTTCGCGATACCGCGCTGCTGCTGCCGCCATTTTCGAAAGACGATGTGCTGGGTGCGCTGGGGAACTTGCGAATCGCGCCGCTATTCAAAGGCGTCCGCGGCGAGCCGCCGATGGACGTCGACAAGCTGTGCGATGCGGTGGTCCGAATCGGCGAGCTGATGCTCGATCCCGCGGCCAGGGTGATGAGCCTCGATCTCAATCCGGTGCTGCTCGACAGCGCCGGCAAGGGCTGCGTCGTGGTGGATGCGGTGGTATTTCAGGGGTAGTCGGGGTTTCGTGCCCGGAGGACCGTCGTCCGGCGAGTTGTGGGGTGAGGTGTGACTCAAAACCAACTACACCTCACCCCGTCTCGCATCACGCTTGGCGTGACGCTCATCCCCCCTGCGGAGGAAACTGAAGAGCATCTTGTCGTATTTGCAATCGGCTCAAGATGCTCAAACCTTCACCGTGTGTAGAATATGAAACTGGCGATAACGAGCATTGCAGTCACCGCCAGCATTTGCGCAAACGCCTCCGAGGCCAACCTCTTGGGGGCTTCCTTCATGCCATTCTCCCTAGACCTGGGCGCGAGTCATCGCTGCCCGGGGAAGGGCTTGACGGCTCAATATTTTTACTCGGAACACCCCTCGACGATATTCGCTTTGATGACTCCCCAGTCAGCGAATATCGACAGTGCCAAAATCGTTTAGCAATACGGCGGGAATTTGGCCCGCGCGTAGCGGACTTGTGCACGTGCGGTGACGTTTTTGGAGCGATTTTGACTCTCAAAGTTGGCGTGTCGCTCAAGACCACCGCGCCGTGTCGCGCCATATGCTCGATATGCCCACGTGCCAGCCGTTGCTCCGGCGTTGGGTGCAAGGCATGATCGATCGTCCGGCGCGGTGCTTTTTGGCATGCAAGCCCAATCAATTAGCGAAAAACCCCGAGAAAAACCCTAAGGTGAAACCATGGCCCGCATCGACTATTCCGACCCCGCCCACGCCAGCGACCGCACCCGCGAAATCCTGGGCAAGAACCGCAACGCCAACATCTTCCGGATGATGGCGCATTCGCCGAGCCATTTTGAGCAATATTGCCGGCTCGGCGGCGCGATTCGCCACAAGGGCGAGCTCGATCCGGTGCTGCGCGAACTCGCCATCACCCGCACGGGAATTCTATGCGAGGCGCCTTACGAGATCGTTGCGCACAAGCGTATCGGCAAGAATGTCGGGGTTACCGACCAGCAGAATGCCGCGCTGGAGGACTGGAAATCGGCGACCTGCTTTAGCGATGTGCAGCGCGCGGCGCTGGCCTTTACCGATGAAATCGTCGGTCTGCGCCGTCCGACCGACGCAACATTCGACGCCATCGCGGCGAAACTGACGCCGGCGGCGCTGGTCGAACTGCAACTCTCGGTCGGTTTCTACATCATGACGTCGAAATTCCTGGAAACCTTCGACATCGACATGCAGCCGGTGGCCGAAGTGGTTTGAACGACGGAGCGCGTCTCTACTTCGCCGTCAGCAAATCCACCTTGGTGTTGGCCACGATCAGGCGGTCGGCGAGCAGCTGCGCGAGATTGCGCATGATGCGTTCGCCGAGCCGCGGATGCGCTTCGCGAAAGCGC
>WNFO01006685.1_pt1 | contig 13209 bp, 13 predicted proteins | sample 5400251 | NCBI WGS metagenome assembly WNFO01 (sample SAMN13153354, study PRJNA577476) | soil metagenome | isolation source: 100 cm saprolite under Madrone tree | place: USA:California | collected 2016-06-14 | reverse complement strand
TCTGCCTTCCCCATTGCTTTCGGGCCCCTGCCACAGTCGTTGCCAAGTGCGCGGTATCCCGTAGGGGTCGCGCTCGTACGATCGCCTTGGCGATCCTTCTGGAATCGTGCTCATCCGCTTCCCGGTAGAGCAGGTCGGCAATTTCCTTCTCCGACCACCGATTCACAATCTCGTCTGCCGTTAGTTTGTCGTTGGCAGTGTCCATCCTCATGTCCAGCGGAGCCGCCTCGCGAAACGAAAATCCCCGTTCGCCTTGATCAAGCTGCATGCTCGAAACTCCCAAGTCGGCCAAGACCCCGTCCACCGGCGGAATCCCCAACTCTTGCGCGACCTCCGCAATCCTCGAGAACGGAGACTGCACCAGCCTCACCCTCTCGCCGAAACTCTTCAGCCGCTCCTGCGCCAGTTCCAACGCCTGTGCGTCCCGGTCCAGGCTGATCAACCTGCCGGATGTAAGCAGTCTTGCGATCGCTTCCGAATGCCCGCCCGCTCCCAGCGTGGCGTCGATGTACGTTCCGTCCGGCTTTATGCGCAGCCATTCGAGCACCTCTTCCAACAGCACCGGCGTGTGCGGCGCAAGCAATCTTGCAAAACCCTAAATTCCCAAGTCTTCCAGCGCCTTGTCGTCTTCTTCCGTGTACGGCGAATTCTTGAGGTCGTCGAGCACGCGGGTGTGGTTCATGACCTCGAGATAATCGAGGTTGCCGAACACGTCCACCTCGCCCTTCATCTGCGCCGATTCGCGCAGTACTGCGGGCACCAGCACTCTGCCCTGCCCATCCAGCTCCACCGTCTGCCCGTAGTAACTCGTTCTCATCAAAAACTTTCTCTTCGCCCTGTTCTGGCTCGATACCCCAGCCAGCTTGTCTTCAATGCCCGACCAAACCTTCATGGGATAAATGCGCGCCGCTTCGCCCGTTGTGCTGGTAATGTAAAATTGATTTCCGTACTCTTTCAGGGCGTCCAGAAACACGGCGGGTATCTTCAACCGCCCCTTCTCGTCCACCTTTGCCGGACAGTTGCCCCGTAGCTTCATGCGCCCCGCTCAACGCGACCCCCGTTTTCGGTGGTTCACACACAAATATGTGGTCAAGAATGGCCAAAATGCCAACCTTCACCACAGATCTGGGAATCTGTCTAATTTGCCCCGTTGCCCGCTACTATCTTCTACTGTGGCCCACTTCCCACCACTTTTGACCACATGATAGGCTGCTTTCCTTACATGTCAAGAGGAAACACGCGTTCTTATAAAAATAGTTTCGAAAAGCAGGCGAAGAGTAACCGCCTGATTTATGCCCCGACTTGTTGTGGTTTCTACGCCCGGCTACAACAATTCTTGGTGGTAGGGTTTCGCCAGCGGCTTCGTTGCAGAGTTGCTCCACGCGGAGGCCCGTAAGGACAAGAATTCGGCGCATCTTGTCGCACCTTGTCGCTTTCATAATTCGACAGTATCGCAGTAGACTTGCCCACATTCAGTTGCCAGACGTGGGGAGACTCGATGATCAGAAGCGCCAGCCTCGTCCTGCTCTTCTTTCTGCTCGCCGAAAACGTCGCGGCCCAATCGCAAGCTCCCAACCAACCGAAAGTTGAGTCTGCCAAATCAGATTCGACTCCGCAGACAATTGCAGTTGCCGACGGCACCCCAGTCCAGCTGCGCTTTGCACAGGCCATGTGGGGCTTTCCCCTATCGCCATTCATCTCCGATCCGCCTCGGCCCCCATTTTTGAAAGGTGACACGGTTCGATTGGTGGCCGCGGCCGACGTGATGGTCGCCGGACAATTAATTATCCGGAAAGGCAGTCCTGCTCAGGCGAGTGTTATCAAGATTAGAGTCCCAGATCGGAAGAACCCGGATACCGGAATCGAATTGAGACTGGATTGGATCAAAGCCATAAACAATCAACAGGTGGCCCTTAGACCCTTCAGCAAGCACAACAAGTGGAAGACTATTTTCTTGGATGTCTACTCCGACCGTGGAGGGTTCTTTGTCGAGCAGTCGGAGGAATCGCTGGCAAAGGGCATCCTTGGGGCCCTGACATTCCAATCTATGGCGAAGGGTATGAAGATGTCTCTGCGTCAGAAACTTTGGGTGCCTGCCGGAACCAGGATAACAGGATTCATTCAGGGCAACGCCTCTCTTGACGCTCTACAACTGGCCGAGGCGCGAGCACACTTTCCTCAGCCAAACTCGACGGGACTGCTGACCATTTACCGCATGAAAGGTCAAAAGGATCAGCAGATTAAAGTCTCCTGTGATGAGAAAGAGCTGGGGCAACTCCGAGTACGCCAGTTCTTTGTGCTCGAACTCGAACCCGGCACACATTCTTGCCGCGCCGAGAAAAACGATCCTTTGGAATTCCCCGTCTCCGCGGGCGCGGAGCAATACCTTTATCTGCATTCCCATGGCTTAACTGGAAAATGGACTCTCGACCTGGTTGATTCACCCGTAGGCGAGGACGGAATGGCGGAGTGCGAACTCGTCGCCCTCAAGTAGCTCACTCACACTCAAATTACTGTCTATTCTTTTCGATTTGCTCGCGCAAGCCAACTATACGGGCGAGCATCGCCTTCGCGTCTGCCGATAGTTGTCCAGGAAGTCTCGTCGCTTCTCGAAATTCCATCTCGGCGCCTTCAAGATTCAGTTCTTGCACGTACGCCTTGCCCAAGTAATAATGGGCCGATTGCAAATAAGGCGAGTTCCCAGCAGCAATGGCAATTTTCAATGCGGGAATGGATTCCGCCGGATGCCCGTCCAGGATTCTACAGACGCCCAAATAAAAATTTACATCGGCAGCCGAGGGCTCATACTTCAGCGCGCTCCTCAGATACCCGCTCGCGTCATGGTAACGGGCATCTATATAAGCGTTCATCCCGTCGTGGAAGAGCACTCTGCCCGTATCTGCTGCTCCTGCCTTGCCGCTGTAGGTGCTCGACTTGCCGCCCTTTGGCGGCTTCGCGTGGGCTGCAAACCCGGCAAACGTAAAGGGCGGGGCCTCAACCGCCCCCACCCGGTATATTTCCACGCCTTGCTCGGCGGTCAATTGTACTTGTGTTTTGCCAGTTCCCGAGGCCGGCTGGGCGTTCTCCGCAGAAACCTGCTGCGGGTCGCGGGAAACATCCTGGGCATTGTCCGGCACTTTTCCGATATTTTCCTTCACTTCGTTCGAAAGCGCGCTCTCGACTTTCTTCTCTGCGCTGCTCGTCGGCGTGCGTCCGATGGACGGTGCACTGTCTCGGGAAATCGGTGAGGGTACCCGTTCGAATCCCCGATAGTCGCGGCGATTTGTCGGCAGGTGTTCCATTTGCTTTGGTGGATTCACCTGTACAACTTGCATTTTCGCACTATCGGGCGATGCCGTTTGGGGCTCAGGTGTTTTTGGAGTCTTTTCCGTGGCATTCGCTTCATGCTCCTTTGCCATCGTCTCGCCTGTGGGGGGATTCGCTTGGGGAGGCGGCGGGGCGGTAACCGAGGCGCTCTGCATCTTCTGCCAGCGGACAGCCAGACTCGCGGTTGCCACCACGACTACAATTCCCGCCAAAACTACTACCCGCCAGCGAAAAAAGTGCGGCCTCGACGCAGTCCAATCACGAATCTCATGCGCCCTTTCCGCCAGGTCCGTCTGCATGGCTTGGAGAAGCTCCAACTCTCTTGCACACTTGGGGCATTCAAGCAGATGGGTTTCAAACTCATCCACTAGCGTGGCGTCCAGCCGGTGATGCACATATTTCTCGGCCAATTCTTCACGGTTGATTGCCTGACAGTCCATGGTCCGCCTAACTTGTACTGTGGTCCGAAAACCTACTTCTGTGACAGCCGATCAAATTTTTTTGTTATCTTTCTGACCAGCCGAGACTTGCGCGCCCGCACCGCCTCGTGCGACATCTTCAACCGCTCGGCGACTTCCACCAACGAATGCCCGTCCACCAAGGAAAAGAGCAGAATCTGCTGGTCCAGAACGCTATAACTCCGGAGTTCCTCCTGAACCAGGCGCCGCCGCTCCGCCGCCTCTAACTCCCCGACCGGATCGCTGCTGAGGGTCCCCGCCGCCTCCAAGGTGGACTCGGCGCGCCGCACTCGGGCGCGAAAATAGTTGTTGATCAGATTTCGCGCGGTTCCCTGGATGAAGGCGGGAAGTTTTTCTGATTCACGGACTTGTCCATTTCGCGCGGCTCTTAGTACCGCAATCAGCACCTCCTGCGTCAGGTCGCGCGCAGCCTCGCGGTCACCCGTCCGGGCAGCGGCAATGGCAAAGATCGGCCGCCGGTAGAGCGTAACCAATTCCTCCTCCGCCGCCCGTTCTCCGGATCGGATGCGCGCGATCAAAGTCTCGGATTGACTTACGGCGGGATTTTCGCCGGTCACCATCACGCCCTTTCTGCGGGCGGCCGCAGAACTTCACCGATTGTTTCGCCGGATTCTGGAGTTCCGCGATTCTATCCCAAAGCACCTGCCTTTCAGTAGCTCAACCCCGGCGGCTGGGTCAGCCGGCCATCTCCCGTGCCTTCCTGCCAACATCCGCTCCTCGCTTCGCCGCGCGCGATGTCACAGTTTTTCATGTGCAGCCACATACCTACGAGAGAGTTGCGGTTGGAATCGCTCAACAGATTCTGCGAAGAAGGAAAAGGATTTGCGCGAAGGAAAAACGTGATGAATCAACTCCGGCGGACTCAGAAAAACTCAAACGGGAAGATCAGCAGACTTGATAGTCGAATTTCGCCTTTACTGGAGGGCCTTGATGCTGTATCAGCTCCTTCGACTCGTGTCCAGAACCGGGGGAACCGCCTTGATTCATGGAAAGAAATTGCCGTTTATCTCGATCGCGAGGTGCGCACGGTCCAGCGCTGGGAGAAGCGCGAACGCTTGCCCGTGCATCGTCACCTTCACCAAAAGATCGGCTCCATCTTTGCCTTCAAAGATGAGATCGACAGTTGGCGTAAGAGCCGCGCTTTGAGTCCGGAAAATCCAGTCTCCCGGAAAACGAAGACGGATCTGGCGGCTGGCGCATCCCTCGGGCTGTTGGAACCTTCCAATGAGAAGGAACCAGAACTACTAACGCGCTCCCCTCGCAAATTGTCGTGGGCGTGGGCGAATGTGGATTCCATCCCTGCCATTATTTATTTTAGCCCTGACGCGGTCCCGTTTCCACTCCGGCCGCATTCACAACACCCAAAGAATCTCTCTATGGTGGGCATCCCGTTGCGCCAGGGAAAAACTCCGAATTTAAGAACGAGGCATACTGCCGAAGCGAAATCTTAGGGAAGTCGGCAATTCCTGCGCAGACCTTCAGCTTATTGGGGTTTGGAGGACTTGGTGGGGTTTCCCGAATGTGCCTCAATGCTCCGAACCGAAATCATGCCTGTCTTCGGATCAAGAGATCCAACGACTTTTACCTTCAGCCCTGACTATTGTTCCGCCAATACCTGTGTATCCAGCTTGTATAACCTGTCTGGAGTCTTGCAGTACGAATCTCGCGCCGCGCTCTTTCTCATTTACCGGACCTACAATTCGCCCCGCGAAGGGTTCGCTAACTCCCCCATTCCCTTCAACTTAATTCCGTGGTATGCTTCCCAGGTCCGGTGCATTTGACTCCAAAAGGAGCCTCGACCATGGAATGGGTTACCCCTCAACACGAAGAAATCGACCTCAATTGCGAAGTCAGCTCGTACGCCAACGCCGAGCTCTAGCCTGAGAGTCGGCCCCAGCCGGTTCGGGGTCGCCGGAATGCCGAATGCGCATTAGAGTCCTCGGCTCCGCAGCCGGAGGCGGCTTTCCCCAATGGAATTGTTCGTGTTCGAACTGCAGCGGCCTTCGAGGCGGCAGCGTGAACGCTCGTCCGCGCACCCAGGCTCAGGTTGCCGTCTCTTCCGGTCCATCAAATTGGTTTCTTCTGAACGCCTCTCCCGATCTGCGCCAGCAAATCCTTGCGACTCCCGAGTTAACAGTCACATCCTCCTCGCCTGGCTCGCCTATCTCCACCATCCTCCTCACCAGTGCCGACGTGGATTGCGTGATGGGCTTGCTTCACCTCCGCGAGTTTCACCCGCTGCACATCTATTCGACTCTGTCGGTGCGACGTACCCTCACGGAAGAGAACAGCCTCTTTCGCGTCTTGACGCGGTCGAACCCGCCCGTGCGGTGGGACACCCTGGCGCTTGATCGCCTCATTCCTCTCGTTCCACCTTCTTCTCTAGGAGCAAAAGACGGCCTCTTCTGCAAAGCCGTGCCTCTGCAGGGTGGTTTCCCGGACTACGTGAGTGACTCACTGAAAGGTAGCTTTCCTCCAGAAGAGGCCGTCATCGGCCTCCAACTCGTCCACAAAGAAAAGAGATTTTTCTACGCCCCCAGCGTCCCCGGAGTCGGAGACGACTGGCAACGCTCCGTTGATGAAAGTGACCTGGCTCTTCTCGACGGCACCTTCTGGAAGGATGATGAGCTGATCCAAGCCAAGCGCAGCCGCAGAACGGCGCGCGATATGGGGCATCTTCCGCTCTGGGGCGAGCGCGGCATGCTGAAGCGGCCGTTTCGCCTTGGAAAAACCAGGCGCGTCCTCATCCACATAAACAATACCAACCCGGTGTTGAACGAAGAGAGTCCAGAGCATCGCGCCGTGCGTGATGCCGGTTGGGAAATCGCCTATGATGGGATGGAGTTCAACCTGTGACCCCATCCGTAAACCACGTCGTCGAAAAGCCGCTGTTCTCCGAGGCCGAGTTCGTCGCCGGCTTTCATGCCATCGGTGAAGAACGCTACCATCACAAGCATCCGTTTCACTTGCTCATGCACGAAGGCCGGCTCACCCGCGGCCAGCTTCAAGCCTGGGCTCTCAATCGGTACTACTATCAGAGCCGTATCCCCATCAAAGACGCGGCCATTCTCGCGCGCAGCGACGATCCAGCTTTTCGTCTCGCCTGGCGCAAGCGCATCCTCGATCACGATGGCGACGGCGCCAAGCCGGGCGGCATTGAGAAGTGGCTGCGTCTCGTGGAAGCCACGGGCTTATCGCGCGAGCACGCGCTCCGCGGTGACGGCATTCTTCCCGCCACGCGTTTTGCAGTCCAAGCCTACGTCGATTTCGTATCCACGCGCTCGCACCTCGAAGCCGTTGCCTCTTCCCTGACCGAACTCTTCTCGAGGAAACTGATCGTCCTGCGCATGGATCGCCTGCGCGAACACTATCCCTGGCTCTCCGGCGGTCTGGATTATTTCACCGGCCGGCTTACGCAAGCTCCGGAGGACTCCGAGTTCGCCTTGGCCTGGGTCATAAGACATGCGCACACCCGCACGGAACAGGATTTGGCCCACGCCGCTTTGCGTGCCAAGTGCGACATCCTCTGGGCTCAGCTTGACGCCCTCTATTTTTCCTACGTCAATCCCGGATGGCCGCCCCCGGGCGCTTTCCAGCCCGCAAAGGAATCGTGAAGGATTTGGGATGACGCCTGAACTCCACAGCTTTCCGCGCCTCGCTCCCGGCTGCCGCTTGAACGAAAAAAACCAGCAGCCGCGCACCCTGCTCATGCCGGAGCGCGCCCTGCGCCTGAACGGCCCCAGCCTCGAGATTGTCGAGCGCTGCGACGGCCAGCACACCGTCCAGCAAATCATCGTGGATTTGCAGAAGATCTATTCCAAAGCCGAGCCGCACAAGGTCGAGCAGGACATCCTTGGCTATCTCACCCTTCTGCAAAAAGAGCGCGCGCTCGACTTTCAGCTGTAGCGGCTTCGGCCACGGGCCCATTTTTCTTCTGAATATGACATCCACCATTCCCAATCCGTTGGCGCTCATCGCAGAACTCACCCACCGCTGCCCGCTGCATTGCGTCTATTGCTCGAACCCGCTGGAATTGCAGTCGCGCACGAACGAACTCACTACCGAAGTCTGGTCCCGCGTCTTCAAGGAGGCCGCCGAAGCCGGTGTCCTTCAAGCCGATTTCACCGGCGGCGAACCTCTCGCGCGCCCCGACATCGTCGAACTCGTCCGTGCCGCGCGCTCCGCTGGCCTCTACGTCAATCTCATCACCTCCGGCCTGCCCTTGGATGAAGCAAAACTCGCGGCACTGGGGGAAGCCGGACTCGATCACATTCAACTGAGCTTCCAGGGTGCGCGCGAAGAAACCGCCAACGAAATCTCCGGCACAAAGTCCCAAGCGCAGAAGCTCCGAGTTCTCGAATGGCTGAGGCAGCATCGCATTGCCGTTACGCTCAACTTCGTCATCCACCGCCGCAACATGGATCAGCTTGAGGAAATGGTGGCCCTCGCGGAATCTTCGTGCGCGACTCGCATCGAGTTCGCCAACGTCCAGTATTACGGCTGGGCCTTTGCCAATCGTGAAAATCTATTGCCGACGCGCGTACAGCTGGATCAATCGCTCACTCTCATCAAGCGCGAACAAGAGCGCCTTCAAGGCAGGATTCGCGTCGAATACGTCGTCCCCGATTATTACGCGAAATACCCCAAGCCCTGCATGGGCGGCTGGGGCCGCAAGCTGATGCTGATCACGCCGAGCGGCGATGCGCTTCCCTGCCATGCCGCGCAAGTCATTCCCGGCCTCGCATTCGAAAACGTGAAAGACCGCAGCCTGCGAGAGATATGGGAACACTCCGCCGCGTTCCAGAAATTCCGCGGCGAAGCTTGGATGCAGGAGCCTTGCAAAACCTGCGACCGCCGCGAGCTGGATTTCGGCGGCTGCCGCTGCCAGGCCATGCTCCTCGCGGGGGATGCCGCCGCCACCGATCCGGTCTGTTCGCTCTCGCCGCTGCGCGCCAAAGTCGACGCCATCCTAGCCGGCCTAAACGCCGCGCCCCCAGCTCAGCTCTTTGTGAAGCCCGCCTGGCTCTACCGCCCAAATCCTGCCTAATTGGCCTCTGCAGCTTGCGTTTTTCTTAGCCTCATTACCACTCGAGCGATGAAAATCAGGCTGCCTGCCAACACCAGCGAACCGAACACTGTCAGCGTATTCTGCGGGCCGATGTGCTTCGCCGCTCCGCCTGCAATCAACGCTCCAATCGGCTGGACTCCCATGAACATCGTTGCGTACACCGCCATCACCCGGCTGCGCAGCTCATCGGGCACCCGATTTTGAATCAAGGTGTTCGTGGCCGCCATCTGCGACGTGGCTGCAAATCCCACAACGAAGAGCACCGCAACGCACAGCCAGAAGTTCTTCGCCTGCGAGAAAGTAATCAGGCATATCGCGCAAGTCGTCGACGTCCCCGCAATCCATCTCGCCAAACCCCGATAATGCGTTCGCGCCGCAAACTGCAGCGCGCCGATCACCGCTCCCACTCCCGCCGAGCTCATCAGCAATCCCAGCGTCCGCGCGTCTCCCTTCAAAATGTCCTGCGCGTAAATCGGCATGAACACCGCGTACTGCAATCCAAAGAGGCTCAGCGTGCTGAGCAGCAGCAACGTCGACCGCACGGGCAGATCGCTCATCGCAAACCGGAAACCCTGCACAAAACTCCTCAGCGGCGAATCCGTGCTCGGTTTGATTTCCCTCGGCTCAATCCGCATCATCAGCAGTGCCACAATCACGGCGACGAAACTCAGCCCGTTCAGAAAGAAACACCAGCCCGCTCCCACCAGCGCGATCGCGAACCCCGCAATCGCCGGCCCCACCGCCCGCGCGGCGTTGAAAATCGATGAGTTCAGCGCAATCGCGTTCGGCAGATCTTCCTTCCCCACCATCTGCACGAAAAACGCCTGCCGGATCGGCACGTCGAACGCATTGACGATGCCCACCAGAAACGCGATCACGATCAAATTCCATTTCCCGATCGCATGGGCCCACGTCAATCCCGCCAGCACAAACGCCAGAAACATGGTAATCGTCTGCGTGACAATCACCCCGCGGTGCCGGTCGAAGCGGTCTCCCACATACCCGCCCAATGACGAAAGAAAAAGCATCGGCACCTGGCTCGCAAATCCAAAGACGCCGATGCATCGCGCGGAAGCGCGTTGAAGACGACGGGAAGCGCGTGGATACGGCCGGATTGACCGCTCGGCGGTCACTCTTCAAAATGATCTTCCTCCACTTGTTGGATGCTCAAAATTCTGGACTAGTCACCATGCCGTGGGAACTGCACTATTGTCAATGTGGCTCCAGATGAAGCATCGATTCGGGAGCTGCCAATTTGCGCTGGTGAGGCCGCAGCCGATTGCTCTCGCTCGTTCCAAATGCGCTCTGAGTAGAAATGGATTAAAGGTCCGTCGGTCGAGGGTCACCGAAATTAGGGTAAGAGTAAAGAAAACGAAGCATGCCCCGGGCGTCGGCTGCCAAGCCGCGCCCTGAACTAATAACTCAAAACTGAAAACTGACAACTATCTTATTCGTTCGGCGGGTCCGGCGCACCCACGTGCAGGTGGCTCAAATCGCGCAACATGGTCTTATCTTCTTCGCTCATGCCCCGCGTGAAATTCGGGTCATTTAAATGCTGGTTCCGCGCGGACTCCGGCATATTTTGCAACACGCCCAGCCGTTGCTGAATCGCACGCTGCCGGTTCGGAGGAAGCTGCTTCCATTGCGGCAAGACATTGCTCTGAATGTGGTTGCGTTGCTCCGGCGTCAACCTGCTCCAATTGGCAGCTGCCTCTCGCATCTGCTGCTTCTGAGCTGGAGGCAGCTTCTCAAAGCTCTTGTTGTTCTGCAGAATTTTCTGTTGCTCTTGCCGAGGCAAACTGTCGAATCTCTTTGGCGCCGGAGTGTATGCCGACGGCGGCTGGCTCAGATTATTATTCGACCTCGCCGCCATCCCCGCGCGACTTGGGTCCGGGGCCGGCGGCCGATGCGTGTTCGTATTCGGCGGACGGTTCGCGCCAGAGTTCTGCCGCTCGCTTTGCGCTCTCCGCGCATCCTGCTGCTGTTGTCTCTGCTGCTGCCTTTGTTCTTGTCTTGGCTGCTGCCTTGGCTGCTGCTCGCGCGACGGTTGCTGTCGCGGCGGCGGCTGGCTCTGCTGCTTTGGCGGCCTATTCTCCTGTCGATTCTGGGTCCCATTCGCGCGCGGTCCCTGCGCAAAGCACGGCACAACCAGCGCCGCGCCCATTCCCAGCGCCATCAACCATCCCGCGAATTGGAGTTTCCGTTTCATTTCCGTTTCATTTCCGGTTACATCTGCTGATTCTGGTTTGTGTCGCTTCCTTCATCGGCCTGCACCGGCTGCGGCAGCTCGCTCAGCGGCGCAAAATCCGAAATCACATCGTAGTTTTCCAAAACCTGCATGTTCTGGTTTATCGTCTCGACTTCACTCGCATTTAGCGAAGGCTCCGGCGGACGCGAACCCAGCCACATCATCGCCAGTACCAGCATCGACGCCGCAAACGCCACCCTCGGCGAAGGCGCGAACCATGCCCACCAGCTTTGCTTGGCCGGCTCCGCGGCTACTCGCGCCCACACCCGCACATCAAACGCCGCCGACGGCTCGATCATCGGCACCTCGTCCAGCAACACATCCACCGCGCGAAATTCATTCACGCGCAACTGGCACACCGCGCACGTCGAAAGATGCTTCTCCATCTCCAGCCGTTCGCCTTCCTTCAGGCGCCCGTCCACATATCCCATAATCTTCTTTTCCATCCGGCCACAACTCATGTCTTCCTTCCCTTCTGACCCGGTTTCTTCTGCTGCCTTCCCTGCTGCGCCCTTGTAGTGGCCGGCCTTTAGACCGGTCATCCTACTTCCCTTGCTGCGCCACGAGGGGGGCTAATTCCACTCGCAACGTTTCGTACGCCCGGAAGAGCAGCGATTTCAGCGCGCTCTCCGAACATTCCAGAATCTTCGAAATCTCTCCGTAATCCAGCTCCTGATACTTGTGCAGCAGCACCGCCGCGCGTTGCTTCTCCGGTAACTTTTCGATCGCCTGCCGGATCATTTTCCGCCGCGCCTCCTCGATCAAGTGCTGCTCGATGTTCGGGTGCTTCTCGGCAACATCCAGCGTTTTCTCGTCGCCATCCTCGGCATCCGTCGTCACCGGCGCATCCAGTGAGATTTCCATGCGCTGGTAGCGGTTGTCCCGCACCGAATTCAACGCCAGATTCGTCGCGATCCGGAAGAGCCAGGTGGTGAACTTCGCGCTCGGTACGTAATCTTCCCGCGCGCGGTACACCCGAATGAAAACTTCCTGCGCCAGATCCTCCGCCTGCTCCCGGTTCCTGACCATGCGGTACAGAAAATTGATCAGCGGACTCCTGTACCGATGGAGCAGAAGCGCGAACGACTGTTCATCGCCCGCCTTCACGTCCAGCATCAGTTGGACGTCCGACCTGGCCATAGCCGCCACACTGTATCAAACCCATGTAGTCTCAGAAAGTTGCAATTGGTAGGAGTACTCGAAGGGCGAAAGTACGACGAAACTACACGTGGAATAAATGCCGCATTATCAACAAACTGACAACTCCCACGAACACCAGCAGCGCCATCCGCCAATTCGGCTCACGGTTCACTTCCGGCAGCAAATCCGTCGCCGCCACGTACAACGTGACCCCTCCCGAAAGCGGCAGCGCATACTTCAACTGCCCCTGCAACGAGCTCGTCAGCAACACTCCCGCCACCGTCGCCACTCCTAATAACCCCGCCGCCAGAATGGCGTTGCGCTTCCCCTGCCCGCTCGCCAACACCACCGAAGCCACCGTAAATCCCTCCGGCAGCTTGTGCAGAAACACCGCGAAAAACATCACTGCCCCCAGCCAGGTCGAAACCAGGAATCCCGCGGCGATCGCCACGCCATCAAAAAACGTATGAATCGTCATCCCCACCAGCACGCTCGCCCGCGCGTGCTGATGGCTTATCTCTTCGAGATGCGTCTCCTCACCAAAATGAAAGTGTGGCGCCAGCGTATGCTCGAACAGGTGCACCAGGAAATAGCCGATCAAGACATACAGCAGCGCGCTCTCGCCCGACAGTTGCACCGACTCCGGAATTACTTCGACGAACGCCACCGCCAGCATGTACCCGGCACCCAGCGCCAGAAAATATTGCAGAAATTTCCTCGGCCACTCCTTGTGAACGACAAAATATCCACCCACCAAATTCCCGGCCGCCGCAATGAGCCCCAGCCCCGCCGCCAAAGTCGTCCGAAATGCTAGATCATGTCCCATTTGGAGTGCGGCGGCTTGCCGCCGCTTTTCCGTCCAGCTGTCAATCGAACTCTGAGCCGTTACAACAGGAATCCCCGCCGAGCCCGGTTTTTTCCCACCCTGAGATTCACCAAATCCGCAT
>WNFO01003593.1_pt1 | contig 13209 bp, 12 predicted proteins | sample 5400251 | NCBI WGS metagenome assembly WNFO01 (sample SAMN13153354, study PRJNA577476) | soil metagenome | isolation source: 100 cm saprolite under Madrone tree | place: USA:California | collected 2016-06-14 | reverse complement strand
CCCGGTCTGCGCATATATGGTGGCACCATCTGCTCTTGCCCCGGTGATCTCGTCGATCGTTTCGGGAGTAGTAGTGTGCTGGATGTAAAGTGGGCATTTCAAAATGCGCGCGTAATACGTGTACGCGTGCACGTGCCCCGCCTCGCAAAAATTCGGCGAGCGCTCGTTCCAAACCTTGTATTCCTTGCGCCCCGCTTTTAAAAGGCGCTCTTCGAAAATACGCGCGATCTCCCAATTCTCGCAGTGCATGCAAACGATCCCCGGCGGCCCCAACCGGGCCACAGCTTCCATCCCCAGGTAGATGGTTCCGTCGTCGAAGCCGAAATAACCCTGGCTTTTTCGTTGGGGCCAGTACGTCGCCGTGCGCTCCGGGCTCATGAGATGAAGCTGATATTTGTACGACGTCATACCGAAGTCCCGCGCGAGCCGCGGGATTTCTAACGCGTGCTCGTCTTTTAGGATCTTCGGCGTGAGAAAAAAATCGACCATCGAGCGCGCCTCGCCCAACTCTTTGAACAAACCGAACGCGTCGGCATAGAGCGGCACTTCCTCTTCGGTTTTTTCAGCCTTGTAGGGCTGTCCCATATTGGCGCTGGGCTGCATGAATCCCCAGGTCGTAATGCCATAAGCGGCGGCGCCGCGCGTCTCCGAATCGAATTCGTCTCCGACCCAGCGGTGGCTACCAAAATGAACTTCCGGGTCAACGACCCCGGGCATTAATGTGCGGCCTTTAAGATCGATCGTCTTGAGCGCCTGCGGAGCCGTGTCTCCTTCGCCGACAGCGACGATTTTTTCCTTATCAACGGCGACAAAGCCGTCGATAATTTTTCCCGCAGTTACAATCTTTCCATTTTTAAACAGCAACTCCACTTGCGCCATGGTCACCTCCACAGTTTTGAATGGCTAGTCCGTACTTTTTCAAAAACCCCGCTTCCTGCGTAACCCAAAAAAGAACATTCGTGCCGGCGGTGCCAGCACAGTAACTGAACTCCTCGCATGCACTCCGGCTACTTTACTTTTTTGTGATGTTCTTGACGAATCCCTCATCTACCAACTCTTGAATCAGCGAGTTATCGTAGAAATCCTCCAGTCTTCGCCCCGTGGCCTTATCGGCCAGGGCATTCTTGATCGCGACGGGATCAGTGAGAGGCACCAGCGCCGTATTCTTCACAAAATAATCGTGGGCTCTTGCCATGGCGTCTCGATCTTTCAACCGTGCATATTTCTGCATGACGCCAAGCGTAAAGTCCTTGTTTTGCGCGTAAACATGGAGCCCCTCGGTAAACGCCATGACGAACTTTTTTACGGTCGGTCTGTTCTGGGCCAGGTAAGCGCGTCTGGCCACCATGACCGATGACGGGTATTTTATGCCAAGGTCACCGAGATCGGCCATCACCTTTAATCCCAGCGATGTTGCAGCGTAGAGTCCCGGTGGCGCAAGGACTGTAGCGGCCACAGACCCTGACTGCAGCGCGGCAATTCTCTGCGCATCCGGCCCTGCCTGAATCAGCGTCATGTCCTTTGGGCCCAGATCTAGTTTTTCAAAGATCAGCTTTGCGGCGAACTCGGTAATCCCACCCAAGCGCGAGACCGCCATCCGCTTGCCTTTTAAGTCTGCTGCAGAACGAATGTCTTGATGAACCACGAAACTGTACGGCATTAGGTTGTAAGACGAGGCTATGATCGCGAAATCAGCGCCTTGAAGCGTCGCCTGGATCGGAGTGGTCCCAGCCGCATTGGTAAAATCGAGTTCGTTGGCCAGCATCGCATGGAGACTCGCTGCATCTCCGCTGATCAGGATAAGCTCCGAAGTCAGCCCATACTTCTTAAAAAGACCCGCCTCCTGGGTTACCCAGAGAGGAACGTTGTATCCGGAAGTTCCCCCGTAGCTGGTCCTGACTGTCTGGGCATAGGCAAACCAAGGAGTGATCAACAGCACCAAAAAGAGACCGATCATTTTGCATCGAAGTAACATGGAAAGCCTCCTCCTCTCGCATTCACGCAAAAACTAGCTACGGCCATCTTGAGGCGTTGTCCGTTCCCAAACTCTTAACGTGTGCCATCGATTCGAGAAAGTACAGTTCCATAGGCCAGACTAAATCGGATAGAGCTGATGGCCCGGTTTGCGCGGGATGTAGCGGCCTGAAGGCTTTTCTCCCAGGATTTTCGCTCGAGGCGCTCCCTCAGGCCATTCCATAATGACCTGGCCTCGAAGGATCGTCATCACAGGCCAGCCTTTAAGTTCCTGGCCTTCCCATATGGACCACCCGGCCGAGCTGTAAATCATATCCCGGTGGACCTTCATAGCGCGCTGAAGATCGACCAGCACAAGGTCGGCGTCCGATCCCACGCTGATACTTCCTTTCCGGGGATAAATGCCAAAAATACGCGCGGGATTTTCGCAACAAACCTCGACCAGCTTTTCCAGAGAGATCCGGTTTTTGTGAACCCCTTCGGTCAACATAACTGGCAAATAGGACTCCACGCGGGAAGGGAACCCGCTGCTGGTCTCCCAGACATTCCCTTTATCCATCTGTTCGCGGGACATCCCCCAATCCACATGATCGGTACCAACGCAATCCAGGTTACCTGCCCGGAGAGCTTGCCAGAGGTAGGCCATCGTTTCTTCATCGCGCAGCGGAACGTTAATCTTCCATACGTCATGAGAGAGAGTCAAATAGTGGTGCCCGGTTTGGGCATATATCTTGATGCCTTCTGCCTTGGCCTTTAGAATTTCCTGGATCGATTCCCTGGTGGTGGTGTGGACGATGTAGAGCGGGCAGCCCGTGACGCCCGCGTAATAGGCGTAGTTCCTAACGTGACCGGCCTCGCAAAAATGGGGAGAGCGCTCATCCCAGGCTGCCATATCGGTACGCCCGGCCTCTTTCAAACGTTCCTCGAAGATGCGTGCGATCTCGTAATTTTCCGGGTGGATACAGATCAAGCCGGGAGGCCCGATCTCCGCCGCCTTCTCCATCCCAAGGTAGATGGTTCCGTCATCAAAGCCGAGCCACCCTCCTTTCTGCCTTCCGGACCACGCGGTGTGAGTGCTCGGTCCCTGCATCATATGGAGATAGTATTTGAAGGAGGTCACACCGAATTCCTTCGCCACCCGGGGAATGTCGAGGGCCTGCTCGTCCGTGGTAATAAAACCCGTGAGAAAAATGTCGACGCAAGAATGGTTTTCAACTTGCTCGATGAACTCCGGCATGACCTGTGAGAAGGGAACCACATCCTCAGGCCGGGGCTCATCGATGTGCTTTTTGCGCAATTTCGGGCTGGCCTGCATCATCCCCCAAGTGGTGACACCGCCGGCTGCCGCCGCCTTTGTTTCGCTGCTGAGGCTATCTTTTAACGGCCGGTGTGTGCCGAGATGGTTTTCCGGATCAACCAGTCCGGGAAGAACATATTTGCCGGTGGCGTCAATGACTTGTCGAGCCGAATTGAGCACTCCGTCGGGGCCGAGGACAGCAATTTTACCGTCTTTAACCCCGATGGAAAGTTTCTGCACCCCTCCCTTGGTAACAACTTGTCCCCCTGTGATAATTGTATCCATTGTGATGTTGACCATGAATTTTTTCTCCTTTAAAAGATTCAGAGCACCAACAACCCTAGCAATTTTGTCAATCCACCTTCCTAGATACGACTGAAGCCGTTTTTCATCCGACCACGATCTCACTATCCGCTGGAAAGACGTCCACGGACGTCCCTCATAGAAAATCGATCTTCTTTAGTGGTGATGGTGGGATCCTTCGGCTTCAGGCAATCTCAGTGTTGAAGATGGATATCTTTTCTGAGGTTTCGACATACCTGACAAATCGCGCGAACGCTTCCCGGGGGGGATCCTCTTTCGTGGCGCCGGGACTTTAGACAGCTCCACTTTGGCCACTATGAATGCCAGTCCCTGAGTCGTCAGCACAACCCGGGCGAGTTTCTGAAAGGACTCCAGGTCACTGGCAGTTTGAGCATCCCGCACTCCGGCGCCGCGGGCCATGGCAGCGATATCGGTCGGGCCCGCAGTGGCGGTCGGCTGGCTGCCTGTTCCCTCGTATGCCTCATTATCGAAGACGAAGATTTTGAGATTAGGGGGTGGATGCTGTCCGAGAGTGGTCAAAGCCGAAAGCAACATGAGCACGCTGCCGTCGGTATCCAGAAGGATGATCTCGCGATGGGGAAGAGCCGCCGCTAGCCCCGAGGCAACCGGGATGTGGTGGCCCATACCGGAGTCAAACAAATTGGCATCGCGCGGGCATAGGTCCGCCCATTCTTCGGCGATCCGGCCCAGAGATAGAACGACGAGTTGGTCTTTGATGAAAGGAACCAGAGCTTTAATGCAGTCTACACTGTACATGGTTTACTCCCGCAGCTATCGTGATCGGGCTTGCAGCGCCCTGCTAAAGATCCTCGACACAGACTTCGGCCCCCATGATGAGGGCGACATGGTAGTTGGTGGCGCTCAGCGTCGTTAGGCAGCGCCGGATTCCCTGGCGGATATCCTTTTCGTTTCTGACGATGAGATAGGGTATCTGAAGCGCGTCAAGAACCGGAAGCATGGTCTTGCCGTGGGCGACAGCATAGGTCGGTCGGTCACCGATATCGCCGCGATAGGGTATGATCATAAAGCACGGCAGCCCCACGCTCATCCCCAAACGGGCGAGCTGATCGCAGGCCATTCTCACCCCGGTATTTTCCATCATCATGACCGCCTTCATGCCGCCCAACCAGGCTCCGCAGCAGAGGCCCACACCCACTCCCTCGTTGGAAACGGGCCGCGTGATAAAATCCGGATCCTCGAGAAAGCGGAAATAAATTTTCTTGAACCAGCCATCCGGCAGGAAAGAAACAAATTTTACGCCGGCCTCTTTCAAGCCGTCGATAACTTCATTCACCACACTGTCCTTCACAGATTTCTTCCTTTCCTTCTTCGTTATTCAGGATCCCAACTCTCTGGCAAAGAGAAATCAACCAGCCTGTTGGGATCGGGCGGCTTGTCGGTCAGTCCGCGCTCCACCGCGCTGTCCACGACAAGTTGGATCTTGTCCTTGTCGACAACTCCGGTCGTGCTCAACGACGGCAATAGCCTACGGTAAAACTCCTCGGCGGACGCCTTATCGAGTTTGAAAAGGGTGCCGATGTAAGCGACGACGTCCTCTTTGTTCCGAGGATTCTTTATGGCTCTTGAAGCTCCTACAACGGCGCGAACGACTTTCCTGACTTCGGCCGGATCTTCATGGATTCTGTTTGCGGTGGTGCTGACACCGCCCATGGGCGCTCGGTAAATCGACCCGACGTCCAGGAGGATTTTGAACCCCTCTTTAGCGGCCACGATGTCGCCCGGTGCGGCAATAACCGCCGCATCGATGGCACCCTTTTTCAGCGCCGCAACGCGTGTGAGAGTGTTGCCTATGGCCAGGAACGTTACGTCTTTTGGAGTTAACCCGAAATGCTTGAGGACATAGACGGCGCCGCTGTAAATCGTGCCCGCGAAAGAACTCACGCCGATTTTCTTCCCTTTTAATTCGGCGACCTGGTTGATGCTTTTGGGTACCACCAAGCCCCATACGGGCTGCTCGTTGGCCACGGCAACCAGCCGGAAAGGCATGCCCACCAAGGTCGCCTCCACGGCGGAAGTGCTGAAGGTCGTGTAGCCGAGCTCGCCGGCCGAAAGCGCGGCCAGGATCGCTTCCGCTTTGACGATGATCATCTTCGGATCCAGGCCCTCTTTTTGAGAGTTTGCGATCCTTGGCTTAATAGATTGAAAAGTTAGTAGAGGTGACATCGCTCGAGCCGATGCGGATTTCCTTGAGGGCATGGGCTCCGGCTGATGGGGGACCGCTCAAAAAAAATAGGAGAACGGCGAGGATCGAAACCAATTTCATCGCGAGCCTTCCTTCTTTAAACTTCTAGACATAATCCTTCCTGCGAGCATTTAGCCGTTCGTCGCGGAAAAAATTTTTCGCTTCTAGAAACGGCGACACATTTACTCCCTACCTTATCACTTCCAGCTACGTCAAACCGAATTTGTGACACTATAGGAACTTGGTTTTTCAAGAATCACCAACCGCTTCGGGTTGACAGCTTTCTTGACCGAATGTAGAACACAATCGCCCACAGGAAAGGAGCGTCAAGACTCATGAAAGATGCAGTAAGAAAACTCAATGTCGAATACCGATTTAACCTGAGCGACCAGGAGATCGATGTAGTGGCGAAGCAGGCGGAGGAAGCCGCGCTTTTATTTCAGCCGCTGTTTGAAGTCGATGTGACGGGCATAACGCCGCTGACGAAAATTGATAAAAGGGTAAAAAGGACGGTCGCCATCAAGAAGGGGAAAAAATGAAGGCGGTGGACCTCGAAGGATTGACGATAGCTGAGATTGCTCCGCTGATCAGAAAAAAGCAAATTTCCCCACTGGAATTGACCCGGCGCTATCTTGACAGAATTAAAACACTGAATCCCGCTCTCAACGCCTACCTCGCAATAACAGAAGAGGACGCCGTTGCCGCGGCCAGAAGAGCCGAGCGGGAAATCGGTAAGGGAAATTATCGCGGGCCGTTGCACGGTATTCCGTTTTCCATCAAGGACAATATTGCGACCAAAGGCGTGACGACGACAGCCGGATCGAAGATCCTGGCGGATTGGGTGCCGGACTTCGACGCCACGGTGGTCGAGAGGCTCAAGAAAGCCGGCGCCGTCATTCTGGGCAAAACCAACATGCACGAGTGGGCCAAGGGCAGCAACAGCATCAATCCATTTTACGGCACATCCCATAACCCGTGGGATACGACCAGAATTCCCGGAGGATCGAGCAGCGGCTCCGCTGTCGCTGTTGCGGCCAGCCTTTGCCTCGCATCCCTCGGCACCGACAGCGCCGGATCGGTGAGAAACCCCGCATCGTTGTGCGGCACCGTAGGACTCAAGCCGACTTTAGGCAGAGTCAGTGTCTTCGGAGGGGTCCCTGGAACCGGTGGTTACACCGTCAATCACTTCGGCATACTTGCCAAAACCGTCAAGGATTGCGCCCTGGTTCTCGGGCAAATTGCGGGACACGATCTCAAAGATCCGCTGAGCTCGGATGAGCCGGTGCCAAATTATATCAAGCCTATGGGAATCCCGGTGAAGGGAATGAAAGCCGGAATCATCGAAGGCGGATATTTCGATGAAGGTTTGACCGGCGAAGTTCGCCGCGCATTTGACGAAGCGTTGAAGATGTTAAAAACGCTCGGCATGAAAACTCAAGAAATCACCATTCCCCATATGAATCTCGTTCCGGCATTGCAGGCCGCCAGTACGCGCCCGGAAGCCAACTCCGATCATGATCGATATCTGAGAACGCGACCTCGTGACTACAGTCCGGGACTGCTGTACGGTCTCATCGCCGGGCTTTTGATTCCCGCTCTCGTATACGTGACCGCTCAGCGAGTTAGGCGGCTCCTCTGCCAGGAGTTCGACACTGCCTTCGAGAGCGTGCAAGTGATCGTCGCCCCGACGTTGTTCACGCCCGCGCCCACCATCGAGGATTGTAACCGCGGTTATATAGAAGCCGATGGCAAACGAATCAACCTGGCGGATCGAGCTGGAAACTTTTTGACCCGGTACACGATACCGTTCAACGTCACCGGGCTCCCGACCATAAGCATATGTTGCGGTTTCTCGTCTTCGGGTTTGCCCATTGGTATGCAGATCTCTGCGCCGTCCTTCCAGGAGGGTAAGCTGTTTCAAGTGGCGCATGCCTATGAGAGGGCCACGGAGTGGCATAAAAGAACGCCGCAACTGTAGCGGCATTTACCACAGTAATACGGCCTTACCACGAAGGCCACGAAGGGTTCGGATCTTTATACCTTTAACTTCGTGCTCTTCGCGATCTTCGTGGTGAAATCTTTTTTTACGTTGATTGTGACTCTGCCGTCCTAGGCGTCTTTTCTACGAAGTCGGTATCGAGCAGTGCGGCGCACGAGGGGCAATAAAATTGCCGCAGCAGATACTGGCCGTCCAAAATGGACATGAGGCTCCCCGCATTGGCCGGCGGCAATAAGCGAACCTTGCAGAACTCTCGCCAATCCTGGTCGGCGCGGCAGTATTGGAACCGGCACCTGCTGCAAAAAATCCAATCTGTGCCGGTTGCGTCCGCAATCTCCAGATTTTCTCGCAAGGGATGTCTCATTTTTGCTCCTGCAAACGCTCCTTGCGCAGATCGGCGCGCGATCTTTCCGTCGCCGCGAAATTCAGCGCCGGCTCATCGCCATCGATTACCACGCCGTAAATATCGCGCGCTGCCTGACGTGACACAATGCCGTCTTCAACGTCACTCAACACCCGTTGAGGCTCGCGCTCAAGCGGGTCGCCGTAGCCGCCGCCGCTCGAGGAGCGCATGTAAAGAATGTCATTGTTGCCGATGTGAAATTCGCAATAAGGCAAGAGCCTGCTGCTCCCGCCAAGGTCGTCGAGCTGGTCGGGGGATATTTGCTCGGCAATGGTTTCCTCGACGCGGGCTCCTTCCGTAACCATTAGCAAACTCGGCGCGCCAGGATAACCGCCGAATAGTCCCTGGCCGGAGTTTCTCAGCCCGGCAACTCCAAGGGCCACACCCTTGATCTTGCCTTCGGGGGCGTCGTGCACGGTCAACGCCGATTCTCCGCCGGTGCCGCCGCGGTACTTGCCTGGTCCTGCGCCGCCTTGGATGTTGCGTCTGAACAAATAAAGCAAAGGGAAATTTGCCTCGAGCCATTCGATATTATGGCAACTGAGGCCGTGGCCCGTGTCGTCGCCATCCCTATAGGAACGAGCTCCGGTGCCATCCAGCGCGCCTTCGGAAAGCGTGGAGACGTAATAATTGCCATGCTGATTGACACCGGCGTGGCGCGCCAATCGATGGCCGGCGTTGAGCGCCATGACTTCGCCTTGCCATTTCTCGCTGGTGGCCAGCATCTGCATGATCACCGAATTGGCGACATACTTCACTGTCGCGCCGGCGGAGGTCGTATTCAAAGAGACGGGCGCGGGCGGTATCGAATTCACGACGGTCCCTTTCGGAGCAATCACCTCGATCGGATTCAGCGCGCCGTGATTCTTCGGCAGGTCGTAGGCCAGAGTGCCAAGAATGGCTTCATAGCACGCGCCAAAAGTCCCATGGTAGGGCAAGTTGATGCCCTTTTTAGCTTGCGGGCTGCTACCGGTGAAGTCGAACAGCAATCCCTCGCCTTTCTTGTGCAGAGTCACATGGACGTTCCAGGTATCGCCCGCTTCAATGGTTCCCGTCTCGCTCCAGGCGCCGTCAGGAATCTCCGCGATTCTTTTTCGCAAAATCGACTCGGAATAATGCAGCATCTCCCGGGACACGGCGGTAACGAGCTCAGGACCGAACTGCTCGAACAATGCCTGCATTCTGGATTTCGCGATATTGTTCGCCGCGATTTCGCATTTGAGATCGAGACCGACCATGACTGGTTGCCGCGTCATATTGATAAACGCGTCGAACAAGTCCTTTCTCAGTTCTCCCCGGTCCACCAGCTTGATCCCGGGAATGCGGATACCTTCGTGACAGATCTCGGTGGCGCCAGGAGAATTACCGCCAGGCGACATGGCGCCAATGTCCATCACATGCACGAACGTTGCGCTCCAACCCATAAGCTTGCCGTTAAAATGAATCGGCGAGATCATGTAGACATCGGACTGATGAATCGCCGCCACGTAAGGATCGTTGAGCAGAAAAATGTCATCAGGATTAATGCCGCCGTTATTTTCGAAGCGCTCGATGATTCGCTTGACGGCAAAACCGGCGCACGCGACATGCCAGCCCATGGCATCACCTGCGGATAAGACATCGCCGTTGGGTAAATATAAAGATGCCATGTAGTCATGCATCTGCGTCGTGTTCACAGTGCCGCCGACGCGCTCCAGCGTGCTACCCATCTCCCTGGAGATCTGGTAAACCCGGTGCGATAGAATCTCGAAAGTAATCGGGTCGACGCTGCTGACGATTGGATTGACAGCCATCGCTATGCTCCTAAGTGAATTCTGATATTGCGGTATTCATCCATGGCAACCAGGTCGCCGGGATTGACCACCACCGTGGTGACCGGAGTTTCAATGATCGCGGGGCCGCCAAATTCCGTTCCCGGCCCCATCTTGTTGAAATCGTAGACTCGCGTCGGAACGAACTCTTTATTCTCCTCGAAGTAAACATCGCGCCGGCCTTTGAGCGCCGCCGCTCCGTCCGACTTCGATACGCGCTCGGCCTTGATATCGGGCTTTTTGAGCAATCCCACAGCGGTAAGCCGAAACGTTAGGATTTCCTTTCCCGCTTCGCGGTAGCCCGATCCGTGGCCATACGCCTTTTCATACAAGTCGTCGAACAGGGCAGACAGGGCTTCCATATGGGGTTCAGTAATCGTCGCCGTGCCGGAGGCAAATGGCACGTTGAGCTCATGGACCTGGTAGCGATACCGCATATCGACGCTTCTCATCACCTGAACGTCGCTTGCGGAAAACCCCGCAGCGCGAAGATCTTCAAGTGCTCGCTGGAAAAGGCTCGTGAAGTTCTCGTTCACGCGGGCAGGATCTACGGGGGCGACGGCGTGGTCTGACTTGCCATACTCGTAAACCACGTCGGAACTTATAAGCCCCGTCGCGCCGTGAACGGAGGCCGTCAGAGGAATAACCACCTGCCGAACTCCCAATTCCGCCGCATAGCGGCTGGCATGCACCGGTGCGGCGCCGCCGAAAGCAAACAACACGAAGTTTCTCGGATCATGCCCCTTCTCCACGGTCGCCTTGCGAATCAGATCGCTCATGTGCGAGTTGGCGATACGGTAAATGCCGCTGGCGGCTTCCACCTCTTTCATTTTCAGCGGCTCGGCAATCTTTTCTCGGATTGCCGCCAGCGTCTTTGGCTTGTTCAGCTTCATTCTGCCGCCGAGGAAATAATTTTCATTGAGATAGCCGAGAACCAGGTCGGCGTCGGAAACCGTCGGCTCTTTTCCGCCCACATCGTAACAGACGGGACCCGGGGACGCCCCCGCGCCCTGGGGTCCGACTTTTAGCAGCCCGGTTTCGGGATCGATCCAGGCGACACTGCCTCCGCCGGCGCCGATGGATTCGACCCAGATCTTGGTCGATAAAATACTATGCCGCAGAATAACCGGCTTGTAGTCGCGCTCAATGACGCCGTCGCGCACAACGCTGACTTTAAAGGTCGTCCCGCCCATGTCAGTGGCAAGAATATTTTTTTCGCCGATGTGCTCGCCCAGGAATCGCGTGCCGACGATACCCGCCGCGGGACCTGATTCAATAACACCCACGGCATTTTTGCAGGTCGCGTCGATGCCCAGCACACCACCGTAAGCCTGCATGATCAATGGTTCGCGGCCGAGCCCCCTGCGTTTTAGAATGCGCTGGAGATTTTGCAGGTAATTGGAAATCTTCGGACCGATGTAGGCATTGAAAACCGTGGTCGCCGATCTTTCATATTCGCCGAGATAAGGCGCAACTTCGCTGGATAGGGTAAAAAATAAATTGGAATATTTCTTCTTTAAGATCTGCGCCAATTGCTTTTCATGGACAGCGTTCACGATCGACCAGAGAAAGCATACCGCGACGGACTCCACGCCTCGCGAAACTAATCTATCAAGCGCCTGTTCCGCCGCTTTAACGTTGAGGCGAATCAGCTCCGTGCCTTTGTAATCGATGCGCTCCGGCACTTCTTCGACAAGCTTCCGCGGCACAAATGGCTCAGGCTTATCCAAAGCGGATTTATGGGCGGTTTCGTTTTCCGTCAGGCCCTCGGCGATCTTGCCGCGCATCATGTGCAGGCTGTCACCAAAACCCCTGGTCATGATCAATCCGGTTTTCGCCCCGGCACGGGTGATCAGCGTATTGTCGCCGATGGTGCAGGCATGAAAAAACAGGCGGGTCGCTCTCAAAAGCTCGTCGGCGCCTTTGAGGCCGAGATTGTTAGCCGCATCACCCGCCGCGTTCAGTGCCCCTTGGGAAAAATCGGCCGGCGTCGAAAGCGACTTGCCGATGGTCACCCTGCCCTCTTCGTCCACCACCACGCAATCGGTAAATGTTCCACCGATGTCCACACCAACCACATAGTTCATGATCTTTTCCACTCCGCTGTCTTTATAGAAGTATGTACCAACAAGCGTAATCCTCGGCAATGAATACCCATTTACTTTTGCACGTCACGTAAAAAACTTAAATCGGTGACCTGGGAAATGGCGAGTATGTCCGGGTCTACACCGAATCTCGGCGCGCTCTCCTGCAAAAAGATTCCTCATCCCTTTCTCGGTAAACCCGCCGGAATCATCAGGGCTCATGAATTGCCGCACTTGAACCACGCCGTCGGCATTGAGCTTAAGATCTTTCCCCGCGATCTGACCAGACCCAAGCTGATGTAATAGCTGCCTAGCCAATTAAGTGAATTGGTCAGCCTATGTCGGCATAACTATTTTTACATTTCTGCGGATTCTATAGTTGGTATCCAGGTTTAGCATGAACATTTTCCGTAACCTAACCACACAAACACTGGAGGTATTGTCAGCCCTTGATACGTAGACCGGTCTAAGAAAGGTCAGAAGTCCGGTATTTCTTCGCAGCATTGAACCGTACGACGCGACATTCTAGCCGCCCAACAACTTCAAACCGTTCACCGCCTTTACCAACTCTTGGCTTCGAGAATGCAGATACCGAGCCGTCGTCGCAAGACTCTTGTGGTTCATAAGACTCTGAATGACTCTTAGATTCTCTCCCTGGTTTAAAAGCAGTGTCGCGAATGTATGGCGCAAAGTGTGTGGTCCCATGCCGTGCGTCTTGATTCGGGATTTCTTCAAATGTGTCTTGACCAGATGCCAGACCGTCCCACGTGAAATTCTTCGATTCCGGCAAGATATGAATAACGCCCTTGTCCGGTTCCTGCGCCTCCGCTGTTTTAAAATATGTCTTAAGTTCGATCTTGGCGGACTCGGCCAACGGGAGAATGTTTACTTCTCCGCCTTTGCGATGCAACCTAATCGTTCCCTGATGAAGGTCAATGTCACCCTTATCCAGTTTAACGATCTCTCGCGGTGAGGAGAAATGTGACAATCATCGCCATGTCCCTGACTTTTCTAAAAGGGCTTGGATTCCTCCCAACAACTCGCAAAAGACGTCCACACTCATCCCGAGATAGAGCGCGGACTTCACCCATTCTAATTCTCGGTAGAGGAATGT
>WNFO01009825.1_pt1 | contig 13210 bp, 13 predicted proteins | sample 5400251 | NCBI WGS metagenome assembly WNFO01 (sample SAMN13153354, study PRJNA577476) | soil metagenome | isolation source: 100 cm saprolite under Madrone tree | place: USA:California | collected 2016-06-14 | reverse complement strand
CCCCAGAGGCTTTCCCCTTCACTTCCGCTCCAGTTATTGTTACACGGCACTTCTACGAACGTGCCGAGCATCGCGCCACGGCCAGAAGGGAAGAAGGCTGCCGCTGCATTCGAATCTCCGCACAGATCAAAGCTACGTTTGGCTTTATTTTCAGCATACCAGCGTGGTTCTAATTGGAAAGGCGAGAACGCACTGCATGGACATGCCATATTGGTTGCCCGGATTAGAGACAGACTGGTCACACCATGGTGGAGTGCCGTTTTCAGAATGAGGGCACAGATTGTTAACCTTTACGACGATGCTATTAAATGGGCCTTCGTATGATGGCGTGAATGGATCCTTATTTGAGGTTATCTTAAAGCAGCGACCACAAGCGTCACCAGCACCCGAGTATGCACCGAATGAAAATGTGTTGGCTGCAGCCGTGTACCCGTATGTTTTTATGCCACACGCTGCGGAAGAACGTCGCGGTCCTGTTGGCTCCGCGGAGTACTAAGCTATGAAAATGGACGTAGGGCTTACAGGGATAGTCACAGCCCGTATACGCAGTGAAAGATGCAGTGCCTTCGGGTGCTTGTCCCCAGCCACCGTACGCCCTGGTGCTGATGTTATTGTTGGTCGTCGTGCAAGTACTGTCCCTCGTGTTGTGGGTACTGGACTCGGTACGACGATGTTGGTGCACGATGCCGTGTGAAGCAATGGCGGAGGTGGAGAGCAAGACGAGTGCGAATACGAGTGCGGATTTCATTGCGGGATCAATGGACTTTCCGATGGTAAGGCCACTGCTGTCGGTGGACCACCGTTTCTAGCTCGAACCCCTCTGCATTTATATGTCTGTCGTGAGCGAGGATATTTTTTATCACCATGGGAGGATTGGTGTCGATGCATCTTTTCTTTCTTGCACAACCGTTTCACCAGTGAACCCTAGTAGTCAGGGGGCCTGGCCTCCAGATGCGGCAGCGCCGCTACCGTACCTTCATATTAAGGCTTCCCAAAGTTCGTGTCAGCGGATGATCCCATTCCTTGGTGCTGCGGAGATCGTTATCATAATAGGTGCCTTCAATCTCATCATGACAGGGCTAGTGTGGTGCGTTCCGCTCAAGCAGTGAAGACTGAATTCAGGGCAGCTGCGCCGGTTTATCACTGTCCGTCAGTCTGAGAACTCGTGATTGGGAAACGGTGCTTTTGATTCCCGCGGAAATTATAAAAATTCGTCATATGAGGGGTTGGTATAAACGTGTGGTGATGGCGGCATTTGATGCGGTTGGGCCGGGTTGGCCCTAAGATATTAATCGAAAAAATTGAACAAATCTATCTCACCTTTCTAGAACATACAGAGCGTATTACGTTGATGTAGCAACGATGTCAAGCCAACGAGTGGACAATAATTGCGGCAAATTATATTAGAAGCTTGGGTTGGTCTTTTAACTTTGACTTCACACCTCCACAGTCCGAGGGACTTCGTTCCTCTACGAACACGTGACTTTTGCCACTTCCGCGCTTCGTTGCCCCCGTACGTTACCCTAACTACTACCTACCTATTCTTAGAAGCAACACTACAGAACCGGGGTGCAACGCCTTCAATACATCAATGGCCAAATCGCTAGTGATTGGACCTGGACAATATACGTCAAGGATTTATTGTCCCCGTCCGAGTCGCGCCCGAGTCAAACAAGTAGTGGTCAGTGAGCCTCAAAACCAAACTGTGGTCCTCAAATTAGCATATCAACAAGAACTGCAGTGACTCCCAAACATTCTGATGAGCATATTAAGCGGACACAGTAGCCCTGTAGTATGTCTTCTTTCAATGCCCATGCCATTGGCAGTGGTTACACGGCCATCTACAAGCATGCACATCGCCCGAGCCCTCGGGCCTCGGGTTAAGAGGCCTTCTCGTAATACGGTATTTTCTTTGACGTACAACTTATGCATCTTGAACAGACGATGCTGGCTGCTCAATTTTCTATCAAGATACTACACCGAAGCCTGATGCCAAGCATTCTGAACTCGAAAGGGCCACTAAACACAATCCCCAATATTTCCTCAGTTGTATCGTGAAGGTCGCAAGAAAGTTTGAAAGTTCATGAACCAGCGTAAGACATGACGGTTCAAATTACGGTGATGTCCTGGGTGCAGCATTCGCCTAGATCAAGTGTAGGCAAAAGGTAAACCTTACCCGGCTTACCCCACAGGATAACGGCAAGTTTGCGCAGGCACCGCATGTTGGGCTGCGCAATGCATACATCTCCATGAGCACAGCCCTGCAATATCATGTACTATACTACCCAAGCAGATTGGAGTTGGGGAGTATATCATCTAGTTCATGACGCTAGAGCGGTGCTGGATACCTTTCAGTTTACGTGAAACATCAAACGACGGTTGCGGAGAGAAGGGATGTGTGTGGTACCGGACAGTAAAGGTGTAGGAAAACTGAAGGTAACGACACTGGCATATGCCAGTGGTGAGGCCAGCTGGCCGATTGAAAACTTGACGTCTGTCACCGGAACTCTTTCCAATCTTGAGTACTTGAATATCCAAATCATGACCGCGTGGGCGACATCAACGTCCATTCGAGGCAATGCCCGTCAGCGACTCTGCGAACAGCGAATGACTAATCATATCGCCACTCTTTCCCGTCCCCCACTTCCCACTGTCACACAACCGACTTCCCCTACCAAACCCACATTTCTCTTTCGCCTGCAATATGGGTGACCACTCAGCGTCATCTCGTTTTCAAGTGCTTTTCGACTCTGCATTACAAGACTACGAAAGGCAAACTGGAACAACATTAACCAACCACCCACTCGCCGAGCAACTCCAGACTTGCCAATCAGTCGAGTCCACTACCGCCCTTCTCCAAGAGCAAGCACATGCCTTCAAGGCATTCCGAGAAACCGACAAAATCATGAAATCGCTCAAGAATGTCGTATCATTCCTTTCCAAGCTTTCTGCCACCGCCCGCCTCGGCCAACATTTTGGTCTAGTATGTCTCAGGCTGCCGATTGGGTGTTCCACGTCTCTGATGTCTATTTGATAGTCATTTCCACCTGCAGATGCAATACATACTGGCCTCGGTGTACTACTCGCTGTATGTATATCCTTTTCGTTTCTACGTGCATATCCCCCTAACGTTCGTATCTCAGGCGTTCAAGGGCGTCAGCTCCGATTTGGATGCTGTCGTCGAATTGCTCGAATCCATAGAACACTTCTTGAAGCGCCTCGACATCTACACCAAGGTCCCTCCTACGGAAGCTATGACTGAGATGGTCGTGAAGATATTGGTCGAGCTGCTCTCCACCCTGGCGCTCGCGACAAAACAGATCAAGCAAGGACGACCAAGTGAGTCCGTCTTGAATGACGTATTACCCTTACTCAATGCCATGCAGAGAAATTCGTAAAGAAGCTCTTTGGAGAGAATGGGGTCGAGGCCGTACTTCAGAGGCTGGATCGACTGACCCAGGATGAGGCTCGGACGACGGCGGCGCAGACGCTTGAGGTCGTTTACCGTCTCTCCCAGAATATGAGGACGATCGTCGATGGTAAGAAAATACATTTGGCTTGACAAATCGCTGATTGTTGAGCATCTTTCCCTTTAGACGGCGAGGCATCGGCTGACAGAATCTGGAATGCCCTTGGTATGTTTTATTAACAATAATGAGCTAGCTTTGGGTTCAACTCGGTGTTAGAAATCCTACATGAATTGGCTTTCGAAATGAACAAGGCAAAACGTGAGATATTTCATGAAGGTGTCATTGCTAACGGCAATGACTGAAGTTTTCTGGCCATGGCAGGTGACAAATTACAGCAAGATGTTCGGAATTGGCTCTCTCCGCCTGACCCATGGAAGAATCATCATATTGCCCGCAAATCGCGACACAAGGGATCAGCAGCGTGGTTTGTCGGAGGCAGCATCCTCTCGGAGTGGAAGTCGTCCAGACGAAATTCACTACTATGGATTCATGGAAAACGTATGTTCCCCGATCCGGACTCCTTCGCAATGGCTGATAGTTTATCTTCTTGATAGCGGGCGCAGGGAAAAGCGTAATTTGGTATGGTCGAGTCTTCGATATTTCCGTCTTCAGAACTAAGTATTTTGACCAGTTCCGCGATCATCGAGAACATTATGACGATGGAGAAATCTGGGCTCGCGTCACTGGCATTTTTCTACTGTGATTTCAGGGAGGATGTAAAGAGGGACTTGCGCGGATTGCTTTCGTCAATACTCGTCCAACTCTCCCATAAATCCGACTCCTACTGTCAGATTCTTTCCAAATTCTACTCAGACCACGCGGACGGTTCACAACATCCCGGCGATGATGAACTTGTGGAGTGTTTAAAGGATATTTTAGGCGTTCCAGGTCAAGCGCCGGTCTATCTGATTGTTGATGGCCTAGACGAATGTTCAGCCATGTCGGCCACGCCGTCTCCCCGCGAAGAAGTGCTAACGTTCTTGAATGACCTCATCGACACACAAGTTCCGAATCTGCGCATATGCATCACCAGCAGACCCGAAATCGACATCAAGGATGTACTAGAGCCCTTGACTTTCCGTTCCGTTTCGCTACATGATGAGACGGGACAAATGGAGGACATCGGCAATTATATCAGATCTGTCGTGAACACGGACCCGAAGATGCGAAGGTGGAAGGCAGCCGACAAGGAATTGGTGATTGATGTACTCATAAATAAATCTGACGGAATGTAAGGATTAGCGCTATGGACATACTGGAGTCGTGCTCATTTTCGATGTAGGTTCAGATGGGTTTATTGTCAGATCGACTACCTTCGACGCTGCCTTCCGGGGCGCATCCGGCAAGCTCTGGATGAGCTACCGGAGACGCTTGATGGGACCTATTGCCGGGTGTTGCGAGATATTCATAAGGAGAACTGGGAATTTGCTTATCGTCTGCTTCAATGTGTCGCAGTGGCTGTTCGCCCGCTCAGCGTCGAAGAACTAGCGGAGATACTTTCATTTGACTTCAAGGCAGGACCAATTCCGAAATTCCATGAGGATTGGCGCTTTGAAGATCCAATTGATGCTGTGTTGTCTTCAACGTCCAGCTTGCTCGCCATTGTCGATGGCTGGCGTTCCCGAGTTATAGAATTTTCACACTTCTCTGTCAAGGAGTTCTTGACGTCAGCCCGCCTTGCCGAAACGAATGACATGATTTGCCGGCGTTATCATATTTCGATGGCACCTGCTCATACACTCGTCGCACAAGCATGCCTTGGCCTTCTTCTGCACCTGGATGAGGATCTCGTCACCCGGGACAGCGTAGGGGAATATCCTCTTGCTGAGTACCCTCTTGCTGAATACGCTGCAGGGCAGTGGTTCGTCCATGCGCGATTCGAGGGTGTATTAGGACATGTGGAAGATGGGATGAAACGGTTGTTTGACCCAAGCAACCCACATCTAGCTGTCTGGATCTGGATACATGACCCAAAATCATCCTTCTTCAACCAGTTCTTCCAAGGAGAAAGGTCGTTGACACCCAGGGGATCCTCCTTGCATTATGCTGCTGTTTGCGGCTTACACAGCATTGTGGAGTTCCTGGTTATTCAGCGCTCACAAGACGTGAACTCCCGGTGCTTCGAAGAGGCGTTAGCTCCGTTACATTTGGCGTCGCACCAGGGATATGATAATATCGCTAGCTTTCTTCTCGAGCACGGCGCGGATATAACATCCCAGACCGGAGACGGGTGGACTTCGTTACACCTTGCATCGGATTCGGGTCGTGAGGAAGTCGTCCACTTACTTCTTGAGCACGGCGCGGATGCAACAGCCCATACCAAGGACGGGTCAACCCCATTGCATTGGGCTTCGGAAAGAGGATCCCAGAAAGTCGCCCGCTTGTTTCTCGAGCATGGTGCGGATGCAACGGCTCAGACCAAGGACGGGTCAACCCCATTGCATCTGGCGTCGCGAAGAGGATCTCAGGAAGCCGCTCGCTTGCTTCTCGAGCATGGCGCGGACGCAACAGCTCAGACCAAGTACGGGTCAACCCCATTGCATCTGGCGTCAAGCCTGGAAGTTGCTCAGTTACTTCTCGAGCACGGCGCGGATGTAATAGCCCAGACCAAGGATGGGTCAACTCCATTGCATTTGGCGTCGGTAAGAGGATCCCAGAACGTCGCTCGTTTTCTTCTCGAGCATGGCGCGGATGCAACAGCTCAGACCAAGGACAGGTCAACCCCATTGCATCGGGCCTCGAATTCGTTTTTTGATAGCCTGGGAGTTGCTCAGTTACTTCTCGAGCACGGCGCGGATGCAATGGCTCAGACCAAGGACGGATCAACCCCATTGCATCTGGCGTCAAGTTTGTTTTTTTCTAACAATTTGAGAGTTGCTCAGCTGCTCCTCGAGCACGGCGCGGATGCGACAGCTCAGACCGAGGACGGGTCAACCCCATTGCATCTGGCGATGAGCCTGGAAGTTGCTCAGTTGCTTCTCGAGCATGGCGCGGATGCAATAGCTCAGACCAAGGATGGATCAACCCCATTGCATCACGTGTCGAGTTCATATTCTGACAACCCGGGAGTTGCTCAGTTGCTTCTCGAGCATGGCGCGGATGCAACAGCTCAGACCAAGGACGGGCTCACCCCATTGCATTTTACGTCAATATCGGGATTTGAGGAAGTTTCTCGCTTGCTTCTCGAACATGGTGCGGATGCCACAGCCCAGACAAGGGACAAGCCAACTCCATTACATTTGTCGGTGCGCTTTGGACATGCAAAGCTTGTTCATTCCTTCCTCGAGCGTGGCGCAGATACGGCGTGTCAGAGGAAGGACGGGTCAACGTTATTACACTTGGCACTACGTTGGGGACATGTGCAAGTCGCCTCCGTCCTTTTGGAACGTGGCATGGATGTAGAAACCCAAAACAAGCATGGTTGGACTGCATTGCATATGGCGTCGCGGTGGGGACATTTGGAAGCTGCTCGATGCCTCCTTCACCATGGTGCGGATGTAACAGCACAAAACAAGTACGGATGGACGCCTTTGCGCCTAGCATTACAAGGAGGACACGTTGATGTCACTCGTCTCCTTGCCGAACACGGCGCCGATGCGACTGGTCTCGAGGGGCAGGGAACAACTCCATGGCAGATGGCAGATGAAGACATGGATATCGCATGCATACTTGAGAACAGCGCATATGCGACAGCCTAAGACAACTATAGTTCGCGCCATTCTAGGGTGTCCAGATCCCCGTGCCTAACAGAACGGGAGATCTGACTCTTATCATGGGAACTATTGATTCACAGGTATTGTTGCCATGAAGTAAGCGTCGTTGTTATATTCGCCTTCTTTTCCTAACTTACGTGATTAATTTTTGTATTATGTCTCGCCTGCGACGTAGTACGGACGGTACAATAGATTCCATGTACATTTAAGCAGCTCCCTTAACAATACGCTGAACTTATGCATCATTTTCCAGTAGCCTATAACCACACTACTGCGATATGAACATCCCGTCCCATTGTACGTTGTCCACTTAACAGGGTGCAGATCCTAAGCGTGCACATTAACCAAATCGCATCACGGCGAAACAGCTGGGTTGCTTCATACCTTCGTTGCCGCACGACTGCGCAGGCCAGAAAGCAGCATTATCATCGGCCATGCACGAGCCATTCCAAAGGGGGGTACCCGCACTACCTTGCCATAGTGTACACGGCACTTCTTGGTATTCGCCTTTCATCGCGAGACGGCCTGCAGGAAAGAAGGCCTGCGGCGCTCCCGAGAGATCGCACAGATCAAAGCTATGATTAGTTTTAATCTCAGCATGCCATGGTCCTAATTAGAGGGGTAAAAACGGACTGCATGGACGCGTTGAATTCGTTCTCCGGCTGGGAGACCGTCTGGCCACACCAATTGTGTTGCGATGTCGGGTTATTCGTGCACAAATTGTTGACCTTTACAATGATGGTGTTCCCGAACGGGCCCGTGTAGCTGGCGTCGGTCGGGTCGGCGGTAGCGGTTATTTGGAAGCAGCGTCCGCAAGCGTCACCGAAACTGTGGTTGGAACCGAATGCAAGCTCATTGACCGCCGACGTGAACCCGGACGTAAAATTTACGCCGCATGCTGCAAAAGAAGGACGCCACGCTCAGCGTGGGCTAGTACGTGGAGAACCAAAAACCCACGAAAATAGGGCACGGCACTTACAGGGAGTTGCACAGTTGTGAGCTGACGTGAAGGTCGCACAGCCACTGGGATTCTGCACCCAGCCATTTGGATCACACGATTGACGACGTTCGGGCACAATGACGCGTGAGGCAACGACCAGAGTAGAGAGCGCGGCGGCGACGACAAGAAGGGGAGCGGATCTCATTGTGAAACCGATGAGCTCGGACGCGGATGGGGAGGTCGTTGCTATTGGGTCCCTCTGCCTTTAATATGTTCGCGAGCGGCGTATTTTTATATCATAAAACAAACGATTACTAGTATTGGATCTAGATTCTTTAGAGTCGTCACGGTACTACAGTACTGTATGTGTTGAGTTAAGGCCTAGTCCGAGTCGGAGTCTGGAGAAGTGGGACATGATACGGCCCCGGGCCGGAGTACTACTGTAAGGGGTAACCGATAAAAGCTCATGCTTCCGAATTGGATCATACCTTATGCAGCTTCATGCCTCACTTTCTCCCCTCAGGCTGCGAAGCTACTACTGTAGTATGTGATTGATTCAATATTAGCTATACGATGTATCATTTACAAAACAGCAGAGACAGTGCAATAGCTGCCGTGTATATTGCGCCGCTCCTCTTTGCCAATACGAGTTGAAGACTTTCATTCAAGAAACATCCTCTCCTCAATTCTGTCTCGTCATTTATTGACCCTAATCCATACTCGGGTGTCTCGATCCTTTGTGCAACACCTTCCGGTAGTCTGCAACTAAACAGCTGCAATACAAACATCCCGTCTCACTATGCCCTACTTTGCATTATTCACTCAACAGGGCGCGGATCCTTACCATCATGATGCACATTAGTCAAAACTGCATCGTGGCGCAAGCAGGTGAATTTTTTTACCTTCGTTACCGCACCCCTTCGCAGGCCAGAAAGGGGTGCTATCATTGGCCATACACGAGCCATTCCAGATGGGATAACCTGCACTACCTTTCCATTCTTTACACGACACTTCTTTGTACTTGCCGAGCATCGCGAGACGGCCAGGAGGAAAGAAGTGTTGCGGAGCTCCCGTGAGATCGCACAGATCAAAGCTACCGTTGATTTTATTTTCAGTATACTGTGATCCTAACGGGAAAGGGTAAAAACGCACTGCACCGACACGCCGAATTGGTTCTTCGGGTGCGTGACCGTCTGGTTACACCAATGTGGGTCCTTTGGGCTTGGCATTGCGTGATCAAGGCACAAATTGTTGACCTTTACAACGATGGTATGGCCGTACGGCCCCTTGAAGTTCGGGGAAAACGGGTCCTTGGTGGGGGTTATTTTGAAGCAGCGCCCGCAAGCGTCACCGTAGCTGTGGTTAGAACCAAACACGAGCTCGTTGACCGCCGCCGTGAACCCGGACGTAAAATTTACGCCGCATGCTGCAGAAGGACGCCACGCTCAGAGTGGGCTACGAGGAAAACTACACCACGAAAATAAGCGCGGAGCCTACAAGGCTTATCACAGTTATGAGCTGATGTGAAGGACGCGTAGCCCTTTTTTTTCTGCACCCAACCATTAGGATCACATTCATCACGACGAACTTGGTGGACCATATCGTGTGAAGCAATGGCGAAAGTGGAGAGGGAGACGAAGACAAGAGCGAGTGTGTAGAGGGAGGCGAGAGCGAGAGCGAGAGCAGATTTCATTGTGGATTGGATGGAACTGGGTGGTGAGGTCCCCGCTATCAGTGAAGTACTTCTGCTTCCAGGAGGGTATTTTATCCCCTCCACAAACTCTCGTTTCTTGTAAACCCGTTGCCACGGAGAACCTTACTAGTAGTGAGGACTATGGTTTCAGACGTGCCAGCATTACCAAACCCGAGGGAGAATCCACTGATGACGCGTGGGTAGGATGCTTCTCGAATGTCGGCACTGACAGTTCGTTCAAGTTCTCGGTCGGGCGGATGATCGGAGTTGTGTCCTTAATTTGTAGCACGCTGTCAACCGTGTCTCACGCACGGTATCAGCCGGGCTTCTCTTTTCGTTTTATCAGATCGCGTGAACTCGGCTATGGTCAGTATGGTATGTTTTATCCAAACACCATGGAGTCACGTAATAGTGACCTTCTACCCTTGAGGGGCAGCAGGCAGTAGAACCATAAAACTAACTGCCAGCGACTTACACTGACATTCAGAGGGGCCCATTCATCGTGTCTCGTCTGTCTCCGCGACTGGGAAATGGTTCTTATGTGTTGCATCTAAGATATTCACCGTCACAATGGAGCAAATGAATGAGGTTCCGACATTTTTCTTTAGAAAACAAGCACCTGCACAGGAATCATGTCATCACGTCGGTATAGCAATGCCAACTTGGCGCTTACATTTTGGTGAGGACTCCTGCAAATCACAGTACGTGGTACCTCCGATCGCTGAATCCGATTATATCTATCATTTCTTCTACTTCCTATAAGGATAATAGGAAAATGTAAGTTGGACCCGGACATGATGGCAACCACGAACTTGTGCGAAGGTGCCGCATATATTGGGTGGCGCGCTGCGATTCCACATACTGTACTATCTACGTCAATAGCAATAAAAGGGTGCCAGGAAATACCATTCCGGGCCAGTTCATGACGCCGGAAAGGGAGGCGAAAGTAGAACTTCAAAGATATATCATAAGTACGAGGGTAATATAGTACTCTTTGCCAGTGCACTGCAGAGGAAAGAGTGAGGTGTGCAAGCAACAAGACTCGGAATCTCACTACACTATAACCCCCGGTGGAGAGGCGAAGCCTGATGGGTAGTGAAAGCCTGATGGGTAGTGAGGAAGAAATACGGGGTGATGAAAGTAGGGGGTAAGTGGAGCCGAAACGCGAACTGCTGGCGTTTCCGGAAGTAGCGGCCCGGTCTCCGAGATCCGAAGCGGCTCAGTGCTAACAAACTATGTGCCAGAAGCCAACTCCGTGTTCATTCCCGATGTATCTGACCTTTCTCAAGAAAAGCGTATGGCATGAGGGATTCATATAGGGGGAAAAAGAGGTCAGCGCGCGGCATTGAAGTCTTTGACGGTTTCACAAAGCATTTGCCAGTGGCGGCCTAGAAGTGGTCTCTATAGATTTTATATGCGAGGAGGGAGGTACGAGAAACAGATAGATTCATCTAGGGTTTTGTTGTCCTTATGGCTAAAATCGTAGGAAATGTGTAAATACAAGAAAGGGAGAGGAATCTGACTGTTGCCAACAGAAATCCGCGGGACCGACTCGGAGTTTGTGGATTATACAGTCGACTCCAGGTAAGGCATACCTAATCGGAGCACGTTCAAGGGAGTGTGTCCGGATGGGGAGATTCTACAAATAGACCACCAGATCTACAAGAATTCGTAGCAATCATCTAGTGCGGGACTCTGGGCAGCTCGTCAAATGCCCCGAAAAGAGTATATGCCTTATGAGGGAGTCGACTGTAGCGGTACCAAGAAATTGAATACCGCCTCGCGTGCATACTGTAGCAACGGGGATACCTCATTCGACTCGGACACGGGGGTTGATTTCGTCCCAATAAGCGACGTGTACTCTTGCTTGTTGCCAAAATAAGCATTGATGTCATATTGTTGTCGTCATATTCGTTTTCATACGCATACGATGGGGAGCTTGCATCTCACTTGTTAGACCTAAAGCCAACTCAGATCCTTGGTTAACTCAGTCAGGGGTGGAATGAATTCGCTTTGCATAAAAGTTATTTTCCAACTCGTACTGTACACCTGTTTCGAAGAAACGGGTCCGACGTTCGGGCATGCTTTCGTTTCCTCTGCCAAGGGGCTTGGCCTTGCCCACCACGGGAACCGCAACTTCGGAGCGAGAAGTAGAAGAGCACCACGAGAGGAAACAGGCCAACGTGTTTACGTCGGACGAAATGGAGCTTGCGCAGGCATGAACATGATCCAACATGCAGTATGGCTCAAGGGCTCAAAATCTTATAGGTGTCGGAGTAGCGAATCACAGTGGGACGAGAAGAGATACAGCCTATGATCCTCGCTCCTTTCGCACGAATATAGGCAGCCCAATGACCCCCCCCGTGGTTCACAGAAAGACACGATGGGTGTTCTGAAAACATATTGTTGTCTTGTTTTAGATGGTTACTAGCGGTGGCCCGTGCAAGGCACGGGCACAGCTCGATGGTTTGTGGGCCATTCGACACCTGCAGAATGCCATGTTTCATTGGAGTTTCGGAAAAGTGCTGCCCATTTCTTATCTTTTCCCGCGAGACTATTTTCAGCTACTCGACCTCCTGTCTAGCTTGATAGTATCGGACATTCAATTCACGTTCGCTCTTTGACACGGGCTTCACATCTCTTCTCAATTGCTCCAACGTCGATATACAGTACATGTCCTCCGAAAGAGCAACCCCCCGTGTGAATTGTGCACACACGTCAGACTTCATAGGCAAGTCAGGTGCTGTGAGAGTCCCAGGAAAAGACCTTTACGTGCGTCCAACAATCGAATGGTCTGCAAGATTTCAAATGCGTGACATAACAAAGGTTTGTAACGGTTGATGTCGAGAAGCATGTGTTGAAGATATCGCATGGTGTCACAGTTGAGATCGTCATTCTGCTGCATTCGATAACGCAATGCGTCGTCAGAGTCATAAAAGTACAATTGTGCACATGCAGGGTTATGTTCCGCCTCCGGCACCGGCGCTCCTGCAAAGTGGTATATGGTATAACTGGATTTCCACACCCATGGAGCTGCTGACTGATGGCATCTTCGTGTGTTTCTTTCGAGAGAAAGGAGGTGAAGGCGAGCGCACAGTTATATTGCCGGATGTTCTCGCGAAATTCGTTTGCGACTGTGGAATGAGTTGTAAACAACGCCTTTAGCTGTTGAGGGGGATCGGGGAGGGGATCGAGAGAGACAGCGCCATGATGACAGCATCGGGGAAAAGCAGGAGATGTCGTTGAGCTCGCCTTCAAACGTTCATGGAGCCAATGAAAAGCGCCACAAAAAAGACATTGGACATTCATACGACCAAAAGTGACAACGTTGGCGGGCTCAACATATGCGCGTCGTGCCGGAGGAGTGGGAACATGGAGTTCATGTTGGCAGTCA
>WNFO01004463.1_pt1 | contig 13211 bp, 10 predicted proteins | sample 5400251 | NCBI WGS metagenome assembly WNFO01 (sample SAMN13153354, study PRJNA577476) | soil metagenome | isolation source: 100 cm saprolite under Madrone tree | place: USA:California | collected 2016-06-14 | reverse complement strand
CTGCGAGATCGCTTGCAGCTCTTGCCGTGACAGCTTTCCCGCACCAGGGATTTCCCGTTCGATCACGTACTTGGGCATTGACGCACCTCCTCTACATTGGCAAAGGGAACTTTCCAGGTCCGGCGGTGCCGGGATCATCTGCGCCTGTCGAGAGGTTGTCAAGACGCGAGCCAGGTACAAACATTACCACTTAGGCGTCGTCAGACAATAAGTGAACAAATCACTTTCGTCCGCGGCGCGGGTGGATGGTGTAGTTCCAGTCGCCATGGAAGCGATGCGGTACAAGGTTGAGTGTGGCCATCTGAGCATCTGTGACGGCTTGGGCTTTCGGGTAGACTCCGCGATCGAGCTCACACCGCACGCGGAGCCCGGCCGCGGTACGGGTGGCGCCAATGAGATTGACGATCACCGCGAGACTCACCAGCGGCTGGCCACGCCAGTTGGTGCTGATGTAGGAAAAGAGCCGATGCTCGATCTTGTTCCACTTGCTGGTCCCGGGCGGCAGGTGACCGACGGTGATCGCCAAGCGCGTGCGGTTGGCCAACCGTTGCAATTCCCATTTCCACAGCCGCACCCGCGCCCCATTGCTCCCGCCGGCGTCCGCCGTGATGAGCAACGCGCGCGCCCGGCGATAGCGAGGGCGGCCCATCTTGCCCCACCATCGCCCGATCGTTCGCACCGCGAACGTCGCTGTGTCGTGGTCAACGCCCACGCTGACCCACCCGGCGTTGCGAGTGAGATCGTAGACCCCATAGGGGACGGCTTTACCGCGCGCCGGGATGAGGAAATCATGCACTCGGACGGGCGCGGGCTGCCCGTTCGGCCGCCACTGGCGTCCCGCATTCTTGAAGTCGCCGACCAGTTCCTTCTTCTTCGTGTCGACGGAGATGACGGGCTGCGTGGTCGCTTGGAACCGCCGGACCTGCTGGTTGATATACCGGAACTGCGCGTCGCGGTCGGGATGGGACGACCCTTCGCGCGTCTTGCGATTGGCCTGGAGACTGTAGCCCGCCGCCGCCAGCAGTTCGGCCACCAGTTGTCGGCTGACCTGATGGCCCATGCGCTGGAGGCTCTCCGCCAGGTGCCGAACGCTCTTGGAGGTCCAGCGCAGGGGCGACATCGGGTCGCCCGAAGCGGTCGGCTCCACCAGCCCCTCGAGATCGGCCAGGAGGGTCGGATCTTTCTCCAGCGCCTTCTTGCGCCCGCCACCGGGACGTCGGATGCGGCCTGGGGCAAGTTGCCACTTCCTGTTCAGCTCCTGGAGGCCGCGTTGAATCGTGGAATACGCGATCCCCGTCGCACGCGTGACGCCGGTGATGCCACCGCGCCCCGCCGCCCTGGCTTCCGTAGCCGCCCAGATCCGCCGCGCGCGCTCCGTCAATGTCGACGCCAACGCCTTGTACTTCGCCCGGCAGAGCCTGACATTCACGCATCCAGCGTACCGAGCCTCTTCCTAGATTCGTGCAGTTATTCTCTGACAATGTCTAAGGACTCCTGACCTCGTTGCGTAAGCCAGACCGAACTTAATCAATGCCCGGCATCCTAGGGATAATCAGCGGCATCCCGGCGGAAGAGGCTAGGGCGCAACTGGAGAGAATGCTTCACTGCATGCTCCACGAACCCTTCTATACGCACGGGACGTATCTTCTTCCCGAACACGGATGTTATTTCGGCTGGGTTAATCACAAGGATTCCTTTTCGGATTGCAACCCCATCATCAGTCCCAAACGAGATGTTATCCTCATATTCTCAGGCGAACATTTCGCGCATCAAGATGCTCTCTCCATGAGAGACACGAATGCGAGTCAGTTATTAAGCCTGTACGAAGCCAAGGGCGATGAGTTCCTTCCTGAGCTCAATGGATGGTTCGCTGGAGTCCTCGTTGACCTCCGGAAAAGGAGTATTTTGCTTTTCAACGACCGCTTTGGTGTTCATCGAGTCTACTATCAGGACGACAAGGACTCGTTTGCCTTCTCGTCCGAGGCCAAATCTCTGTTGAGCGTTCGCCCCGAAAGTCGCACCCTCGATCCCCGCGCGCTAGGAGAGTTCGTCGCTTTCGGCTCCGTCTTCCAGAATCGTACACTGTTTCCCAATATCTTCGTGTTGCCTGGAGGCTCCGCATGGACCTTCAAGGGCCCTTCAGACGTCAAAAAAAACCGCTACTTCAATAACAGCATCTGGGAGCAGCAGCCGATTCTCCCAGAGGACGCCTTTTACCCAAAACTGAGGGCCACGCTGTCGCGACTCCTACCGACCTACTTTCGTTCCAGGAACCCTGTTGGCGTTTCACTAACCGGCGGGTTAGATACGAGACTCATTATGGCCGGCAGGCCTCAGCTCGCCGGGCCCACGGCTTGTTATACGTATGGAGGCGTTTATCGCGATTGCTTCGACGTCCAGGTGGCACATGAGGTTGCTGCGGCATGTGGCCAGCGTCATCATGTCATCGCACTCGGTGCAGATTTCTTCACCAACTTTCCGGCTCTCGCAGAACAAACGGTTTGGCTGACCGACGGCTGTCTCGACATCTGCGGATCTCACGAAGTCTACCTGAGCCGGCGGGCCAGAGAACTCGCACCGGTTCGGCTCACCGGAAACTACGGGAGCGAGGTCCTCAGAAGCGCCACGACTTTCAAGCACACCGCGCCCTCTGAAGGACTCTTCGATGTTGCCGTCGCCCCTTACCTCAGAGAGGCAGAAGCCTCGTTCGCCGAAATGAATGTCGGACACAGCGTTTCGTTTGCCGCGTTCAAGGAGATTCCCTGGCATCTCTACGGGCGCCTCGCCGCCGCGGAATCGCAACTAATCGTCCGTTCACCTTATATGGACAATGATCTCGTCGCTCTCATGTACCAGGCACCTCCTCAACTTCGAAGAACAAATGAGATAACGCTCCGCCTCATATCGGAAATGAGTCCCTCACTCTTTAGAATCGGAACCGATATGGGCTACGGGGTAAATGGCCCACGTTTAGCGGCTTACCTGCGGCGGCTACACCGATATCTTCTCTTCAAAGCGGAGTGGTATTACAACGCCGGCATGCCGCATTGGGTAGCAAGACTCGACCACAATGTGTTGGCGCGCGGCCTCGAAGGTCTCTTTCTGGGCTCACACAAGATTGAACACTACAGGCTATGGTTCCGAGATCAATTGTTCGATTATGTCCAATCGATGCTACGCGACCGTTCCACAGCCACGCGAGCATACTTAAACCGACGGTCCTACAGAAAACTCGTCACTTCACATCGAACAGGTACGAGGAATTATATGAACGAGATCAATCGGCTCGTGACGCTGGAACTCATTCAGAGGCGTCTCCTAGAGAGAGATTACCGAGAGTATGCGATATTGGGGTAGCTACGTGTCGCTGGCTGGCACGTGACTGGAATCCCGAACAGTTCGATTCCGGATGCGAGGAGTTCATTTGTCAATGACACCCTGCGATTGCGTACACCTGTGTGCCGCACACTGCGACTCTCTCTGGTTTACCCAGAGGTGACCGCATGACTTCAATGCAGGGACGTGCGCTTTTGGGTAATGAACCCTGAGCAAATGAAAATCCCCAGCCTAGTACGCAACCGACCCGTGTCGGCACTGGAAGTAATCGGACAACGAATCATCGTCGAAGGCGAGTGGCTTAAGGTAGCTCGCGTGCAGGATGAACATTGGCAGGAGGGGCAAGTTGTCCGGGATCCCGAGAAGTTCGTCGCTGCGATTCGAGCGGCTAATCTCGGGGCCGATCTGTTCACATTCTGCCAGAAACTTCCTGAAATCCAGCCGCAATACACCTATCGTCTCAAGTGGGATAACTGGGCGGTCATTCGCACCTGCAGCTTCAACGAGTGGTGGGAGAAAAGGCTTCCGCAGGTCACAAGAAAGAATGTGAGGCGGGCCTCTCGGCGCGGTGTGCTCGTTCGTCTCGTGGCATGTGATGACACGCTGATTCGAGGCATCACGGACATCTATAACGAAATCCCGATCCGCGATGGCCGTCCGTTTCCTCACTATGGTAAGGATTTCGCCACGATCAGGCGAGAAGTTTCAACAATGTCCGACCGCAGCGAATTCCTCGCCGCCTTTCATGGGGAAGAATTGATCGGGTTCATCAAGCTCATCCATATGGGAAAGCTCTCCAGCATCCTGCATATCGTCTCGAAGCGCGCTCACTACGACAAACGGCCGAGCAACGCGCTACTCACCAAGGCGGCCGAGGTCTGTCATCAACGAGGCGCTGATTATCTGATTTACGGCCAGTACAATTATGGGAATCGATCAAACAGTCCGTTGACCGAATTCAAACGCCGCAATGGCTTTGAAAGAATTCTTGTGCCTAGGTATTTCATACCTCTCACAATCTGGGGCAGAATTGCCTTGGGCCTGCGGCTGCATCATGGTATTACGGGGTTACTTCCGAGAAGTTGTGTTGACCCAATACTGCATCTCCGCGCGAAGTATTATGAAAAGCGTTTGAGGAGCTTCTTGTCGCTCAAGAATTCGCCATGCGACCGCTTTCGAGAAGACGACGTAGATGCCGGTGTAGCTTAACGGTAAAGCAGCCGAATCGTATTCGGCAGATGGAGCGTTCGATTCCTCCCGCCGGCTCCAGATCCCCCCGGTAGGGATGTACGGCAAATCGCCACTGGGCACCCATTATATGGTGCCTTGCCGAGGAATGCAGCGGCACTCGCTCGAGTTTGGCTCTCCCGATCACGGAGCCTGTTGGCCGCTTGGAGTGACCGCACGAATCAACTATGCACCAGGGGGCTCACCCGTAATAACGAATAGTGACCGTGCGAGTACTTATAATAAGCCGCACATTCACGCGTTACTGTGAAGCAGAGTTGGCCTCTATCGGCGACTGAATCCTCTACATGATGACCTCTTCTGGAGAATGGCTGATAGGCGAGGGTCTCGACCCATTTTTGACTGAGAGTTTCTTCGCAGATCCCGGTGCAGCGATCCACAGTGTTTCGACCGTGTTGCTGTCACTCACTGAGAAAGCGAAGCCGGCAACGCTTATGAATTCAGAATCACGGGCGGGCAGGCTTCTATTTTCTTCTGGTTCTGCGACTCCCGGAGCCCTACAATGACGCACCCAATCAGCGCCATGAATCGAGCAATTATTGATTACTATCGCTGCCCAGAGAACCTGGCGGATTTCCAGCCAGCCGGAAGCGTCCTCCAAGATCCCGGGTATTTCTGCTTTGGCCCCGAGACGATTTGTTACGGGCGCTTGTCGTCTGGATCCCCGACCCAGCAGGTCATCGGCCCGCTCCATGATGTCTCAGCCGATGTCACGGCCGGCGGCGGCATCGTTCGCCTGCCGCTCGATCCCGACGAAATCATCGAAAACCTCCGCCACGAACGCTACCGAAATAACAACCATGCCAGTCCAATGGTCAGGAACGCCTACTATTGGCTGCGCCCTTTTCTTCCGCTCCCCGTGCGGAAGCACCTGCAGCGGGCGCGCCTGAGCAATTGGAACAAGATTGCCTTTCCGCGCTGGCCGGTGGATCGAACGGTAGAGCGGCTCCTCGAGCGGTTCCTGGCCTTGTCTATGACGGCCCAGGGGATTCAGAGAATCCCTTTCGTCTGGTTTTGGCCGGAGGGTGCGACAAGCTGCGCCATCATGACCCACGATGTCGAGACACTGGCCGGCCGGAATTTCTGCTCGCAACTGATGGATCTGGACGACTCGGCGGGGATCAAGTCCTCTTTCCAGATCGTACCGGAGGGCCGGTATCCAGTCCCGGAAGGGTTTCTCGAGCAGATTCGACATCGCGGATTCGAAATCAACATTCACGACTTGAACCACGACGGCCTCCTCTTCTCTAGCCGCGGGGAATTCCAGCGACGGTCCGCGCGGATCAACAACTATGGCGTGAAATACCGTGCTCTCGGTTTCCGTTCGGGCGGACTCTATCGAAACCCGGCCTGGTATGCTGCCCTGCAGTTTTCCTACGACATGTCGCTGCCAAGTGTCGCGCATCTGGACCCTCAGCGAGGCGGCTGCTGTAGCCTCATGCCTTTCTTCATCGGCAAGATCCTGGAGCTGCCCGTCACGACGATTCAGGATTATTCCCTGTTCCACATCCTGAACGACTACTCGATCGATCTGTGGAAGCGACAGGTTGCCTCCGTGACCGAAGCGCACGGCCTGGCGAGCTTCCTCGTGCATCCCGATTACGTCATCGAGAAACGAGCGCAAAGGACGTACCAGGCTCTCCTGGAGCATCTGGCTCAGATGCGAGAGGAGCGTAAGCTGTGGATTGCCCTCCCCCGCGAGGTGGATCGCTGGTGGCGGGAACGTAGCCAGATGAGGCTCGCGTGTGACGCAGGTAGATGGCGCATCGAGGGCCAAGGCAAGGAGCGAGCCCGGATCGCCTTTGCGACGCTCGTTGGCCACGAGCTGACGCTCACCATCGAAGAGAACTGACCCTACCAGTCGCCCCTGGCCTCCCGCCCGCGACTCATCGTTCAGAACGTCATCCGAACAGGAATACCAAGAAGAAGCGAGGACTGACCGTGCCAGTCTACACACTTGATCCCCTACGAGATCCGCGCTGGCCGGAATTCCTGGACAGACACTCCAGCGCCAGCGTGTTTCACTCCCGGGGCTGGTTGGATGCCTTGCGCCGCACTTACGGCTATGAGCCGATCGCGTATACGACCTCGCCTCCTGGAGCAGAGCTGGCGAATGGCCTGGTCTTCTGCCGTATTGATAGCTGGCTCACAGGGCGCCGATTGGTCTCGTTGCCGTTTTCTGATCACAGCGAACCTCTAGTGGATAGCGAGGACGCATTACACGATATGCTCGGCGTTCTAACGCGAGATCTGAGCCGGGAGAAGTGGAGACACATCGAGATCAGACCCCTGCACAGTCCGGTGGGAAATCCGGGGTGTTTTGAGAAGAGCAGCGTCTTCTATTCGCATCGAATGGATCTCCAGCCTCCGATCGAGGTGCTCTTTCGGAGTTTTCACAAGGACTGCATCCAACGGAAGATTCGCCGCGCCGAGCGCGAAGCCTTGACCTATGAAGCCGGACGATCCGACGTGCTGCTGCGTCAGTTCTACCGGCTGCTCCTGTTGACGTGCCGGCGCAAGCAATTGCCACCCCAACCGATCGCCTGGTTTCGGCACTTGATCGACGGCATCGGCGACAGCCTCACGATTCATGTCGCCTCCACGAATGGTCGCCCCGTCGCGAGCATCCTCACCCTGAGCTTCAAGCGCACGCTCGTGTTCAAGTACGGCTGCTCCGACACGGCATTCAACAGGCTCGGCGGCACGCACTTCCTGTTCTGGAAAGCCATCCAGGAGGCCAAGCGGGCAGGACTCCTCGAATTTGACCTGGGCCGGTCCGATTTAGACACCCCTGGGCTCGTGACTTTCAAAGACCGGTGGGGAACCACGCGATCCGTGCTTAATTATTTCCGATGCTCTCGCTCTCCGGCCCCGCGCGTCAGCCTGGCATGGCCCCGGCGGATTGCAAGGCACTGCTTCGCTCGCATTCCCGACCGGTTCCTGATCGCCGCCGGAGAGAAGCTCTATCGGCACATGGGGTAGGCGAGGATTCTGGTGATGACGACCTGTGACGTTGTAATTGTGGGAGCGGGGCCCTACGGGCTTTCCGCCGCTGCTCACCTGAGGCGCATCGAGGGCCTGGACGTGCGCGTCTTCGGCGAGCCGATGGACTTCTGGAAACACCAGATGCCCGAGGGCATGTTCCTTCGATCGCCGTACCCGGCATCGAATCTGTCGGACCCCGACGCCAAACTGACGCTCGATGCGTTTTGCGCCCAGACCGGGAGTCAGATTCCCGTGCCTATTCCGCTCGATCGTTTCGTCGCGTACGGCCTCTGGTTTCAGCATGAGGCTGTGCGGAACGTCGACCGGCGCCGTGTCACGCGCATCGAGCGTGACGCCAAGGGTTTTCGCGTGACGCTGGCCGACGGTGAGTCGTTCGTGTCGCGCCGAGTCGTGATCGCCACCGGTATCGGCCCGTTCGCCTGCCGTCCACCAGAATTCCAGGGAGTGCCGGCCGACTTCGTCACGCATTCCTCGGACCAGCGCGATGTTCGGCGGTTCAGTGGCAAACGTGTCGTCGTGGTCGGGGCTGGTCAGAGCGCGTTGGAGTCGGCCGCCTTGATACACGAAGCGGGCGCGCACGTCGAGGTGATCGCGCGCACTCCTCGCGTCCACTGGCTCGGATGGCGCGCACGACTCCAGCGTCTCGGCCCGATCGTCAAGCTCCTGTACTCGCCGTACGATATCGGGCCTGCGGGCGTCAGCCGAATCGTGGCAGTGCCGGACCTGGTCAAGTGCTTTCCGCGACCGATCCAGGACCGCTTCCGCGCGCGCGCGCTACGCCCCGCCGGTGCTCGCTGGCTGATCGGTCGCATGGCAAACGTGCCAATCAGCACAGGACGGTCGGTGGTCGCGGCGGTGCCGGCCGGGGACGAGCTTCATCTCAAGCTGGATGACGGCGCGTCGCGCCACGTCGATCATGTGCTCCTCGGCACCGGGTATCGCGTGGACGTTGCCCGATATCCTTTCCTGCCGTCTGAGCTAAGCCGAGGTCTTGTTCGGTCCGACGGCTTCCCGAAGCTCTCCAGAGGATTCGAATCTTCCATGCCGGGGTTGCACTTTCTTGGGGCGCTATCCGCATGGACCTTTGGGCCGCTGATGTATTTCGTGGCCGGCACGGAGTATGCCGCCCGGTCGCTGGCCCGATTCCTCGCCCGATGAACCCGATCTCACCCGGCTTTTCACGAACCACGCGATCGCCGCACGATGTCGGCGCGGTGGTCCTCGGCGGCGACTTTCACGGCCTGGGCATCGTCCGGAGTCTTGGGCGCCACGGGATACCCGTCTGCCTCATCGACGACGAGTACTCGATCGGCCGATTCTCGCGGTACACGACCCACGCCGTTACGGCGCCTACCCTTCGAAACCCAGAGGAGACAGTCGATTTCCTTCTGGAAACCGTACGTCGACTGGACTTGAAGGGATGGGTCCTTTTCCCCACGCGGGACGAAATGGTTGCAGCCGTCGCCCGCTACCGAGGGCAGTTGGCCGACTGGTATCGCGTTCCCACGCCCGAGTGGGAAAGCATCAAATGGGCGTGGAACAAGTGGAACACATACTGCCTGGCTAAAAGGCTGGGAATCCCGATTCCGCGCACCTGGTGTCCGCGCAGTCTCGACGACCTTGACGGGATCGAGGCGGAATTTCCCCTCTGCGTGAAGCCCGCCGTCAAGGAAGACTTTTTCTACGCGACGAAGGCGAAGGCCTGGCGGGCGAATGATCGGCAGGAACTCAGAACCCTCTTTGAACGCGCCACAGGGCATGTCGCCGGAAACGAAGTGCTGATTCAAGAGATTATCCCGGGCGACGGCAATCACCAGTTCTCATCGTGCGTGTTTTTCAAGAACGGCGTGGCGATTGCCAGCATGGAGGCGAAGCGGTGGCGCCAGCATCCTCCCGAGTTCGGTCGTGCCGCGACATTCGTCGAAACGGTGGAGTGTCCCGAACTGCTGGCGCCGACGTTACGCTTCCTCAGCGCGATGAATTACTATGGTCTGGCGGAAATCGAATACAAGCTGGACGCGCGAGACGGACAATACAAGCTGCTCGATGTGAATGCCAGGACGTGGGGGTTTCACTGCCTGGGCCCGTCTGCCGGTGTGGACTTCTCGTACCTGTTGTTCGCCGATCAGATCGGTCAGCCGGTGCAGGGAGGTCGCGGGCGCCCAGGCGTGGGCTGGATCCGCATGGTCACCGACATTCCAACCAGTCTTAGAGACATCATCGCCGGCCGGCTGGACGTGAGAACCTATCTGAAATCTCTGAGGAATTTCAGCACCGAATCGGTTTTCAGCCGCGAAGACTTAATGCCAACACTGGCGGAACTTGCCCTGCTCCCGTACTTGGCCGTCAAACGCGGCTATTAAGCCTACTTGATCCTTTGAAAGCACCTGCAACAGCGCCTGTTCAAGACCGGTGGCCGCCTCATTCGGCAGTCCCGATACTACGTCCTGCAGCTGGCCGAGAGCTACTTGACTTCGATGCTCTTTCGGCAAATCCGCGGGCGCATCGAGCGACTCGGGTGGCGCCCCACCTGATAGAGAGCCCCGCATACGCGGCCAGTGCGAGGAGAAGCGGGGCTCAGAAGCCGAGCGCCTCACCACCAAGGGTGTAACCTCGAAAGGGGGGATGGTGCGGCACGGAGCTTTTCCTGGCCCTGTTTTACAAGGCTGCGGATCTCAGACAGTTGCGACCTCGGCCGCCGGCTTCGCGGCCTGCTGAGCGGGGCGCTACAGCGCCCCGGCCTTCGCCGCGAGGCCTTTCAGTTCGGTCACGTACGCCTGGACCCTTGAGACGAGGACGCGCTCGTCGGCCTCGAGGTCCCCGCGGCGCTCGCGGTGTGTCCGCTCGTCGGGAGGAAGGGTGAGGCCCTTCGACGAGACTGGCGTCTTCCGCCGCACTGCGGACGGCGACGCACTCCAACGCCTCGCCGTCCGCGGCGCCACGGTCACGGTGCTTTCCCAGAGCCTCGCGTTCGCCATCCAGATGATCGCCACCGTCATCCTGGCTCGACTTCTCACCCCGGCGGACTTTGGGCTGCTGGCCATGGTCAGCACCTTCAGCTTGCTCCTGATGAACTTCGGGCCGATCGGATTTACGGAGGCCGTCCTCCAGCGGGAGGAGATCGATCATGCTCTGGCCAGCAATCTGTTCTGGATCAACCTGAGCCTGGGCCTTCTTCTAACGATCGGGTTCGCCGCCGCCGGGCCCCTCCTGGCGCGCTTCTACGGAGATCCCCGGGTGGCCCCCGTCGCTGTCACCATGTCTGTGACGATCTTCTTCTCCAGTGTCTCGGTCCAGCACTTGGCCCTCCTCAAGCGGGCCATGCGGTTCTCCGCTCTCTCCACCAATGACATTCTCGCCCGTGCTCTTTCGGTGGCCGTGTCGATCCTCCTCGGCTGGAAAGCGTGGGGATACTGGGCGCTGGTCGCAGGAGCCGTCACGCTGCCGCTTTCCACGTCCATAGGGGCCTGGACTCTGTGTCGATGGGTCCCAGGCCTCCCCCGGCACGTTGTCGGTACGGTCCCGATGGTCCGGTTTGCGATCAACACCTACGGGCGCTTTGTGCTGAACTACTTCAGGCACAACCTGGACAACCTGCTGGTGGGATGGCGCTTTGGCCCGCAGCCTCTGGGGATTTACAAGAAGGCATACGATCTGTTCGTTCTTCCGTCCAGCTCACTCACGGACCCTCTCACGAATGTTGCCGTGTCTACCCTGAGCCGTCTGACCCGTGACTCCGCGCAGTACGGGCGGTATTTCCTGAGGGCGTTGTCGGCCATCGCCTTTGTCGGCATGGGGTTGGGTGCGGGCCTCACCCTGATGGCCGATGATCTGATTCTCGTGATCCTGGGACCGGGGTGGGAGGAGTCCGCTCGGATCTTCAGGTTCTTGGGACCCGGGGTTGGGATCATGATGCTCTACGGCACCCACGGCTGGATCCACCTTTCCATCGGCAGGGCGGACCGGTGGCTCCGCTGGGCGGCCGTGGAGTTCACCGTGACCGGCCTGCTCTTTCTCGCAGGGCTCCGCTGGGGTCTCGCGGGAATCGCCGTGGCCTGGGTCGCTTCCTACTGGATTCTTACTATCCCTGCTTTCTTGTACGCCGGCAGGCCGGCACGTCTTGGGATCGCCCCGGTGATCGGTGCCGTCTGGAAGTACGCTCTTGCGTCCGCGCTGGCGGGCTACACAGCCGCCCTGGTCGTCCACGGAAGCACGTCTTTGGCCACGGCGTCCGGGCCGATGGGGGCGATCAGCCGGATCGTGACGACTTCTGCCCTGTTCGGAGCGCTTTACCTGTGTGCCGTCACCTTCGTACACCGAGGAAACACAAGCTGCTCGATGTGAATGCGAGGACGTGGGGGTTTCCCTGCCTGGGACCGTCCGCTGGTGTGGACTTCTCGTACCTGTTGTTCGCCGATCAGATCGGTCAGCCGGTGCAGGGAGGTCGCGGGCGCCCCGGCGTGTCTGAAATCTCTGAGGTATTTCAGCACCGAATCGGCTTTCAGCCGCGAAGACGTAATGCCGACACTGGCGGAACTAGCCCTGCTCCCGTACTTGGCCGTCAAACGGGGATATTAATCTAATGGCCACCAATTTTGAGCGCCGAACGCATGTGGATACTGAGATGGGCAAGGCCGCTCGAGTCTCGCTGCTGGGGCTCGCGACACTGTTTGCCGCGCTGGCCTTCGTGCTGACGATATTCGTGTTAACGATAAACGATTTCCTCGCGATCAGTCGTCCCGTAGACGCAAATATCCTGGTCGTCGAGGGTTGGATCTGGAACTCACCCGCTCTCAGGGAGGCTGCGGTCGAGTTCAATCGTGGACATTACACATGGCTTGTCGCCGTTGGAGGACCCATCGGGGGAGACGGTGCGACCCTCGCGCATGACAACACAGCCGAGCTTGCCGCTAGACAATTGCGCGAGCTCGGCGTGGACGAGAACCTCATTGTCGTGCTGCGGGTTCCCGACATGACGCGACATCGGAGCTATGCTTCGGCCCTGACGCTCAGGAACTGGTTGGCTAGGTCTCACACCGAGACCGCAGCCGTGAACGTTTTCACTGTCGGCGCCCACGCAAGAAAGAGTCTCGTCCTGTTCAAGCGGGCGCTTGGGTCGAGCGCGAAGGTCGGGGTGATCGCCGGGACCGAGGATGGTTTCGATCCGAACCGCTGGTGGATGTCGCCTCGAGGAATCTATGTGATTGCTCGAAAGACGCTGGGCTATCTTTATGCAGTGTTTTGGCCGCTCCCCGAGAGCCTGCCCGTTTCTTCGTAAACTCAATGGTCCGGGTCAAGAACCTTTCGAACACCGGCGTGGCGATCCCGGAAGTCGGCTTGGGAACATCGAACTACCACGGCGGAGCGGAGCTTCTCCGGAAAGGACTGGATAGCGGCGCACTCTTCATCGACACGGCGGAGTCCTATGGCACCGAACCTGTGGTCGGTCGGGCGGTGGCGGGCGTACGCCGCGACGTGTTCATCGCCACCAAGGTCTCTCCGCAGCATTTTCGATTCGCCCGGGTGCTTCAAGCGGCCGACGATAGCCTGAGGCGATTGAGGACTGATTGGATCGACCTCTATCAGCTCCATACGCCCAACGACAAGGTGCCAATCGAGGA
>WNFO01012898.1_pt1 | contig 13213 bp, 12 predicted proteins | sample 5400251 | NCBI WGS metagenome assembly WNFO01 (sample SAMN13153354, study PRJNA577476) | soil metagenome | isolation source: 100 cm saprolite under Madrone tree | place: USA:California | collected 2016-06-14 | reverse complement strand
TGACGTGCCAGCGCCACGATCGCGCGCATATTGGTCGCCGCATGGGCCTTCTGATAGGCAAAACGCCGTTCGAACAGAATGTCGAGTTCGGCGTCGGTCATGCCGGGACCCTTGCCGCGATAGTAATCCCGCAGCTTGGCTTCGTTGCGAAACTGCCGTTGCCCCGGCGTATGATCCATCAGCGACATCAAGCGTACATCCGGCCGCCCAATCAGTTCCTTTGCCTCCTCCACCACACTCGGCATCGGGATTTCGCAGCGCAGATGCAGGAAATGATCTGATCGAAGCAGGTCGGCATCGCGCGCCGCCGCGATCGCCTCGGCGAGTATGCCCGCCCTTCCATCGACTTCCTCGGCGCCGTCCTCGCGCCAGACTCGCAGCGAATCCAGTACCGTGGTGATCCCTGATGTCGCCAACTGTCCATCATAGGAAACAACCGCGGCGATCGGATCCCAGAATACCTTTGGACGCGGCACGTAATGCGCCTCCAGATGATCGGTGTGCAGTTCGATCAGGCCGGGCATGATCATGTCGCCGCCGGCGTCCGCGCTGCCGGCGGGCGCGTTACCCTCGCCGTATCCGCCGACGCGGCCATCCGCAAATGCAATCCAGCCGCGTTCGACCACGCGATCCGCCAGAACAATCCTGGCGTTGCCTATAATGGTTTCGGACCTTGTCGGATTCATATCAATCGTCTTCCTTCATCCCGCGGAGGCAAACGACGTCACCTCGAAAGCCCGGTCGACGATCAGATGACGGATCTCATCGTCATGGACAATGGCGACGATGGCAACACCCGCGTGCTTCTTTTCATCGACCAGACCGACCACGAGGGACGCGCCACCCGCCGATCGGTGCATCTCGCGCCCTACACGAGGTGGTTGCAGCCGCGTGATGCGGCTCTATTCTGCGCTGATGGCAACCTTTCCGCGGTATGCGATCTACTATGTAGCAGCGCCGGGCACCGACCTTGATCGCTTCGGTACCCAACTGCTCGGCTATGACGCCTATAGCGGCGCGGACCTGCCCTTCCCCAACGACATCATACGAATGGCGCCGAATTGGCGCGATATGACCAAGGATCCACGAAAATATGGTTTTCATGCCACGCTGAAGGCGCCGATGTCACTGGCGCCCGGCAAGACCGAGCCTGAGCTTCTTACAGCCTGCGAAGCCTTTGCCGGCAAACCGCGGGCGATTGCGGTCATCACACCTTTGGTCGGTTCGATCAGCGGCTTTATCGCGGTGGTGCCTGCTGCGCCGTCGCCCGAACTTGAACGGCTTGCCGAGGATTGCACACGCGAATTCGATTTATTCCGTGCACTGCTCACTGCAGAGGATCGTGCGCGGCGTAATCCCTCTGACTTGACGCCGAAGCAGCGTGAGTATCTCGACCGCTGGGGATATCCATATGTCATGGAAGAATTCCGCTTCCACATGACGCTTACCGGTCGGCTTGCCGCCGAGCGGCGCGAGCCGATCCTGGCGATGCTGCGCGACAGTTTTTCCGCAACCGGCCTCAAGACGCTCGCGATCGACAGGATCGCGGTATTCCGTCAGGAAAATGCAGATTCGCGATTCCTGATCGTCAAGCACTGGCCGCTGTGCAGCAACGCGTGATCTGCCTCAGCGCTTCCGAATTGCCCGGACCTGGCAACCCCGCAAGAATAAGGTCGCGCAGGCGCGCGCCCGCGCTTTGATCTGCGAGCGCGACGGCAGCGGCACGCCGCCGAACAGCGCGGCGCGCCGCGGCGCGGAAGTGACCATTCCAAGCAGCATGCCGGCGGCCTCATCGACATCGTCGAGCGCGATCAACCCACGCTTCTGCTGCAGTCGCAGCCAATCGGCCAACGCCACGCCACTGCGCTGAATAGCGTTTTTGTAGAACATCGCGGCGATATCGGAGAACTTGCCGGCCTCCTGCAGCAGCATGCGCTGAAGCGCGATGATTTCTTCATCAAGCGCAAGCTCCGCACATGCGATCAGCGCCGCGACTAGAGCCTGTTCGATCTCTGCGTGATCGGCGGCACGCAGGTTGACCTCGAAGACGAAGCGGTCCATGCGGTCCGAGACCATGCCCTCGAACAGGGCGGCCTTGTTCGGGATCAAACGGTACAGGGTCTTGGTGGAAACCCCGGCCCGGCGCGCCACCGTCTCCATGCTGGTCGCGGCAAAGCCGTTGCCGGCGAATTCATGCCGCGCGGCCTCGTAGATGATTTGACACGTCTCGTCGTCGGAGCGGAGTTGCGGGACGCCCGCGGCAGCGTCGGTCGGTGGAAGATTCTGCTGTGGTCATGTTTTTATATGATGCCTGTCATTCCATTGAAAGGCGCAACGTATGTCTTATTTTGGAAAATATCAAGTTTCCTAATTCGGCGTCGTCCGGCAAGCCATCAGGAGCGAACATCATGACCCACCATTCCCCCGCCATCGAGGCCGAGCGTCCGCTAGCCGCCGGAGACGTTGTCAAGGATCTGCTGCCAGACACACTTAATGCGGCTAATGCGGCCCGAACTCCGCCGATTACAAAAAAGCTCAATTTTCGCAAGCTGTTGATGGCCGGCGCGGCGGTCGCGGTTATTGCGGGGGGAGCGTGGTACGGCTGGGACTATTGGACGGTCGGCCGATATCTGGTCTCGACCGATGACGCCTATGTGAAGGCCGACAACACCACCGTGGCGCCGAAAGTGTCCGGATATTTGCGGGAGGTGCTGGTCGGCGACAATGAGCCCGTCAAGACCGGCCAGGTGCTGGCGCGGATTGATGAGCGCGATTTCAGGGTAGCGCTCGACCAGGCCAAATCCGATGTCGCCGCGGCCAATGCCGCGATTGGGAGCAAGCAGGCCCAACTCGGCGTTCAACAGGCCGTGATCGACGCCGCCAGGGCAACGATCGAGGTCGACAAGGCAACCGTCACTTTCGCCGCGCAGGAGAACAAGCGCTACGGCGATCTCGCGGCGACAGGCTATGGCAGCGTACAGAACGCGCAGCAGGCCCAATCGCGCATCGCTGGTGCCCAGGCCGCGGTTCAGCGCGACACCGCCAACCTTGCCTCCGCACTCAAACAGATTGATCTGCTTAAGGCCGAGATCGCCCAGGCAAATGCGGCGCTGGCGCGGGCAATTGCCGCGCAGAACCAGGCCGAACTCAATCTCGGCTACACCACCATCGTCGCGCCGCTCGACGGCATCGTCGGCAACCGAACGCTGCGGGTCGGCCAGTACGTGCAGGCCGGAACGCAATTGATGTCGGTGGTGCCGGTCGCCGGCGCCTATGTGGTGGCGAATTTCAAAGAAACCCAGCTCACGGACGTGCGCGAAGGCCAGGCGGTCGATATCGCCGTCGACATGTTCCCGGGACAGGTGGTGCACGGGCATGTCGACAGCATCGCGCCGGCCAGCGGCCAGGAATTCGCGCTGCTGCCGCCGGACAACGCCACCGGCAACTTCACCAAGGTGGTGCAGCGCATTCCGGTCAAGATCGCGCTCAACCACAACAATGCGCCTTCAGTCGAATTGCGTCCCGGCATGTCGGTGATTCCGACCATCGAGACCAAGTCGCAGGCTCGCATTCGCCAAGTGGCAGCCGCATCCAAGCCATCGAACACCTCCGCCGGAGCACCGCGCCATGTCAAATCACGTCCTGTCAACGTCGAGGCCGCCGAACTCTGGCGGCATATCTAGGCGCGCAACGGTCGATCCCGACCGCGCCAGCACGGCCACCTGGATCGCCGTTCTCGCTGCCATGATCGGTTCGTTCATGGCGATCCTCAATATTCAGATCACCAACGCCTCCCTGCTCAATATCGAAGGCGGCATCGGCACCGGCGTCGACAACGGAGCGTGGATTTCGACCTCGTACTTGATCGGCGAGATCGTGGTCATCCCGCTCACTGATTATCTCAGCCGGGTTTTTTCGTTCCGCCGCTACATGCTGGCGAGCGCGACCTTGTTTGCGGTCTTCTCGGTAGCCTGCGCCTTTACCCACGATCTGCCCTCGATGATCGCGATGCGTGGCCTGCAGGGATTTGCCGGCGGCGTATTGATCCCGATGGCGTTCACGATGGTGCTGACCAAGCTGCCAAAGCCGCAACAGCCGATCGGCCTTGCGATCTTTGCGCTGTCCGTCACCTTTGCTCCCGCCATCGGCCCGACTATCGGCGGCTACCTTACCGAGAATTACGGCTGGCAGACGATTTTCTACGTCAATGTGCTGCCGACCGCCGTGATGGTGACCGCCCTCTATTTCACGCTGGAGCGGCAGCCGATGCAGCTCGAGCTCCTGAAGGAAGGCGACTGGGCCGGCATCCTCACGATGGCGGTCGGACTGTCGGCGCTCCAGACTGTGCTCGAGGAAGGCAACAAGGACGACTGGTTCTCGTCACCCTTTATCCTGCGTCTTGCTGTTGTCGCGCTGGTCAGCCTCGCGCTGTTCGTCTCGATCGAGTTGACGATTGAAAAGCCGCTGATTCGGCTGCGCCTATTGACGCAACGCAATTTCGGCTTCGGCACCATGGCCATGACGCTGGTCGGATTCGCCCTGTTCGGTTCGGTGTACATCCTGCCGGCCTATCTCGGTCAGGCGCAGGGCTACAATGCCGAGCAGATCGGCGCGGTGCTGGCGTGGACCGGCCTGCCCCAACTGATCCTGATTCCGCTGGTTCCGAGGCTGATGCAGCGGTTCGACACACGCTACGTCGCCATCACCGGGCTGATGATCTTCGCCTATAGCTGCTTCATGAATACCGCGATGTCGCTGGACTATGCCGGCGACCAGCTCTGGATCCCGAACATCGTGCGCGCCATCGGCCAGGCGATGGTGCTGACGCCGCTTACCTCGGTAATGACAGGCGGCATCGCTCCGCAAGATGCGGCCGCGGCATCGGGCATCAGCAACATGCTCCGTAACCTCGGCGGCGCGATCGGCACGGCCGTGCTCGCCACCGTGATCACCAAACGCGAGCAGTTCCATTCCAACATCATCGGGCAGTCGGTCACGCTCGGCCGCGAGGAAGTACGCAACCGGATTGCGCAAACGACCGACTTCTTCATGAGTCACGGCGTGCCCGATCCTGCCGCGGCACATCAGCAGGCCATCATCGCGCTCGGCAATGCGGTGAAACGGCAAGCGCTGGTGATGGGCTTCAGCGACACTTTCGCGGTGATCGGCGCGGTCCTCGTGCTCGCCGCCGTCGCGGTCGCATTCACGCGCAAGGTCAAGGCAAGCGGGGCCGGAGCGCACTAAATTGCTGATATCCGGCTCGAAACAACGTCTGCATCGAATGTTACAGGAATGCCACACAGACGCACAATGTGCGGTCGTTCTTCCTACGTTCGAAAGAGTTGATGATGGACATCCGTCGTGCGCGATTAAGTTTGCTCGGGGTTGAGATCTACGTCGCTTCCGACGTGAAGGAGAACCGACATGCCAGCCTATATCCAGCATCGCGAAATCGAGACACCCGCGATTCTCTGCCCCGGCTGCGTGGGATTACTCCCGATGTACGTCAGGGAGGTCGAGCCCCATTGGAGCATGGCCAGGATCGACTTCATCTATGAGTGCGCCGAGCGTCCTAATGCGCGGCAGTTTGACAATCAGCGCTATCGCGGTTGCATTCTTTAAAGTGAAATGCAATCTCCTCAAGCGCGCGCTGTTCCCACTCTTCTGCTTTTGCCAGCCAAAAACTCTTGCGTTCGGAATCCAGTAGAGCCCGCCCTCGGCAGATAAATTCCTGTTTGCGAATTTCGACCAGCCTGTTCATGAACTCCACTCAAGGGGTGTGAAGCCAATTTACCCACCCACCTTAGCAGAGTGGGGACGAAAGTCCTTTCATTTTGCTGGAATGTGGCAGCATTGTTTTCTCTCCGAAGTCTGCGGGCATTGCAGTGCAGCACATCGAGCCGAGGATATCAAAGCCTCGCGCAACGTTGGAGGAACAACAACCGATCCCAAGGTTGCGGCAGGTCTTGTCGAGCAGGCGGCCGACCTCAAGGTCGCAGGTAGACGGGGCGAGCGCGCTCCCGGGGCCAGTTATCTGGCGCCGGACCTCGAGCCACCAGCCGCGACGTAGGAGCGGCCGGCCCTGCGGAGCCTCGCTACTTCAAGTTCGGGTCTCCGATTTCCTTATGCTGGCGGCGCTCGACTCCACGGCCTGCCGCTCCTCGCCTGACATTTCCGGCTCGAAGGTCCGCACCACGCCCTCGCGCCCGACGATGCTCGGTAGCGACAGAGTAACGCCAAACTTTTCATTGTAACTGCCGATCGGTATCACCGCGCGTTCGTCGCGAAGAATGATTTCCGCGATCCGTGCCGAAACAATGCCGATGCCAAATTGACTCGCATCATTGCCTTCGATGATCGTGATATTCGCGTAACGAACGCTTTGTTCGATTTGCTTGCGTACGCTATCGAGCGTTTCGCCGCGCTGCTCGACCAGCGCGCTGATCGGCACCCCGGCGATACGGGCGCTTGACCAAAGAAATACCTGCGAAACTCCATGCTCGCCGATCACCTGAGCCTCGACTTGATTGGCATCGACGTCGAAATGCTCCGCCAGATGAACACGGAAGCGCAAGCTGTCGAGGAAGGTGCCGGTGCTCAGCACGCGATCGTGCCCAGCGCTGGCGCGGGCAATATCTGCGAGCGGATCGGGAGGATCGGTTACCACCAATATGACCGCGCCAGGGGCCGCGCGAGCAATGTTCGGAACGATGTCACGATAAATATCAGCGTTCTTGTCGAGTAGCCGTAATCTGCCTTGGGGATCGCCGCGGTCGGTGGCGCCGCCGGCCTTTTCATTTATGCCCGCGGTAATCATCACCAACCCCGCATCCGTCAGGTCGTCGTAGTCTCCATCGACTACGGTGGTCTTCGGGCCAAGTGGTGTTCCGTAGCGAAGGTCGGTCGCAACCGCCTTCGCGCGTTTACGCGTTCGGTCCACTATGACGATGGTGCGGGCGCTGCCGCGCGTGACGGCGGCGAGAGCACAGGCACAGCCAACCCTTCCCGCGCCAATGATTCCGATCTTCATGATTCAAGCTCGCATTCGCAACACCGTCGATCGGGGCCTCGGCCAAACCGCCGAGAGAGTGGATCACTGGCCCGTCGCGAGGTAAATACTCGTCTGGGGAATACCAAGTTCCGGTAAACCGAAAGTGTTTGGCGGCGAGGACCTCCCGAAACCCTCAGGTCAGATTCATCCGTGTGCATAACCCCGCGTGGCGAAAGCCGCCAGGCAACGCGACAAGGCAGCCGCCAATTCCGCAGATGTCAGCGGATGATGGACAACTTCAGAGACCCCCGAAGCCGCCAGCAATGGAGCATCCAAATCCCGCGCCGAGGGTGTCGCCAAGATGATCGGCAGGCCAGGGGCCAGGTCGCGCAACGCGGTTGCGAAATCGAGCGCGAAAGTTGCTCCGGGTTGGTGGCACACGAGAGCTATGTCGAAGCGCGCTTGCACGACGCAGGCTTGCATGGCCTCGTGCAGCCCTGTGAAGCCGACCGGCTCATAGCCCAAAGCTGCGAGAATCTCCTCGTACCGCAGCAAGCGACCGCGGTCCGCTTCGAGCACCAGCACGGTTTCACCGACGCCGCGACCAGCGATGCCGGGCGCCTGTTGAACGCATACCAGCTCATGGGATCGAATGGATGGAAGCCAGATATCGAAGCGTGTTCCAGCTCCAAGGGCGCTCCGCACCTCCACGGCTCCGTCGTGCTCCCTGACGATGTCACGCATGGTTGCAAGCCCGAGACCGTTGCCACTCGGACGCGTTGTAAAGAATGGCTCGAAAATCCGCTCCAGCGTTGTCTGGTCCATGCCGCGCCCGGGATCGGAAATCGAAACGACAACGAAGCGGCCGGGGCCCATCCCAATCTGCCCAACCCGCAACGGCTCTGTTGCTTCCCGCACCCCGATCTCAATCTCGATGACGCCCGGCTTGTCCATCGCCTGGGCGGCATTGTTGCAGACATTCAGGATGACCTGCTGCAATTGCGCGGGTTCCGCCGATACCGCCGTTGCTTCCGATGTCTCCGTCACGGCAATCTGGACATGGGAAGGCAACGATGCACCGAGCAACGACTTAGCTTCCGCGACCAGCGCCTTGATGCAGACGTGCTCCCGCCTTCCCTGGCGACGGCGGCCGAAAGTGAGGATCTGATCCACAAGATCGCGCGCCCGCTCCGCTCCTCGGCGGATCGCCTCCAGGTTGCGGCGCGGCCGGGCGTCCGAAGCGATGTGCTCTTCCACCATTTCGGTATGGCCAAGAATCCCGCCCAAAATATTGTTGAAGTTGTGGGCAATACCACTGCTGAAGGTGCCTACCGTCTCCATGCGGCGGGCCTGCTGCAAGCGCATCTCAAGTCGTGCCCGTTCTTTTTCATTGGAATGCCGCTCAACGGCGGAGACAATAGTATCGAGCGCCATCCGCAACAGACTGAGCTCGCCGGGTATTGTCACGCAGCAAGGCCGGCCGATCGCATCAAAACCCAAGGTCATCCCGGTACCGTCTTTCTCGACCTGCGTTGCGCATGCCCACCCACCTAGGCCAAGGGCCATGCAGGCATCTTTATTTTCCCCGATCGGCATGCGATTGACGCGCCCAACGTGGATAATTCCATCGGCCACGGGTGCGAAGCGAGCCGCAAGCGCGGGCGCCCGCTCCGGCCAGCCGGGCGGAAAAGTCATTCCCGCTTTGGACCAGACGTGCAGCCGCGGTGTCGTGCCACCCATCACAAAGTAGGCGCGGTCTGCACCGAGGCGGCGCGCCATATCGGCGAGAGCCCGCTCGATCTCCGCATCAATATGCTGCGGCTGCACGTTGATGAAGCGCATCGAGATGCCCGCGATCAGGTGCTCGAATGCGGCACGCCGCCGCAACGCAATAGCCCGCGCCCGCAATTGCAGACCGAGATACACCAGCACCGCGAGCAGCAACAGCGACGTGGCGTAAAGAAACAGGCGGTATCGGCTTGCCGAGGCCTGCGCGGCAAGCTCACGTCTCATGATCAGCGAACGAACGACATCCTGTTCGCGAGTGCTCGCCGCGGCGCTAAACTCCTTCAGCACGGCATCCGTCAGCGGCAACAGGTCGTGCAGTACTCCCCCATGCGCGATCGCCGCCTGAATCGTCTCGGCTTCGCCGGGCGGGTTTTGCAGGGCCGCAAGCTGCACCAGCCGATCCTTGACATCGCGCACGGCGACCGGCGATGTATCAAGCGTGAGGTGCAGTATGGCAGCGGCTAGCGAGCTGGCGGCTGCGACCACTGGCCTGTCGTCCGAGGCGGCAAGACGTGCGCTGAACGTTCCAAAATAGACAAGAGAATTGCGCAGCAAGGCATTTCTCATCTTGAACTTCTCGACCAGATCCTGCTGTCGATGAGCGCGTACCGCCAGCAGTTCGATTGCGGCGCTTTCCTCGGAATCCGGGCCGGCCACCTCGTGCAATCGATTGAGCGAGTGCTCGTACGCGTCGGCAATCCGCGCCAGGGCATCGTAGTTTCGTGACAAGCCGACGCGCGCGCTCAATACCTCGCGATTCAATGCGCGCTCGAATCGAGAAAACTCGTCGAGCGCCCTTAGCTCGCTTTCGAAGGGAGTGGCATTCAGGTTCATCCCGCTGAGCAATAGCCAGGTGAGTAGCAGCAGGAGAAACGACACAAAGACCACGACAGGGGTCATCCTCATGGTGGAACTCCGACGGAGCGGCCGCGATAGTTCCCGGTCAAAGTCTGGAGATAGGCGACGATCGCCTGCACCTGCTGGTCGGTAAGCGTGGCATTCAGCTGAGCGAGGCCCATTTTCCGAACGGCGTCATCGAGGGTCTGGGTGCTGCCATCATGAAAATACGGTGGCGTCGCCGCCACGTTCCGCAGGCTGGGCACGCGCAGAATTTCAGGTTTTGGCGACGCAAGCGGATGGAATATTCCATGCCGCTCGAAAAGATTGCCGCCGATATTGACGCCCTGGTGACAGGAGACGCATCCGAGCGATTTGAACAACCGATATCCTTCCAGCTCGTTGGTCGATAACGCGGCGGCATCACCCGCCAGCCAACGATCGAATCTGCTGCCTGGTGTGACCAGGGTTCGCTCAAAGCTGACGATGGCATCCACGATGTTGGCGGCATCCGGGCCGCCGCCATAGGCGGCCATGAACTGCCGGAGCATGTCGGGATCGGCGGCGAGCTTTTCCGCGAGCTCGGACAGGCTGGTGGCCATGATCCGGGAGCTTTCCAGCGTTGCCTTGACATCCGATTCCAGGGTGCGCAGCTTTCCCTCCCAACCGAAGCGGAAGTTGAGCGCGGCGTTGAACAGGGTAGGGGTATTGAGCGAAAGGCTTGAGCCGTCGCGACCGACGTCCAAGCCTTTTGTGCTTGCGCCGTTTGTGCCGAGATCGTGGCACGATGAACAGCTGCGCGAATTGTCATGAGACAGCCGGGGATCGCCGAACAGGCGCTCGCCAAGTCTGATCTTAAGCGGGTCGATTGCGGGCGGTTCGGGCATCGGGGTGATTGGCTCTTCGGCGAGGTTGTTCCAGTCCCGCACCTGTTCGAGCGATCCCGATGGCGCCGGAGAAATTTGCAGGCTACCCAGTACCAGCAGTAAAATCGCGATTGCACGACCCCGATTGCGGGTGACCACCTCAGCAATCAAAGCAGTACCTCACGACCTGCTCGATCCCAGATCGGTGAGGGATGCCGATGTCCCGCAATGTCCGGTCATCGAGCGCCAGCAAGGCAGCGGCGGCCTTTTTGATCTGCCGTTCGCGGCGCCACTGCATCCATCGGCCTGCGACGGTGCTGCAAGGGCTGGTCAGCCAATGACGGGGGTTTGGGTGATCGGCAAACGGAGGCGAGCCTTCAAATTCAGCCAGAGCGGCAGCTTCGGACCGCGCCTCCGATCGATTGGCCTCCTGCTCAAGTCCGATTTCCGTCAGCTTGGGACTTGCCGAGGTAGAACTGACAACGAGCGGCCTGCGCCGCTCGCGAACGGCAAGCCTTTCCGTCTCTGGCTGGGCCGAGCAGGACTCGACGGGAGATGTCGCGATTGCGTGCAGCAAATTGCAGTATGAAGCGCCATGGAGCGCAAAAGCCCTGACGAAAGACGCAAACATCGACGACCACAGCGCGGCATTCTCGTGATCGGCTCGCGTCACCGCGGGCATTATCGACGGCCTCGAAACCGTTTTGCCCGGACCGAACTGTAGAGCGTGCGCCGGATTGCCGCGCGCAGCGCAGGTTTTTCCAGGCGCCGCCAGCCCTAGCTCGCGGCGGCCCTGACCGGTATAGCGGATGGCTATTGTGTTGGCCGGTTCTGCTGAATTCGACATGATATCTTCCCACAGGCTGTAGGCGGAAAAAGGGTAATCGACACGGTTGACCTGTGCTTCGGGCCCTGCCGTCGAGTTGGTGCAGGTCGCCGCAATCGCCAACCGGCCTAGCACATGAGCACACAACCGCATCTTCAGCTCGAAATCCCACCCGGCGCGGCTGGCGAAGCAGCCCGCTGATGGACGGCCGGCAAAGGCAACAAGCTGGATTGGCGTTTCGGTAACACGAGAGTCTCCGTGGAGCGGCACGAAGACACTGATCCCTGCCGGTTACGGGATTATCACCGGCGCGGAGAATATGGTTACAACTGTAATGATTCGGCCGTTCTTAGTACGGTTCTACCGGCAACCCGAACACATAACCGACACCGCGCTCGGTTCGGATTACGCGCGGCGCACTCGAATCGGCCTCGAGTTTGCGTCGCAGCCGCAAGACCTGGACATCGATGCTCCGATCGAAAATATCTTCGTGAACCCGGGTGGCTTGCAACAAATACTCCCGCGACAGCGGCCGCTGCGGCGCTTCGAGAAAGGCCAGCAGCAACGCGTACTCGCCCTTGCTCAGCGAGACCGGCGTCGCGCCGGGATCGATCAATCTGCGGGCGCGCCGTTCGAGCTGCCAGCCGCCGAACCTGTATCCGCCCCGCTCCGGCTCGTGGGTCCGCGCGGCGCGCCCCATTTCCTGGCGCCGCAATACGGCACGGACCCGGGCAAGCAATTCCCTGAGGCTGAATGGCTTTACGATATAGTCGTCCGCGCCCAATTCGAGACCGACAATGCGATCGATCTCGTCGGGACGATGGCCGGTCGTGATGATGACCGGAACGTCCGAATGAGAACGAATTTCCCTCAACAGGTCCAACCCATCGTCCTGACCGAGCCGCAGATCCAGAATGATGAGGCTGGGAAGGGTCTCCGCAAAATGGCGGCACAACTCTGTTTTGCTTGACGCAGACTTGGTCGATATATCGTGATCTTCCAGATATCTGGTCACCATTTGGCATAGCGACGGGTCGTCATCAACGACGACGATGTGGCCACAATCCGCAAGCATGAATTGATCTCTCTATTTTTGTTTTTTTAAACGAGGCTGCAATTTTTTCGTCACAAGGCAATTGCCTGAACGCACCTCCTTACGGCTGAAATCCAGCATAAAAAATCAGGAACTGGGGCGGCAAATGAAGATACCGGTTGTGCCAGGGTGGCGTTACCAAAATATCTCAGGGGCGGAGCCGCAGCGACAAATAACGCGAACGAAGCTTCCCACGGGTGGAAACCCAGTGGTGGTGTGCCGAGACTACTGCCGCTCTGGAGCATCAACGTCTCTACCTGGGGCGCCGATTCTAAAGATTACAGAATATTACAGTGAAGCCGCCGACTCGGTCCTCTCCGAATCGCAGAAGTCTCGGGGACGTGATGAATTGTGATCGGGGGTCTCCCGCAAAATACGTGCTTGCTCCAGCCGGACAGTGCCGGCTGGGTAGCCCTGCCAGAAGGTATCGAAGTCGTCGGGCGCTGTTTCCCTTTGCATCTCCGATTACGGAAGGTGCGTTCTGCTACAGCTCGCCTCGCATATTTTGCTATCCCGGCAACATCTCTTTGACGCCCGACGCTTTGGCGTCCCGCCGCGGCGACCGAAAACACCTTTTACTCCTGATGGTCTGGTCGCGCGGGAAGGCGTAATATCGCGCGCGCGGGAACCTGCTGCTCGCCCCGCCTGATATTAGGAACGATCCCGGGCAGCATCGTCGGTAAGGGAGGATTCCATGTACGCCGCGATCCGTCAGGCCAAGGCAAAGACTGGCACGGCCGAGGAGCTGGCCCGCAGGATCAAGGAGGGCGCGATTCCGATCATCAGCGATGTCGAAGGCTTCATGGCCTATT
>WNFO01003586.1_pt1 | contig 13222 bp, 14 predicted proteins | sample 5400251 | NCBI WGS metagenome assembly WNFO01 (sample SAMN13153354, study PRJNA577476) | soil metagenome | isolation source: 100 cm saprolite under Madrone tree | place: USA:California | collected 2016-06-14 | reverse complement strand
TTTCACCCTGAGGGGTGATCCGATGGTCAGGTCCTCTCCTTTTTATTTACAGTATTCCTGAATGGAGTCACGCGTTTCCAGCTCGACGCCATCCCAACAGTCGGGTTCTCTGACCCGATCCTCTCGTACCTCTCGGCTATTCGATTTCTCTTTGATTGCGATCGCATGCTCAAAGATGGATATCGCAAGGTAATTCTGCCTCACTATATGTCGGCCCTTTCGGACCAAATTGTTGACACCCCTACTCTAGAATGGACCAGGTCTATTCAAGATCGCCGGTTTTCAGAGATGGATGGTGCTGGCTCCCGGACCTGAGCTGATCGATGATATCAAGAGGGCCCCAGATGATGTCTTGTCTTCGACTGTACCAATCAACGAAGTATGTTCAGTTGGGATGCAACACCGAGCACTCATACTCATCAAGGATTGTCCAGTTCGTTCAGCCAGAATACACGCTAGAATTGTCGGACGTGCTCGACGAAAACGTCACGTCCGTGATTCGTTCCAAATTAACGCCGAATATTCCAATTACTTTCAAGCATGTCCGCGAGGAGCTCGTCATGGCTATGGATGATTTTATTCCGATACACAAGGATAGTACGTGGAAAAGTCATAAGCAAAGAGGCTATAGTTCACACAGCCCTGTAGAGTGGACAAAGGTTCCCATTCGAGAGACCATGGAACACGTAATTTGCCGCATCGCGAATCGTAGTTTCGTTGGAGCTCCTCTGTGTTCGTGATCGCTCGCCAATTCTTCGACTCTTCAGCGGCCTATACTAATTCTTATTTCCAGGCCGGGACCATGGCTATCAGACTGTAAATTTAACCTTCGCGACGAATGTCATAAAATATGGCGTCATTATCAGCTTGGCCCCGAAGCCTTTCAAGTCGTGTGTAGTCTCCTCCATCCGCGTTCTCCGTGTCACTCACACACCCAAGTATTGTTTCACGCATGCTATCGAATCTTCCCTCCCTAGTCCAACAAGAAATTGAATATATCAGACCTTTGGTCGAGGATCGGAATGCGAAGATGGAGGAGTATGGAAAGGACTGGGATGACAAGCCGGTTTGTCACACTATTTTCCCGATATCCTGTATCTCATTACATTACTGATCCACAGAACGACATGCTCATGTGGCTCATGAGTGACGCCCAGAGAGTGGATATGTCTATCGAAAGCTTGGCACGGCGAATTCTCTTAACGAATTTTGCAGCTATACATTCGACATCTTCGGCAAGTGATGGCATTCCACCTCTACCTATGGTACAATCCTAATCATTGCGTGTCGATAGACGATGACGCAAGTATTGTACTGTCTTCTTACCCATCCTGAATATATAGAACCCCTTCGGCAAGAGGTCGATGCGGTGATTAGTGAAGAAGGCTGGACGAAAGCTGGATTGGACAAGATGCGCAAGTTGGACAGTTTCCTCCGCGAGACCCAACGATTTGATGGCATTACTTTGCGTTCGTTAGGTTCCTTTCCAAGCACCCCAGTTATGAGGCACTGATTCGCTTTCCGCGTCTTCTCAGGGACCTTGAGCCGTTTCGTGTTGCGCCCGTTCACATTTTCCAACGGCGTGACTGTTCCCGCAGGCACAGAAATCGCCATTCCGTCAAGTGCCGCTCATAGAGACGAAAGAATCTTCACAAACCCGGATGTATTCGACGGATTTCGATTTGCGAAGCTCCGTGAGATTGAAGGGGATAAACCGACGAACAGATATCAAACTGTCACTATATCCCACGAGCAGTTGGCTTTTGGAGTGGGGCGACACGCATGGTAGGCATTCCTGCTTTATGACTTTGACCTGACCTGAAACTGTTCCTTAACAGCCCCGGACGATTCTTTGCGGCCAATCAAGTTAAAATGTTGTTGGCCCATATCGTCGCCACTTATGAATTCAAGTTTGAGGGAGGGAAAGTGGCCCCGCGCGACCTTTTCCTCTCTTTTGTGCGTTTTCCCGGGAACGAGAATTTGGTGTTCAGGGCCCGGCAGAAGTGAATCGCTCTTTTCGGGCCGGACCAGAACAATCATTGTACCAGTGGGGATAAAATATAAATGAGTTTGATGTCTTGGAATGAAATGTCAGTAAAATGTCAGTAAAAGCGAAAAAAAGAGCTAAGGACTGTTGTGTTGAGGGCGCACTAGTGCCGCACAGCTGCAGTTAGGCATTGACAATCGTTGCAGTTGTCTTGCACCGGTGGTCGAGAGGCGAGAGGGAAGAAGGGATGGATGGACAGGCCAAGTCGAATGCATGGCAGGCGCTCCAATGAGTCAGAGAGCACGGCAACAGAGAGCACGCATGGCAATCGAACGAGCCATGGCGGTGCCGGGCCGGCATCGGCATCAGCCAATCGGCCCGGGTCGTCCTGCCATATCCCGAGGTTGTCGCAGCCGCATTTACCTGTTGTTGGCCTGCAATACCATCTTCGTTCCTTCTCTCCGCCATACCACCGATCCAGGTGAATGAGTGGTGCGATGTATGAACTACCGTTAAGTTATCCCATGCTCTGAGACCGAGGAACACTATGCTGTCGGCGTGCAGCAGTGTTCAGTGTAACGCCAACTCATGGTGATCAGACATCCTTCACGATGTCACTTACGGTAACTTGAATGGCATCTTCTATAGTGACAGTCATGGCGGCGCATCCGCCGCATCGCATGTCAACAGCCTGTGGGCCTAAAAAAGTGGCAGACGGGGTCCAGAAGACTTTATTTAGCATTGCATAAGCCTTGCATTTCATTCGCAGTTGCTTAGTGTCCCGATATGGATCTCGTTCTGTTGAACTCCTCACAAAAGCTCCGTGCGCTGGATATACCGGGAGGAAGGGCCCCCGTGTAAGGTGGGTATTGATCTTGTCACTGCTTTCTTAATATCATACCTTACAGACATTTATTCATCCCTATCCCCTTTTATTCATGACATTCATTTCAGCATGACTCGGCCATGATATACCGCGTGCGTGCAGGTTCTAGTGTACATTCTTGGTATCACCGCGCTACACCCGTACTTACTAATAATTGAGTCCGTGACTCTCGTGTTACTAAACCCTTTGGTACGCGCTTCGCCTGACAAGAATACGGTTAGTCACACGTTCAAGGAGAACCGGTCAACTGAGATGAAGCCGAATCCAGCAAACGTCAAGACGACCGAAGAGACATTCAAGGCCTCTAGGTTGATGGCGAGAACTACTGGCATTGGTCAAGGTGCATTTTCTACATTATCTCATGCGACTCCACCAATGCTGAGATTGCGTACTCTCCTGCCTGGCCGTCTTTCCAGGTGTTGTTTGCAGCGTGGGTAGGCAAGGAAGCCGTGTTCAGTCTCTTGGCGTCTCGTCCAAAGGCGCCCGGGCCGGTGCGGCTATGTAGGGTACCGAGGTTCTTCCGAACGAGGCTGGTGTTCCCGAGGTGATATTGCACGGAAGGGCAAAGGCTGCGGGAGCAGCAAAGGGATACGACCCAACTGTCTTTGAGCCATTCTAATGTGAGTTTTACTTCTCGCTAAATGGAGGACTTGTTCTGAACGCTGGTTTCCAGACTGTCGCCATCGCTTTCGCTCAATCTACAACCACATGGGATGCTGCAGCATGGACTTAGCTTGGCTGCTGCTACCGCCGCCCATCTGACCCGGGTTTACTGTTCCACGGGATGCCATGGATCGATAGTACCTCACGCTGCGTGGACTTTCCGCCGAGACCAGTTATGCGACAATAAGTAGATACCTTTTGCGTCCCTCTTCACTGCCTCGCACCACCTGTAAATTTGTACTTTCTGTCGAATCGTCAACCCGCTACTTTAGAGCGTCCTGCACCAGACTAATAAATTTCCTATTTCAGAGACCAAATACAGTTACATGCTGTGACACCCCTCTTGAGCTGTGCTGTCTTTAAGGGCTAAAAACGAAGTGTAAGTCAGACATCGCATGCGAGCCATAAACGGATTCTTGTCGAACCTTTCTCTGCCTGCGCCATGCCTCAGGAGATAATCAGCCATCTCTCGATGTCCTCTTCGTAGCAATATTTGATATGGCGTTTCTCCCCGGGCATTCTCTGCACGTACATCCGCGCCACATTCAAGTAACAGTTTCACTATATCGAGATGATCATTGACTGCTGAGATATGCATCGGGGTCCAAAGGTCCTTCTTCCTTGCGTTCACATTTGCGCCACGATCAACGAGGATCCGCGCGACTTTGACGTGTCCGTACTTTGATGCCCCGTGCAGTGGTGTCCAATCCCACTTATCACGTGAATCCACCTCCGCACCCCGCTGGATGAGGAAGAGTACAACTTCGACATTTCCCTTTTGCGCTACTCTGGCTAACGGAGTCCCGTCATATGCATCGCGGCTGTTGATATCCGCTCCCCGTTCGAGCAACGACTTCACGACGTCGATGTTACCCTCTTCCGCGGCAGCGTGCAACGAAGCATTTCCCTTGTCTGTCCTATTTTCATAGGGGCCATCCTGAGCTGTGTCCATGGTAGTCGACGGTATATTCCTTCGAACATTCGCGTCTGCTTTGTAATCTGCAATCAACTTTGCAACCTCGGCCTTGCCACTCTCAGACGCCAATTCGGCCGCAGTCACATTGGCCTTATTGAGCATGTCGACATCAGCACCGTGTCGAAGCAACAGCTCAACAACTCCGAGATACCCACTATGCGATGCCACGTGCAGCACAGTCCAGCCATTGTCGTCCACAGTATCCAGACGAGCTCCGTGATTAATAAGAAGACGGACGATCGCGACTGTCCCATTCTTGACTGCTTGATAAAGTGGTGTTTCTTGCTTGTCATTGAGAACGTCGATATTTGCGCCACGCTGGACCAGCAACTCGGTAACTTTAAGGTGACCGTTGGCTGACGCTAGATGTAACGCGCTCCAGAGGTCATTGCACTGGATGTTCGGATCAACACCACGGTCTAGTAATAGCTGTGCGATATCAAGATGACCGGATTCCGAGGCAAAGTGTAATGGTGCCCAGCCCCCGTTGTCCCACACATTAATGCCGGCTCCTCGTTCGATGAGGAAGCGAACAACCTGGACTTTCCCCATCCAAGACGCCAAGGCCAATGGTGTCATTTGAGTCCCGTTTCGAATATCGACAGATATGCCAGTGTCGACCAATAGTCGCACGACATCGAGGTGCCCATTTTGTGATGCGATGTGCAGAGGATTCCAACCATTATTATCTTTGACGTTGGTATCTGCACCATGCTCGATAAGGAACCGTACGACATCAACCTTCCCCCAGCCAGATGCAAGGTCCAATGACGTCTCTCCGTTTCCATTCCGAATGTTGACATCAACCCCACACTCCAGCAGGAACTTCACGATGCGGAGATGCCCACATGCCGACACCGTATGGAATGGCCTCCACCCTTGGTTATCTTGGGCAGACATGGCCGCGCCCCTCTCGATCAAGAAACGCGCGATGTCGAGGAACCCGCTCATCGCTGCGTAATCCAAGGGAGTCTTCTCCTCGGTATTCCGGCTGTCAACATTCGCACCATGCTCGACCAGTGACTTTACGACGTCGAAGTGCCCAAAAGATGACGCGGGATGAATTGGAGTCTGACGGTCCGCTTCTTGTGCGTTCACATCAGCCCCGCGGTCCATCAAGAGCTGTGCGAGGTCAAGGTATCCATTTCGCGATGCATAATGTAAAGGAGTCCAATGATTTGCCTCGCGCGCATTCACATCAGCGCCGCAGTCTATCAAGAGCCGTGCGAGGTCAAGGTATCCATATCGCGATGGATAATGTAGGGGAGTCCAATTATTTGCCGCGCGCGCATTCACATCAGCGCCACGGTCTATCAAGAGCCGTGTGAGGTCAAGGTATCCACACCGCGATGCAGAATGTAGGGGAGTCCGATGCTTTGCCTCGCATGCATTTACATCGGAGCCGTAGTCTAGCAATTGCCGTACAGCTTCAACGTGTCCAAATCGTGACGCCACGTGTAATGGAATGAGGCCATCATTGTCCCGGGAATTGATGTCTGAGCCTTGATCCATAAGGAAGCGTGAAACGTCAAGCTTCCCATTACGACAGGCCACGTGCAATGGGGTCTGTTTAACCTTATTCCGAACATCGAGACCCACACCACATCCAAATAAGAGTTCCGCAATGTCACGATGCCCAGATCGTGCTGCTGTGTGTAGTGGGCTATCGCCTTCATCATCATCGGTGACACTCGGATTTGCACCACGATCCACGAGGAGTCGCGCAATCTCGAGTGATGACTTCACCATGACAAACTGTCCACCCTGTGACACCCGGTGGAGTGGGACCCTGCCCAGATAGTCACGGAAATTAGGATCCGCACCACTTTTTAAGAGAAGCGATGCAACCTCTAAATGTCCCTTGACTGACGCGGCATGTAACGGAGTCGTGTGAGAACCACCACTGCTATTGACTTTGCTCGAATGGGCAGTGATCAGGTGCTCCACAAGTCCACGGAAACCGCACAGTGACGCATAATAAAGGGGAACAGCCTCAGGCCGTGTTGGGTGTGTCGTGGTCATGGGATCTTCCCAATAACGGTCGATGTCGTATAGCCAGACCCATGCAGCGAAATGTGGCTTTGCGGGATCAAATAAACGCTCCATGACTTCCAGAATGTGTGACGACACGTCCCCAAACCGGGCATGGTCGACCCAGTGTCGGGCGGCATAGGGGGCAAGGGGAAGGTGAGCTATGGTATCTCTGTCGATCTTGTCATCGAGTTGGAGGAGGACACTGAGGCCGGCGTGTGCGAGGATGGTATGCGCAGATTCGAGGAGAATGTGGTAGTACGATAGACGTTCTTCTTCCGTCGCGAGTCGCCCGGATGTCAAGTACTCCTTAACAGAGAAATGAGAGAATTGAACTACTTGGTGGCCTCCCCTATCGACGATGGATATAAGACTCGAACATACGGACAATACTGCTTCTCCCGGGTTCTCTGGACGCCAATCTACGTTGAATATAGGGGACTCCGCCTCGTCGAACTGAATTGCAAGGACCTCCGCGAGTTCTTTGACGCGAAGAGGGCGAATAGACACCGTGAGACATCGGAATAGTCGTTGTGCATATTCTCGCTTCTCTTCATCGATGCTCTGCAGCGTACGAGCATATGTTTCGTCCAATGTCTTTGGTAAGTCGTTTAGCACCTTTCGAATACTCGCAGGAAGAGTGCGACATAGTCTATCAACCTAACAGACGACCCAGCGGAACCTACAAGATCACGTGAGCGTCCATTGCGGGGCGGGGCCGAAGGTAAGGGACAGGGATGAGAAGACTTACATGCCATCTACTTTCCCGGACAACGTATTGATGACCAGATTCTGATCCTCCTCCCTCCATCTCCGCATGCTCCGGTCTGAACGGACAGTGAACTTGATGTACGCAATTATATCCTCCTTTTGCCCAATCTCGTCATGAAGAGAAATCTTCAGAGATGTCAACGATTCGAGTGCCAATCGGATATCCACCTCAGGGCGGCTAGCCACGCATAGATGAACATTCGGAAGTTTCAATCCAACAATGTCTTCGATCACCGTCAGGACCTTCTCACGAGCGGACGGTCTCCCCGGGAAATTAGGGCATTCATCGACACCGTCGATGATGATATAAATTGGGCCTTGCCCTCGCAGACTCAGCATGTCCGTCAGGCATTTTTTGAGCGCGCCGATACTGGGTTTTCGAGTGCCGCGACTGTGGTCTGAATATAACTGAGAGAGGAGATTGTAACAAGAATCCGACTCGACAGAAAGCTGAGAAATCAGTGAGGAGAGCAGGCCATAGCAATCTTGCTTCTTGACATCCCGAAAATCGAAATAATAGTAGGCCATCGTGGCCAATCCGGCTGCACGTATGCCCTCGATGTCTTGTATAATTGCGGATCTAGTGGGCACTGTGAACAACGTCGAACAGACCCATAAGGATATCACATACAAGAGCGTGCTTTTTCCTGCGCCCGCTTTAAAGATTCATGGGTTATTAGTGCAAACCACTCGACAGTGGTTCAAAGAACGTACGTTTACCATGAATCCACATGAGGGACCCGCTCGCTTTCCATTCTGTTAATGCCTTGCTCTTGAAGAACCATGATGCAGTTCCACTATGTCGTGCCTCCGAAACAAAGTTTTGATTCGTCGATGGGTCAGGCGGGGAGAGCCAGTGTTGAACCTGAAATCGCAGTTCTTCACCTAGAAGATACAGTCAGACTCGGCAACAAAATGTGGAGAGAAATAATCAACGTTTCGTCTTGTTTATTTCATTTAACATTTGGTGAAGAGCCACTACGAACCCCTTAGCATGGTTGACACCTGTTTCGACAAGACACATACCCAAATCCAGTCGAATACCATCCGTTGACGCCTTTCCATCTAATGGGACGATTACTCAGAGGAATGGCTACAGACTATCAGACAAGCACTACGCACCTTCCATGACTACCTTGATACTGCCCACGAGACCATGAACCACACCCAGCGTCTGTGCAGCAGTCATCTCCGCCTCTTCTTGAGTCAATCGATCCAGTCTTTGGAGAACCGTCTCTATTTCGCTCTCCCCCAGTAATTTTTTCGTGAACTTCTCTGTGACACGTAAACCATGAACAATGTATACGAGTGAGCGTACTTACTGAACCGCCCCTGTTTAATTTGCTTTGAAGCCAGGGCAAGTACCGAAAGAAGTTCGACGATTATTTTTACGATCACCTCCGTCATTATTGGAGTGGGCGGAATCGTCGTATAGATCTCCAGACGCTTGACGAACTTCCGCAAGCACCCGAACAGCTCGAGAAGCACATCATAGCTTGATGTAACCCTACTGGCAGCCTGGCATACTCGTTCATCACAGGTAACCCGGTTGAAAGTAGGATTCAAGGGACATACAGCAAGGAGAGCATCGATGGCGGCAAACAGAGCATTCGTTGGTAAGAAGGGGATCTGACGAAGCCACTGTTAGAAGCGTCCGAGTCACCGGATGGCATGTATGGCTGACCTGGCTAACTGCCTCGCGTATGATCACAGAGAATGGCTGTATAACCTTCACTGCGAAGCTGACACACTTCATCAATCTCCGATTGCCATCGCGATATTCGTTAAAGGCTTTTTCTCGTTCTTGGAGTAGTCGGAGGATCACCTCGGGAGAATGTGACTGTTCGAGGGCGATGGCGAAGGGAGTTTTGGAGAGGTCTATTCCAGTAATTTTGGTGTAATCGGCCAAGGCAGCATCAATGATGAATTGGATGTTAGAAGTGGAAGATGTTGGTTGTCCAGTCGACGTCATGGAGGAAATGGACGTGTTGACGTTCTTGTGTTCAAAGTCGGGGAGGATGGAGCTGTGAGGGAGAAGAAGGGTACAGGGTAGGAATTGATGGGAGAGCCGAGGTGGAGACCCCCAGGACGGGGATTGATGCAGGTGACCACATAGGCGCCTCCCTGTAAGGAAGAATTACGGCATCGTTAGGTCCAGACTGGTCAAGTTGAGAAGGATCGAATAAATAATACGAACAAATAAGTTTATCGTCGATAGGAGATCGCCACGGCGCGATGGCGAGAGTACAGTAAAGAAGTTTGTTGCCAATTTTGCCGCAGATATGGATAAGTTGCCGATAACTGCTTGACAAGTCCGGCGGCTCTACGCGTCCGTCATCAGGCGCCTGATGTGGATTTGTCTATCAAATCGTCCTGCACAAGGTGGTGCTATACCTGGTCGTTTTTCTGATATAAGTATCCTTCAAAGGGACTCGATGGGGAAAAAACACGTCGTCACCCATGAAACCCCATTCGTCGACCCTAGCCATCGCCATTCTTTCATTACTCGGCACTACACAGAGCAGAATGATTCTTCGTCTCGGCCGGATTTTCTTTCGGCCACACTCAAAGCAGTGGAACGGGGGTAAGTGTAATTACCCGTATGTACACAAGGTAAGTATATCATCGTGCCTGGGCCTCAAATAGACAAGAGATTGACATAAATACACCTGTGCACAACATAGCCATCGGAATTACGATCTGAGAAATCAAGATGGCGAACAAGGCAGATGTATGAGTATATCACATGAAGCAAAAATGTATTGTTCCGTATGTCCACGGGGGGTAGTCATATATTTGAGGTATCTGCATCACAAATTATCAATGAGGATGTCCTGGCCGCGATTGGGGATGAAAGCAGGCTGGTATAGGGGATGCAGGGGCAGTAGTGCTGGTGATCGGTGAAGAGTTCGGCTGGCCTGTCGCACATATAGTGAGTCGGGTTCAAGTATTCGAGCGACTGGGATCATTCCTGGGTCACCATCTCTGACGAGAATGATCACTCCAGTACATTATCGGTTGAGAAGATAAGGTGCAGGAAATTTGGTTTGGGACCAGGACTGACCAGGGTTACGGGACGACCTGCGTTCTGGCGGGCATCGATGAATGAGGAAAATGCATCACTGTTGGCATCGCCGCTCCCAGAATATGCGAGCTCCTGCAGTTCGGGTAACAGCTCCAGAGGATGCTCTCCATCCTCCAATCGTAGACAACGAGAGAGGTCTTCAACGACCGAAGATTCGATGCGGAGGGTCTTCAAGTTGCAAAATGACCTGAGAAGTCTGCGCCACTCGGTGCGGTTGACCACATTGCGGTGGTCGTGCGACTGACCATGAAAACCTTCCACATAGTCAAGAGTGAGGTGTTCCACCGCAGAGAGCCTTTGGCCGAGCGAACTGAGAATTTGTGCTATGATGGATACATGGGAGTCGAGGGGCGTGCATTCGGCCCCTATAAAAAAGGCAAATTGTCCATCAACTTGCTCATGGAGATAGGCCTTCACCAAAACGACTTTCCCAGAGAGCGTGATGTTGGCACTGTCATACTTGAGGTTCTCCGTTGTGTCCATAAACTCCAAGAGACTTGGGATGGAGAACGTGGGCTGTGAAGCGAAAATAAGCAAAATACCCTCGAGGCGAGGGGCGATGATCCAATGAGCAAGCGTGTCCAAGTAAGTGCTAATACCGATGAACTTGAAGAAGAGAAGGTTGGGAAGTGCGATACGTGTAATTATGGGTGTTTGCGTGAGTTGGCTCTCCGCATCAGGAAAGTGACGAGAGGACAGGAACTCAATCACAAGTGTCTCCAGTCGCGACATGGAGGAAATCCATTGGAGCAAAACATTTGGCCGGAAGTAGGTGGATGGGTTGCACATGCGAAGCCAGAGTACGACGAGGTCTACGGCAGCTGTGAGAAGTCGACATCCTATCGGAAGGGTGAAGCCGATCAGCGCAAGGTGACGTAAACGTGGTGCCCGAAGAGCTTCAGGAAGTCTGAAGGTCGCATTAACCGTATCACTTATTGACGGCAGCGCAAGAATCAGATATTCTAGGATTGGGTATTCATCGTCGAGGGTCTTGAGGAACTTTTGCAGACTCGGAACAGGCACCCGAAGGCGGAGACGGCAGATGCGATCACGCTGCTTCAGCGCAAGGATGAGATTTTCTTCATCTTCTACAGTAAATTTATCACTTTTCCCATTGATATCAAAGGTGTCTGTATTCCCGGATAAAGGTGCAAAGTAATCAATACTGAGGGGAAGGCGAGGCGAATGTGCCAGCATGTCTGCAACGGGTGTGCCATATGTACAGACGAGGGAAAGACCCAGGTAGGATGCTGACCCGAGTATGAGGTTTCGCCATTTTTGACAGACGTGTGCGAACTTGTACCACCATCGCTTGCCAACCCATCTTCCGCCTCCCGAGAGATGGACAGCGTGGTCCATATCCATATTTTGGCTGATAAGGTCCAGACGATAGAGGTAAAATATGTTTAGGAGGGAATCGTCATCGAGGATGTGAATCGATGAAGCATAGGGACTGTTGCCCGTGAGCCATGTTTTTTTCACTCACAAGATGAGCATAACAAGAGGCGTACCTCTTCCGCTGTGATTCGCTACTTATTACATCTTGGTTGGAATTTGCGGTGGATTGAAGGGAAGATATAAAGTGTGGGAGAAAAGACATGCTGGAAGAGAAAATATTGAGCCCTGAGGCCTCAGTATTGACACGATGATGTTGTTGTTGTAGAAGACGTTGACCGCATGTAACTACCCCACGACCTGAGGCAACAACCGAACCCTAACCTGAATGAGCTTCCTCCGATCCTCGTCAGGTCTGTCCGACTCTATCACAAGACCATACAATCTATTGTCGTAGTCGAGGGTCTGGGCGCGGAATGACGCTCACACGGAATGTTATTCGCACGGACCGTTAGCGACACTGGCGGTCTTGGGGGACTTGGGCGATGTGTGTGAACTGCCCGTCGACGCGACCGTCCTTTCTCCACGTGTATTACGGGGAGGAGAAGCGTGTGGTGAGGGACGCTGCCAGGTCTCATGACCTTACCCTCTGTGATTTGATCTATTACTATATTTTTCAGGCCAGGCTCAACGGCTCGGTTTGGGATTTAAACAAGCCTCAAGCCCTCGAAAGCCAGGCCCAGCCCAAGGCTCAGATCGCTCAGAGCCCAAGCCAGGCCCGCACATCACAGTGGTTGATGCCTAGGTGCGCTCGATCTCTGTGACTGTGCATCCTAATGCCTTCCACACCTCTTGTCTCTTTGTCTTTTATTGCTCTTTGGCCAAGCACCCTCTTATCACGTCACAAGGAAAAGGACACCGATGGGTTTTACACTGCGCTTGCAGCAGGTGCGTGATTCTGCCGTGTTAAACACCACCTTCTTATCTAGCACTAGTTAGTGAGTGCATCCAACTTGGACTCTGCCGCCAAAGTAACAGATAGTACAGCCACTACGTCCAACATCCCCTTGTTACAGCCACAGGAAGAAACGAGCATGGATTCCAGCCGCAGCTGCAACACCCTCAAAAGAGTCCACAGATCTTATCAAATCTACCTTTGACATACATGTGTTGCTGGCCAACTTGAAGGACGCGCTAGGAGATCAGACGCGACGGGTTAAAAAGTGCGTATGAGCGCTCTCTAATGTCACCACAATCTGATTCTTGTACAGCACGCTCCCCCGGAATGGACAGACACAGATCATAACGGAACGGGCTGTCAGTCGAGTCGATCAGGCAGTTCTACAAGAGCAAGGAGCGCGGATACCAAGTCCTCGTCTCGCTCTGACCATCGGGCAGAGAACGTCTTCTGCCAGCAACGACGTACAGCGGATCGCATCGCACAGCATATTGTCGCCGAGGCCCACAAGTCGCTTTGCTACATGGCGC
>WNFO01003581.1_pt1 | contig 13228 bp, 10 predicted proteins | sample 5400251 | NCBI WGS metagenome assembly WNFO01 (sample SAMN13153354, study PRJNA577476) | soil metagenome | isolation source: 100 cm saprolite under Madrone tree | place: USA:California | collected 2016-06-14 | reverse complement strand
ACGGGCGCCGTCCGCCGCGCGAGGGGTTCGAGATCTCGAACCCCTCGCAGCGACATTCTCCACTACTACTTGCCGCCTCTATCCAGATACAAGGGGGGTGGCTATGAGCGGACCACTCCTGCTTCAACGCGCTGCCGCAGGACTCTTACGGAAAGCTGACGCCTAAACGCCGATGACTACCTTACTGGTCGCGCGACGGGGTTGCGGCCGCAACTTGCTTGCCTGCGGACTTCGGTTTGCGGCGCAGCGCGGACATGGCGGAGTCATCCGCGGGGACGAAGTAGCCGACCACGATGCCCATGGCGCCGGAGGGCAGCGGCTTGCCGGTGATGTTGTCGTACGTGGCGGTGATGCGCAGTTGGTCGCCGGCGGTAAATTTGTACCCGCCGCGCTCGTAGAACGTGACTACCGGGATGCTCAGCAACTGGCCCTTTTCATCGACTTTGGCGTCCAGCGTCACCACCTTATCCTTGCGCGTCACGTCTTCCAGCGTGATTTGCTTGGCGTAATCGTGCATGTGCCCGCCGACGCCGAGCAGAATACCGTCATACTTCACGGTAACCGTTCCGGTGTTCTCGTTCTTGCCCGGCTTCAGGTCGTACCCGGAATTGCCGCAGGACCGCACGTCCATCCACGTGGGATACACGCTCTTGGTGGTGGCCCCGGCCCCGGAATCGGCATAAGGAATTTTCACTTCGAGATAGACCTGGTTGTACGAAGTGTCCGTAGGATTGTGCACCATAGTCTCGATGCGGATTTTGTCGCCCTTCTGCACGAGATAGCCGTAGCCGGGAATCTCCGCCCAGTTGGTCATCTCGCTGCCCGCGCCGAAAATATGCTCTTCCTTGTTGGGGCAAAGGAAATCGGCGCGGTCGGTGTTCCAGAACGCGGTGTGATGCAGCACGGTGCCGGGGACAGCCTTGCCGTTGGCGTCGACCAGCCGCGGCGCATAGGAGAGCAGCCAGCCGTCGACCGGAATGGCCCAGAAGAGGTCGGCGGGCTGCGGCATCTTCATGTGGCTGGTGTTGGCAGGCAGCGTGAGCGGACCTTCGCGCAGCGTGATGGTGTGCGAAGTGGCATCGACTTGCTGCTCGATCTTTACGCCTTTGGCCATCGCGTGGTGCATACCTTCTTGCATGAAGCCGCCATGCTCGTGCTGCATGTGCTCCATGTTGTGAGCGGCTGGCGCAGGCTTTTGCTGCGGCTGCTGCGCGCGGGCGGCGAAGGACGCCGCCAGGCCGCAGATTAGCAGCGCGAACGCCGCCGCAAAAGCAATCTGCGTCTGGGACCGGGAAGATTTCATGATGGCACCTCTTGCTTGGCGCTTACCAACCGCTGTCCCTATGATATGCCCGGGACAGCTCTAGTGGTAGAATCCCGCGTCTTGTTGTGCGAAATAAGGCGCGGAGGATTCGCATGCGGAAACTGCTAGTTGATTGGATGCTGGTGACGCCCTTGTCGTTGGCGGCGTTGGTTGCGTTTGCGGCATTAGTTGCGTTCGCGGCGCTGTCGGCCCGGGCCGGGCAGCAGCAAGATTTCTCGAAGGTGCAGATCAAGGCCACCAAAGTTTCCGGCAACATTTATATGCTGGAAGGCGCGGGCGGCAACATCGGCGCTTCCATTGGCGAAGACGGAATCGTGATCGTGGACGATCAGTTCGCGCCGCTGGCGGACAAGATTCAAGCGTCGCTGAAGAGTTTGGGAATCACCGACAAGCCCGTGCGCTTTGTGATCAATACCCACTATCACGGCGATCATACCGGCGGGAACGCGCCGTTCAGCAGCGCCGGCTCAACGGTAATCGCGCAGGACAATGTGCGCAAGCGGCTGATTAGCGGCGGGACCGCGGGGAATGGCGGGTCGATCAAGATGGAAGTGAAACCGGCGGAAAAAGCGGCGCTGCCGATTATCACCTTTGAGCACGACGTCACCGTGCACCTGAACGGCGAAGACATTCGCGCGCTGCATTTTCCCTCCGGGCACACCGACGGCGACTCCATCATTTTCTTTCCGAAAAATAATGTGGTGCACATGGGCGACGATTTCGTGCGCTATGGATTTCCGTTCATCGATGTGAGCAGCGGCGGCAGCGTGCAGGGCATGATCGCCGCAATGGAAAAAGCGACGGCGCAATTGCCCGCGGACGTGAAGGTCATTCCCGGGCACGGGGCGCTCTCGAACCTCGATGATGTGCGCGAGTTCACCAAAATGCTGAAGGAAACTTCCGCGGTGGTGCAGAAGGCGCTGGACGCGCACAAGACGCTCGACCAAATGAAGCAGGAGAAAATTCTCGACCCGTGGAAGAAATGGTCGGGCGAGTTCGTGAATGCCGACGCCTTTATCGAAACGCTCTACAACTCCCTGACCGGAACCAAGGGCGAGTTCCTCAAGCACAACTAGCCCGTTTTGTTCTGGCCATCCTTAGGTCAAGGACTAAGGCTGCTGCCGGTGCAAGTTGTCGATCACGCCGTCGCGGAGCGCTTGGCCTTGAAGAAGGCGAGCAGTTCCGCGTTGATCTGGTCCTTCAGTGTCGAGCACATGCCGTGCGGCGCGCCGGGAATGACTTTCAGCGTGGCGCCCTTCACAAGCTTGGAGGAGAGAAGCGCGGAGTCGGCGATGGGCACGATCTGATCGTCGTCGCCGTGGAGGACGAGTGTGGGCACCTCGAACTTCTTGAGATCTTCGGTGAAGTCCGTTTCGGAGAAGGCTTTGATGCAGTCATAGACGGCCTTGTGTCCAGCCAGCATCCCTTGCAGCCAGAAGGAGTCGCGCAGACCTTGTGAAACTTTAGCGCCGGTGCGGTTGGCGCCGTAGAAGGGCGCGCTGAGATCCTTCCAGAACTGCGAGCGGTCGGAGAGAACGCCGGCGCGAATTTGGTCGAAGGCGTCCATGGGCAAGCCGCCGGGATTGGCGGGCGTCTTCAGCATCAGCGGCGGCACCGCGCTAATCAGCACAGCCTTGGCGACGCGCTTTGTTCCGTGGCGGCCGATGTAGCGAGCGACTTCCCCGCCGCCGGTGGAGTGACCGACGTGAATGGCGTCTTTGAGGTCCAGGGCCTCGACGAGGGCGGCGAGATCGTCGGCGTAGGTGTCCATCTCGTTGCCGTCCCAGGGCTGACTGGAGCGGCCGTGGCCGCGGCGGTCATGCGCGATGCAGCGGAATCCCCGCTCAGCGAGGAAGATCATTTGGTCTTCCCAGGCGTCTGCGCTGAGCGGCCAGCCGTGGCTGAACACGACGGGCTGTCCTTTGCCCCAGTCCTTGTAATAAATCTGCGTGCCGTCTTTCATTGTGATGGTGGACATTGCATTTCTCCTTGCGTATGGCGATGTTGCAGTGAGGGGTTGGGCCAAGAGCGCCCAGGCGATTGTCAGCCATTCCGTGAGGATTGGCAAATGAAGGTACGATGAAAATCCCGGACCCGCGCTGGAGGTCAAGGACAGATTGCTGGGGTTCGGGCACAGCAAAGAGCGGCTGCAGTGCGGTGCAGCTCAGAGTGTTCTGAAATAGTTGCAACTATGCCGCCCGACCCGGCATACCAGAAGAGAGCCACTGCCTCGGTGGCTTTTTCAATCCAAAAGGATTCCGTGCCGCTTCCTCGATTGGAAGCATTCATTTTTTTGCTTGACAATCGCAAATCATCTCATATTATGGCACGCGTGCCACATTCTAAGACAACCGATTCTCCGTACAAAGTGCAGGTTCTCGACCGAGCTTTGGCGGCCTTGGCGATATTGGCAAACAGCTCGAGCGAGTGCAGCCTTGCGGAACTTTGCCCGGCCATGAAGCTCCACAAGAGTACGGTGCACCGGCTGATGATGGTGCTGGAGCAGCACCGGCTGGTGGTGAAGAACCCTGAAACGGGGCGATATCGTTTGGGGCTGAGGCTCTACGAATTGGGATCCAGAGCGATCGAGGGGCTTGACCTCCGCGGACGCGCACGGCCGTATCTGGATCGACTGCAAGCTGAATTTGGTGAGACGGTATTCTTTTGCATTCTCGACGAGGGGCAGGTTTTTTACGTGGAGAAGGTGGAGTCCCAGCGGAGCGTGCGCACGGCATGTACGGTGGGAAGCCGCGCTCCAGCGTATTGCACGGCGGTTGGCAAGGCGATGCTAGCAGAGCTTCCGGAAGCGGAGGTGAGCAAGATAGTGCGCCGCTGGGGGTTGAAGCCGGTGACGGCGAATACGATCACCACGGCTAGTGCGTTGAAAGCGGAGTTAAAGACGGTGCGGGCGCGGGGCTATGCCATTGATGACGAGGAAAAAGAGGAGGGCCTGCGGTGCATTGGAGCGGCGGTGCGTTCTCATTCTGGCAAGCTGGCTGCGGCCATGAGCGTTTCCGGGCCAGCATTTCGGATGACCAAAGAGCGGGTTCCGGAGATCGGGCGAGCGCTCATGGAATCAGCGAGCAGGCTTTCTACCGAATTGGGATACCAGGCTGCCTCGGCAGAATTGGTTCAGAGCGCAGCTAATTAAAAGGATGTGAAGGACCCGGCGAAGGCCGGGTTTTTTGCAGCGCTTTTTGAGGGTGAGACGCCGTCTCACAATGCAGTACGCAGGCGTTGAGGCAGTGACCTTCCGAGATTTTCCTTTGACGGCCAAGAGGAAACGGGGTGGGAAGAAAAAAGGAGGTCGGCCAGGACGAATAGGAGGAAGACGAGATCTCTATTTTTTTTCGAAGGGGGTGTTCTTGTGAGAACGAAACTGTCCAAATCAAATCAAGTTGTTGGGCGCAGTGAGTTTCCTGGGTTTTTATTAAAGACGGCAGCAGTTATGTTAGCGGCCTTGTTGACAACTTGCGTTGTCGATAGGGCAGCGGCCCAGAGCATCTTCGGGCGCATCGCTGGAACGGTCACAGATTCGCAAGGCGGTGCGGTCGCTGGCGTGAAGATCACAATTGTTAATGAAGAGACGAAACTCGAAAGGCAGACGACGACTGATTCGAACGGGTACTACGTGGCCAGCGATCTGCCCGTGGGCGTGTACAGCGTGATTGCGGGGCAAACCGGCTTCAAAACACTCAAGAAGACTGGGAATGACCTATCGGCTGGCGCTCGTTTGACAGTGGACGTGAGCCTGACGATCGGTGAGATGTCACAAAGAATAGAGGTTGCAGACGTAGCCGAAACTGTTAATACCACCTCGGGTGAGCTCGCTCGAATCATCGATTCGAACGAGGTGAAAGACGTCGCCCTAAACGGACGGAACTACATGCAGTTGCTTTCTCTCATTCCCGGCGTCGCGATCCAAACCGATGACGAGCTGAACTTGACCACCAGCCTGGCCACCAACAATCAGTCCGTCAATGGGAACCGCAACGACTCCAACTCTCTTTCCGTGGATGGCGGCTTCAATCTTGACTCGGGGTCGAACAGCAGCCAGATCAACAACGTCGGGATTGATTTCATTCGCGAAGTCGCTGTCAAATCTTCGAATTTTTCTGCGGAGTACGGGCGAAACTCCGGTGCCTCGGTGAACGTGGTGACGCGCAGCGGAGGCGACAGCTTTCATGGAACGCTTTTTGAGTTTATCCGGAACAACGTTTTGGACGCCAGAGACCCTACTCCCGGTGCCGTGAAGGGGCCGCTGCGATTCAATGACTTTGGATGGGATTTTGGCGGGCCCATCAAGCGCGGCAAGCTTTTCTTCTTTGCCGGCGAGGAGTGGAAGCGGATCCGCCGGTTCGCTAACGCGGCGGTAAGAACTCTCCCGACAAGCGCGGAGATCGGCGGGGATTTCAGCGCGTTACTGGCGCTGCCCACTCCGATTCAGCTCCACATGCCGGGACAACCCACTGTCCCCATTCCCGGCAATAATGTAGCTTCGCTGATCACCACAGACGGCAAAGCGATTGGCGCCGTCTACAGCGCAATGAGGCAAGAGGCCAGCAGTGTCACGGACAACGCGGCCAAGACGGCCAGCAACGGAACTTTTCAGCCAACCAACCCATTCGACTGGCGGGAAGACCTGGTGAGGATAGACTACAGCATCAGCAAAAAGCACAGTCTCTATGGGCGGTACATTCATGACAACTATAATCTGATCGATCCTTTTGGAACCTTCTCCCAGGGCGGTGTTCTGCCCACTACCCCTACCAACCGCCTGCGTCCCGGGTACAGCTATCAGGTAGGCGAAGTGTGGCTGATCAGCTCCAATCTGATTAACACAGCCAGAGTGAACGCTTCATGGAATAGCCAGCACATTCCTCCTGTTGGCGACACTTGGAAGCGGTCCACTTACGCCTTTGCTTTTCCCACCGTGTTCAATGGCGGACTATTCCCCGGTGGAATTCCCGACGTCACTGTTTCGCCGATTACTGGAGTTCCGGGACCCGCGCCTTTTGAGGGTCCCGCCTTCTCCCTGCTCTCGCCCGTCACGGATATCGCGCCAACGGACGACCTAACCTGGCAGAAGGGGGCTCACACATTCAAGACAGGAGTCGTGGTCGTCCGCAATCGCAAGGACCAGAACGGACGGCCTGGCTTGAACGGCGCTTCCTATAACGGAACGGTGCTTTTCAATAGCAGCAACACAAGGACTACTGGGGACCCCTTTGCCGACGCGCTGCTAGGAAACTATCAGCAATACACGGAAACATCCTCGGACCCAGTCGGACATTTCCGTTTCACAGACTATGAAGCATATGTGGCCGATACCTGGAAAGCGACTCGCCACCTCAGCCTGGAGTTCGGAGTGCGATACCAACACCCCGGGCCGACATACACCCAGGGGAACAATGTCACTAGCTTCGATCCGAGTCTTTACGCGCCAGCGCAGGCGGTAACCGTTACAAGTAAGAACACGATCGACACAACGAAAGGTGGCAATCGCTTCAATGGATTGGTACGACCCGGCAGCGGCGTGCCTGCCGATCAGTTGGGGCGGGTGCCCAACGGAAACAGCCCTCAAGTGCTCGCGGTACCGGCGGGAGCGCCGCGCGGCTTGTACGATGCGGAGAACCTTTTTGCGCCGCGCTTCGGGTTTTCCTACTCGCCTTTCAGAGACGATCGGACGGCGATTCGGGGCGGATTCGGTATTTTCTACGACAAACCGGAGGGCAACATCATATTTCCTCTGCTCAATACGCCCCCGTTCCCGCAGGTGGCGTCATTTCAGAATGGCAATCTGTCAAACCCCTCCGGTGGTTCAGCGCCAGCCACCGGCCTTGTACCTGACATTAATGCCATTGACCCTCATTTGAAAGTTGCTCGCACCATGAATTACAGCCTGGGGGTGCAGCACGAGTTGCCGCTTGGCATCCTTTTCGAAGTGTCGTACGTGGGTAACGAGGGACGCCACCTAATACGTCAACCAGACATCAATCAGCCGAGCTTTGCCGTGCTGCAGGGCAATGCCGCACTTCCCGCAGCCCAGCAGTTGACGACCAACCAACTCCGTCCTTATCTGGGCTACAACCGGATTCTGATGTTTCTCAGCGATTCGACGTCGAATTACAACGCGCTGCAGGTTTACGCTACTAAGCGCAAAGGCGACTTCATGGCCTCAGTCTCTTATACATTTTCAAAGGCGCTCACGGACGCAAGCGTCCTGGGTGCACGCAGCGATGATCCGGTTGTACGACAGTATAGTTACGGAGTGGCGGACTTCGACCGGCGAAATATTTTCGCCGTCACCTACATTTATGAGTCTCCATTCTTCCGAAATCGAGGCGGGTTTGTTGGCACGGCTCTGGGTGGCTGGCAATTGAGCGGAATAACCCGGGCGCAGTCCGGGCAACCCATCACCATCCTAGCCAATGCCGCCCTCGGGAAAGGCACCAACGTGAACGGACGGCGCGCGAATTTGGTTCCCGGGCAATCCATCACCGCGTCGAACCCCACTGCGTCGCAGTGGTTTAATCCCGCTGCTTTCGCCAACCCCTCTTCTACAAGTCCGGGAACTAGCGGCGTTGGCAGCGTCACCGGCCCTGACTTCTTCGCAACGGACCTTTCCCTGCGCAAGTACTTCAAATTGCCCAGGGAAGGCATGAACCTGATGTTCCAAGCGGACTTCTTTAACGTCTTCAATCGCGCAAACTTCGTCTTGGGCGGGCTCGGCAGCGCGACCCTCACCGTTGGCTCGGGTAACTTCGGAGCGGTGGGAGCCGCCGTCAACCCGCGCAACGTTCAGTTCGGATTGAAGTTTAACTTCTGAGCGAAGTAGTCCGGAGCGGAAATCAGATTTCCGTTCCGGACGCTCACCGATCGCTAGCGGCCACGCGGTGGTCGGGTCTCAGCGGAGTGTCTGCGGTTTGCGTCTTACTTTTCTCAGCGTCAGCCGAATTCGCGCAGTTCAAGTGGTGGGCCATCTGGCAGAAGAGGAGCCAAAGGAGCAGTTCATGAGTACGCAAACACAGGTCGCTTTCGACCGGATGATCTTTCGAAAGACGAATGCGCGGACCGGGCGTCACGTGTCTGTGACGCCGCAGAACAGCACGATGCGGCATCTTGCTTATGGACGCATCATCCTGAATTCTTCAATGCCCGCGGTCTCTTACTCCACGGGAGGCCGGGAAACTGCTCTGATCTGTTTATCGGGGAGAGCGTTCACAAAAACGGGCGAGCGTAAATTCGAACTCGGGCAGTATGACGCCATTTACATTCCACGGGACTCCGAGATTGAGGTATCCACTAAAAGCGAAACAGACATCGCCGAATTCTCCTCCGACGTCGAAGGTAAATATCCCCTCCAAGTTGTACGCTATGCGGAAACATCTCAAGACCGGGGGTTGAAATTCAGCACCGGCGGGCCCGGTTCTTCGCGGCAGTTGAATATGTTGATTGCGAAGAACGTGGAGGCGGGCCGCCTGGTAGCAGGTTTTACCCACTCCGATCCCGGAAACTGGACGAGCTGGCCACCGCATGAGCACGCGAAGATGCTAGAAGAGATGTACGTGTACTTCGATATGCCGGAGCCGGCCTATGGCATTCAGCTGGTATACAACAACAAGGAGTACCCGGAATTGGTTACCGTGGTGCGCGACGGCGACGCGGTGCTGATGCCCAGTGGGTATCACCCGAACGTTTCCGTTCCGGGCCACCGAATCGCTTTTCTGTGGGCGATGGCAGCTCATCGCGAGGTGGAGGACCGGCAGTTTGGCGTCGTGAATATCCAGCCGGGATTTCAACAAGACGGATCTGGACTGGATGTGGGTCGCAAGTAAGCGATCGGATCAAGCCGAAGGGAGCATATGCGGGAAGAGAATCCACGTGCTGCAATGGACCGGCAGCTACATGGTTCCCTTTTTCATCGCGGCCTACCTTGTCGCGCTGCTTTTGATCCATACGCTCAGCCCCGCGGCTCGAGCCCTGCGCAAGTCGGATTAGAGTGAGCCGATGAACAGCGATATGTTTCAGTTGAAGGGCAAGAATGCACTTGTCACGGGCTCGCACCGGGGACTCGGCGCTGCCATCGCTGTGGCCTTGGGGAGAGCCGGCGCCAACGTAGGATGCCATGGGCGAGATCCCAAGCCCGGCATCGCCTGCGACGAAATTCTTGCTGCCGGCCGCAAGACATTCTACTTTTCCGCGGATTTGGCGGATTGCAAGGCGTGCTCTGGTCTCATCGAGAAAACGGTCTCAGAATTCGGCTCCATCGAAATTCTTGTGAACAATGCAGGAGTGGTTCGAAGGGCTCCCGCCGCGGAATACCCCGCGGAATTTTGGGATGAACTGATTGCGGTGAACCTAACGGCAGTGTTCCACCTGTCGCAACTTGCCGCGCGGCACATGCTTGATAAAGGTACAGGCGGCAAGATCGTGAACATTGCTTCGCTTCTCTCGTTTCAAGGTGGAATCCTGGTCCCGGCGTACGCGGCGGCGAAGGGAGGTGTCGCGCAGCTAACCAAAGCGCTGGCAAACGAATGGGCCGCCAAAGGGATCAACGTAAACGCGATTGCGCCAGGATATATGGCTACGGACAACACCACCCAATTGCGAAACGATCCGGACCGCAGCCGCCAGATTTTGGATAGGATTCCTGCCGGCCGGTGGGGCGAACCAGGTGATATCGCGGGTGCCGCAGTATTTCTTTGCTCCGCCGCGAGTGATTATGTGCACGGACATGTTCTTGCGGTGGACGGTGGTTGGCTGGCGCGCTGAGGAAACTATATGTGCACGGATCTCAGAAAAGGTGGCCTCGCGTTGGGTATTTTATAGCCTCATGGAAATTGGAGAATGCAGATGAACGCGCAAGCAAAAACTTTTCCGGACTTCGCGGTGGTCGGGCACAAAGACGGCAAGGAATCAGTCCCGGAAACAGGTCTGAAACGCCGCGTGCTTGCCTACAACGACAAATTGTTTCTTGCGGAACATGAAATGGTGAAGGGGTGGATTGGGACAATGCACAGCCACCCGCACGAGCAGGTCGTATATGTCGTGCATGGGCACCTCAAGGTCACATGCCAGGGAAAGACCGTCGACGTTCGAGCGGGTGACACCTTTGTCGTGCGTGGCGGCGTGGAACATGGAGCATCCGCAATGGAAGACTCTCGGGTAATCGATGTGTTCACCCCCTGCCGGGAGGATTACATCTCTTGAGCCAGCTTCCTGGAGTCTTCGTTTTCATTTCTCACTGTGGCCAGAAATCAATGCGCAGTGCTTATTTTTGGATGCTGTGGCTCATCCCGACTCCTTTCGCATTAAGGCCAATCTCATTCATTCTCGCTGCTCTGTTCTCTGTGAGTTGCGTTTCGTTCGCACAAACGCAGTCTGAAGCGCCGCGAATTAGTACTTCCGAACTCGATCGTCAGGTCCGAGATTTTCTCCAGAAGGAAGTGACAGCTCATGTTTCCGATATTAGGACTCTCGATCCCGCTCCGGACCGCGTGGTTGGCGCGCTGACGACGGGAGAATTCTCCTGGGGAACGTTCATGCGAACCCTCGGTGCCTATTCGGAGTTTGCAGGGTCCAAGACGATTGCAGGTCATGATGTTTTGCAATTGATCGGAAAAATGGCTCGGATCGAATTGAGCCATGGAGGAAAGACCTGGGCTCAACTCTACGCGGCAATGGCCCTGGAAAGTTTCGGGAAGGACCTAAACCACAACGCCTTGTGGCAGGGAATATCTTCCGATGAAAAAGAAACGTATGTCGCCTTGCTTGACCCTGACCGATTTTATGATGCAAAGAATCACAAACTTATCCATCTCCCCGAAAATTATTTCGGCGTCGCGGCACGCATCGCGGCGATTGACTACGAACTGGGCCTCAACAAGGATCGCGCCTCACTGGACGACCTACTGAATCAGGCGGCAAAACAGTTCACGGGCGGAGCGCTCTTTGCCGACGATGCGCTGCCAACCGGCCGTTACGACCGGTATTCCAATGAGTACGCGAGAGCGCTCTTTGACGCGGCGGAACTCGCGGGGCGTGAAGACCTCCTGAAGGCCGTCGCACCATCGCTCAAGGAGCAGATGAAATTGTGGTGGGATCTGCTCTCACCGGATGGCTACGGTTATTCCTGGGGACGCAGTCTCGGGGCGATCAGCTATATGGATACCATGGAAATCGCCGCCTTTCTCGGTAAGCACCCTGAGTTCCGACCAGCGCCTCTTCCCCAGCTTGCATCCGCCTATTTTGCGGCCTGGTCCTGGCTGCGAAGCGACTTCAACGACGAGACCCACTTGCTGTCCATCTTCGCATTCGGAAGAGGCGACTACAGCTACATTACGAAGGAACGGGAATGGCAGCAGACCACGACTTTTTTTGGCAAGGTGATCGGTGCTCACCAGATGTTCATGAACACACTGGAAAAAGAAGCAATGAAAAGCTTTGCTGCCAAATTGAATCTCGATGACGTGGCGCGCTTCCAGTACTTCCGCGACGGCCCGGGCCGCAAGTTTGGAGTTTGGTTAGTTCGCCAGGGAGATGTCCGTTTTGCTTTGCCGTTCGTGACTGGGCCGAAGGCCGCAACATCCGACTATGAGCCCGTCCCTCATGGATTTCCTGGCTTCGCTGTGCCTGTTGAGAAAATATATCCCTGTCTCGTTCCTTTTCTTGAACTCGAAGACGGCCGGACCATAGCTGCCGCGGACGGCGCAGACGAGATTTATCCGTCCTCGGATGGGAAAAGTGTTACGGCCGCATGGAGGCGATGGGTTGTCGTCGGCGCCAAAGCGGGCGAATCCATTGACCCAGGTCTCAGAACGGAAGTCACGTGGTCGCTATCAAAGAACGGTCTTCGTCGATCGGAAGTCATCACGCCGTCCAAAACAGTGATGGTCCGCCGATTGTGGATGGCCGTGCCTACCCGCTCAGATCGCATCAAAGCCTCCGTGGCAGACAATCTTCGGAGCGATTGGCTGATATCAAAGGAAGGCACGCTGGAGGTTCGCGTCCTTCATTCCGATTGGCCACTTCAAATCTCTGCCTTTGCAACCGGTGATAATCCATTGGGTCGTGCGGATCGCGGGCCCCTTCCTTTGCATCTGATCCTGGAGACAACGAAGAATCTATCCTTCGCGCTCAGTGCACCGAGGAGGTTGGACATTGATTTTTCGATTCTCGGCAATGCACATTTCTAGCGTTTTGTCGCGGCTCAACTCGTAATCCTTTACTAAGAAGAGCGCTTAGAGAATTCTTCACCTAAGAGCCCCTGGTAGCGGGGGGTGTGATTTGAACGAATGGCCCGTGCTCTCAGGTGAGGCGTGGCGTCCCTCGTATTTTCCTCCGCGCGTCGCCTCTGACCGCGACGCACTGCACCGGCGAACAGGCGCTCGCCGCTATCAGACGCTCAGCACGGGACAAGGAGCGTCACGGGTTATTGCGTAGCTGAGATCCCGCAAGCGACCCAGGACGCCGGACTGTGGATTTCTTCCGATCACTAGCACATCCGCTCGCAATCTGCGCGCCGCCTCGGTCAGCATGTCTCGAATCGGGCCGATGGCGATGCTGACCAGCGCGTGCGAACTAGCGGCGCTTTGCAACGCCTCGATGCGACGGCTCGCTGCTTCTCTTTTCGTCGACTGCAGGCGGTCCTCCAAATCCAATTCAACCGGCAGGTCCGGCCCGCTCGCGGGAATCACATGAACGAGGGTGAGATTCGCACGGACGGATTCCGCAGCCTGGCTGGCATACCGAAGCACCCTTTGCGAATCTGAGTCCAAGCCAATGGCGCAGACCCATTCCCGATGTTCGAGCTGTCTTGGTGAAATGGTCTCCGCGTGCTGCGTTGTCAATACCGGACAATCAGCATCGTTCAATACCTTCGCTGTGGTGGAGCCAAGCAAC
>WNFO01005437.1_pt1 | contig 13231 bp, 10 predicted proteins | sample 5400251 | NCBI WGS metagenome assembly WNFO01 (sample SAMN13153354, study PRJNA577476) | soil metagenome | isolation source: 100 cm saprolite under Madrone tree | place: USA:California | collected 2016-06-14 | reverse complement strand
GAGGCCGAAGTGGAAGAGCATCACGGCAGTAGACGCTATTCCCAAGATAACGATCGCCATGAAGATTATGACGATCGAGGACCGAGCGGTTTTTCGGATCATGAGCGGCAAATCATTGGCGATTGCCTTGTGAATGACCGCGCCGGCCTGCCACCCGGACTGGCGAAGAAGGATCACCTGCCTCCGGGACTGGAACGACAGCTACAGCGCAGCGGAACCTTACCTCCGGGATTGCAGAAGCGGGTGCAGCCGTTGCCGGGGTCGTGCGCAGCCCGCCTGCCGCGATTGCCGAGGGATTGGGCACGAGTGGTGCTGAGCGGCCGGATCATTCTGCTCGATCCGCAGCAGAGAATTGTGGGCCTGTTCTGGTTGCAGAGAGATTAACCGGTAAGCCGCCCGTGCGATGCGATGCCGCACAGGGAGGGCCTTGTTCGAGTGCGGCATGGATGGCGGGCGGCTAAGACTCTACAGCGGTTCGTTGAATTAAACAGGCGTGGCTGTTGAAAAACTCGCTCGCAGAACTTCCGCCGAAAATGTGTCGCGTCAGGATGCCCTATAAACGATTTTCTCCGATCTCCGATACATTTCTGGTCACTCCTTTTGGGTCGGTTTTCAGGCAAATCGAGTTTTTCAACAGCCACAGGCGTTTACACTCACAACCAGGTTTCGCCGGTCTTGGCTCGTAAAGAACCTGCGACAACGATATTTAAGACTTAAAGCTTTCTTTAATTTGTTTTGCATAAGGAAAAAACAATGTAAGAGAAAATCATTCTTTTAGGCTTTTATTTTAGTTATCATACACTAGCATGTGCATCAGCGGAAACAGGCGCTCAGTTTAACTTTAAGTTTCACTTTCTGCCTTCTTCTGGTACATAAATGACGAAACGGGAAGTTTTGCAGATCTTCGCGCAGGTTAACGGGTTCCTTAAACCGGACTACGTGCGTGGTCGGCTTCGCCCCGCTCCTGACCGCCGTTCCCTTTATAGCTATCTCGGACGCCTCAGGCGTCAGGGATTGCTCGACCGACATCCGAATTCTAGACGCGGCCATTTGACCTACCGCCTCACGGACCGAGGACGTGCCAGGTTGGAATACCTGCGTCGCAGGTCCTGAGACCGTCATAACGTTACGTACGTACGTAACGGGTGGCTCCGTGGCGCGGACCTTTTTCACATTGAATTAGCGGTTTTCTTTCGAAATCAAGTCCCACGACAACTCCCCGGTACCACAGTCTCTGCACGCTCCGTCCAGGGCTGGCCCTGTGTATCCGCACGAGCACTCAATGTAGTATTCCTGACGAACAATCACGTGCCGCACTTTGCTCCTTTCTTTCGCACAGATTTCCCGAGACCGGCGCGGTGTCACAAAGCCCTGTCCGCCTAGGGAGTCGGCCAGGAACTGAATCTGAGATGCGCGCCGAACCGCGGGAAACTTTGGATCACGCACGATCTTGAGAATCAACTCCGAGTACGGGACCAGGCTGGCACTCACACCCGCCGCAAGCTCGCGGATCGCCGCGCTTATTTCTTTTGAAGATTTAGCTGCCAATAGTCGAGGACCCAACTTCGACCAGAACTGCGGCAACCACGTGCGATAGGTATCGGCGGCTCCGACTACTGTCGAAGGGTCTATCTTTGGTGGCCTGCCTCTTCCCCGCTTTTTGGACGGCCCAGCCAAGACTTCTTTTTGCATTCGGGGATTCTTCCCTTTCGTTGGCATTTTCCCGGAGATTCTTTTTGTCACGGCTCAATTATACGGATATTCCGACCCCATCAGTGGAGGATTACTTGGAGGAGGAATCTCGCCTGCTGAGTTATGTACGCGTAAACACTAATTACACCATTCTCCGGCGTTGCGAACCAGCTAGAGCTGTAGTAACTATTTATACGGATGGTGCACATGATTAATACGGAGACTAAATGGTTCCCTTGCCCGTTATGCCTGAAACCGCTTGACGTACGAATGACCAAGCGGAGGAAGCCCTATGTCATCTGCTCGCCATGCGGAGTCCAGATGTTCGTTCGCGAGCGAGTGGGGATCGAGATCTTTTCAAAGCTCGTCGAGCAAGGGCTCAAATCGGACGTGTTCAGGGAACGAATTGGTTGAACGGAAAAGTATCGGGTTATCGCTGCCCGCAGAAGAATTGCCCGGGCGTCGTTCCCACAGGAGAGCAGTCATGAGCCTCTCCCGGCTCCGGAAACAAACTGGCCGAAACTGAACTCTCGAACCTTCGCATGAAACGCGTCACCAAAATTTCGATGCCGGAGCCGGAAGCGAGACATTGTATGCTTCCGGATGAGGCAACTACCCGAGCGAGCCATGGAGAAGCCATGGCGCGACGGAGATTTCAGAGTCCGAAACCATTTAAGGAGGGTCAATACTGGTGGTTGCGCGTTTGGGATACCAACCTTACAGGCAGCCGAAAACGTCAACGCTTGAAACTAGCGCCGGCAGACACGCCAGTGCGAGAGGTACAGAAGATCGCCGAAGAGAAACTCCACCCCGTGAATCAGGGTGTGGTTCTGACCGGCTCGGCGATGAACTTCGGTGACTTTGTGACGGAAAAGTACATCAAGACGTATCTGCCACTGCTTTCGAGCAGCACGCAAGATTCCTACAACGGCGTGATCTCGAAGTACCTCAAGCCGGAATTTTCGCGGCTGTCTCTGCGCGACCTTACACGGCTCAAGGTACAGGAGTATTTCTCCAACATGGCGGGCACGGTGCCATATCCCACGATCTCGAAGATCAGGGACACTCTGTCTTCCATCCTCCGCTCTGCGGTCGATGCGGACTACCTGATTAAAAACCCGCTGGATGGATTGCGCTTGCCGTTGGATAAGCGCGCCCGTCAGCCGAAATCGACCATCACGCCCGAGCAGTTCCATGCGCTGCTCGCACTCGTTCCCGAGCCTTACGCTTCCATGCTGTTTGTGAGTGTGTGGACCGGGTTGCGCGTATCCGAGCTAATCGGGCTGAAGTGGCGTTGCATCCATGCCGACAGCATCACGGTCGAGGAACGATTCTGCCGTGGTGATTGGTCAACTCCCAAAACCAGCGCCTCAGCAGCGACGATTGGCGTTGCTCCGCAAGTAATCGCGCGTATCAACCGCTTGAAATCCATCACCGTGGAAGTTCGGGCTGGGCGTGCGGTGCGTAAACACAAGCTGGTCAAATCGGCAGAGCCGGATGATTTAGTTTTTCAGAGCGTCCAAGCAGGCAAGCCGATGAATGACCAAAACGTTTTGCGTAGGCACATCAAACCAGCGGCCAAAGCGCTGGGGCTGCATGTGAACTGGCGATGTCTGCGTACTTCTCACGCGACATGGTTGGTTCAAGCGGGAGCCGATCCGAAATCGGTGCAAGGTCAGATGCGCCACTCGCGCATTTCGACCACGATGGAGATTTACGCGCAAATCGTTCCGCTGGCGCAACGCCGAGCGCTAGAACAACTTTCGGAGTTCGCCAAAGATTCACGGTCCATTACGGTCCAATAAGTCGGTTTTTCGCTGCTCACAGAAATGACTGCAATTGTCGCCAACCCGTTGAGAGATTTGGTGGAGCTAGTCGGGATCGAACCGACGACCTCATCGTTGCGAACGATGCGCTCTCCCAGCTGAGCTATAGCCCCACGTGATACTGGAGGGAACCTGGCAATTTTATCAGCCAGCGGAGCAGCTTGCACTCGACCTGCGTACCCTTTTTGTGAGATTGGCGCATCTAAATTCCACAAGCAGGGTTAAGAGGTATCAGGGAACTTCTGCCCGGGTGAAACGCGCGCCCGCTCCCGGGCTGCGCCTCAGCAATGCCGAGGCGCGTAGAATCTTGGGGACGGTTTCGGCCGACCGGCTCAGGTGTATTGCATCTCTGCAAGATAGAGGTCGGTATGGTGCGGCTTAAAGTGGCACTGCTGCTGATAGTTGTCATGGGCGCGGCAGGGTTTCTCATTATCATTAGCCTGAACGGCTGCGGGGGCGTCGCGGGCAACAATTCTCAACCACCGCCTCCGGGCAAGATCAACCATGTTGTGATCATCTTCCAGGAGAACCGGACGCCCGACAATTTGTTTCACGATCCGATCTTGATGAGCCGGGGCGCGGACATCGCCAGCAGTGGTAAGAATTCAAGTGGACAAACCATCCAGCTGACGCCAGTCCCGCTGGTAACGGAATACGACCTGGGTCACAGCCATCACGCATTCCTGGATGAATGGGACAATGGCGCCATGGATGGCGCGGACAAGGTTGCAGTCGGCTGTCCGCCCGAAAATCCCAACTGCGCCCCGCCGAATCCCTGGTTTCAATATGTGCAGGCGTCGGATGTGCAACCGTACTTCACGCTGGCGGAAACCTACACCTTTGGCGATCGCATGTTCCAGACCAATCAGGGACCAAGTTTCCCGGCGCATCAGTACATTGTTTCGGGAACGTCGGCGATCACCGAGAAGAGCAACCTCAGCGTCTCCGAGAATCCTATCCACACCGATCAGGCAACTGGATGCATCGCGGCGCCGACTGGAGTTGTGAAGATCATCGATACCACCAATTTCGACCCCAGCAGTAATGAGACGCAGACGATATACCCATGCCTGGAACATCCCACGTTGACCGACCTGCTGGACGCAAAGTCAATTGATTGGAAGTACTACGCCCCGATTGTGGGTTCGATATGGACGGCGCCGAACGCAATCCAGCATATGTGTGGACCCAATGCTCCGCCACCGAATGGAACCGATTGCATCGGCGCCGAGTGGACCAAGCACGTGGTAATCAGCAAGACGCAGGTGCTGGACGATATCAGGCACGGCAAGCTGGCCGCGGTCAGCTGGGTCATTCCCACCAACGCCGCCTCCGATCATCCCTCAGGCACCGACGGCACGGGACCATCGTGGGTAGCGTCGATCGTGAATGCGATTGGCACGACCCAATACTGGAACGATACAGCGATCATCATTACCTGGGACGACTGGGGAGGCTGGTATGATCACGTGCCACCGCCGAATATTCACAACTCCTATGAGTACGGGCTGCGAGTGCCGCTGATCGTGGTGTCGCCGTATGCCAGAGCGAAATACATCTCGAAAATGAATCACGATTTCGGAAGCATTTTGAAGTTCATTGAGAAAGTGTTTGGCTTGGGGGAGATTGATCCGGCGGTAGGGTATGCGGACTCGCGAGCAGACGATCTCTCGGACTGTTTCGACTTCAATCAGACGCCGCTGCCTTTTACGCCGGTGGCGGCTCCATTTGATGCCCAGTATTTCCTGAATGAGACTTCTCCGCCGGAGGGGCCGGATGATGACTAGAGACGTAGAGCCGACTCCCGCTTGTCCCTCGAGGAGTTATACATTTCCCTTATAGGTTTCAACCGCGCTTAAAGGCTCTCGCCTCCAGTTCCTGTGTAGTCCACAATACCTAGTAATACGCCAAAGATGTGCAAAGAATTGCAGGTTCAAAATCCTCCCCGGGGATGGAAATCGCATGATATAAGAAAGGCACGGCCCGAGAATCTTTTAGCACCAGCAAGCCCGCTCCCCACTGGTTCAACAATTGCTGTTTCCCTAGTACCGCCCTGCGTAGGCGACACACTCTGCTGGAGGAAAACTGGTGATGCTGTTCAGTTGTGTATTAGGTACGGTGGACAATCCCAATTCTGGCCTCTTTTCCTATTCCGGTTCGGGCAATGGCCTGCGCTCTGCCGCCAGGCTTTTCGGGGCGGGTCTGCTGGTTCTGAGCCTCACATCCTTCGCTTCTGCCCAGGTTGTGTTTCCGACCAGCCACGGGAATAATGCCCGTACCGGAGCCAACACTAATGAGGTCCTGCTTACCCCAGGTAACATCGACAAGAACAATTTTGGCCGCCTCTTCAGCTATCCATTGGACTACCAGTCATTAGCGCAGCCGCTGTACGTGCCGAATGTGAACATCCCCGGCAAGGGCATTCACAACGTCGTGTACGTGGCGACCATGGCGGATTCGGTCTACGCCTTTGACGCGGAGAGCAACGCGGGGAATGCCTCGCCATTATGGAAAGTCAATTTCACCGATCCTGCCAACGGCATTACCACTGCCAGCGGTCCATTTCTGCCCTGCGCAACTACGGAGGATCGCGGCCCGGGCTTCACGCAGGAAGGGATTGTTAGCACCCCCACGATTGACACCAATACGAGCACCATTTACGTGGTGGCCAAGACCTTAGAGAACGGCACGGTCCGTCACAAGTTGCATGCCTTGGATCTCGGAAGCGGTCAGGAAAAACCGGGTAGCCCGGTCACCATCAACGCGACGGTTACCAGCAATGCCGGACGCGTCGTCAATTTCAATAGTCTCCACCAGAAAAATCGCCCTGGTCTTCTACTGCTCAATGGCATCGTGTACCTGGCCTTTGGCTCGAATTACTGCAATGACGGCAATCATTCGTGGGTGCTGGGGTATGACGCCACGACATTGCAGCAGACCGGTGTCTTCAATGCCAATCCGGATCATGGTCTCTCTTCGATTTGGCAGGCGGGCGGTGGGTTGGCGGCTGACGATGAAGGATATATTTATCCGTTGACGTCGGAAGGAAACTACGATGTTGATGTCGGCGGGCAGGGTTACACGAACAGCGTCCTGAAGCTTTCCCGCGACCTCGAACTGGTGGATTTCTTCATTCCAGGGGCGGTCCAGTATCTGAACGACATGGACCTCGATCTGAGCGGCTGCTCGCCCGTCATCCTTCCCGACCAGGATGGACAATTTCCCCACGTGATCGTCGCCACCGGCAAGCAGGGAACCATTTACGTGATCAATCGCGACCTCATGGGAATGTACGCTGTGAACGACACTCAGATCATCCAGGAATTGGTGGGTGTCGTCGGATCCATGAGAGGCGCCCCAGCGTATTGGAATGGCCGAGTGTACTTCAGCGCGAAGGCCGACCGAATGAAAGTGTTCTCAGTGTCGGGCGGGATGCTCTCCTCTAGTCCTATCGCGATGACATCGCTGATTCTTACCGGAGCTCATGCGCCTTCCATTTCTGCGAACGGGAATAGCGATGGAATTGTGTGGGAGTTTAATGGCGGTGACCTGTATGCGTACGATGCCATCAGCTTGAAAATGCTGTACAACTCCAACCAAATGGCGCGCGACAATCTCCCACGGCTATCGCACTTCGTCACCCAGACCGTCGTCAACGGCAGGGTATACATGGCGACGCGCACCACGCTGGAAGTTTTTGGGCTCCGGCACTTCATGTCCCTGACCGCGGGCGGGGGGCAGAGTGCTGTGGTGAAGACGGCGCTGCCCGCACCCATTCAGGTTCAGGCAGTGCAGGCTTATACGAATGCTCCTTTTCCCGGCGTGACCATCACGTTCAGCGACGGCGGCAAGGGTGGCGTATTCAACCCGGCATCTGCGGTGACTGATGACAGCGGGATTGTTACGACCAGTTATACGCTTCCGCAGAAGGCTGGAACCTTCACGCTAACGGCGTCGTCCACCGGCTTCGGAAATCTCACCACCACTGCGACCGCGCTGGCCGGAACTCCCGCCCAGATGACCGCGGCTGCTGGAAATCAGCAATACGGCCTACCCGGTTCGGTGCTGCCGCTCCCAATCACCGCCAGGGTACTGGATGCCTACAAAAACGGAGTGCCTGGGATAACGGTCACATTTGACGATGGTGGCAAAGGCGGCGTCCTAACCCCGGCGTCCGCGGTTACCGACGCCAGCGGAAAGGCGCAGACGTCCTATCAATTGCCCAACGTCGTCGGCAAGGTGATAGTTAAGGCCAGTTCCTCGGGTGTGAAGACTATCAACTTTGCCGAACACGCGGCGGTGGCAGCGAGTGTTGTCAGCGTCTCGGGCGATAGCCAGTCTGGTACCGCTGGCTCTCAGCTGCCTCAGGCTCTCGTCGTGAAGGTCACCGATAATCTCGGCAATCCTCTTTCGGGGGTCGCCGTAACTTTTGACGATGCCGGTGCCGGAGGGACGTTCTCGAACGGCAATATTGTCACCACCGACAGTACCGGAACCGCCTCGGAGTTCTATACTCTGCCCGCAACCCCGGGGCCTGTTTCGATCACCGCCAGCGTCACCGGCGTCGCCAACCCCGCACTCTTCAGCGAAACCGCTCAGTAGTGCTTTTGCAGACAGGGCCGCTCTCGCGAGCGGCCTTTGTCGTTGGATTCCGAACGGGGCTTTCAAGCTTTACAAGGTCACCAGACCACCCAAATGCCGTGAGATGGGTTGCTAGGCGTCTTGCTGGTAGGGTTCGACGGCAGGGGTGGGCGTGACGATCGGGACCGGTTCGAAGTTCTGGGCCGGGACCAGTTCTCCGGTGCGAAGAGCCTTGTTTGTGAAGTAAGCCCAAAGCACGCCCGCCCCATAAACCGCGCCGCCGATCAGGAACTGGAGTCCAAGCTCGCGATAATTGTGGGGCACAATCCACTGCTTCAGCAGTAAGAGCACCGCCACCAGCGGCATCGTCAGCAGGAACGGTAATACATAGGCTTCCCGTAAGTATGTTCGCAAGCGAATGCCGAGCAGCTTGGAGACATGGCGCGGCATGAAAAAGATGGTGCTGCAGGCGAGCGGAATCGCTGTGCCGAAGGCGTCGCCGATGATTCCGAATGGACGCACGAGGATGATGCTGAGTATCAGATTGGAAACGCCTTCGATGAGGGTGATCTTGGCCCATGTGCCGTGCTTTGACATGCCGAACAGAACGCGTCCGGAAGCGCTCTGCGACCACCATAGTGTGCAGGCGATGATCATGATGACCAGCACAGGGTAGCTGGTGGCCACGTACCTCTTCCCTACCCACACCTCAATTACCGAACGGCCGAGGATTAGCAAGGTAGCGCAGATCGGAAAAATGATGAATGCGCAGACGCGGTTCCCGACGACGAAGATCTTGCGCAGGCGGTTCATGTCGCCCTTGGCTTCCGACTGGCTCGACATGGGAACGAAGACTTGCGCCAGCGTGGTCACAACCTGGCCGGCATAATCCACGATGCGATTGCCGATGTTGAAGTATGTAACTGCCGCCGCCGACAACATGGTGCCAATGACAATTTCATCGGTCTTGAACTTGAGCCGACCGGCGACCATGATCAGAAATGTCGAGCTGCTGTAGTTCACGATCCGGCGAAACGTTGCGCGGTCCACGTATTTGATGGCGAGCGGAACCGGTCGAAGATGGAGCGCGATGATCGCCCGTACAATCGAAGCGATCATGGGCAGAAAGATAGTGATGAACGCGACCATCAGCAGCCCGTATCCGCGATTGAGCACCACAACGATCAGTGCCGTCCGGAGGAGGGTTGCGACTACGTTGGTCCAATTGAGAATGTAGAAGCGCTGCAAGCCTTCTAGAAATCCGCCGAATATCCCGAGAGGAAATCCCAGAGCAACCGAGCCGCCGACCATCAGCAGCAGCCAGCGCGCGGTCGGAATCATGTCCGGAGGAATTTTGGGGAAAACGTGCTCGACATTAAGGCACAGCACGAGAGTGAGCACCATGCTGGCCAGGCCGATGCAGCTGTAGCTGAAAAGACTGGTGTTGACGATCTTGGCTAATTCTTCGTCTTCTTCGGTCGCGGTGAACTTGGAGACGTAACGCACGACGGAAGACCGGATGCCGAGATCGAACAGGCCGTAGTATCCCGTAACCGAGAAGATCAGAACCCAGACACCAAATGCCGTGTCTCCCAAGTGGTGAAGGATGAAGGGAGACAGGAAGATCCCAGTCACGATGTTGATTCCCAGAGAGAACCAACTCGAACTGATGTTCTTGATGATCTGACCTTTTTCGAATTTACGCATACTGGTTCAGACTCGTGTGTAGCGGACGCTTTTGTCCGTCTGCCGACAGCATCAAGACCCGCAACTGGATTTCCAGACTACACAGTTGTCGGACAACAGTGTCCGACCCACACTTAGAGATGTTCCTTTACTAGTTCTGGTGATTCCATTTTCGCTCGGGAATCGCCTTCGGTATTTTTCAATTGATATCCCAGTTCCCGCATCAGAGGTCCCCAGGCGGACTCGATCTCCGCAATCGAAGTGGGTGGAAGTTTTTCTTTCCACAATCCCGAGGAAGCGGTTCTGACAAAAGGGATATCGCTGCGCTTGTTCCTGGTGGACACCCATTGGTCGCCCTGAGTTGCTTCCAGGCTGCGCATGCGGTCGGCGGAACTGCGCTCGACGGCGGCTGTGAGACGATCCGGCGCTGGCTCGATATCGAGAAAGGGCGCCACTTTCATGAGTTCGCTCTGGGTGTTACTGAGCATGTCCTCGTATCGGAGCAACAGAAATTCCGGCCGGCCCTTGCGGGTGTAAAACCAGCTGGAAACATTCTCTCCCCAGGTTCCCCAGTCGACAGACGACAATCTGCCTGCGACAAAGTCGCTTACAAAACGGGTCAGAGGATAGCTGTCTCCAATATGCCGGTACTTCCGTGAAAAATCGTAGTAGGAGAGCGCGACATCACGGGGATCGCGCACAATGTAGATCACTTTCTTGTAGCGAGGATCGAAGTATTCGTGACTTTTGATGATCCGCGGCCGCGGAACTCGCTTCACATAACGGCTGGACATCGCCTCGCAATCGGGGATGAGACGCTCGATGTTCGCGAACGTTACCGGTTGCTCCGGATGGACCAGGTTTGCGACGAGAAAACGCGTCCAGGTATTTCCCGAGCGGGGATAGGACACGATGAACGTGTCATCGGGATAAACAGCCAGGTTCCTGCCGGCGACATCGGTCCCCAGCGCGTACTTGATGACTCGTTTGAGACCCCAGATCATCAGACCCCGCTCGACACGAGACCGGAAAACTCCGGCGCTGGCGCCGGTCCCTCCCGGGTAACAAGTTTGTAGCCGAGAAAGGTCATCAGGTGCGGCCAGGCGTCTTCGATCTGCGCGACCAGGTGCTCCGGCAATTCTTTCTGCCATCCACCGGACTTGGCAGCTCGGACAAATGACAGATCCTTGCGCGTCTCTTTGGTCAGCCCGCATTGGTCAGCCTGGGTTTTTTCGAGTTTCCGCATCTGCTCCGCCGAACTACGTTCGACCGCTTGCGAGATCCGGTCAGCGTCGGCCGGAATATTCAGGAATGTCGCCACTCGCGCCAGTTCGCGGCGGGGATCGGCAACCATATCCTCGTAGCGCAGCAACAGAAACCGCCGCGGATGGTTGTGGCGTGCCGTCATCCAGGTACCAACGTTTTCACCCCAGGAGCCATGCGGGCAGGTCTCGCCGGCCACGAAGCGAGTTACGAACATCTCCATGGGATAGCCATCGTCGATCTTTTTGCACTTGCGATGGTAGTGATATTGCGAAATGACGACGTCGCGCGGATCGCGAACGATATACATCACCCTGGGGTAGCGAGGCTCAAAACACTCGTGACTCTTGATGATGCGCGGCCTTGGCATCCGGTCAAAATCCCTCTTCGCGGTGCCAAACGGGTCCGGAACCAGACGATGGATGTTCTCGAAGCCGACTGGCGCCTCTGGGTACACCAGATTCGCAATGAGGAAACGGGTCCAGGTGTTCCCCGACTTCGGGAACGAGACAAGGAAGGTATCGTCCGGCCAAATCACAAGATTGCGGCGAGGCTTGTGCTCGCCGCGCAGCATTATCCATCCACCCTTCAACTTCGAGAACATGATTATCCCCTCAGCAATCTCAATCTAATAATTTTCAGGCGCCAGCCGCATCAAGGCCGCGGCCCTACAAACAAACCAGCATTCTGATCTTCGGCTAACTTGCTTGGGCCCGCGCGAACGGGCTCGTATCCCAGCCAGTGGATCAAATGCTCCCACGCTTCGTCCAGCTGCAGAGCGCACTCTTCCGGCAAAGCCGACCGCCATCCGCCCGCCCTGGCCAACCGGACGAATGGAATATCCTGGCGTGTGTTCTTGGTCGAAGTGAACAACTGCGCCTGAGATTTTTCGAGCGTGCGCATCCGGTCGGCGGAACTTCGTTCCACCGCCTGAAGTATCATCTCCGGCGTCGAAGAGAGACCGAGGAAAGAAGCGACCTTGGATAATTCGCGGGCGGTGTCCTCGACCATATCCTCGTACCGCAACAACAAGAATCCAGGCCGGCCATGACGAGTTGCGAGCCAGCTCGCCACATGCTCTCCCCAAGAGCCGTAAAAAGAAGTCTGCCCCGCCACGAAGCGCCCCACATATTCGGAGAGCGGATATTGATCGGCCACTACGCTACGCTTACGCTGAAAATGGTATTGCGAGACCACGACATCCCGCGGGTCGCGGACTATGTAGATCACGCGCGGATAGCGAGGATCAAAATACTGATGGCTCTTGATGATGCGCGGTCGCGGCGTGCGCATCAAATCCCGATTGCGGGTGACCTCTGTACCCGGAATCACGCGGTTGACATTCGAAAAATCAATCTTCTCGTGCGGGCGCACCAGATTGGCGATCAGGAATCGTGCCCAGGTGTTCCCCGACTTGGGATAGGAAACAAGAAATGTATCGTCGGGGAAGACGGCGAGGTTCCGACCGGGAGCGTGCAATCCAAGGACACGCCGTGCGCCAACAATTACACGCTTCAGCATCGAAGTCTTCTCGTCCTCACCCTCAGAACTAGGTACGGGCTCCGCCCAGTTTTGGGCGCGCTGCCCCGCTGATGATTCGATTCCGGAAAGAAGCCAGCTTCCTAGTCAGGTCGGGAGCGATCCTCAATCCGAACAGCACCAGACTCAATCGGGGCGCTTTCAGATTGCGGTTGGCTTCGGTGAAGGCCTCCCTGGCTTTCCCGAACTCCCCTGCTTTGAGTTGGCTCTTGCCTTGTTCCACCAGGTACATGGCTTTGATTTCGGCCGCCCGTTTCTCCACCACGGTACGATCTGCTTCACTCAGAGGCAGGGTGCGATTCAGTTTCTCCAGAATGTTCGAGTAGGCTTCCACCATTTTCCCTCTTTCCAGGGAAAGCGAATCGGGGCGCCATACGTTCAGGCGAGCCTGAACCTTGCGGCTGTACCCGACCTTGGCGCCGTGGAACGCGGCGCGCACCCACATATCGTAATCGTCACACCGCGGGAGTTTCTCGTCGAACAGACCAGCCTTCACCAGCGCCTGTTTGCGGACGACCACGGTTGAAATAGGAATCTGGCACCGTTCGACGATCAGCGCAGCGAAGGTAGCCTGACCGCTCGATGGGCACCTTTCCATGAATTCCGACTCTCGCTGCGGGTTCCCGATCAGCAGAGCGTTGGAA
>WNFO01003580.1_pt1 | contig 13231 bp, 9 predicted proteins | sample 5400251 | NCBI WGS metagenome assembly WNFO01 (sample SAMN13153354, study PRJNA577476) | soil metagenome | isolation source: 100 cm saprolite under Madrone tree | place: USA:California | collected 2016-06-14 | reverse complement strand
GTAAGAAGCGTAGAAGTACTTATGGAACCCGAAGCTGCCCCGATCTTGCTGTCTCCCTGCGCGACAGCGGTTGCCATCCCCGAACCGTTGATCGTAGCCACGGCAGTGTTCGAGGATGTCCAACTGACGGAATTCGTTAGGTTTTGTTTGCTCCCATCGCTGAAAGCTCCTTCCGCCGTGAACTGCTGGTTCTGCCCCGAGCCAATCGAAGGATTCCCCGGCGTGATTGCCAGCGACGACAGGTTCGGCGGATTCATCCCGCCATTCGATCCACCACCGCCGCATCCACCCGTAGCCAACAATTCAGCGACTAAAAAAGCACACGCCACGATCGGTTGCAACCGTCCGCCATGGCCGATCCCGGATTCGTAGCTCACAACCAGGCCCTCAACAGTATCAGTGCGTGTAGCCTGCCCACTGCGGTCAATAGCTCGAAGGTCCCATTACGGGACCCTTTCTTATAGCAAGTACTAGTTCTCTGCCGCACCACGACACGGTTTCGGCTGAGATCGATGCTAGGTTCCAACATATTTAGCTAGACTCTATTCATCGTCCTGTACCCAACACACCAGAAATCAAATTGATGCGATTATGGCTCTACTGAAGCGACCTAGAGCAGCGTGGGCTGGAGAGATGTTTTTCAGTGCACACCGAGCGTCCACGTGCCCGCCGTTATTTGTTCGTGGCCACTATCGATCTGACTGATACGCAGTCAGAAGCCAAGATTCAGGAGCGAACCAGTGACCTGAGCTTGTATGATTGCCGTGTCGAGACACACAAACCTTTCCCGACAGGAGCAAAGGTGAGAATCAGGATTGCCCATAGGAGCGCCAACTTCGTGGCTCTCGGCAGGGTCTCTTACGCCACTACGGAGGGTGGAATGGGGATCGCCTTTACGCAGATTGAGCCGAACGATCAGCTAATTCTGGAGAAGTGGGTTGAGGAGTTGCGGGACCTGGCGTAGCCCGTTTCCAACACACCAGATTGATGCGATAATGGTTCCACTGTCCCTCCTGGTAGTTCGTCCCCACTTGGAGTTTGGATCCGTATGCCCTTTTGCATCCTCAATGTGCTCGGCGACGTGCTCGACGACGGAGAGTTATATTTCGTAGAGGTAGCGCAAAGCCTCGACGCTGCAAAAGCGCGAGTCCAATCGCTCGCGGAGTTGTGGCCCGGCGAGTATGTTATTTATGATGAGGCAACAGGAGAACGAGTATCCATTACCGCAGGTGGCAACGGCGTTAGGTTAGGTAAGGTGGGTCGTTCGCTGTGCGGCAGTGGACATCAACCGTGTCAAATTTCGTCGCGTAGAAAAGAGAAATAGTCGGCGGGCTTCATTCCAGCAGGATAGAAGCTGCCTGGACTTCCGTTCAGTGCCATCTGCACTCTCCTCTGGCAGATAGCCGTGAGGCGGTATCTCTTTTCATTCTCGAATGTCATTTCCCTTGACCTCTCAAACCTGTACCTGATATTAGATTGCAGCGATGTCTATTTCCCGTAGAGATCTCTTTCACTGCCTTGCTGCAGGTGCTTTCGCTAGCGCAGCCATCCCGTCCTTGGATGAATTCTCGCTGGCCAATGTGTTGCAGCCTCTAGACGCAAGTCAACCCAGTGGAGTGATTCATTTGGACAAGAACGAAAATGCCTTTGGCCCTTCTAAAAAAGCAACCGAAGCTATGCGGGCGAGTCTGGATCTCGCCAATCGATATCCGAATCGCGAGTATGAACCACTGGCAGAAAAGATTGCAAATCTACATAACGTCAAGCCAGAGCAGGTGACTCTCGGCACTGGGTCCACGGAAATCTTGCGCATGGCGGTAGCAGTGTATTTGGCCGGTCGCAAAAAGCTCATCCTCGCATCGCCTACTTTTGATGCGATTGCTCATTGCGCCGAAATCGCAGGAGCTGAGGTCGTAGCCATTCCGCTCAACAAGAGATACGAGCACGACTTGGACGCCATGCTTGCTCGCGCAGACGGTTCGACTGGGCTGGTTTATATTTGCAATCCCAACAATCCAACCGGGAGCCTCACGCCTCGGAAGGACCTCGAAACTTTCGTTGGGAAGATCTCTCCCAAAACTGTGGTCCTGATCGACGAGGCCTATCACCAGTATGTCGAAGGAGCTTCGGATTACGCATCTTTTCTCGATCGTCCCATTGATGACGCCCGCTTGATCGTTGTCCGCACGTTCTCCAAAATTTATGGTCTTGCAGGATTACGCCTGGGGTACGCCATCAGCTCTCCGCAGATATCGCAAAGACTCTCTTCAAACCGGCTGCAGTGGGGTGTCAACGTTGTAGCCGCGCGCGCTGCCGCGGCCGCACTCGATGACGCCGACTATATTCGCCTCAGTGTCAAACGAAATACAGATGACCGGCAAGAGTTCTACAATCGCGCCAACGCCCACATGCTGCGGTCGATCGATTCCCACACTAACTTTCTAATGATGAACGCCGGGTTGCCTTCCGCGCAGGTGCTCGAACACTTCCAGAAAAACCATGTTCTTCTTGGGCCGCGCATCCCTCGAATGGATAAATACGTTCGCGTTTCTCTTGGGAGGCCGGAGGAAATGCAGGAGTTCTGGCGCGTTTGGGACTTGCTGCCACCTCATGCGATGCAAATGTAAGAGCGAGTGCTGAGCCAGAGGAACCACTCTCGGCGATGGAGCGGTGGATCCTTCTATCCGCGAATACTAACATTGCCTGCCTGATTTCCCGACACCAGGCGACGTCCCCTCGCTTCCGCCTCGAGGTTCGCATCCAAAATCTGCATCTTGCCCTCGACCAAACATCGCATGTCCGCCTGTGTGACTGCTCACAGTTTGGCGATCGGCAACGATATCCGAAGCTGTAGATCTCGTGCTCCGACTATAGCGAACTTCCACATTACCTTTTTCGCTTTGTTCTGAAAGTTGTTTCTCATAACAACTTCTAGTATTCCCAAATTAGGTTTCTCAACCCAGACTTTGTCCGAGTTTGGATCGGACAGCCACTGCTTTTCGCCGCAGTTTCCAGCCAAAGGCGAGGCTTGCTCGCTTCATCCCTGAAACGCTCTTTCCTTTGGCAAGGTTTCTGGTATAAGGTTGCGCGTGCCTCGCGGTTCAAAAAAATATCGACCGGACTCAAGAATAGGTTAGTCTCAAGTTCCTGAGACAAGAAGTCGTCAGGTTCTAGCACGTGCGAAGGAGGATTGGTGGCATGACCAGATCATACCTGAGACTGCTTGTGATCGCGTTCTTGGCAACCTGCCTTGTTCCGCTAGTTACTGTGGACTTCACACGCTTTCACTTCGGTATTCCTGCTTCACCGGGGTTCCTCATCCTAAATGCCCTGGTAGTCGTGGGAGTTGCAATTGGTGCGATTGCTTTCGCTTTGTTCCTGAAGAAATTATATCCTTTTCTCGACTCAAACGCCTTGAAACAGGTCGAGTTCCTCGATACGTTTAGCGTCCGTTACCTGAATCTTGCAATTTTTGGTTCGGCGGCACTGAGCCTCTTTCTGGAGCTCGCGATCATCCGCTGGCAAGGCACCGTCTTTGAATTCTTCGCGTTCTATAAAAACTTTGGATTGCTGGCGTGTTTCGCCGGTCTGGGACTGGGCTACGCACTTGCCAGCCGCGATCGCATCTCGCTGGACTTGACGATTCCGGTTTTGGCGTGGCAGTTCGGGCTGATGATTGCTCTTCGTTACGCGATGCTGCCTTGGCGTACGGCAAGCCTGAGGGTTATCCCATTTCACGAAGAGCTGAGTGTAGTTTCTCGCGTTGCCAGTGCAGCACAGGGCACTGCGATTTATTTCTTTTTGGCCACGATTTTCTTGCTCACCGTACTGGCGTTCTTGCCCGTAGGCCAACTCTGCGGACGCCTGATGCAGCGACAGGATAATCTAGTTGCGTATAGCTGGAACCTCCTCGGTAGCTTGTTCGGCGTGCTTATCATGTTTATCGCTAGCTATCTTTGGACTCCGCCTCTAGTGTGGTTTGCACTTTGTATGGCCGTGATGATTCTCTTCTACCGAAAAGAGCAGGCTAGCCTCTTGGGGGGCTTCGGTTGGATTCTAGTTGTGATCGTGATCCTAGCCTGGCCCATCAATCCCCTTTGGAAGATGATTTATTCGCCGTATCAGTTGCTCGAGGTGGGATACGGGGAAAACGGCTTGATGCAGATCCGGGCCGCGGGTCACTATTACCAGCGTGTTCATAATTTGTCGTATGCGAATGCAGTCGTGAATGAGGACGAGAAACTGAGACGGATTCGGAATTACTATGAACTGCCATACCATATTTATGGAAAGCCGAATGCGGTGGCAATCGTAGGTGCTGGCACCGGGAACGACGTGGCGGCGGCGTTGCGTTCTGGGGCATCTTCCGTCGATGCCATCGAGATCGATCCCGCCATCCTCATGGAAGGCAGAGCGAATCATCCCGAAGCGCCATATGCTGATCCGCGCGTGCACGCCGTAGTGACTGACGCACGCTCTTTTGTACGAACAACTCGGCAAACTTTCGACATGATCGTGTATGGGTTGCTTGATTCCCACACCTTGCTTCAATCTTCTAGCGTGCGTTTGGATTCCTTTGTTTACACCATAGAAGGGCTTCGGGAATCTCGTACCCGCCTCAAGAAGGGGGGCGTGCTTTCGTTGTCCTTTGGCGTAGTGAGTGACGAGCTTGGCCACAAAATCTACGAAATGATGCGTACGGCATTTGATGATCACCCACCTATCTGTATCCATACGAACTACGACGGATCAGTTACGTTTCTCCAGTCGAAGGAAGGAAACCTTGCGCTTCCTCCGAGGGTTCTCGAAGAGTCTGGGTTCCAGGACAGGACGGCCTATTACGCCAATTCTTCGCTTCAGGCGGACGTGTCCACGGATGATTGGCCCTTCTTCTACATGCCGAGGCGAGTCTACCCGGTTTCCTACCTAGTGATGCTTGGCTGTGTCCTTCTGATTTCTGGTTTTGTGACCGCTACATTTATTTCCGAGAAGCCTCGGTTCGGTGACTCGACCTTTCTCTTCCTCGGAGCTGGCTTCATGCTTATCGAGACAAAAGGCATTACCGAAATGGGTCTAACCTTTGGAAATACGTGGCACGTAATCGGCGTGGTGATATGCGGCATTCTGGTGATGGCCTTTTTCGCTAACTTTGTGGTCCAGCGTTTCCGCGTCCGGCGATTGCTGATTCCTTTCCTCTTCTTGTTCAGCAGTCTTGCGCTGGGTTGGGTCATTGCGAAGAGCGGGGGGTTTCCTTCCACCACCTTGGGAAAGTTGGAAACCGTCACCGTTCTCACATGTCCGATATTCTTCTCTGGAATCGTGTTTTCCGCTTTGCTTTCTTCAAGAAAAGGAATCTCAGCAGTTATGGCAGTCAATCTCCTCGGGGCGATGTTGGGAGGGTTGTTGGAGTACAATTCAATGTACTTTGGATTCCGTTTCCTCTACCTGCTCGCGATGGGTTTTTACGTTTTGGCCCTCATTGTATCGACTGTTCGGCACTCTGCCACGAGTGATTAGGATGGGTCAGTTCGGAAATTTCCTTCAACTTCTTGGTTACGACTCAACCGATTTGCGAACCACCGTTATCTTCGACATAAATTCCCTCGCTCAAGAGAATGTGGTGCCGCCTCGGACTGCTAAGTGAGCCCCCGACCCCTTTGCTCCCGGCTCCTCCCGCTACAGCCTCGCAACGGTTGGGCACAAACTGACTATTTGTATTTGATAGCTCGCACGCAAAGACTCTAGACTCTATATGCTCTGTTTGCCGGAAAGAAGCACCTGAAAGGGCTCCAACCACGATATTACTTTGCGGGCAAACCCACAGCCAGTTATATTGGGATCGATAGACAGCCGGCTATGCTTGAGCTAAGCGCGCGAACTACTCTTGAGTAGATTCTGGTCGAGCTCCATGCCTCTCTCTAGCACGAGGGCTCGGCGGCCACCGCGGGAAAGAATCGGAAAAAAATGCCGAATGCTGCAGAACAAAACGCCAAGAGGGCGCCTGCGTCATCCGCTGCGCGGCCCGCCAGGAATGTCCTATCTAATTGGATGACATATCTCATAAGCGGGGCAGTCAGCTTTTTCCTCTCGCCATTTATTGTACGGCACTTAGGCAATTCAGCGTATGGCGTCTGGGTCCTCATGGTGTCGATGACGGGTTACCTCGGGTTTCTGGACTTGGGAATCCGTGGTGCGGTGACGCGATACGTCGCGAAGTTTCACTCCGAGAGAGATCACGAAAAATCGAGCCGGACAGTTTCGTCAGCCTGCTGGCTGTTTCTCGGTGCGGGTGCGATTGCTGTAGTTGCTGCCGTCGTTTTCTCTGTCTTCGCCGTTCCCCATTTCAAGATCCCGCCTTCCTATTTGAAAGCAGCCCAGTTGGTTGTGCTACTTGCCGGATTAAATGTCGCGGTTTCACTCATAAGCGGAGTATTCGGCGGAGTCATCGTAGGTCTGCAGCGATTCGATCTTTTGAGCTCGATTGCTATTGGCGGGATCGGATTGCGCACCATCGCTATTTTCATAGCACTGGAGAACGGAAAAGGGTTGCTTACTTTAGCCTTGATCCAGTTGGGGGGCACCCTCTGCGAATTGTTGCTCGGCCTTACGCTGGCCCGAAAACTTTATCCTGAACTTCGGATCGCGATTGTAAACGTCCGCCGAGATCATGTGGCTCTTATTTTCTCCTTCGGGTTCTACGCTTTCCTGCTGCACCTCTCAAATTACTTTATTTTTTTCACGGATGCCCTTGTGATCGGCGTCTTTCTGCCCGTGAGCATGGTTACGTTCTTCGCAATTGGCGGCAATCTCGCTAACTATGGGAGGGATCTCGTAGGGGGCTTCAGCCGAACGATGACGCCGCTTGCCAGCAAGTTGGAAGTAGAAGCTGGCCGGGAAGGTTTGCAACACGCCATATTGAAGCAAGCCCGCTATTGCGCGATGGCTATGTGGCCCGTCTTTATAACTTTCATCATCCGTGGCCCTTCGTTCATCGGCCTGTGGATGGGTGCATCGTACGCGGAATTGTCAGGTCACGTACTTTGGATTTTAAGCGTGCCCTGGCTATTCGGCACCGGAACTTCAGTGGTTGCGTCGGGCATACTGGGCATTAGTCAACACAAGCGCGTCGTTCCGTTTGCGCTAGCCGAAGGACTCGGTAATTTGGTGCTTAGCATCGCCTTGGTAGAACCGATGGGAATCCTTGGTGTCGCATGGGGCACGGCAATTCCAAACTTGGCCATAAGCATATTCTTCTGGCCCTGGTACATACGACGGACCATCGGGATTCCCCTTCGCGATTATGTGTATTCGCTTTGGCTGCGTCCCGCAATCGCGATGTTGCCATTCGCCCTCTGTACTTTTGCAGTGAACCGATGGTGGCATGCCCCGACTCTGCTCTTTTTCTTCGCCCAAGTGGCTGCCGTTTTTCCAAGCGCGCTGTTAGGAGTTTGGTACCTTGGTCTGCCGTCCGAGGAACGCGATACTTTTTCACAGCTTCTATCCCGGTTTTTCCGTTCCGTCCGGCGGCCTTAGCCGGCAGCTGTGCGACTCCGCTTTTCGTGCATCTTCTGCGCAATAGCCTTCTCAATGGTTGCAATCCTAACCTCTAGCCGGTTTTCATGGGCGACCTGAACTCGCCTCTCCGCGCGCTTAGGGTCTTTGTCAGCGATGGCTACTTGGATGGCCTTCAGCCATTCTTGAGGTGTCGTGGCGATCTGAACCACTTCCGAAAACTCCCGCAGGCTCGCCAGGCCAGAACCGATGCAGGGCTTTCCTGAGGCAAGGTATTCGTGCAGCTTGAGCGGATAAACAGAGTTTGCCCACCCATTTTCGCGATAACACATAGTACAGACATCAAAACCTTTTATGTAGTTTGGAAGGGACTCTCTGGACTTAGAGCCGAGTAGAAAGACATTCGGCAGGCGTTGCAAGGCCTCGAAATCACGCCGGACGTCGGCGCCTCGGATATTGGCCGGTCCCACTAGGATAAATGACCAATCGGAACGAGCAGTAGCGAGTTGACCTAGGAGGGCAAAGTCCACCTTATCGTTGAGGTTTCCAATGTAGCCGATGCGCGGATGGGGAATGGCTTCTAAATCTTGAGGCACCAGGGTTTCCGGAAGCCGACTTCGGGAGAAAAGCTCAAAATCCGCAGTCATGGGAACACTTATCGCGTTGCCGTATTTGTTTTTCGCCGCCAAAAGTACAGGGCCGTTAGCAAATACAAGGTCAACGCGACGAAGGAGTTCATCTTCTTGCTGAAGAATCTCCTGGGCCCGCATCTCGTTGTAACCAGCGTAAGCGGAAAACTCGTCATCAACATAGTAGCAAGTGAGTGCCTCTCTGAGAGTTCCCACAAGCTCTGCAAATTGAGGATGCCAAATGAAAAGGACGGTGTCCTGAAAGCCACACTTCTTCATTACCCGACGGACTTTCATCTGGCGCAGATGGCTCATCAGTTTTTCGATTCTCGGGAATCGATAGGTCTGGAAAAGAAACTTGGGGAACACTAGGGTACGAAGGTTGGCTTGGCGGTGAATCAGTCCGCTCTTCGGCAGGCTACCCGCTTCGGGGCGAGCCAGGACCTCGCTGAGGGAGAAAGGTGGCGATACAAAAAGCACCTTATGATTTTGCGCCAGCGCCAGCATGATTTGATGGCGGCTCTGCCACAAATCCTCCCAATAATTCAAAGAGAAGGAAACAAAGTCCATTTAACCCTCGGACTATCATTGCGAGGTCGGATTTTAGTTTACGACCAAATGGAACCCTTGACACTGCAGGCCGGTTCCAGGTCACGCATTCGCGCTCGTAGCTGTCATCGACGAAATCAGTCTAATGGAGCCTGAATATTGATAAAATGTTAGCACAAAAGGGATGGATACCGTTTTTTGACGTCTCTCCGTCAGCCAGGCAGTTGTAAACTGCTCTCGGTCCTGCGCAATGGTTCAAGGCACGGATAGGCATTCGAAAAAAAATCGCGCCCACAACCCACAGACTTCTCAAGCAGAGGGTGTGACTTCTTGACGGCCGGTACTCCCGAAGCAGCGAGCGCTTTTGGCGTCTCGTTAAGCCCGTCGCTGATCAACTTCAGCGCATCTGTCATCGCTTGCGCATACCCGTCGACGAAAAAAGTAACCTCCGATGGGGGTAAAATGTCGTGTAGGTATCGATTCCAGGCATGCGCTTTATCACCGACCAGATCGTCCCAGACCCGCACCACTGTCCGTGCTCGGCCAAAAGAGTGAACTGTCTCAATGTAGCGCCCGACGTCGTTTGCGAGTTCCTGGTTCCCATGGACCATGACGTCAACAACAGAGGCAGCCTCATTCGTGGCACTCAGAATCGCTTCGATCGAGGATGACAGCGTTGGGAGAGTTTTTCGCGAGGAGAAAATGGCGACTGACCATTGCATGGAAGTAAGCTGGCCGCGCCAAGGCTTATACCGTGGGGCCGCCTCGTTGTCGTTTTATCGTCTCAATCTTTATTAGATAGACTAACATGGCTCCTCCAGGAGAAATCGATCATGACGATCAGCAGACGTGAATTTGTTTTTGCCGCATTTGCTAATGCCGTTGTCGCGTCAGTCCCTGGAGCTTCGAAGGCGCGGCCTGGGATAGCTCTCGAGAAGTTGAAAGCAATCACCGCAGCGCTGCCGGTTAGGCAATGGGCAAATGTATTAGGGACCGCCATGCATCCTGTAGTTCCACCGGCATCTATGATTCCGGATGGCGGAGCGGCGACGGGGCCAAGCTCTGTGCTCTCGGCTTGGAATGGTGCCGCTTATGATTCAGATGCTCAAAGACTCTACTTCTGGGGCGGAGGCCACACAGATTACGGAGGCAACGAAGTTTACGAACTAGACCTCGAGACACTCAAAATAGGACGGCTCACCAATCCCAGCGCTCTCACCATGCAACCCCCTCCCGGCATGAACGCCCCTGCAAACTGTCGACTCCCAGGAGATGGCACTCCGCTCTCGTCCCATGATTACGACGGAATCGTCTGGTGCCCGGTCACCAAAACAGTCTGGATGTGGCCGTTTGTCGGGTACTGTGCCCAAGGCTCGATCATGACCGCGGGCCAAAGCTGGGAGTTCGATCCGCTGAAAAAAGCCTGGCGTCGCTGGCCAGATGTTCCTAAATCGCCTGTAGGATTTGGGATGTCCAATGCGTGCTGGGTGCCGAAACACGGAAAGATTCTGCTGCAATCGAATGGCAGTGCTTGCTGGTTCGACCCAGCGACCAAGGCCTATTCGGGATGGTCACCAGATTTCGGTTCATTTGGCGAAAGCACGTCTTGTTATGTCGCGCATCGCGACGAGGTGTGGATTTGCTGGAATGGAATTCTCAAGATACAGTTGAAAGGACCGCTTCCTGGAGGACCTGAATCCGTCGTAGATCCGAAGAACAAACCGAGTAGTGAAATCTATGGCACCACGGGAATGCTGTACGACCCCGTCAACAGGATGATCCTTTTCTGGAGTGGAGGCGGCGACATTTGGGCGTTGAATCCTGACAATCTCCAGTGGCGCTTCCTACCCGCACTGGCCGGATCCCGAGTACCAAGCGCACATGCGGTCTTGAGCAAGTGGAAGTACATCGCTGAACTTTCATGTTGCATCGCCTATGCTGACATCGATGAGGGCCTGTGGGTATGGAAACCCGGCGATCTTGCGCAGGTGGCGGCCTATAAAAGGGAATCAGGTTTCATCGTGCAAAATGCCGACGGGAGTAACCCGCGATCGTTTCCAAGTGCGGCGGACGCAGCGAACAACGTTCGAGATGGCCAGACGATTCGCATCTTGAAAAACTCATACGGAGGCTGGCGGGAAGGATTAGCGATTAAAGCCAACAACGTCACTGTCATTGGTGATCCCGGAGCCGCGCTATACGGAGCCGTGGTCGATGGGATCGGCCTCATAGCCGGATATGGCAACGATCTGAAGGTGGAAAATTTGGAGATCTTCAATGTCCACGGGGACGGCAGCGCCAGCGCCATCCGGTTTCTGGGCAAGAATCTCACGGCGCGGAATCTCCACATCCACGACTGCGACATGGGTTTGCTTTCGGCCGGCGACAATGGAGTAATTACCTTAGAGGATGTCGTGATCTCGGATTGCGGCGGAAGCGGCGGGCAAGCTCACAATATCTATGTCAGCGCCAATGACCACGGAACGGCATCTCAATTTATCTTTCGGCGCTCGCAGTCGCTGCAGGCCGTGGGGCAGGGACATCTGTTGAAATCGAGGTCACTTGCCACAACCATTGAGAACAGTCTTCTAGCTATGCTGGATGCCAACAGTTCCCGATGCATCGACATTTCGGATGGCGGCACGGTCGTCGTTAGGAACAATGTGATTCAACAAGGCCCAAAATCCGACAACGATGACATTATTGGTGTTGCGCTGGAGTTATCGGGCGAGCACTTGGCCGCTGGATGGTCGCGACATCATTCCACAACCATTGAAAATAACGTTGTCATCAGCGACGTGGCTGCCCCCCCCATCGGCCTCATCCACACACGATCACCAAGTCCAGTCAAAGTAAAGGGCAACGAAATCGTGATTGCGGGACCAAGCGGAAAGTTTTCACTTCGCTATCCAGATTCGAACGACAGAGCTGGTATCAGCGACGGTGGCGGCAATAAGATCATCAACGGACGTGCGGCAGCTGGATTCAAGCCGTTCCCATGGCTCCCGGCGGTACCAAAGAATTGAGAGATAACAAAAGTTAGCAGCTGTTTCCTATTTTCAGTTCGGCTAGTTCCGTCGTCTGACAAATCCGCGAGAGCGTCTACCTTGCGTTACTGCAGAGGCACAATTTGGATTCCATTCACCGGGGCGCGCCGGAAGCCGTTCGAAGCCGTGCTCGGAATCGCCGACAGCGTAAATCCCGGCACATTCGGAATCGTGAGCACCACGTAGTTCCCGTTTGGACTGCCCGCCGTCGCCTGCGTGAACGTTCCGTTGAAGTTCGTGGTGTATGTCAGGGTTGCGCTGGTGGTAGTGATTCCCGTCCCGCTGATCTGATAAACCCCCGTGTTGCTTGCATTGCCGCTGCTGCCTTGCGCATACACGTAGACATTGAAACCGCCGACATTCGACGGCAATCCACTGACGGTTACCCTGGTGGTGTTCTGGTTGCCGTTGTCAAGGTAACCTTTCATCATGCGGGCATTGCCGGGCGCGTCCGGAATGGGCTGATTCCAAACATTATCGGCAGTCCAAGTAACCGTAGCCGTGGTGGGACTTCCGTTCTGATCCGCCAGGGCCAGTGGAGAAGAGCCGCTACTGGCGCCCGCCGCGTCGTTCCAGTTGGTCACAACCACTACGCCGGCCGATTCCGAGCTGCCCATGGGTGTTGTATTCAAGCCCACGAAGTCAACGCTGATCACGCCGGTCGAACTGCCGGATGCACTGACGATTAAGGTCACAGTGGCGGAGTGACTCAGTGATCCGCTGGTGCCGGTGATGGTAAGCGTTGAATTCCCTGTCGTGGTGCCTGTGATGATACTGAGCGTCGAGGTGCCGGAGGTAATGATGGAAGCTGGCGAGAAAGAGGGCGTGGCTCCGGCAGGCAAGCCAGCCACCCCCAAACCCACCATGCCCGCAAAACCATTGAGAGCGGCAACAGTCACGGTATAGGTGGCGGTCCCGCCCGGAGCGACGGATGTCGTGCCTGGTGAAACGGTTACACTGAAGTCGTTAGCTACAACGTTGAGCGTGGCAGTGGCAGAGCGCACCAGAGAACCGCTTGTGCCGGTCATGGAAACGGTCGAGCTACTCGCGGAACTGCCCGTTGCAGTAGAGACAGTTAGAGTTGAAGTGCCCGACCCGCTGATCGAGGATGGGAAAAATGTAGGAGTAGCTCCGGATGGCAACCCGCTCGCGGTCAGGTTCACGGCGCCTGTGAACCCGTTCAGCGGCGAGACGCTCACCGTGTAGCTCGTACTGTTACCAGCATTGACGGTTTGAGAGGCTGGCGTGGCGGAAATTGTGAAATCCGGGTTCAGCACACCAAGAGGCACAATTTGGATTCCATTCACCGGGGCGCGCAGGAAGCCGTTCGAAGCCGTGCTCGGAATCGCCGACAGCGTAAATCCCGGCACATTCGGAATCGTGAGCACCACGTAGTTCCCGTTTGGGCTGCCCGCCGTCGCCTGCGTAAACGTTCCGTTGAAGTTCGTGGTGTATGTCAGGGTTGCGCTGGTGGTAGTGATTCCCGTCCCGCTG
>WNFO01003579.1_pt1 | contig 13231 bp, 9 predicted proteins | sample 5400251 | NCBI WGS metagenome assembly WNFO01 (sample SAMN13153354, study PRJNA577476) | soil metagenome | isolation source: 100 cm saprolite under Madrone tree | place: USA:California | collected 2016-06-14 | reverse complement strand
CACCACCGACAGCGGGCCGAGATTCCAGATATGTGATGCCTACAATACGGGCAATACCTTCGTCTCCTCGGAAAACCTCGTTGGTACCTCTGGTTGGTCGGAACAGCACGCTGCATTCACCACCTCTGCCGATACTCGCCTTCTGCTCGTAAGAGTGGTCCGGCCTGTTAGTGCCAAGTTGGACAGCCAAATCGCGGGCACCGTGTGGATCGATGATGTTCGTCTTACCTCAGAGTAGCATCAATCCGAGATCGATAGATTTACGCCAAAACACTGGCCGACGGAAGCGTGCGTTCCTCTTCTTTGCTCGGTGGACAGCCAGTTCATGCAGGTCTTTGCCTGATTGAAAGGGCTGTGGAGCGGGCCTATAATTTTGATTTTAAGGTGATTCTTGTAGTTGGCCAGAGCAGTTCAATGGCATGCCGGACGCATTCGAGGCGCGAGGACCCAGCCGCCGGGAATTAATTGTTTGAGAGAAGCCTCCTGATGAGCAAATACCGCCGCAAAAGCGTCTTGTTCATTTGCATCGGAAATGCTTGCCGCAGCCCGATGGCGGAGGCAATCGCGCGCGTTGATGCTTCCGATGTCATCGACGCGTTCAGCGCAGGCTTGGCGCCGACTGGCTTTGTCACCGACTTGACCAATCAAACCCTCATGAGAAACGGATATTGGGTGGAAGGCCTTGAGTCCAAGAGTGTCTCGCCCAGAGTTTGGGAACAGGTAGATATCGTCATCAACATGAGTCGTCTCCCCAGGGAACTGGTATTTCATGATTACCTCAAGGTTGAAGATTGGGAGATCGAGGATCCCATGGGCCAGGATCCCGAAATTTATCAGAAAGTCTTCGAGAAGATCCGGATGCGCGTTGCGGAATTGGCTAAAGAATGCAGGGGGGGAAATGGCGAGGCACGAATTGTTGAACGCCGCGCCCGCGCCCGGCTGTGCCCCACTTCGCTGGTCGCTATAAACCTGAACGGGGCGAACGGCGGCATCGCCTTCAATATTAGTGAAAACGGGTTGGCCCTGTCGGCGGCCATGATTTTGCCCGACGGTCCTTTTCTCAACTTGTGTATTCAATTCTCGGAATCCCAACATTGGATACAGGCAAGCGGCGAGATCGCGTGGAGAAGCAAATCCAATAAAGAGGCAGGAGTACGATTTGTTGGTTTGACGGGAGAGGCGTGTCAGGAAATAGGAAGCTGGATCGCCTCGGAAGCATCGCCTGAAAGATGGCATGCGGAGACTAGGGCACCAATTGTTGGTCCGAAGGGAGAGCCGCGCCCATCAACGAGTAGTTGGATTTTCTTCGAAACATCGCGCAGTGCGTCGCCACTGGAGGCAGGGACACTTCACGAAGAACGGCACCCTTTGAGTGCGGGAACGAATGACAAGCCTAAAAGTTCCAAACCTGAGTATGTAAGTCTGGGCGCCGCCACCGATGAACGGATCCAGAACGCGCGCATCTCCACAGATCCCGCTGCTTCTCGGGAGGAAACCGAGAAGGTCGTTGCGAAACCTGCTCCGTTGGAAGCGCAGGGGCGAATCGAGGATTGGATTCCACCCCAAGCGCTCCCTGGTGATGTTCAGGAGCAAGTTGAAAGGATTTCCGAGAAGCAAGACCTACGCCCGGAAATTCCAAACCCTCGCGAACCGCGAAACTGGATCAACGCATCGTCGGCGAACGGTGAAGCCAGTAAAGCGGTCTTCTGTTCAGCCGTCGCGCCCGAGTCAAAAAACATCGATCAAATGGACTCAGCGCCGAGAACTTCCGAGCCAACTCGAAAACGATCGGACAAGAAGGCTCTTCGGTTCAAGTCGAGACTATCTCATGCTCAGACGAAGACTGGAGTACAGCGCCGCGCGTGGGGAGCGTTTTCAGCTCTAATGAGCCTAATTGGGCTTATCTCTTTGAGTTTAGGATGGGTCGCGCGGCAACGTAATGTCCGCAGTGAAGGAGTCGCCGACGCTGCGCAAAAAACAGAAATCTTGAGCGAATCTGCGAAGAGTGCGAATCCCCCTTCTGTGAGCAGGATTGCGCGCGCTACTAGTCGGAGCGCGGAGAAAAGAGATCCACAACCCCAAGCGGTAGAGCCTCCGGTCGCCGCGAAGGCACAGAATGTTCGTGATAGTCGGCTGAAAAGCGAAGATCAGCATGTCCGTGCTGAGGCACGCGCTTCCGCGAAACGAAATCTTAAAACCACGAATCTCGAAGCTCAGAGCCGCCCAGTGGAACGCACGTTCGCGCCAGGCAGGGCCACAAGAAGATCTTTGGGCCTGGCAGCTGGCGTGAACAGTCGCCCCAACGAGAAAGCACGGCCGCAAACCGTCAGCGGCCTTCCCCCACCTCCGCAGCTAGAGACGAATATCGCGCGGCCGGCGATTTTGGTCCCGCTTCCTTCGAGTAATGTTCGTCCCCCTCCACCCGAGAGTATAGCAAGTTCGGTGCCGGCGGCAAAGCAGCCGGCGACTCCGGCGAACATAACCGGGGCAGTAGCCATCATCGCTGATCCCTATCCTTCTCTTCGGATACCTAATGGAGGTTCGAAAAAACAACGCCAGGGAACGAGCCTCCAGCTCGGCCACTTGCTCTCCCGCGTCGAGCCCGTATATCCCGAAGATGCGAAACAGCAAGGCGTCCAGGGCACTGTCAAGCTGCACGCTGTAATCGACCGTCATGGGTCTGTGAAGACCTTGCAGTCTGTCAATGGTCCCCCGCTTCTCGTTGCAGCGGCGATGAATGCCGTTCGGCAATGGCGTTTTTCCGAAACTTTGCTGGCTAGCCAAACTGTTGAAACCGAGGAAGACATCGATGTCATTTTCCGGCTTTCCAATCCGGGGGCATCCAGGAAATAACTTGATCTGCTCAGGCTTGGCGCGATTCCCTCGGCGAGCGTATGAATAGAGAATTGACAGAAGACTATTTTTTTACTGGCAACTGCCAAGGGCCATGACAATGCGCATTGGGAGTCCCTTTTTTCCGCCGGGTTCGGCCGCGCAACTTCCCTCAAGGCCCTGATGGACTGATCGGTTGCCTTCCCGCGCCGCGAGCCAATCCGGCCGCTCCTGCGGCGCCCGCGGCTCCCGCTAACCCGAGATAGAGCCAGCCCGAATGGAGACTGTGTCCGGCCGTCTTTGTAGCTGGGGATACCGATGATATTATTTCCCCGGCGGAAATATTTACAGACTGACCTGCCTGGAGAAATTGTCCGGACTTCCCCTCCACGGTAAGGACCCCCACGCTGCCTTCCAAGCTCGAAACGAGGAAAGAACCATTTGCCGCCCCCTCAATTTTCGTCGTCGCCGATTGCTCGCGAATCGACGAGACCAGGACAAAATTTTCGACGCGCAAAGCAATTCCGCGCGGTCCGCTGACGGAACTTAACACCACCGTCCCGTTCTTCAGTTCCGCCGTGAACTGGTAGTTGCCCGGGAACACCACTTCGCTCCGCGGTAAGACTTTAAGCGTGCCTTTCCCGCTTACGGTAAAAGTGGCCGTGCCGCTCTCTCCCGTACGAAGTCTGTCACCGGAGAAAATCGTGGATTCGACCGGCGCCGCAGAATCGTTCACATATACTTCCCCAATGCTGCTCAGCGATCCCAGGGATTCCTTCTGTTGTTCTTGCGGCACAGCATGCGCGTAACCTGGCGCTGAACACAGCAGTAAAACAAAGAGATCCAGGAAGCACAGGGGAACGATCAAACTTCCGCTTCGCCTTTTACCCTTCTCCCGCCGCCTGCTCGAACTCAAGACCATCTTCTCTCCGCTGGGGATGTCAGGAAGGCTGACACGGTAAATTTATCAAAGAGCTGGCGCAAGCCTATAGGGTTTTCACCCGTATTTTAAATAGGGAGTCTGCCCCATCGACGAATTCTTTCGGTGCCTCTACGTTTCAATGGGCAGCACCGTATCCCACTGTGGGGTGGTGCTGCACGCTTCTCAAGGCGCAAAAGGCGACGGTGTCACGCTCCTTCAGAGTGGAAATTCGTACTGGTGACTTCTCATGTCCGTCAAGCCACGAACCCCCGATGCTCGCGCGGAAGGAGCCCTGCTTTGGCCGCTTCGCAAGCCAACCCGTTGCAAAGCACTGAATGTCGGCCAGCGCTCCCCTCTAGCGAGGGCTAGGGTATCTACTCCTTATTTCCCGGCAACTGACCGGGGATCACTCGTCCGATGTGTCCCGGATCGCGATGGCCCTGAACGGCGCACGGAGCCTATCACTGGGATAGAAAGTTTTCTGAAGCGCATCGTGGACGTATTCGTGTCCTCTCTTGTTTTGCTTTTCCTCTGGCCGCTGATGTTGGCGATCGGCATTGCCATCAAGCTGCAGTCGTATGGTCCTGTGATTTATCGGTCGCTGCGTGTGGGCAAAGATGGCCGTGAATTTAATTGCTACAAGTTTCGGACGATGATTGCTGGCTCGGATGGGCTGAAACAAAACCTGCGTCGGCTGAACCAGCGCCGCGGTCCATTCTTCAAAATCGCCGATGATCCTCGTGTTACTCGCCTTGGCCGATTTCTTCGCAAATACAGTCTCGACGAACTGCCGCAGCTTTGGAACGTCCTGAAAGGCGATATGAGCTTGGTTGGCCCACGGCCTCTTCCGGTAGAAGACTGTGCTCAATACACTTCCGAACATCGTCGGCGCCTCGACGTGACACCGGGCGTCACCGGGCTTTGGCAGGTCATGGCCCGTGCAAATCCTTCCTTTGAGATTTGCATGACGCTGGATCTTGCCTATATCGAGAAATGGAGCCTATTGCTCGACTGCAGGATTTTGCTGAAGACCATTCCTGCGGTCTTGGCGGGAGAAGGGCAGTAGCGCCAATCCACGAGGTGCGTTTTGGTTTCTCAAGTCAGTCGAAAACGGCCTGTGACTTGGCAAGGCTTTCTGCCGAATCGTTTTGGCGATGCCATTTTTTCCGCGAAGAGGAGCGCGGTTTCAACGCCCATCCCGAGCTTGGAGGCGACGGAGCAAAAACGGCCATTTCTCGATCCGCTCCTCTTCCACAGACGTCCGACGATCGCAGCTGCAACCGTTTTTCTCCTCGCTCTCTCTGGCCCGCCTCGCTTGCGCTTCCGCGACCCTGAAGCCTCGCTTCGCGGTGAATTCGACTGGGTAGTCATTCTGCACCTAGTGGTGTGGGGAGCAGCAGGACTTTGGGTCTTGTGGCAAATTGCTGGACGGTTTCAGGCCAAGCGCTCCCTGTTTCCATGGCGTCTGCCCCAGATCCTCGGCCTGGCCATGATCCTCGCTTTGGGTGTCTCCGCATGGGTTTCGGATGCACCTCTCCTCACGGCTTTTAAGGTTTACCAGATACTTGTAGTGCAGTTCCTGGTATGGATTTTTACCGAGCGGTTTGGTGCGTGGACTTCTTTGAAAACCATGCTTTGGGGGAATGCGCTCCTGTGTCTTGCCATCGCAACCTGTGCCTTCCTCTTCCCCGACGAAGTATGGATCGCTACCGAGCTCGATCCAGAACCGTCTCGCTTGGTCGGCGAGCTCATTGCCCAGACCGGCGTTGTCGCTGTACTGGCAATAATCCTTTTGCTCACCTGCGTTCGAAGGGTTTGGTCCCTCCTTCCGCTCGCATCGCTGATTCTATTTCTTGGGCTCCTTGCGTTCTCCCTTATGAGGACCGCCTATGTGACCGTGTTCGTCTTCTTTGCGCTGGTGCTCTTGAGGCGGCCGAGCATTAAACCGGTGCGCCGCGTTGCCTACGTTTTGTGCACGGCCGTGATGCTGTTGTACGTCTGGGGCCGGCTTCCCAGTGTGAGTCAGTACCGCGACCCCGAAACTGTCTCGACGCTGGGCGACCGGATTGGATTGTGGCGCCACCTCACGGCGGTAACGCTGCATCAATCACCTTGGTTTGGCCTGGGCTATTACTCGGCTTCCAGGATTCACGGGCCCGAATACAACGTGGGCCTTGGAACCGCCCATTCCATGTTTGTTGAGGTTCTGTCCGGTGGCGGCCTGGTTAGTTTTGCCCTGCTAACCGCTCTTTGCGTCACGCTTTCTTTCTATGTGGTTCGTCTTCTTTACCGCAGGAGAGACCGGCTTTCTTTTGCGACCTCAGCGTTGTTTATCGCGTGTCTCCTCTTCGGCTTCACGGGGGAGGAACTCGATTCCGGTCCGGTGGCGATGGGTTTTTGGTTTTGCGCCGCGGTGTTGCCTTGGCTTTATGAGCAATCTTTCAAACCGGCTCTTGCAGTTCCTCGCCCATTACCTGAACTGGGCAAGCAAGAGTTGCAGCAAGAGTTCTGTCTTCCTCCTGAGGCTGTATGAAACTGCTCCTTGCCCACAATCGCTACCGCTACGCGGGTGGAGAAGACGAAGTCTTTCATCGCGAAAAAGAATTGCTGTGTTTTGCAGGAGAGCAAATTCTCGAATATACGCGAGACAATGGAGAGATTGATGAGAGCGCAATCCTCGACAAGATCAAGGTCGGCCTCCAAACAGTCTGGGCTTTCGACAGCGCAAGGCATTTGAGGTCCCTCCTGCGCCGCGAAAGGCCCGACGTCGCACACTTTCATAATACGTTTCCCTTGATTTCCCCCGCTGCATATTGCGTTTGCCATGAAGAAAAAATCCCTGTTGTGCAGTCCCTGCATAACGCTCGCCTGATGTGTCCTGCGGCCACCTGCCACCGGGAGGGCGAGGTTTGCGAAGATTGCGCAGGAAGAGTGGTGCCGTGGCCCGGAGTACTTCATGCCTGCTACCACAAATCGCATATTCATACTGCCATCGTTGCGGGGATGCTCACCGTTCATCGGCTCCTGAAGACCTGGCAGAAACAGGTTGACGCCTATATTGTTTTCACTGATTTCTTCCGTCAAAAATTCATCGCCGCAGGGCTGCCACCTGAAAAGATTTTCTTGAAGCCGCACTTCCTGACCACCGACCCTGGAATGAAGCAGGGAAGTGGCGACTACGCACTTTTCGTGGGGCGGCTAGCGCCCGAAAAAGGCATTGCAACTCTGTTGAAAGCCTGGAAGAACTTGCGCAACATTCCTTTGTGGATTCGCGGCGAGGGGCCCATGGAGGCGGATATTCGACACCTTGCCGAACAGAATTCGTCGATTCATTTGTTGCCGCGCCTTTCACGGAGCGAATGCTTCGAGGTGATCAAAGGGGCGCGCTTTCTGGTTTGGCCATCGGAGGGATATTACGAAACGTTCGGGCTGGTAGCGATAGAGGCTTTTGCTTGCGGTGTTCCTGTCATTGCTTCCCAGGTGGGGGGGATGACGGAGATTGTCGAGGACGGCAGAACGGGATTGCATTTCATTCCCGGCGATGCAAGGGACCTGGCGGAGAAAGTGGAATGGTCCTGGACTCATCCGCAAGAAATGGATGCGATGGGCAGAGCCGCGCGCGCGGAGTACAAGTCTAAGTACACAGCGGAACGAAACTACAAGCTATTGACGGAAATCTATAGCCATGCACGAAGCGCGAAGGCATCGAAGGCGGCATGAATAATCGCAAGGTTAGACATGGGAAGCGACGTCTGGAGAAGGCGCGAGAACTGTGGCATTTTCTGAGGACGCAAGAAGCTTTCCGCCGTGCTCCCGTGCTTACACTCTTTCGGATTGCTTCTTGGTACTGGAGATGCCTGTTGCGCATTACAACAGTCCTGGAATTGCCTAAATCGAATGTGCGGATGTTCGTTCCCGCCCAGCGAAAAGGATTCGGAAAGTTCATCTATGCCCTTCGTGAGTATTACGAGCCTGAACTTGCCTACTTAGAAAGAATCCTTTTGACAGGAAAAGTTTTTATTGACGTGGGCGCCAATTTCGGCGTTTACACCCTCGTAGCCAGCAAACTCGTGGGTCCGTCAGGCAAGGTTATTTCTGTTGAACCAACAGCGCAGTCATTTGCAATTTTAGGAAGGAATGTTGCACTAAACGGCTCCACGAATGTGCGTGCATTTCAACTCGCTCTAACACAGGCAAAGGGGAGGGCATGGCTTTACCATGGCTGGGATCCCGTTGGAAACTCACTGGGAATGGACCCACTCTATGGCGATGAAGGCGAAGAGGTCCAAACGGAATCACTCGACAATCTACTCGAGGAGAACGGGATCAATCGCGTTGACGTCATTAAGGTAGACGTCGAGGGCGCTGAAGAACTGGTCCTGCGAGGAGCCGCCAAAACTCTTGCGACCAACAATCCCATAGTCATTTTTGAGTTTAATCCGGGGTGCGCCGCCCGCCTTGCCCTTTCACCGGACGGCGCAAGGGATTTCCTGGAAAGCCTGGGCTACGAATTCGTCGTGCTCGGAGAATGTGCAAACTCTAAGAACCCCGCATTACGACCGACGTACTTCAATATTATCGCGATTCCCAAACCGTCGGTCAGAGAGTTCTATCGTTCTTTTGATTCGCTGTGTGGAGAATCGCAACTTTTAAGCATTAAAGAACTATGAGATTCGTTCAGTCGTGGTGGTTCTTGTGAACGACACGGTAGGACATCTAACCTCATGAAAGAACTCAGTCCCCTAAAGCCGATGGCGCTGGACCCCTTGCCAGAGCAGCCCCTGGTTTCAATTCTCATATCAAATTATAACTATGCGGCTTTTTTGGGAGACGCCATCGATAGCTGCATGCGCCAGACCTACTGCAAGTTGGAGGTCATAATCTGCGATGACGGCTCGACCGATGGTTCTCGCTGCATTCTGGAACGGTATCGTGCACTAGACCGACGAATCAGGGTCTTGTATCAAGCCAATGGCGGACAATCGCTCGCTCTGAACGCAGCTTTTCGGGAAAGCATGGGAGAGATCATCTGCCTCTTAGACGCGGACGACATATTCATTCGGGACAAGGTGCAACGTGTGGTCGACACGTTCGCCGCAGCCTCGGAAGGGGGACTCGCAGTAAATAGAATGGTAGTCGTTGACGCGGCTAGAAAACGGTTGGGTGAGATCCCCTTCCTTCATCAGCTACCTTCTGGTTGGCAGGGTTCTTCATTGCGCTTGGGTGCGCCCCAGTTCTTGCCCGCAATCCCCCCGTGCTCGGGTCTATCCTTGCGCCGTTCTGTGGCGGAGGCTATTTTCCCCCTTCCTTCCGATCTCAAAGCTTGTGCTGATGGAGTCATACAGGTCCTAGCTCCGATGATGACATCGATTGCGGTTATCGAAACCATCTTGACTGAATACCGAATTCACGACGCCAACACCGCATCGGTCAGCGCATTCTCCGAAAATCAACTTAGAAAGTTAGATTCTTGGCACAGACACATCTGGAGTGCTTGGCGGCAATACCTTGTTAGGTCTGCTCGGGGGGTTTTGCAAGATTGTCCGGAACCGCCAGAGACTGCCCCCTCACCGATGACCTACGCATACTCGAGGTTCCGATCCGATCCTCGTGCTAAGTCAATCTTCCGAGCAATTCCCGCAGACTATTTGGGAGCCTTGCCTGCATGGTGCCGATGGTTTTGGCGAGCATCTACCTGGATGCCTAACTGGCTCTTTCGCAGATCCTTTACGTTCGTTTACGGGCAACCTCGGGCGAGGATTGTCCTTGGTCGAATCTTGAGAGCTTGCCGAAATGGGCCTCGATACTGGGGGGGGAGTTACTCTGAATGACTCATAGACAACTCAGAGATTCAATCTTGCATTACGCGAAACCTCTCCACAAGCGTTTGCGCGAGCAGAAAGTCCGCCTCTTTCTGAGGTCCGTTGGTAGCGCTTGTAGTGGGGATCGTTTGCTCGACGTTGGCGGCGGACTTGGGATTGACGAAGAATTCGTGTCTTTGTACGCGGCTTTTTCGGAGGTCTTCATCGTCAACTTAGACATATATCCCTTCGACGTGCCAAAGGACCTTAAGGCGGTCAGGATCGCCGCCGATGGCCGGAATTTGCCCTTTGAGTCAGGATCGATTGACTGGGTTTTCTCCAATGCAGTGATCGAACACGTTGGCGGTTGGGCAGGACAAAAACAATTTGCCAATGAGATTCGGAGGGTCGCTGCAAAAGGTTATTTCGTGGCGACGCCAAACAAGTATTTTCCGATTGAGCCCCATACGCTGTTGCCTTTTTACCAGTTTTTGAATCCGAAGCTGCAACGGCGCATCGTCCGTTTTTCGCCAGGTTACATGCGGGAACCTCTGGAGATAAACCTGCTTTCGGATCGCGATCTTGGTCGTTTGTTTCCGGAAGCTAGCGTATTGAAGATAGGGCTTCCCATGTTCCCAAATAGCTTGGCCGCAGTGTACAGAACCAGCGGAGATTAAATGGCCAATCTGAGTGATGGCGAATGAAATGGACCTATTGGCTTCCCCATAGAGAAGTACGGCTTCAATCATGTGTGAACGACTCAAAACTGTATTGACCGACGCTTCGATTCGATTAGGCGGCCCAGCTTCCTATGGATCTTACGCCGTTGCGAAACGCATCGGGAAAATAGATAAGACACTGGACCTGAGAGGCTTGCGGGTCCTCGATCTAGGTTGCGGCAACGGCTGCTATACAGAAGAACTTGCGCGGCGAGCGGAGTTCGTTTGCGGAATTGATCTTCATATGCCGCATCTGCAGGCGTTTCAAGAGGCCATTCCACGCGTACAGGGAAGAGGCGAACAACTGCCCTTTGCTTCGGACAGTTTCGATGCCGTCACCATGATCGAAGTCCTCGAACACACGGAGAGCGATGCGAAAGTGCTGACGGAGTGTTTTCGCGTATTGAAGCCGGGAGGTTTGTTGGTCCTTTTTGTTCCGAACAAGTTGTACCCCTTGGAAAGCCACCCTTGCCACGTTGGCGGCTTGGGGATCGGTCCCAATATCCCCTTGGTTTCTTGGCTCCCGGAATTTCTGCACAGACGCCTTTGTCACGCCCGGATTTACACTCGCCGCAAGCTTCTTTCACTGACTAAAAGTGCGGGCTTTCGGACCTGGAAGGTCGGGTATATTTTCCCCCCGTTGGATTCGTTTCGTCTGCCTTTCAAAGAGTTGTACCGGCGAGTCACGCGAAAGCTTGAAAATACGCCCTTGGCCGGCTTCGGCGTCTCCATTTACGCGATGTTGCAAAAACCAGCCCTCCCTGAGACCAAGGCGCAGAGCGCGCCAACTAGCATGGTGTCCGATAGCACTTGTTTTGAATTGCTTGGAGTGCAGGTCCACGCCGTACAGACAAGAGACGCTGTGGCGCGAATGGAGGAATGGATTCGCAACCGCGGCCGCTGCCATACCATCGCCCCGACCGGCATGCACGGAATTGTTGAGGCTCAACATAATCCTTCGTTCAAGGCAATCCTGAACGCGACGGACGCGGTTGTCCCTGACGGGATGCCCCTGGTTTGGCTGGGCCGGCGCAAAGGACACCATTTGCCTCGGCGAGTTTACGGCCCCGACCTCGTGCTGGAGTTCTGCGAAAAAACAGCCGGGCGAGGCTACCGCCACTTCTTTTACGGTGGCGGGCCCGGGGTGCCCGACCGCGTTGCGGAATCCCTCAAGCGGCGCTTCCCGGCAATCGAAGTTTGCGGGACGTTTTCACCACCTATGCGGCCGCTAGATCCCCAGGAAGACAATGAGATTGTGACCCTTATCTCGCGCGCAGCACCCGACGTGCTGTGGGTTGGTTTAGGGACGCCAAAGCAAGAACGCTGGATGCACGAACACCGGGACCAATTGCAGGTCCCGGTGCTGGTAAGCGTTGGGGCAGCATTTGACATACTCTCAGGGCGGCGAAAGCAGGCGCCACGGTGGATGCGTGAGCACGGGCTGGAATGGCTATTCCGGCTTTTGCAAGAGCCCCGGCGACTTTGGCGGCGCTACTTGGTTTACGGGACGCAATTTATTGTCTGCCTCGCAGTCGACAACTTGCGGGGAAGGGGTTTCGGTGCGAGGGAGGAGGCAGAGCAGAGAATTCGAGCTGAGGGCCCACCTCCGAGTTTTCTGTAAGTTGCTGATAAAGGACTTAGCGTTTCTGCAAGATCTTTAGAATCAACAGTTGCAGGCGGTCTGTAAGTGTTGATTCTAAAAGGTTTACGGCTTAACAGGGATGCTTCTTGAATTGTCACAAAGTCACTTGGCCAAGGTGCGGCGAATCGCAAAAGAGACTCCAGAAAAGGAAAAAGCGGCAGAAGAGCTGCCGCTTGCAACTCACAATACTTCCTAGATTCAACAGGAGCAGATCGGCAGGTTTCGTAAAGAACGATTTGCAGGGTAGTACTCAGATAAAGCCTTTACCCGATTCCAATTCAGGAGTGGACCTTATAGACGGAGACCACTGTTACCCCTAGGCTCAAATTGCCCAGTCAACTTGGGCCCGCAGCTCGGGCGCACATTGAAGAGAGCTTCAGTGCGGTCGTGTCCTGGTCCTGACGGTGTGACGGTGAACTTACAATTCTTCACCAAAGTGTTGAAGGAGATGGGCGCTTGCGCGATTTTGGTGCGCTCCTGCCGACCTCGACCAGTCCGCTATACTTACATTTGCACCCTACTGGTTTTTCTTGCGGGAGTGCCAAATTCCCCCGAATGGAACCTCTACGCCGCAACCACGGCAGAGGTTGCGGCGAGCCAAGAAGAAACCGCCAAGCTCCAGCAATCAACGCAACATCCAGAGTCGCAGGCAAGTCTCGAATCAACTGAAGATTGGAACCGGCGTCTGCGGGAGCGATCGGTTTCGGCCGATGCAATGACCGATGTGAGTGCGCGTGAATACACGATCGGCCCGGAAGACGTGTTGGACATCAACGTGTTCGAGGCTCAGGAGATGAATCGTGAAGTCCGCGTATCCGCGAGCGGCGAAATCTCTTTGCCATTGCTCGGGGCGGTTCGCGCAGCCGGCTTGACTCCCCGGGAGCTGGAACAGAGTCTCGAAGAGCTGCTTCATCAAAAGTACATGAAAGATCCACACGTTGGGGTGTTTGTCCGGGAAATGCAGAGCCATGCGGTTTCGGTGATGGGCGCGGTGCGCAAGCCGGGTACTTTCCAGATTCGCGGCAGCAAAACGTTGCTGGAGGTCCTTTCACTTGCGGAAGGGTTGGCGGAGGATGCCGGGGAAGTGGTCATCATTTTGCGTGGCGCAGATCAGAACAGTGCGCTCGGGTCTCTTGCAGCGAAACCGAACGACGTGCCAGCCTCTTCGTCAATGATGGGCCCGCAAGAGACTGAGAGGCCGGGCGTAGCGGACGCGGGCACTGACAAAATCAGTGGATCTTCTCAGAACGTGGTGCAGGTAAATTTGAAGGACCTTCTCGATTCGACGGATCCAACCCACAATCCCGCGGTATAT
>WNFO01017266.1_pt1 | contig 13236 bp, 15 predicted proteins | sample 5400251 | NCBI WGS metagenome assembly WNFO01 (sample SAMN13153354, study PRJNA577476) | soil metagenome | isolation source: 100 cm saprolite under Madrone tree | place: USA:California | collected 2016-06-14 | reverse complement strand
ATGGCGGACTAGCCGAACCGCGTGCCGGCAGCAACGGTCATGCCGCGCAAAAACTCGTGCGGCTTCATCGCCTGGCGGCCGGCGCGCTGCAATTCAAGGATGCGCACCGCACCGTCTCCGCAAGCCACCGTGAGCCCATTATCGAGCACCGTGCCGGGCACGCCCATACCCTCGCCCCTGGTGGTACGCAGCACTTTGATTCGTACGTCGGCACTCGCGATCTGCGACCACGCACCGGGTACCGGCGACAGGCCGCGGATATGGTTGTGGACCTCTTTCCACGGCCGCTCCCAGACGATTCGAGTCTCGCTGTTGGCAAGCTTCGGCGCATAGGTGACGCCGTTTTCCCCCTGCGGCGTCAGCATGAGCGAGCCGCGTTCGAGCGCGCCAATGGCCCGCACCATGAGGTCGGCGCCGAGGGGCGCGAGTCGATTATGTAAATCGCCTGCCGTGGCGTCACATGGGATTGGCACGCGTTCCGCCATGGCGATTGGGCCGCTGTCGAGTCCTTCCTCCATTTTCGTCACCATCACGCCGGTTTCCGAATCTCCCGCCATGATGGCCCGGTTGATCGGGGCGGCGCCGCGCCAGCGCGGCAGCAGCGATGCATGCAGATTGAACGCGCCCAATGGAAAGGCTTCGAGAATAGCCTTGGGCAGGATCAGACCATAGGCAACGACGATCGCCACGTCCCGCGCGGTACTCGCCGCGTCCGCCGTGCGCAACGTCGCCGGCGTGAGCAACGGCAAAGCGAAACGACGCGCCTCGCGTTCGATGGGACTCGGCATGACGTCAAGGCCGCGGCGCCCGGCCGGCTTCGGCGCACGCGTATAGACCGCCACGACCTCATGGCCGCGACCCACAACCTCGACCAGAGTCGGTACGGCGAAGTCCGCCGTTCCCATGAATACAATGCGCAGCGACATGTCACATCACTGGTGGCAACAGTGATTTCTCTATTCGCATAAGTGAGGTCTCGCCCTGCGGCAACGCGACCGAGAATGGCCGCGCTCGGCAGTGCCAACAATGAAGGCCAGCAGCCCTCGATTTAAACCGCCGCAGTCGCCCGCTTCGCCGCCTTGCTGAATTTCTTGAGGACGCGGTCGCGTTTGAGCTTCGACAGGTGGTCGATGAACAACACGCCGTTCAGGTGATCGATTTCGTGCTGCAAACATGTGGCGAACAGACCATTCGCCACCACCTCCTGTAGCTTTCCCTCGAGATCCAAATACTTGACCCTCACCTGCACCGGCCGCTCGACATCGTCAAAATATTCCGGGATCGACAAGCACCCCTCCTCGTGGGTGGCCTTTTCCTGCGAATTCCAAATGATCTCCGGATTGATGAACACCTGCGGATTCCTTGGCTCCTCCTTTTTGGCCAGATCCATCGTGATCACCCGCTTGGGCGTGCCGATCTGAATGGCAGCGAGCCCGATGCCTGGCGCATCGTACATGGTCACGAACATATCCTCGACGAGTTTGCGCACCCCGGCGTCGATCTTCTTGACCGGATCGGAGACCTGTCGAAGCCGCTTGTCCGGCAGGATGAGAATGTCGCGCAGCGCCATGGCCGCGATGTAAGCGGTCGCCGGAACTCGGTCAATGCGCACCACAGGAGACCGATCGGCACGAGCGGCGGCAACCGGCCGCGGTTATTTCGGCCATGGTATTGATTTGGCGTTCATATTTTGTTCTCATGCGCCGAATCGCTGTAGAGTGGTGCGGATGACTGAACATCTCCTGCTTCTCGCCGCCATCGCGCTTGCGTCTGTTGTGGCCCTGATCGTGCTGATCATTGTCGCCGTGCGAGCGCTGCGCCGGCGCGAAGCGCAAGCCGCTGCCGATAAGCAACTGCTCGAACTTGCCCGGCTCCAAACAGAGACCGCGGTGCGCGTCGAGGCGATGCGGGACCTGCTCGCCGGCCGCCAGGCCGAGCTTCACCGCGCCGTCAACGAGCGGCTCGACTCCGTGACGCATCACCTCAATCAGTCCATGACGACGACGCGCGAGCACACAGTCGAGAGTCTGCAAAAGCTCAATGAGCGGCTCGCGGTGATCGATAACGCGCAGCGAAATATCGCTGATCTGGCGTCGCAGATGACCTCACTGCAAAGCGTGCTCGCGAATAAACAGCAGCGCGGCGCTTTCGGCCAGAGCCGCATGGAGCTCATCGTCCAGGACGGGCTCCCGAAAGGCTGCTACCAATTCCAGTTCACGCTCTCCAACAAGTGCCGGCCGGACTGCGCGGTATTCCTACCGGACCGCCGCCCGCTGACGATCGATGCAAAATTTCCGCTCGAGGCCATCACCGCCTGGCGCGAAGCGAAGACCGAGGACGAGCGCAAGCAAGCCGCATCGCGGATGCGCCAGGATCTCGCAAGGCATGTTGACGACATAGCCGGCAAATATCTCATTACCGGCGAGACGCAGGATTTGGCGCTGATGTTCGTGCCCTCCGAATCCATCTTCGCCGAGTTGCATGATGCTTTTGAGGACATCGTCCAAAAAGCGTTCCGCACGCGCGCATGCGCGAGGCCGCCGATGAGATTCATGCCGAGGTCGGCCACCTCATGGACGACCTCAAACGCCTGCATGAGCGGGTGCTCAAACTGCAGCAGCATTTCGGCCAAGCGAACGAGGACGTGCGGCAAATTCTTGTGTCGGCGGAAAAGATCGAGCGGCGGGGCGCCCGCATTCGCGAGGTCGAGTTCGACGGCGAGGACGACGCCGCCGATCCGGTGGTTATCCCAGCTCCGCTGCCGCGCCGGCTGCAGGCCGGCGAGTAATCGCAAGGTGAGCGGCGCCGCCTATCCGCTCACTCCTGCTTTAATCCCAGCTCGGCGATGAAGCGTTTGGCCTCCTCGATCTGCTGCAACGCAAATTTCCCATATTCCTCGCTGCTCAGATAGAACACCTCCTGATCAAGGCTCGCCATCGCTGCGGCGTAGGAAGGCTCCTCCAGTCCCTTCTTGAATGCGTCATGCAGCAGCTTGACGGTCGTCGCCTCCATTCCCCTTGGCCCCGCAATGCCGAAGGGCGAATTCGAGACCATGTCGATGCCGATTTCCCGCAAGGTCGGCACGGTCGGCCAGTTCTTGGTTCGCGCCGCACCCCACGTCACCAACAGCCGAAATCGGCCGGCGTTGACGAGCGGCGCCCATCCGCTCGAGTCCGCGACTGCGTGGATGTGCCCGCCGAGCAACGCGTTCATCGACTCCGAATTACCCTTGAACGGGACGTGGGTCCATTTGATGCTGTGCCTCTTTGCGATCTGCTCCATGGTGATGTGGAGGCTGGTGCCGGCGCCCGGCGTGCCATAGTTGATCTTGCCGGGATTGGCCTTCGCGTCAGCAAGGAAATCCTGAAACGTCTTCCACGGCGCATCATCCCTGACGACGACGCCGAAGGTGTAGCCGCTTACGCCGATGATATAGGTGAAATCGACGCTCGGATCGAAAGTAGTCTTGGTCATGAACGGAAAGCGGAAGATCGTGATCGGGATCTGGGTGATCGTGTAGCCGTCGGGATTTGCGGTCGCGGCCATCTGGCCTGGAGCGAGGGTGCCCGAGCCGCCCGGCCGGTTCTCGATGACGATCGACTGCCCAAGATGCTTTTCGGCGGCAGTTGCGAGCGTGCGCATGCCGACATCGGTGGTGCCGCCGGCGGGCCATGGCACGATGAGGGTCACGGGCCGCACCGGAAAGTTCTGCGCCTGCGCAGCGCCGATCCACGCGACAAACCCGGCGGCGAGCACGATGCCGTATACGATGCGTTTCATGGGCCTTTCCTGGCGTCCCCCGCAGATCATGCAAGGCACCTGAAGACGAGCTGTGAGGCTACGCCCGATCACTTTTTGCCGCAATCGCGCGGCAAGTCTTGTGTCTGCGCACCAATTCACAGCGATGGCCGCCGATGACTGTGACGCCCGATACCGCGACCGCTCGCGGCAGCTTCGCCGACACGCTCGCAATCTATCTCAAGGCGCGCGTGCTGGTCGTGCTCTTTCTCGGCTTCTCGGCCGGGCTGCCGCTTGCGCTGTCCAGCTCGACGCTGCTCGTCTGGATGCGGGAAGCCGGCGTCGATCTCGGCGTCATCGGGCTGTTCGCGCTGGTCGGCACGCCCTATACCATCAAGTTCCTGTGGGCGCCCGTCGTCGACGCGCTCGATATCCCAGTGCTGTCGCGACTGTTCGGGAGGCGACGCGCCTGGCTCTTGTTCTCGCAGCTGCTGCTGATCCTTTCGATCGTGCTGCTTGCCTTCTGCGATCCGGCGCTGTCGCCTTGGTACGTGGTGTTCGCCGCCGCCGTCTTCGTTGCCACCGCCTCCGCCACGCAAGATATCGTGATCGACGCGTTCCGGATCGAAAGCCTGTCCGAAAGCGAGCAGGCCGCCGGCATGGCCGCCTATGTCGCGGCTTACCGGCTCGGCATGCTCGCCTCGACCGCGGGCGCGCTGTTTCTGGTGAGCGGATTTGAAACCGGGCTGGGCTTCGCCAAGGACGCGTCTTGGACCGCCGGATATCTGGTAATGGCGGCGCTGGTCGTCGTCGGCATCGCCACCATGCTAATCGCGCGCGAGCCCGAGAAATCGGCCGTTGCCGCCGCCGAGCACGCCGCGCATGCGCGGGAGAACCCGCTCGTGCGTGTGGCCATCGCGGCATATGCGAGCTTCGGCGAATTTCTCGCGCGCGACATGGCGATCGTCGTGCTCATATTTGTCGTGCTCTACAAGCTCTGCGATGCCTTTGCCGGTGCAATGACAGCCCCTTTCGTGATCGATCTCGGATTTTCCCGCAATGACTATGCCGCGATCGTCAAGGGCGTCGGTCTCGCGGCCACACTCATCGGCGGGTTTGCCGGCGGCGCGATCGCACGCGTCTATCCGCTGGCGACGAGCCTTTGGATCGGCGCCTTCCTGCAAATGGCCTCGAACCTGATCTTCACCTGGCAGGCCTTCGTCGGCGTGAACCTCTGGGCGCTGACGGTCACGATTATCGTGGAAAACTTCACCGGCGCGATCGGCACCGTGATCTTCGTCGCCTACCTCTCGGCGCTGTGCAACAATCCGCTGCACACGGCAACGCAATATGCGCTGCTCACTGCGCTCGCCGCGGTCGGGCGCACCTATCTCTCGGCCGGGGCGGGGTTTATTGCCGAGCGCACGGGCTGGCCGCTATTCTTCATCATCAGCGCGCTGACTGCGCTGCCGAGCCTGGTGCTGCTCGTGTGGCTGCAGCAGCGTGGCCATTTCACCGGCCTCGCCAAGCCGACGCGCATCGTGATGGACGACTAGAACGTCGTCCGCTGCCGGATCGCCGCCGCCAGCGTGCCCTCATCGAGATAATCGAGCTCGCCGCCGACCGGCACGCCGTGCGCAAGGCGCGTCACTTTCACATTGGCGTCGTGCAGCAGGTCGGTGATGTAGTGCGCCGTGGTCTGCCCGTCGACCGTGGCGTTGAGCGCGAGAATTACCTCGGTCACCGCCGGATCGTGCGCGCGCGACACGAGCACGTCGATTGAAAGGTCTTGCGGACCGATGCCATCAAGGGGCGAGAGCGTGCCGCCCAGGACATGATAGCGGGCGTTGATTGCATGCGCGCGCTCGAGCGCCCAGAGATCGGCCACATCGGCGACCGCGACGATGATCGCCGGATCGCGCCGCACGTCGTTGCACACCGTGCACGGATTCTGGGTATCGATATTGCCGCACAGACGGCACACCTCGATTTTTTCGAGCGCGGTCTGTATGGCGGCGGCGAGAGGCGCCATGAGTTGATCGCGCTTCTTGATGAGAAAGAGCGCCGCGCGCCGCGCCGAGCGAGGGCCAAGGCCAGGGAGGCGCGCGAGCAGGGAGATCAGGCGCTCGATCTCCGGGCCAGCGGCGGCGGTGGGCATGAGCGACGAACAGCGACCTAGGAGCTACTGCACGGCCGTCGAGGTCAGTGGCGCGCGCAACGCCGTAATCAACTGACGCAAGGCAAACAAGGTGCGCTTGTCCTCGATACCGGGAGCCATCTCCGCCATCGCGCTTTCGAGGTAGGCCGTGAAGCGATCCTTGTCGAGCACTCCCTCCTGCACCAGGAAACGACAGGTCAGCACGTGACACGCCAGAAATCCCGCGATCGCGGCCGATAAAGCCTGCATATCGATGTCTTTTTCCACGGCCGACCTCCATCCGACGTTCTTCCGCCGGAACTGCCAGCGGCCAGACACGTTCAAAACAATTTCATCCCGGGTGGCAACGGCAGACCTCCGGCAACGCTCTTCATCTTTTCCTGCAGCAGCGTCTCGGCCTTGCGCCGCGCGTCGGCATGTGCCGCGATGATAAGATCCGCCACGATCTCCTTCTCCGACGGCTTCATGAGCGTATCGTCGATCGTGATGCCTTTCATTTCTCCCTTGGCGGAGAGCTTGACCGTGACGAGGCCGCCGCCCGAAGTGCCCTCGACCTCGATCTGGTCGAGTTCGGCCTGCATCGCCTCCATCTTGGCTTTGAGCTCGCTGGCCTGCTTCATCAGGCCGAGGAAATCCGCCATCTCTCATAATCTCCTGCAGTGCGCGCCCCGCATCATCTTTCACGGATCATCGGGCCGCCCGCTCTGCCCAACTTGGTCGCCGAAAGCAGCGACGTCGTCGTCCGAGGAAAGCTCCTCCTCTTCCGCATCACCTGGCGGCAGGCCCTGTGGCAATGCCGCAGCGCCCTCACGCACGTCCACGATCTCGGCGCCCGGAAAACGCGCGAGAACGGCCTGCACCAGCGGATCCGACTGTACCCCGGTCTTGAGCGCGGCTTGCCGCGCCTCATTCTGCGACCTGACCGTCGGCTCGCCCTCTTCCGCGGACACCACGACCATCCAGCGCCGGTTGGTCCACTGCGAGAATTTGCGCGCGAGATCGTTGACGAGCGTCTTCGCCGCGGTCCGCTGCAAGGCGATCTCCAGTCGACCGTCCTCGCAGCGCACCAGGCGCACGTCGCGCTCGAGCGCAAGCTTGACCGCGAGGTCGCGCTTTTGCGCGGCAAGGGCGATCAAATCCTCGAACCGCGCAATGGCGAGCGCCGGCGGGCTCGGCTGCGCCTCAACAGGACGCGCGACCGGCTCGTTCAAGGGCGCGAGCGCAGCGCGCGGTGCCCCACGCGAGGTATCGACCCGCGGCGCCTCGAAGCGCGGCGTTGAGACGGCGGCCGCGGGGTGCGAGGCCGACGGCGCGACCGAACCACGCGCGCGGGAGCCGGCACCGTTATCGTCGAGCGAGCGGATCACTTCCTCGGGTGTCGGCAGATCGGCGGCGTGGGCGATGCGCACAAGTACCATTTCAGCAGCCGCCACCGGGCGCCCGGCGGCGTCGACTTCGGCGATGCCTTTGAGCAACATCTGCCACGTGCGCGAGAGTACCCGCATCGAGAGCTTCTCCGCGCAGGCGCGTCCGTGCGCGCGCTCGACCTCGATGAGCGAGCGGTCATCGGCCACTGCGGGCACGATCTTCACGCGGGTGACGAAATGGGTGAAATCGGCAAGATCGGTCAATACCGCCGCGGGATCGGCGCCCGTGTCGTATTGCGCGCGCAATTCGGCGAGCGCCGCGGCGATATCGCCGCGCATCAGCGCCTCGAACAACTCGATCACCCGCGCCCGGTCGGCCAGCCCCAGCATTTGCCGCACGTCCTCGGCGCGCACCGGCCCAGCCGCATGCGCGATGGCTTGATCCAGTAACGAGAGCGAGTCCCGGACCGAGCCCTCCGCGGCGCGCGCGATCAGAGCAAACGCCGCGGGTTCGACCTCGATGCACTCGCGGCCAGCGATCGTTTCGAGATGCTTCACCAGCAGATCGGCCGGCACGCGGCGCAGATCAAAGCGTTGGCAGCGCGAGAGAATGGTAATCGGAACCTTGCGAATTTCCGTGGTCGCAAAAATGAACTTGGCGTGCGGCGGCGGCTCTTCCAGCGTCTTGAGCAAGGCGTTGAATGCCTGCGGCGTGAACATGTGAACTTCGTCGAGAATGTAGACCTTGTAACGCGCGCTGACCGGCGCGTAGCGGATCGCATCGTTGATCTGGCGCACGTCGTCGACGCCATTATGAGAAGCAGCATCCATCTCGAGGACATCGATGTGCCTGCTCTCCATGATCGCTTGGCAATGGACGCCGATCACCGGCATCTTGATTGTCGGCTCGGTAATGGAGCCGTCGGGAAGTTCGTAGTTGAGAGCGCGGGCGAGAATGCGCGCCGTGGTGGTCTTGCCGACCCCGCGCACTCCCGTGAGAATCCAGGCTTGCGGAATACGGCCCGCTTCGAATGCATTCGAAAGCGTGCGCACCATCGCATCCTGGCCGATCAGATCATCAAAGGTCGCCGGCCGGTATTTGCGCGCGAGCACGCGGTAGGCCGCGTCGCTTGCCGCCTGATTGGCCGGGACGAGATCGGGCGCGGATTGATTGGTGCCGTTGCTCATAATGCCATCCGGTCCGCCGCCCGGCCAAGTCTTCACACTTCGCATGAGGGAAAGGTGGGAGGCTGACGAGCGACCCGAACCGCGCTCGTTAGGGCTGCTTCCTTCCGGACCTGACCCGGTTGGCGAGTGGCTCGTCCACCGCCAACCTCCCGCCCCTATATCGGCGCAACGCAACGAGAATGCAAGCGGCGGAGAACCGCGCTCCGCCGGTCGGCGCGAAACCGTCGGCGGCGCTTTCGAAAAGCTGCCGCGACCGCGATCCTCACCGTCCTTCGTGCCATCCAGACGCGCTTGCGTTGTGAACGGGCGAATGGCACAGCACCGGCGAGGCGGATGCCGCGCTGGAGTAATTCAATGTCCCCCCGCCCCGATCTCGGGCCCAAGCCGCGTCTCGGTTATGCCGCAAGCTCAATCGAGCGCGCGAATTCGCAGTCGCGCTCGAGCCGCAAGCCGCCGAGACCCTCAAGCGCCGCGACGAATTCGTCGTCGTCGATCTGCGCTCGATCGCGGTACGCGGACTCGTCGAGGCCGACCATTTGCCTCCGCTCGCCGAAGGCAAAGCGCTGCTCAACTGGCATGCCCGGCATCGCTTTTGCTCGACTTGCGGGGCGGCGACCGAGGTCGTCGAAGGAGGCTGGCGGCGCGATTGCCCCTCCTGCAGGGCTCAGCACTTTCCCCGCACGGATCCCGTCGTGATCATGCTTGCGGTTGAGGGCGAACGTTGCGTGCTCGGCCGCTCGCATCGGTTTCAACCCGGCATGTGGTCGTGCCTCGCCGGGTTCGTGGAGCCGGGCGAGGCAATCGAAGACGCCGTGCGGCGGGAGACCCGCGAGGAGGCCGGCATCATTTGCGGGCGCGTGCGCTATTTCGCCTCGCAGCCGTGGCCGTTTCCCACCTCGCTGATGATGGGCTGCCATGCCGAGGCACTCTCGCGCGACATCGTCATCGATCGCGCCGAGCTCGACGACGCCCGCTGGTTCGAGCGCGAGGAGGTCGCGACCATGCTGTTGCGCTGCCATCCCGACGGCTTGACCACGCCGCCGACCATGGCGATCGCCTACCACATCATCCGCGCCTGGGTGGAGGAAGAGGTTGAGTTCTCCTAGCGCCGATGCCGGCGTACGCGCGATCGTCTGCAGCATGGCGGCCCCGAACCGCGCCGAGGTGGGAGCCCTGCTGGGCGAGCGAGACGCGAACCGAATATCGGTTGCTGTAGAATAGTTTTCTCGATACACCTGGGAAACGCGCGCAGGACAAGAGATCATTCTCCTGCGGCCGGCGAAACTACATTTATTTCCCTTGCAGGGTCCATCCCGATGGACGCCATCGACCGCAAGATTCTCGCTCTCCTGCAGGAGGATGCTTCCCGCTCGGTTGCCGAGATCGGCAATCTGGTGGGCCTGTCCTCGACGCCCTGTTGGAAGCGCATCCAGCGGCTCGAGGCCGACGGAGTGATCGAGCGCCGCGTCGCGCTCGTCGATCAGGACAAGCTCGGGCTTGGAGTCACCGTCTTCGTCTCGGTCGAGACCGGCGACCATTCGCAGCAATGGCTCGACCGGTTCGCCACCGTGGTCGGCGCGATGCCCGAGGTGATGGAGTTTTACCGCATGGCTGGCGACGTCGACTATATGTTGCGCGTGGTCGTGCCCGATATTGCCGGCTACGACGCGTTCTACAAACGGCTGATTGGTGCGGTACCGCTCAAAAACGTCACCTCACGCTTTGCCATGGAAAAGATCAAAGCAACGACGGCGCTGCCGATCCCTTGATCCGCACGACAGGCTCCGCAGACGCATCGCGACTTGGCCGCGAACTTGACAGTATCGCACTGACCTCGAGCGACCAGCTTATGTGCGAGGACATGGGTGCTCATTCCTGAAAACACCCCAGAAATGCAGCGATGCGAGATCGGGCGCTATCTTGTCCGGCGGAAGGCGGCCCTCCCGGAGGAGCGTGAATGCCTCGCTCAGTGCAGCCTTGATATCGCGCTGGTCATCAATCCATGACAGTTCCTTCGTGGGAACCGCGCGGACGATATTGTTGAGGATGAAGAGCGCAGCAGCCGGTTTTAGGGCCGATTGGATTCTGGAGATATCGCTCGAGGGGTCAGCGCAATGCTGCAAAACCCAGACGGAAATCGCGGCATCGACTCTGAGGCCGCTGCGTACCATCTGATCGAGCATAAGGGGCGAGCACGCGAAAAACTGGTGCGAGCGCACATAATCGTTTGCCAACGTGCGCATGTTCAAGCTGATGTCGGCACCGATGATGTGGCACTTACGCCGCCGCAGAATCTCCTTCGCAAGTCGTCCGATCCCGCAACCATAGTCCAGGAGGATCATTTCCTGTGTCGGATTGATCGCATCGACGATCAGATCGGCGACGTAGGGCGTCTCGACGTTCCAGCGCTGTTCGGTCGTCGATCCCTCCGGCGTCAAGATAATGCGCCTGGCGGCGTCCAGATCTGCTCTGTCGAAGACCCCGGGATCGTAAGTCAGTTTCACAGGTCTTTCTCGCTTTCGGAGAGTATAGAGGCGATACTTCGATCATGCGCGAAACGCGTGCGGCACATTCTCCGAACGCGTGCTTTTCGAGACCTACAAATTTAACCAAGAGAAAAAGGGGTTGTTAACGAAGCGATGCCGGGAAAAATCTATCGTTAACGACGCTGCGTTTCACTGGGGTCGCCGCGGTTTTGCCCGCGGATATTAACCTCACTGCAAGAGGCTCGCGGCTAGCGTGCAACCCGGTTCCGGATCGGCCGGGCAACAACGGCTCAAGCGGAACTCAGAGCGCCAGCTGTGGACCGTGGAGGCCGCAATGACCAGTCTCGTGAAGCGTTTCTTGCAGGATCAGTCCGGTGCGACCGCCGTCGAATATGGCCTTGTCGCCGCCGGCATTTCGGTTGCCATCATCGCGGTCATGCAGGGGCTGGGCTCAAAGCTCAGTTCCGCCTTCGTGCAGGGCGCGCTCAAGTAATTTTGGTGCTCGGGCCGCGGCCAACCTACCGCGCTAACCGAACGGCAAGGCATCGCCAGATAGAATTTGCCGGCTATGCGGTTGACAGCATCTGCGCCCATTCCCGCGCAAGCTGGAACCGAAGTCCATAGCTCTGGCTCTCCGCTTTCACGGGCACGAGCGGAGCGGGTGCGCTCGCGCATGACGACAACATGATCATAGTTGCCGACGCGATTCGTTTGATGCTGTTCCCGGCGCTGATGGCATTCGCCGCCTCGAGCGATCTTTTGACCATGACCATCTCCAATCGGGTGTCGCTGATCCTTTTCGGCGGTTTTTTCGCGTTGGCGGCGATGGCCGGGATAAGCGCGGCGGATATGGTGTCGCACCTTTCCGCCGGCTGCGTCGTTCTGGTCGCGGCCTTCGGCTTGTTTTCCCGCGGCATCATCGGCGGCGGCGACGCGAAGCTCGCGTCCGCCGCGGCGCTGTGGCTCGGCTTTGACCACCTTTTGCCGTATCTGCTCTTTGCATCACTGCTCGGCGGGGCCTTGAGCGTGGCCCTGATCTGGTTCCGGATGGCGCCACTGCCCGAACGGCTCGCGCGCTATGCCTGGGTCGCGCGGCTGCACGCAAAAGATGCCGGCGTACCTTATGGTGTGGCGCTTGCCGCGGCGGCGCTTGCCGTCTACCCCGAGACGGCATGGATGGCCGGCGCCTCGTGAGCGTACGCGCCCGGCGAGACTTACGAATCATTAACCGGATTTGGATACGCGGCGTTAACCATCCCTTGACGGTTAGCTGCTCAAATGGCCGTGCAGCACCACAACCGTTCAGCACGGGATCACTATGGGGGACCTCATTCGCACCACATTGCTCCTCGCCTTGCTCGCCGCGGTGGGCTTCGTCGCCGCCGGGCGCGCGCCGGCCGCCGAATCGCCCACGTTTGTCGAGGCCCGTCAGGGCTGACGGCGCGTCGCAGGGCAGCGCGATCAGCTTCCCTCCGCCCTAACCGGCGGCTTGTCGGCGCTCTCCCTCCAGCCGTTCTGCTGGGCGAGCACCTGGCGCAAATGCGCCACGTTGGCTTGCGCGGGTAGCGCCGCCAGGCCCTGGGCCGCCGCCCCGCCTTGCAGCCCCATAACCAGGGCGAGGTTTTGCCGCACCGTCGGATCAATGCGCGACTGCGACGCCGCCCGTCGCAGCGTCGCCTCCGCCCTTACGAGATCCTTGGAGAGCGCATAGGAGAGCCCGAGATTGGAGAGTACCGAGGGCTCGTCCGGCGCGATCCGCAGCGCGGTCGCGTAATAGCGCTGCGCCTCCTCGTGCCGCCCCATCTGATCGAGCGCGGCGCCCTGGACCGAGAGGATGCGCCAGTCGGGCGCATCGGGCGGCTGCGCCTGATCGAGCACATCAAGCGCCCGTTCGTAATCGCCGGCATCGGCAAGCGCGCGCCCATAGGCGGCAAGCACGCCGCGGTGTTTTGGGTGCTGCAGCGAAGCCCGTTCGAGCACGGCGAGAGCCTGTGGGCGCTGCCCGTCGGCGCGCAGCCCCCGCGCGTATTTGACCGCCGCCTCCGCATCGTTCGGATCGGCGCGGTAACGCTCGGCCCACCCCGGCGCTGAACGCCGATCGGCGTCCCCTGCCGGCGCGGCAAGCGAAGCCTCCGTCGGTTGCGTCGTCTTGCAGCCGGCGAGCGCGGCCGCAAGCGCGGCCGTGAGCACGATCGGCGCAAACCCCTCGACGCAACGCCATCCCCTGATCGAGTTGATCATTACGGCCCCGTCGGGCCCCCCAGACGGGTTCCGGCAATAAAGCGTTAACCTTAACGAG
>WNFO01007943.1_pt1 | contig 13236 bp, 10 predicted proteins | sample 5400251 | NCBI WGS metagenome assembly WNFO01 (sample SAMN13153354, study PRJNA577476) | soil metagenome | isolation source: 100 cm saprolite under Madrone tree | place: USA:California | collected 2016-06-14 | reverse complement strand
GATGTGAAGCTGCCTCACCAACCCTCCCATCGGCATGCAGCACGTCTGCCAGCCTCCACGAGACTTCCGGATCGCCGCTGGCGAGCGCCGGCCTCAGCGTCGCCTCCGCTTCATGTGCCCGACGCGTCGCTGAACAGATTTCCGCCAGATGCACGCGGGCTCTCACATAACAAGGCAAACTGACAATTGCCTTGCGATACCAATGCTCGGCGCGGGTCAATTGTGGTGCCGGAACGAGCTCGCCCCAAAGCATGCCTAACTGAAAGCAAACCCAGGCCACCGGGAAAGGCGAAACATCCTGGTATTCCCGCAAGGCTTGTCGATAGGTTTCGTCGGCTTCGTTGAATTCACCCACATCTGCCAGCAGTGCACCGAGCGCTACGCGATCTTCAAAACGACCGGATTTCGCAACGATCTTGCGCCGCTCGTCCAGCACCTCTTCCAGATGCGATCCGCACGCCTGATCGACGTTCAACAAAATGCGCTTGACGTCAGCCGGTGGCGCTCCGCCAAGGCTCGCCTGCGCGAGATAGCGCCTTGCATCCGAAAAGCGATGCAGCGCCGAGGCGATTTGCGCCTTGATCACCATCGTGCGCGGCGAGGACGCGTCCAGTCGGCCAAGCTGTTCGCCAAATGCTTCAAGACGACCGAGCGCTGATAATTCGCTGGCGAACTGCGCCGTCAGTTGCTCGTGTTCGAGAACGGTTTCGGCAACGCCCGAGCGTTGCGGGTCCTGATAAAATCGGCTCCAAGAGCGCAAGCGGGCACTATTCAAGTTGACAATGGCGATCTCACCGTCAGTCGTTTGGAACCATTCGCTATCGAGCACTGCGGCTTCAGTCATTGTCACCTCAGAAGCGAGACTTGAGGCTGTCGAGTCCAGCCTTGAACAGCGTCGACACAATCGTCTTCGTGATAAGCGTGCCTGGGCCGTTCGGAAGGAATTGAGCGCGCCATTCCACCGAACTGCCGGTACCGTTGGGTTTGACCGAAAGCATTCCGGTGTAGTTTGCCACCGGCAAACCCGCGACATTGGCATAGCGATAGAACCGGCCCGAATTGTCGACTGCGTCGAGACGTTCGATGATCTGCTTGCCGTCGACCGTTTCAATCGTGCGCAACTGACCCGGGCCGGTTCCAGTCACTCGAATCGCCGCGATCAGGGGATGCCAGTAGGCGGCGCCAAACTGTCCTATCAGCTCCCATACCTTGTCGGGCGTTGCGGTCACATCGACCGTCTCCGCCACGGTCTGCAGGTCCATATTCGGCGTGGCAAAGTATGGGAAGTTCCTGGTTCCCGGCTTTGTTGCTTTCGTTGTCCCACCTTCCAGGAATTCGCGATCCCGATTCACGATCCAGGTGAACAGTACATCGATGACATCGGCATCAACCGTACGGCCGCCGCCGGTCTGATAGGCTTTTCCGTTGAGGGTGCTCTTTTCAATTTCCAGATGGCTGGTGTCTGTAATCGGTTTTGCGACGTCGAACAGCAGAAAATCGTCGACAAACATGTTTGCGTTTGCGGCCAGCGCGGACGGCGTCCAATCCTGCTTGCCGTCCCGCATATCGTAATTGGCCAAGCTATCCTTCAAGCGCTGAAGAAAGACAGGGCGAAGCTTTTCATCTATTGCGAATGGCGTCTGCTGGTTCCAGAGATCGCGAAGGTCGTCGACGCCCTTCAATCCCGAATTGTTAAGTCGAACATTGGTCTGCTCGGGACGACCAACCCAATCCATTCGTGGCGGTGGATGTCCGACAAAGGTGCCCGGACGCGGAATTGGCAACGTTTCGGCGACCACTCCGAACAGTGGGCCCCTGTCGGGATTGAGCACGCGCGCCGTATCGAATTCGATGACGATGCTAAGCACGTTGTCGTTGAAGAGAAGATTTTGAAATTTCCGCATGACCCCTCCTTCATTGATCCAGGCGAGGATGAACGGATCCGAGCGCATCCCCGCGTAGACACGGAAGTTTCCGTCGGGCGTGGAGGCTCCTTTTTCATCACCGACAAGAAAACGAAGAGTCTGTCCGTCCGGCATCGTGCAAGTGCCCCGCTGCACAGGCTTGCCGTCTGCCGCGCCGCGCTCAAGGCCATCGAACCGGCAACTGAAGCGTATTTCCGGGTCGGCGGTCTCGAATTTGGTAGCGTCGCCGACACCGGCCAATTTCGCCCGACGGACGACGATCGAATGATTGATCGCGTTCGAGAAGATGGCGTCAACCCCGCACGTCGGAAATACGTTCGCGGCCAGCACCGTACGCGACGGATTCTCCGGGCTCGTGAATGCGAACAGATCCGTCAGGTCAGCCGAGGGATCGCCGATCTGTCTCGGCCCGTCGATATGATCGGACATAACTGTGCTCCATTTGTGCGGCTCGACTGCGCATCGATAGCCGGCTCTCAATAAGCGTCGGCTATTTCTGGGGCAGTTGGCCTTCGGGCGGACCCCCGAACAGAGTTACGCGCCCGGGTGTCTCCGGAATGGATTTCAGGTATTCCACCAGAGCCCAACGCTGATCGTCCCTCAACAAGGGACCGACAATGCCGTCGCCGCGCCGGCCATCCTGGAAGGAATGCCCGGCGTTCGAGTTCCCCAAAAGTGTAGTGTCCATGAGGAAGGTCCCCGACGTCGCGGTGGTGTCAAATCCTACCTTCACGGGATCGAAGTCGCCGCCGAGATAAAACTTCTTCGTGCGCTCGGCGGCCGGTATCAGCATCTCATAGAGATTGGGCACCGACCCATTGTGCAGGAACGGCGGCGTGGCCCAGACTCCGTCACGGGGAGCCGCCTTGTAGACACGATCCGGCGGTCGCGGCGTAGGCAGCTCTCGATAGCCGTCCAGCGCTAGTTGCTGGGCTTCCGTCAGCTTGAGCTTGCGAATAGCTACTTCCCGAGCCTCACCACCAAGCACCGTGCTGAATATGAAAGGCTCCAGCAATGGCTTGTCTCGAAACTCTGGGGGCAAGAACTTGCTCAGTTCGCCGGTAATGGCCAACGGCCTAAGGGGAAAGAGCTGCGGCTCGGTACCTACATGCGATTGCGGTGTCAGTCCAACGAGGATGAAACGTTTGCCGTATTTGTTCGGTTCGGTCCAACGGTAAGGCCAGGCGTTGTGGCAGCTTGCGCAATGTTCCATGAACAATGCCTTGCCCACCTTTGCCTTGTCCCGGTCAATTTTACCGAACACGTCTTCTGGCCAGCTCGGCGGTGCCAAGCGTTCCAGTTGGCTCTCGACCCGTGCAAGCTCCAGTATCGCCCCGTTGGACTGGAAGAGTCCTTCGGCGGGAGATTTGGAGCTGAGATCAACGGGTAGAAACACCCCCATGGTCTCGCCAAAATTGCGAGCAATCGGGCTCTGCGCAAACGCGCTCCACTGCGTCCAAAGTCCTTGCGGAGCATTCCAAAGGAACGGAGGCTTGACCGGTGCATTTCCCGTCGACCAATTCTCGCGGATTCCCGACAGCGTGGTCGTCGTGCGATCGACGATCATGGTAAGTGCGTCTACGCGTCCGGGACCCCACGGGTGCGGAGTGATCGAAGTTCGGGTGCCATACTCGTTCACCCGCGCTCCCTCGCTCTCAATCCGTTTGCGCAGCTTGTCTTTCGCATCCGATGTTGATGCCCCGAGCCGGGTCGCCAGGCGGTCGAATTTTGCCGGGTCATTCAGGGATTTTAGAAGCGCCTCGCTGATGCCCAGAACCATGCCCTGGAAATCCATCGTGTTTGAGATGCCGCCTTCGATACGAATGAGCTTACCTTTGTACTTCAGCTGCCCCTCGTGGCACGCCGCACAGGTCATGCCGGCATAGTCGCCGGCCGGCCAGTCCTTGATTGCCGTCGCCACGGTGGTCTTGCTGACACCGATCGGCAAACCGTCCGGATTAGATGGGCTGGCGGGCTGAAGGACCAGTCCGTAGCGCGGGCTGTTCAGTCCATTGCGAAAAAGGTCCTGGCTTTCGGCGGCTTCGAAATTCAGAAAAAGGTCATATGAGAGGACCGCCGAACCCTGCGAGAAATTATAGTACCATTCCCGGTCCTCCTGGGACCATGCCTGGTCGAGCAGGATGACCGAGTCGGCCGTCGGCGCCTGTTGCGCGCTTGCGGGCACGACCGCAGACAGCGCCAGCAATGATCCAATGCCGAATTTTCGTATTGCCTTTTTCATCGCAGCGCTCCGCATTCGTGGTTGACGCGCAAACATTCCTTTGATTCGGCAGAGATTTGACCTGGCAAAGGAAACAGGGATTAAGGACTCACGACTTCGAATACTGAGGCAAATCCTGCAAAGTGACTATGCAAATTCGGCACGCTCACCGCTGATAGAGCACCGATTGGCGCTTGCACGGCTTGGCGGAATCGAAGTCTCCTCTCGAACGGCCGAAATTGCATAGCGATAGAAGAAATATTCAACCAATCTCTGACGGCAACGAGACTTGGAGAATGCGTACCACCTGCTGTTTCTCCGCACATTTCCAAAGAACTCGGCAAGGGGTTCACCGGGATCATGGCCACCACCATCAAATTGACCGTCAATGGCAAGGCCGTCGCCTTGAAGGTTGATGATCCCAGCATGCCGCTACTGTACGCGCTGCGCGACCAGCTTGGCCTGCACGGCATGCACTTCGGTTGCGGGCTCGCGCAGTGCGGCGCCTGCACGGTGCACTATTATGGCGAGGCGCTGCGCAGCTGCGTCATGCCCGTCTCGGCGGTGGCCGACGCCGAAATCGTAACCCTGGAGGGTCTCGGTACGGCCGAGAAGCCGCATCCGGTGCAGCAAGCATTCATCGACGAACAAGCGGCTCAGTGCGGCTACTGCATCAACGGCATGATCATGCAGGCGGCCGCTTTCCTTGCGACAACAAAGCGCCCGACCGAAGACCAGGTCCGACAGGCCCTTGCGGGAAACCTGTGCAAATGCGGGACCCACGTCCGCATCCTGCGCGCGGTGATGCGCGCCGCGGAGAAAATGGCGTGACAGCACAGATCGTCCACAAGCCGCTTTCTCGCCGCGCCCTTCTGGCGCAGGGGGGCGCGCTCGTGGTGACGTTTGCCATCACCTCACAGCCGATTCACGCTGAAGCGGCGCGCCCGGCCGACAAGACCGTCGCCGCCGACGAAGTCGCCGGCTTCATCTCGATCGACGCGGCGGGCAAGGTCACGATCTATTCGGGAAAGGTTGAGCTAGGGACCGGCGCTATCACGGCGATCGCCCAGATCGCCGCCGAAGAGCTGTCCGTATCGCTCGATCGCGTAACAATGATCCAGGGCGATACCCAGCTGACACCCAACCAGGGACCGACCTATGCCAGCTTGTCGATACAGGACGGCGGCATGCAGATTCGGCGGGCTGCGGCCACTGCGCGCGAGGCGCTCCTGCAGCGGGCTGCGGACAAACTCAAGGTAGCGAAGGACACTTTGACGGTCCATGACGGACTGGTCACATCGCGGGCCGGTGGCGACAAGCTTTCGTATGCGCAACTGATCGGCGAGCAAAAGCTTGCGATGAAAATCGATCCCGCGGCGCCGCTGAAGGACCCAAAGGACTACACGATCGTGGGCACTTCTGTGCCTCGCCGCGACATTCCCGCAAAAATCTTCGGGACCTTCAACTTCGTCCAGGACCACAAGCTACCCGGCATGCTGCATGCGCGTGTGGTTCACCCTGCCGCCGTCGGGGCAACGCTCGAACGATGGAACGACGATGCCTGCCGGAAAATACCGGGCTATGTGCGCGCGGTTCGCAAGGGCAACTTCCTGGCCGTCGTGGCGACCGACGAATGGGCCGCGATCAGGGCATCGACGACGATCGTCGCAACATGGTCCGCCTGGGCCGGCTTGCCCGAAGAATCCAAGCTCTTTGAGTGGGTGCGTGGCGCGAAAATCAACCGTACCGAAGTGTTGCAGAGCACCGGCAATGCCAGCGAGGCGCCAAAGCCGGGCGGCCGAACGCTGCAGGCCACCTATGACATGACGATGAACACGCACGGATCGATTGGTCCATCTTGCGCGGTAGCCGACTTCAAGGACGGCTTTCTCACTGTCTGGACCCCCACGCAGGCGTGCCATCTGCTGCGTCCGCAACTCGCCACCATGCTGCAGCTGCCACCGGAGCGCATCCGCTGCATTTTTATCGAGGGGGCGGGCTGCTATGGCCGGAATGGTGCCGACGACTGCTCTTCCGAAGCAGCTTTAATCGCAACAATGATAGGCCGTCCGGTACGGCTACAATGGATGCGTGCCGACGAGCACGGCTGGGATCCGAAGTGCCCGCCGGTCCTGCTCGACTACAGCGCCGACGCAGACAGCGAAGGCCAGATCACCAGGTGGGAAGCCGACATATTTCTGAACGAACAACCGATGCAACGTTCTGGCGCAACGCTGCTCGCGGCGGTGCTCGCAAAGCTCCCGAAGTTCGGCTCAGGCCCCGGGATCTACAACGCGGGGCTGGGAATCCCGTACAACTTTGCCAGCAGCAAGTTGACTGCACGTTGGCTCCCCGACGAACCGCTACCCGCGGCATGGATACGCGCGCCGGGTCGCCTGCAAAATACCTTTGCCAACGAGAGCTTCCTTGACGAGATCGCCGCCGCCACGGCGCGCGATCCCTTTGAGATTCGAACGCGCTATCTGACCGATCAGCGCGGGCTTGAACTGCTCGAGCGGTTGCGAAAGCTCGCGAAGTGGGAGCCACGTGGCGCGCGTCCGCGCGATGCCGGTCCGCTCGCGCGTGGACGCGGTGTTTCCTACGTGAAGTATGAGCTGGTGCGGACCTATGTCGCGATCGTCGCCGATGTGACGGTCAATCGTACCACGGGCGCGATCAAGGTCGATCGCGTATTTGCTGTGCACGACTGCGGCCAGATCATCAACCCCGACGGGCTGCGCAATCAGATCGAGGGGAACATCGTACAGACGGTCAGCCGCACACTTATCGAGAAAGTGACGTTCAGCCGAAGCGCCGTCACCAGTCTCAATTGGGGAAGCTATCCTATTCTGACCTTTCCCAATGTACCCGAGGTCGTCATCGATTTGATTGACCGGCCCAACGAAGTTCCTTGGGGCGCAGGTGAGCCCACAACAGCCGTCGTGCCCTCGGCAATCGCGAACGCGGTTTTCGACGCGACCGGCGCGCGGCTTCGATCGATTCCGTTCAGGCCTGCCCAGGTTCTGGCGGCACTAAATCTCACCAAGCCGGGATAACGAGATGATCCCATGACCCCTTCAGACAGCGCAGTGGAAAACCACGTCTCGGCCGCCTTTAGCCGCGAGAACGTGGCATTTCACGGCAACGAGGACGAAGTCCTGGCGATAGCGGCGGATGGCCCCCGCGGCGCGGTTTTGGTTGCGGGAATCTCGGTGGCAGTGCTGCTCGCTATCTGGATCGCTTTCTACTTCTTCATTTTTCTGCCGCGGGGCGATGTTGGATGAGCACCCTCCCGCATGATGTCATTGAGGAGTCTGAACGGCGGTGGGCCTACGTCGTCGCGGGCGTTATTGGCTTGATGTTCGCAGTGATCATCTTCAGCAGTGTGCATTGGGCCGCCCAACCTCCATCAAACGTTGAAACGATCGACGCCAGCCGCCTTCATCTTGCCGGGGAATTCGTTGAGGAGAATCTTGGCACGGCGGTTCAGCCTGACGGCTCAGTGATTGTCCGCGTCATTGCGCAGCAATATTCATTCGTTCCGTCCTGCATCATCGTTCCGGCCAATGCGCCTGTCGTTTTCCGCGTCACCAGCCCCGACGTCGTGCACGGATTTCTCATCATGGGCACCAATGTGAACAGCATGGTGGTGCCCGGATTCATCGCGGAAGTGCGAACCCGATTCGATAAGCCGAAAGATCATCTGATGCCGTGTCACGAGTACTGCAATGTCGGTCACGAGGGCATGTGGGCACATGTCAAGGTCGTCGATCGACAGGAGTTCACGAAGTCCTACGGTGGCCAACCGAGAGCGTCCTGTGCAGGGTAGCAGTCGCCTAGTGCTTGCCCATTTCTGGGCCGCGTTTGCCACCTTCGCGGTGGCGATTCCGCTTGGCGCGTGGCAAATGCTGGTGCGCAGTCCTCTCCACCAATGGATACCCCCGGAGCTGTATTACCGTGCCGTCACCGCGCACGGCACAACGTTTGCCTATGTCTTTCCGACGCTGGTGGCGATGGGGTTCGGCTATGCGGTTTGTTCGGTCTCGCTCGGTCGGCCGATGCGTGGGTTGCCCCTTGCCTGGGTTTCATTTCTGCTTGTGATGGCCGGCGCGGCAATGGCCCTCGCGCCAGTCGCCGCGGGAAACGCAAATGTCCTCTACACGTTCTATCCACCCCTGCTGGGAAGCTCTTACTACTATCTTGGCGTTCTGCTCGCAGTTATTGGCTCGTGGATCTGGATCGGGCTTATGGTCTGGCATTTCAGGCGCTGGAAGATCGATAACCCTGGTCTGCCAGTCCCGCTGGCGATGTTTGCCACGACCGTCGGAGCCCTGCTTTGGGGGTGGACATCACTTGGCGTAAGCGCAGAGATCGCTTTTCTCATTCTCCCCAATGCCTATGGCTGGACGCCCACGGTCGATCCTGGGCTTGCCCGGCTGCTATTTTCCTGGACGCTTCATGCCATCGTCTATTTCTGGCTGATACCGACCTATATCTCGTTCTACGTCTTGTTGCCGCAGGCCGCGGGCGGCCGCTTGTATAGCGACAAGATGGGGCGCATCGCGTTCCTGCAACTCCTGATTTTCTCGATGCCTATCGGCCTTCACCATTTGTTTGTCGATCCCCAAATCGGGGCGGGCTTCAAATTTCTTCATGCCGTGTTCACCGGAATGGTCGCGGTACCAACCTTGCTCACGATCTTCACGATCTGCGCCTCACTCGAAATTGCTGGCCGGCTGCGCGGCGGTCGCGGCCCGTTCGGCTGGATCGCCGCCCTGCCCTGGGACCGTCCGTTCGTGCTCGCTACGGGGCTTTCACTTCTCATGCTGGGACTTGGCGGCGCGAGCGGGCTCATCAACATGAGCTACGTACTGAATTCGACGGTTCACAATACGCAATGGGTTACCGGCCATTTTCACCTGATCTATGGTGGATCGATCGTAATCATGTACTTTGCAATCGCGTACGAACTTTGGCCTCGATTGACGGGTCGGCCGCTTGCAGCGCCCAAGCTTGTTCGGCTCCAATTGTGGACCTGGTCTGTCGGGATGGTCATCGTTACCCTCCCATGGCATCTAGTCGGAGTCATGGGACAACCTCGCCGCATGGCCTATTACGATTTCACCAATTCTTCGTTCTCGTCTTCTCGGCGGCATTGTTTATAGGCGTGCTGCTAGCGTCGCATCGCGGACCAGCCGCCGCCATCTCACCTCTTAAATTTTCGCTCGCGGTCAACCCGCCCCGCCGGCTTCCGAAATCGCTGAACAGCTTTGGGATATGGGCGCTGCTTGTGTTGGCCTTGACCGTTGCAAACTATGGCTACCCGCTGGCGCAGTTCGTGTTCCTCAACAAGTCTGCCGTGCCCGCTTTCCCGGTTTCGCAAAATGACCGACGGTAATCAGCCAACTTCGCGCGATTCCCGGTTCGCCATTTGGATTGGCGCCACCGCGGGGCTTTTTGTCTTTGCGCTGGCGGTTGGCTTCATTTGGCTTCCCTCCGCTCAGCGAGGCGCCGACGGGCTCGACCTGTGGGGCGCCATTTGCCGCGCCGTCGGCCTGCCGAGTGGCAATGCACGGGTATCGGCACCAGTAGCGGGCCGGCCTGCTTCGCAGGTTGCATGGACGACCGAAACGCGACGACGGCTCGCACAAGGCGACTCCCGTGCGGGGGCCGCAATCGCCCAGACCTGTAACAATTGTCACGGCGCGGCTGGGATAAGCGCTGATGCAATCATACCAAATTTGGCTGGTCAAAGCGCAGCGGCGATCTACAAACAGTTGGATGATTTCAAAAGCGGCAATCGCAACCCCGCTGTAATGGGGGTATATGTTTCCCCATTGTCCGATCAGAACTTGCTGGACCTTGCTGCCCACTATGCGTTGCTACCCAATCCGACTGGCGACACTTTGAGCACGCCAAGCTCGACCAATTCGGTTGCGCGCCGTCTGATTGATGTCGGCGCCCCCCTCCGCGGCATAGCGCCTTGCGCATCATGTCACGGACCGGTTGGCGTCACGCCCGGGGCCCCATGGCTTGGTGGGCAGCAGCGAGCCTACCTCGAGCTGCAAATGCAGTCCTTCAAGGATGGGACTCGACGTAACGACATTAGTGAACAGATGCGAAGCGTTGTGCGCCAATTAACCAGCGACGAGATCGCGGTGTTGGCCGCCTACTACTCGAACGTTAGCAACGTCGTTGGGCGCTAGAAGAAAAGGCAGAGCGCCGGCTGGTGACTAGGAGGCTGCTTCGGTCATGTCGAAACGAAACCCTCTTCAAAGTCATGTTTCGATAGGGCTGCTTGCTGCCGGCGGGATCGAGATATTCGTCGGATCCGTCGGTATGATCACGCAATCCCAGGCGCAGCAACTCCTGCCAGAGGCGCAGCAACTCCTGCCGGACTCGCACATTGAGCTCGCAGATCAGGATCGCTTTACCTGGAGCGTGAAAAAAGTACCAGCCCAACCTTTTATGAACGAGGTCTATTGGCCGCAGTATTCAGCCGAAACTCCGGCGTTCTTTCGGGATTCCTTCCTGCAGTTTGTGGCCCGGACCTACGATTTGACGCGCGGCAACCTTGATGGATCGAAATCGCAAGCCTGGGCAGCCGGCGGCTGGCTGGCATTTAGATCGGGGCTCATCGGTGACGTGTTCGGGGTACACGCAGCTGTCTATACCTCGCAACCCCTTTTCGCCCCGTTCGATGAAGGTGGCACAAAGCTGTTGGCTCCAGTCCAAAATTCGATCGGCGTACTTGGACAGATATATGGCCGCATGCAGATTGGAGATCAGGAAATTCGAGGTGGTCGCCAATTGGTAGACACGCCTCTCATCAATCCGCAAGACAACCGAATGGTGCCTAATACGTTTGAAGCCGCCACTTTGGTCTCGCTGCCGGACAGGGATCGAAACTACGATTACTCGGTCGGTTACCTCTGGAATATGAAACAGCGAGACTGGAATACTTTCATTTCCATGTCGGATGTTGTGACTGGCAACAATGTCGTCAACCAGGGCGCGGCCTTCGGAATGGTCAGATACCGGCCGGTTGCTGGGCTCTCGCTTGCCGCCATGGACTACAACGTCCAAGGCTTTTTAAACACGGGCTTCGCTCAGGTAGAGTACGACTTCAGGCAGCCAAACTGGGTTCCAAATTGGATCATCGGCGCGAACGTCATCGATCAACGAAGCGTCGGTGCCAACCTGCTGACGGGTACCCCTTTCGAGACTTATCAAGCATCTGCGAAGGCGCAGATGCTTTATGCCGGATGGACCTTGTTCGTCGCCGGTTCGATTACCGGTCGGGGTTCCAGTCTATATACGCCGTTCGGTGCAAATCCCAATTACACCGCCATGCAGCAGCTGTTGTTCACCAACGCGAATGAAAAGGCCTTCGGCGGCAGCATAGCGTACGACTTCGGAACGGTTGGTCTTTCCGGCCTCAGCGCCGGAGCGTGGTACACGCAGGGCTGGGATGCCATCAACAGCAGCACCAATGTAGGGATACCCGATCGGAATGAGCTGGACCTTTGGATACAATACCGGCCAACGGAAGGCCCGCTAAAGGGTTTTCGTCTCAAGATGCAATACGCAAATGTCTGGCAGCAAGGTAACGTGCGCAATCCCCAACCGGAACTCCAGTTCGTGGTCGACTATACCGTGCTATTTCGTCCACCCCCGAGATGAGACGATGGTTCATTCGTAAAGCGAAGAGAATCCTGGTGTGATTTTGGTCAACCAATTTCAACATTCTGCGCTCGGCCGCACCTCGTCAGAGCGTCTTGACGCCAACGGCGAAGCTCCATGGAGAGGATTTCGTCCATGGAGAGGATTTCGCGCCGCTAATTCAACAACCGACCGGTTCATGCAAGGGCTTCCCAGGGCTTCTAAAACTTTCTTCTACCGCGCCGAATTTGCATAGCCAGCGAAAAAAGCTCGGCACATCATCGTTTTGCGCTGCCATTGTCAGCGAGACACCAGCTACGTGATGGATACGGACCCACGAAGTCCTGCGCTGCCATCACGGAGGGAAATGCCATGGAAGCTTTGTTAGGTTTTTCTCTCGACTTTTGGGACTATGCAACATTCCTGTCGCTCTTTTTTCTTACCGCCGTCGGACTCGGATTCGTTGTGTTTATGCTCGGTCTTCCGGGAAGAATCGCCATCGCCCGCAACCATCCCGAAGCCGAGGCGGTCTATCTGATGGGCTGGGTCGGCTTCTTGGCAGTCGTGCCGTGGATTCAGGCGCTGGCCTGGGCCTTTAAGCCAACCGTCGTGATCGATGTCCGCTATATGCCAGCGGAGAGGAGAACCGAAACCGAAGCGACGATCGCAAAATTGACCGGTAAATCCCCGGCGGCCATCGCGGCACCGGAAACGCAGCAAGGAGAGTCAGCGCCATGATGGTTGCTCTTCTCGTTCTTGCATTTGCGTCACTCGTGTTTTGGCTTGTTTTTTTTCGATTCAAGCTCATCAGACTTACGCCTGGCTGGGGAGTTATTTTCGGCTTCTTTGTTGTCCATTTGTTGCTTGTTTTCGTGATAGGCCTCCGATTCGTTACGCCGAATTCCGCCAATGCAACTGTCGTTCAACGAACGATCCAGCTCGTTCCGCGCCTCCCCGAGCCAACGCTTGTCGACGCAGTGCTTGTCGAGGAAGGTGCCCCGGTCAAGAAGGGCCAGACTCTGTTTCAATTCGATCGCCGTCCCTACCAGTACAAAGTCGACCAGATCTCCGCGCAGCTCGCCGCCGCCAAACAGAACGTCAAGGTGTTGAAGGCAGATGTCGAGGCGGCGGCCCAGGGCGCAAAGAAATCCAAGGTGGAGCTAGAGTACACTCAGTATCAGAAACGGATCTTCGACAAGCTGGCACAGGAGCAGGCCGTGCGCGAAGAAGCAGTGGAAGAGTGGCTGACCAAAGTGAACGCGGCGGAGGCAACCAACGACGCGGCGCTGGCCCAACTCGAACGTGCCAATCTGCAATACAAATCCGAGATTGACGGTGTCAACACAACAGTTGCCAACATGGAAGCGCAACTTCAGCTGGCGCATTATTATCTGGATAATACCACTCTGACGGCGCCGGAGGACGGTC
>WNFO01004780.1_pt1 | contig 13238 bp, 10 predicted proteins | sample 5400251 | NCBI WGS metagenome assembly WNFO01 (sample SAMN13153354, study PRJNA577476) | soil metagenome | isolation source: 100 cm saprolite under Madrone tree | place: USA:California | collected 2016-06-14 | reverse complement strand
GCGCGCGCGGCCGTCAGAATTTTTTCGAAAATGCGTCGCGCGATCGGCGGGTTCTTGTCGAAGAAAGTCATCAAACCCTCGTAAACCGCGGAGTTGACGATGCCGTCGATCTCGGTGTTCACAAGTTTCACCTTGGTTTGCGATTCGAACCGCGGGTTGGGCAATTTGATGCTGAGCACGCAGATCAAACCTTCCCGGACGTCATCGCCAGAAATGGATGGGTCCTTTTCTTTCAAGAGCTGATTCTGCTTCGAGTATTGATTGACTGCTTTGGTCAGCGCCGTCCGAAATCCAGTGAGATGCGTACCGCCGTCCGGATTCGGAATTGAATTGGCGAACGGCAAAATCTGATCGTTGTAGGTGTCGTTATATTGCAGGACAACATCGACAAACACTTCGTCGCGCTGCCGCGAAATCACGATCGGCTTCGGATGCAGGACTTGTTTGTTTTCGCCGAGCTGCTTTACGAATTCCTCGATGCCGTGCTTGTACAGAAATGTTTCCTTCTTCGGGGAATCGCCGCGCTCGTCGGTGAGATTGATCTCAAGGCCGGGATTTAAGAACGCGAGCTCGCGCAACCGCGTTGCCAATCGCTCAAATTTAAATTCCGTGGTGATCGTGAAGATTGTCGGATCAGGCAGGAACGTGATCAGTGTGCCGGTGGCCTTCTTCCCTTTGACCTCGCCGATGACTTCCAGCTTCTTGGTCGTTTTTCCCTGGGCAAAGGCCATGTGATAGACCTTGCCGTCGCGCGAAACTTCTACCTTGAACCATTCCGAAAGCGCATTGGTGCATTTGGCGCCGACGCCATGCAGACCGCCGGAATATTTGTAAGCGCCTTGCCCGAATTTTCCGCCCGCGTGCAGGTTAGTCAGCACCAGCTCGACGGCCGGCATTTTCCATTTCGGATGAATATCGACCGGAATACCGCGGCCATTGTCGCGAACCGAAACACTGCCATCAACGTGAACCTCTAGATCGATCTTGTCGCAAAATCCGGCGAGATGTTCGTCGATCGAATTGTCGAGAACTTCGAACACCATGTGGTGCAGGCCGCGCTCGTCCGGGTCGCCGATGTACATGCCGGGGCGCTTCCGGACCGCTTCCAAACCTTCCAGCTTGTCGATCTGAGCGGCGTCGTATTTTTGGAGTTTATTAACCGTTGAAAGCTCGCGCTGGCGATTTCTTTCGATGGATTTTTCGTCGTCTGGATCGACGGAGACGGCGGCTCGAGCTGGCATCGTAAGAAGGTAGCGAAAATGCCTCAAGAAACAACTATTAATCTCGTGCTATCAAGAGACTTATTTCCGCTAGCGGTTGGAGGCTCGGGCACTCCAAAGCCCACGGTATTGTGGTCGCCGATTTCCGCTTATTCACAGGTTTTTTTGTCCCCTTGACCAGTCTCTTTTACACTTCGAAAATGGGGCTCTCAATGCGCCTCCAAACCCTGGCCGAAGGTCGCTGGATCCTCGCGATTTTATTTTTTCTCGCGCTTGCCAGCTGGTTCTTCAATGCTTGGTTGTCCCTGCTTTTTCTGCTCCTGATCTTCTACACGCTTTTCTTTTTTCGCGATCCAGATCGAAAAATTCCAGCTGATCCGAACGCGGTGGTCGCGGCAGCCGACGGCGTCATCAAAGATATTTGCGAAGTCGAGGAGACCGAGGTTTTGAAAGCGAAAATGCTTCGCGTCGGGATCTTCTTGTCGATCTTCGACGTGCATACCAATCGCGCGCCGTTGGATGGGCGTATCATCTACCGCCAACATCGGACAGGACTTTGCCTCGACGCGCGTAGTCCTCATTGCTCGGAAAAGAATGAAGCGATGACGTGGGCGTTCGAAAATCCGCGGGCGACGCTCGTGGTCAGACAGCTAACCGGTGCCGTCGCTCGGCGTATCGTGGCCTGGGCGGATGCAGGCGATGAACTTAGGAAAGGCGAGCGTTTTGGAATGATTCGCTTTGGCTCCCGAACGGAAGTATACTTGCCCCTCGCGGCCACCGTGCAGGTGAAAGTGGGCGAGCACGTGACCGGTGGATCGACAATTATCGCGCGCCTCCCCGATTCATGAACGAACAGCCATCCAAAATTTATCTCCTGCCGAATTTAATGACGGCCGGAAACTTGTTTTGTGGCTTCACCGCCACGCTCAAGATTTTGGAAGGCGCGCTTTTGCAAAGCACGAACGCTGATGCCGCGGCCGATCGCTTTCATGAAGCGATCTGGTTCATTCTCGGCGCTTTCGTTTTCGATTTTCTGGACGGGCGGCTGGCGCGTCTGGGAGGGCACGAAAGCTCTTTCGGTCGCGAATTTGATTCGCTGGCCGACGTCGTTTCGTTCGGCGTCGCACCCGCGCTTTTGGTTTACCGGATTGTGCTTCAGGAATTTCGAACCGCCTGCTGGATCATCGCGTTGATTTATCTCGCGTGCGGTGCGCTGCGTCTCGCCCGCTTCAACACCGCGTCGGCGAATCACGAACGAGAATCCACCACCAACGGCGGGAAGAACTTCACGGGCTTCCCGATTCCCGCTGCCGCCGGCTTGATTGCGTCGATCACGTTATTTTTGCTGTGGTTGGCTGAAGGCGAGCACCATCTCGGCAAATGGAAATTCGTTTTGCCGCCCCTCCTACTCTTCCTTTCCTTCATGATGTTCAGCCGTTTCCAGTACCCCAGTTTCAAGGCGATCAATTGGAAAACGAAAAAATCCATTCCGCGATTTCTGGTTATTTTCCTCGTCCTCATCTTTACGGCGATGAACTACGAATGGATGCCAGCTGTCCTGTTTCTCGCGTATCTGCTTTACGGATTTCTGCGGCCGTGGCTGTCGCGCGAATGGCAGCGCGAAATTGAGGAAGAGATCGGCGAAGAAGGCTCGGAAGATCCGACCGAGCAGGCCTCGTAAGATCGACAGCTACTTGTTCAATCGCGCGAGAATTTCCGGGTCGCGCACGTCGGCCCATTCGCCCGTCAGCTCGAGCGCTTGCACTTTCTTTCCCGATTGTGCGAGTTCCCGAATCGCGTCCGTCAGTTCGTATTCGCCGCGTGGCGATGGTTTTAACTTCGCAGTGAAGTCGAAAATGCTCTGGCGAAACGCGTAAAGGCCGGCATTATACCACGGGCTCGGTGACTCACCCGGTTTGGACTTCTCGCGAAGATCGACGAGTTCCATCTGTTCATTAAGAAAAACCGCGCCGCCTTTGCTCACGTCCTCGCCGCGCGTCACGCTGATCAGCGCTTCGACGTTGTTCGCAAGATCGACCATGCGTTTGTAATTCACGGGATCGACCAAAATGTCGCCGTAAGCCAAAACAAAGGGAGAGTGGCTTGCAAATCCGCGGGCAAGATCCACGACGCGGCCGGTCCCATCTTGCGCGACTTGCATTGCATATTGGATGTCGATTTGGTAACGCGAACCATCGCTAAAGAAATTTTGCACCGCGTCAGCGCGGTATCCGACGATAATCAGACATCTGCGAATGCCAGTATCGCGCAAGCCTTCCACGATGTGTTGCAAAACCGGTTTGCCGCGCACCTCAATCATCGGCTTCGGTAACTCGGCGGTCAGTTCGCGCATCCGCGTGCCGCGACCGGCCGCCAGTACAACTGCCTGGTCGATCTTGGTCATTTTGTCGGTCGGAATGACGGAGCGCGGTTTGAATTGAAACTCCACGCATGCTCGCTGAGACTCCCGCCGATGGCTGCTCTCCAATTCCTCAGCAAATATCGCGAGACCGGTTTACTTTTGTTTCGTGCGAGTCTCGGTTTGATATTCATCATTCTAATCGCACCGATTTTGTGGAGCGGCCAGGGTAGCTGGGAGCATTTTGGCTCGGCCATGCGCCATCTCGATTTTCATTCGCACTATAAATTTTGGGGATTCGTCGGCGCGATTGTCGGCTGCGCTGGCGGCGTACTGATGATTCTCGGTTTATTTTTTCGAATCGGGGTGCTTTTTGCGCTCGTGGTCACGCTCGTTCACCTGGTCGCGGTCTGGCACAGCCGCGGAGAATTTCTTGTTCGCTTGCCGGCGTTCGAGATGTCGATCTTACTTATCAGTTTACTTTTCATCGGCCCTGGCAAATACAGTGTCGACAAAAATTAAGACGACTTAGTTTCTTTCGGCGTATCGGTTTTAGGTGGCGTAATGATCAGCCCGGGCAAATTCGCCTGTTTGATCATATCGCTGACTTTCGCCACGTCCTGGGATTTGAGTTGCGACCATTTCGCCAATTGATCGTCGAGCTGTTTACTTAGTGTTTGAAACACTTCCAGCTGTGGTTTGGTCGGCTCGGTCGCGTCGCCGGCGTCGATGAAATGACTGAATGAATCAAAGCGTTCGTTCAACATGCTCGGGAACGCGAGATTTCCCTCCGAGCCTTTCATGTTTATTTGAATCAGCTCTTTCTCGACGTCGGACATCTTGTGGTCGAGATCGTCCGCGGCTGCGAGCGCAGATTTGAGCTTTTCATCGTCGCCGAAACGAAAATGGAGAGTCTTGATCTGTGCTTTGAGGTCGCGAATCTCATTGATTGCCTGGTGGAGTTGCGAAATGCGATTGGTCACCTGCGTCGAGAGCGCGAATTGCTTTTGCAACGCCGGCTCCGCGGCTTGGTTGCGCGGATCGATCACTAGTTTCAACGGCACCGTCTGTGATTTGCCCGCGACCGTCATTTTCACCTGATAATCGCCGGGCAAGGCGAGCGGACCTTTCGGACCCGTTCCGCCATAGAACGCGCCCGGCGTTTGGATCGGATCGTTGTAACGCAGATCCCACGCGAACCGATTCATTCCTTCGTTCGCCAGAATTGTTTTGACGCGCTCGACCCGGTCCGGCCATTCCGGTGGTTGTTCCCCCTCCTTTTTCTCCTTGTTCGAAAGATGGCGGACGACTTTTGCGTGCGCGTCGAGAATATCGAGCGTTACCTCATCTTTCGGCGCGGTCTTGAAATAATAATCGATCATCGCGCCCGCGGGCGGGTTGTCGCCCACGGGTTGGCGTCTGTCGAATTCCTCCGGGTAATGCAAACGCAATGCGGTTTCCGGTTGATAAAGAATAAAATCTGAATTGGCCGATTGCGCACTCAACTGCCGAAGCGGCGTGAGATTGTCCAACACCCAAAAGGATCGACCGTGCGTTGCGACGACCAGATCGTCATCTTTGACCACGAGATCGTGAATCGGCGAGCGCGGCAGATTTAATTGCAACGGTTGCCAGTGCGCACCGGAATCGAAGGAAACGTAAACGCCCAGCTCTGTGCCGGCATAAAGCACTCCCGCCTTTTTCGGATCCTCACGCACCGCGTGCACGTACGCGCCATCCGGAATTCCATTAACGATGGCGCTCCACGTTTTGCCCAAGTCCGACGTCTTAAAGATGTAAGGCTTGAAGTCATCGAGTTTATGTCGATCTATCGCGGCATAAGCGGTCTTGCCGTCATGCGGCGAAGCTTCGATCAAATCGACTGTGCTCCACTCCGGCATTTTCGGACTGACGTTGCTCCAGTGCGCGCCGTCGTCGGTGCTGACGTGAATCAATCCATCGTCGCTGCCCGCCCAAAGTATTCCTTTGTCTACCGGCGACTCTGTTAACGCGAAGATCGTGTCGTAATATTCGACCGACGTGATGTCGTTTGTGAGCGGACCGCCGCTTGGCTGCTGCTTCGTCTTATCATTACGCGTCAGATCTTCGCTGATCTTTGTCCAGCTCTGTCCATGATCGGTCGATTTAAAAACGCACTCAGCCGCAGTGTAGATCACGTCAGGATTGTGTGGTGACAACAGGAGCGGCGAGACCCATTGAAATCGGTGCTGAAGATCGACAGCCCCGCGTCCGGAGTTATCGATCGGCACTGGGCTGATGTCCTGATCGTCTTCTTTGGTTTTGTTGTAGCGCGCGATGTAGCCTTCGCTGTTCGAGTAAATGATGTGCCAGTCGCGCGGATCGGGAATCACGAAGCCACACTCGCCGCCGCCGGCCTGATACCAATCCTCGCGGCCGATCACGCCTGAGTCCGTCCGGCTCGCGATGCAAACGTTAGAGTTGTCCTGTTGCGCGCCATAAATGTGATACGGAAACGCGTTGTCGACCGCGACGTGATAAAACTGCGCCGTCGGCTGATTGTTTTGCGTGGTCCAGCTTTTTCCGCCGTCGATCGAGATGCTGGCGCCGCCGTCGTTCGCGTTGCCGATCCGATTCGGATTTTGCGGATCGATCCAGAGACCGTGGTGATCTCCGTGGCGTGCGGAAAGCAGATTAAATGTTTTTCCACCGTCGACTGATTTGAATGCGCCCGTGTTTAAAAGATAAACCGTGTCCGCCGATTTCGGATCGGCGTAAACTTTGGAGAAGTACCACGCGCGCTGGCGAAAGCGACCATCCTCATTTATCCGCGTCCATTTTTGTCCGGCGTCGTCCGAGCGAAACAAGCCGCCTTCTTTCGCTTCGATAATTGCGTAAACGCGATTTGAGTCTGCCCCGGAAACGGCGACGCCGATTCTGCCCAGAATTCCCTCAGGCAGTCCGTTGCCTTCCAAATGTTTCCAGGTCACGCCGTTGTCTTCCGAGCGATACAAACCGCTGCCCGCTCCGCCGCTCGAAAAAAACCATGGCTGCCGTCGCGCCTGCCAGAGCGACGCGAACACGATGTTTGGATTATGCGGATCGAACACGACGTCGATTCCGCCGGTGTTTTCGTCCTTGCTCAAAACTTTTGTCCACGTCTTGCCGCCATCGGCTGTCCGAAAAATTCCGCGTTCCTGATTCGGTCCGAACGCGTGTCCAAGTGCCGCGACCAGGACGACATCGGCGTTTCTTGGATCGACAATCAACGCGCCGATTTGGCGGCTGTCTTTTAGTCCGACATTTTTCCAGGTCTTGCCGGCGTCGATCGATTTGAAAATGCCGATGCCGTAAGTCGTGTTGCCGCGAATGGCCGCTTCACCGGTGCCGGCGTAAACGACGTTATGATCTGACGGTGCCACCGCGATCGCGCCGATGGACGAAATATCTTCTTTGTCGAAAAGGGGCGTCCAATTCTGGCCGCCATCGGTTGTTTTCCAAACCCCGCCCGCAACTGCGCCAAAATAATAAGTGTCCGGTTCGCCCGGCACACCTTCGATCGCGAGCGCGCGACCGCCGCGAAACGGACCGATTTGGCGCCATTGCATCCCGCTAAATAATTTTTCGTCGATTGCGCCGGCCGGAGTCGGTTTCGGCGTGGCGGTGGGCGATTTCGTAGGCGACGGCGTCTGGCCGCCTTCTTTCGGCGGTGGACTGACGGCAAAAGTGGTTAAACAAACGAAAACGAGCGCCGCCGAAAATAGAAAACGCAAAGTGGACGTAAGCATCCGCTTAAAGTGAAAAGCTTGCCGCGCGGTTCAACTGGAATCGCGCAAACAAATCACCGCTCGGTTGCGCGAACCGCCAGAATGTAAGCGATCACGGCGTCGCGCTCGGCTGTTTTCAAACTCGCGCGATGCGACATGCTGTTCACAATCTCGGTCCAATCTTTGGGCGTGTAACGCCAGAGCACCGGCAGCGTATGACATTCGATGCAACGGTGAACGAACAGAGTCCGGCCTTGGCGCAACTGCGCAAGATCGACATCGTGCCTCCGGGAACTGGCTGCCGCCATTTGCGCTGTGACCGGCGGCACGTAATTGGTCGCCTCGCAGCTGATAAATTGCGAGATGCTAATCAGTGACAAAGTCAGAACTAGTCGCGCCACCCTCACCAGTCGCTTCGCGTCTTCCTCTCCCTCAGGCTGAGGGAGAGGATTGAGGTGACGGTTCGTCATTATTCGCATTTTAAAATCCAATCCCGAAAATCGTGCGCAACTGCAAGTCGGGTTCGTCTGACGTGTTGGTGGCTTGCGCGAGCGCGGACGCAGTTACGAACCATTGTTGCCGTCGATAGGAAACGTTCGGACCGGCGAAAACGTTTGTGATTTCGTCGCGCCAGTCGGGAAAGACAAACTCGTGCAAAAATTCGACTCCCACGGAAAGCCGCGGCGAAATTTCGTAACTCGCGCCGAGCGCCTGCTGTAATTCGCCGTTTTGTTTCTTTAAACCCTGTTCCTCCCACCCGGCTTCGAGCGTGGCGTTGTAATCAAGAATCCAGCGTCCAAAGTTTTTTTGCGCGATCAGTTTTGATTCGGATTCGAAATGCTGGCGCGCGACGCTGAGTTCTTGATACAACGAGATGCCGACCGGGTCGACGACCGGATTGGATAGGTTGTAAATCAACTCAACTGCGCCGCCGTTGTATTGGAAACCTTCGTCAGTGTGATGAGACCAATCGAGGGGATAAATCCCAAGCTGGAAGCGATCAGTGATTCCAATTTCGAGCTCTTCGCGAATGAAGACATCGTTCCAACCTGAACCGTGCTTCCAGGTGAACGTGTTCTCGAGCTCAATACTTCCAGGCGGCGATGTCGGCGCTTCGTATAGGAAAGTGAAATGGCGCACGCCCGCGAAAGCACACATCGCCGGCAACGCCAGGAATAAACTCGATAGCGTCAATTTTTTCATCGAAGGAGCGGCGCGTTTTAAGTCCTGTAGGGGAAGCCGTTGGCTTCCCGATTCGCCGAGATGGGACGCTAACAGCGTCCTCTACAGTATTGCTTCATTCGTGTCAGTGAACGGGCTGCAGTTCTTCGGCGACTGCCTCGCGTGCTTCGGCTTTCGCCTCTCGAACAGGCTCTTCGATCGCCGGACTGCCGCCGAAATGTCGCGCCGCATAGTAGGAACCGATCACCAGAACCGCGGCGATGAATTGCGCGATCAGGGTTTCGTAAGTCGGGAACACCGAGAACCACACTCCCATCCAGCGAGGAATCATCGGAACCAGCCACGCGATCGGCGTTGTCGAAATCCAGTGCGCCAACTGCATCTCCTGCGCTTGTTCGCCCACCATCACCAGAAGCACCACGCCAAGCAGGACGCCGGTCGTGATCAACATTTTGCGATAAGGAAGACGTTGCTGAAGGATGAACGTCAGCACCGCCACCATCGCGGACAGCGCGATTCCAAGTAGCGCGCCTTTCAAGACGACCCCACCGCCAAGTCGCAGATTGTAGCTTTGCAAAAACAGAACGACCTCAAATCCTTCGCGGTAAAGCGACGTGAATCCGAGCAGAATCAATCCCCAGAGCAACGATTGTTTCCCGATTTCGTGGCCGTTCTCGACCAGCGCTTTGCGGCGGCGATTGTGCGCGCGGATCCAGCCGCCCCAATAAATCTTGTGGAAAAACCAATTCATAATCACGAGCAGCACCACGACAGCAAGAAGTCCGGTCGCGGCTTGCAAATCGAGTGCGCGCATGTTGTCGCTCAGTGAATCGACAATGCGGACCGCGATGAACCACGTGATCAGTGTTGCACCGAACGCGACGCCGGCGCCGACCGCCACCGGCTTTCGATGCGCTCGCTTCGGGCCGGTCATGCTGGCGGTGATCGCCGCCAGCACGAGGATGCATTCGAGTCCTTCACGAAAAACAAGAATACCGATATCGAGAAACGCGACCGTCGGACTCGTGTTCGGTTGGGTCGGATCCGGCGCGCCATGCGCGGTGATTCCTTGCCACACGATCATCGCGACGACCGCGATCGCGGCTACGAAAATACCGATCCCAAAAATGACACGCCACGGCCGATCGACCTGGCGCAAAGTAGTCGCACTCACAGGTAAATCCTAACATAGTCGTAACCTGGCTGCTGCCGGTCAGTTGCGTTTTTTTAGCGGCGATTTGCGCCTCGGACGCAACACGAAGCACACGAAGGTCACAGAGTTTTAGACAGAATTAACAGAATGAACCAAATGGCCGGTCCGGCTCGGAATTCTGAACAATTCTGTGCATTCTGTCAGAATTTCTTTCTCTGTGGCCTCCGTGATCTCGGCGGTTAATCCATTCGCCGACGCAGGCCCAATCGTACCGAACAAATTAGCTTCAATATCAATTCCAACGAAGACTATACGTCGTAGTACATCGAGAATTCGTACGGATGCGGTCGCAGACGCAGCGCGTCGTATTCCTTTTGCTTCATGTCGATCCAGTTGGCGATGAAGTCGGCGTTGAAGACGTCGCCGCGGAGCAGGAATGAATGATCGGCCTGAAGCGCTTCGATCGCGCCGCGGAGTGAATCGGGCACGCTCGCGATCTGGGCGAGTTCTTCCGGCGGCAGATCGTACAGATTTTTATCGAGCGGATCGCCGGGATCGAGGCGGTTTTGGATTCCATCGAGACCGGCCAGCAGCAGTGCGGAGAAGGCGAGATATGGATTCGCTGCCGCATCGGGCGTGCGGAATTCGATCCGTTTTGCTTTCGGACTCGGCGAATAAGTCGGAATCCGGATCGCAGCGGAACGATTGCGCGCGGAGTAAGCGAGATTGACCGGTGCTTCGAACCCGGGGACTAGCCGCTTGTAACTATTCGTAGTCGGATTTGTCAGGCAGGTGAGCGCGGGCGCGTGTTTCAGAATGCCACCGATGAAAAACAACGCCAGGTCGCTCAGCCCGGCGTAACCGTTGCCGGCGAAGAGCGGTTTGTCGCCGTTCCAAAGCGAGATGTGGGTGTGCATGCCCGAGCCGTTGTCGGCGAAGAGCGGCTTCGGCATAAACGTGACCGTCTTATTGTGCTTCTTGGCGACGTTGCGCAGGATGTATTTGTAATATTGCAGGTTGTCGCCCATGCGCTTGAGCGGCGCGTAGCGAATGTCGATCTCGGCCTGGCCGGCGGTCGCGACTTCATGATGCTGGCGCTCGATTGGAACGCCGGCGCGCTCGAGCTCGATGCACATTTCGTTGCGAATGTCCTGCAACGAATCCATTGGCGAGACCGGGAAATAACCTTCCTTCGGTCGAATCTTGTAACCGAGGTTGGGAAATTCTTCGCGTGGGCTGTTCCAATGCCCCTCGACGCTATCGACGCGGTGCATTGACGAGTTGCCGTCGTAACTGAATCGGACATCATCAAAGATAAAGAACTCCGCTTCCGGTCCGAAAAAGGCGGTGTCGGCAATGCCGGTGCTCTTTAAATAAGCTTCCGCCTTTTCAGCGACGCCGCGCGGGTCGCGGTCGTACGGCTCACGCGTGATCGGATCGACGATGGTGCAAATCAAACTAAGGGTCCGCTCGGCGTTGAAGATGTCGATCCAAGCGGTCGCCGGATCGGGAATAACGAGCATGTCGGAAGCGTTGATGACTCTCCAACCGCGGATGCTCGAGCCGTCGAACCCGAGGCCGTCGGTAAAAATTTCTTCGTCGTATTCGGTGAGAGTGGTGGTGAAATGCTGCCAGGTGCCGAGCAAGTCGGTGAACTTGAAGTCGATCAATTTCACGTCGTTGTCTTTGATCATTTTACTGACGTCGGATGCAGTTTTGTCTTTGGCCATTGGGTGTTGAGGAGTTGGGTGGTTAGTTGTTGAAGAATTGTGAATATCCGGGCGGGTTATTCACAAAAACCGCTGAAAACAAAAAGAGCCGAGACAACCCATTTGGCAATGGGCTGAATGCGGCTCGCGTAATCACACTGCTTTTTCGCCGATCTCTTCCGTGCGGATGCGAATCGCGTGTTCGACCGGAAGCACAAAAACTTCCGTCACCGATCTTGCCGGTCTTGGCCGCGCCTACGACGGCGGCGACAGCCTTCTCCACCATGTCGTCCGCGAGCACGACTTCCACTTTCACTTTGGGTAGAAAATCGACCGTGTACTCGCTGCCACGATAGATTTCGGTGTGACCTTTCTGGCGGCCGAAGCCTTTCACTTCAGTTACGGTCATGCCTTCAATGCCCAGCTCGGCGAGGGCTTCCTTGACCTCCTCGAGCTTGAACGGCTTGATGATCGCTTCCAGTTTTTTCATGTCGATGTAGTCGCGCGGTTATTCACATCATCAGAAGCTGAGCGCGGCACGCGGTTCATTAACAACGCGCTCGTGCGATTGCAAACAAGAAATTTTTGTAATCATGTGACGAAATTTTTTGCGAAAACTCGCGGCTGTCTATACTAAGTTGATGCCGCGCGATTCGTTCGTTCACCTCCACCTTCACACCGAATACTCGCTGCTCGACGGTGCGGTGCGAATGAAGGAGCTGATGAAAAAAGCGGTCGAGTTCGGCATGCCGGCCGTGGCGGTGACCGATCACGGCAATCTTTTTGGCGCGATCGAATTTTATCAGGAAGCAACGCGCGCCGGAATCAAGCCGATCATCGGTTGCGAGGCCTACGTCGCGCCGCACTCGCATAAGGAGAAGGCCAGTTCGCTGCGGGAAGCGGCCTATCATTTCACGTTGCTCGCACAAAACGACACCGGCTATCGCAATTTGGTCAAACTGATCTCCACCGCGCATCTCGATGGATTTCATTACCGGCCGAGGATCGACAAGGAGTTGCTCGCGCAGTACTCGGAGGGGCTGATCGGATTGAGCGGCTGTCTCGCTGGCGAAGTCAATTCGGCGATTCAGTCGAACAACATCGACAAGGCGAAACAAGCTGCAGCGGAGTATCGCGATATTCTCGGCGCCGAAAATTTCTTCATGGAATTGCACGACCACGGCATGGAAGAGCAACGGCGGTGCAACGCGGTGCTTCCAAAGATTGCGAAAGACCTTGGCCTCGGCCTGGCCGCGGCGAACGACGTCCATTTTTTGCGTCGCGACGATCATGACGCGCACGACGTCATGCTTTGCATCGGCACCGGGAAAATGGTGCAGGACGAAAACCGGATGCGCTATACACCGGAACTTTATTTCAAATCGCCGGCGGAAATGCGCGAACTGTTCAAGGATTTTCCGGAAGCGATTAGCAACACACTGGCCATCGGCGAGCGATGTAATGTCACGATCGAATTCGGGAAATCGAAATATCCTGAGTATCCGGTGCCGGAAGGCCAAACGCGCGAAAGCTATTTGCGCGATCTTTGTTATAAGGGACTCGAGGAGCGCTACAGCGAGCGCACCAAGATCGACAAACAACTTCGCGAACGGCTCGCCTACGAACTGGGCGTGCTCGAGAAGACCGGCTTCGTCAGTTACATCCTGATTGTTTGGGATTTCATTCACTTCGCCAAAGGGCGCGGAATTCCGGTTGGTCCGGGCCGCGGATCGGCCGCGGGATCGCTCATCGCTTATGTGCTCGGGGTCACCGATATCGATCCGTTGCAGTACGGGTTGCTCTTCGAACGCTTTCTCAATCCGGATCGGGTGTCGCCGCCGGACATCGATGTCGATTTTTGCGAAGCGC
>WNFO01003571.1_pt1 | contig 13238 bp, 15 predicted proteins | sample 5400251 | NCBI WGS metagenome assembly WNFO01 (sample SAMN13153354, study PRJNA577476) | soil metagenome | isolation source: 100 cm saprolite under Madrone tree | place: USA:California | collected 2016-06-14 | reverse complement strand
CGTGGCCATGTCTCATAAAGAGGCGACACGCGACTCTATGCTCTTCTGGCAGACGATGGGGCTCGCCGCGGGGCTTGAGCTGCTGATCGTGCTGATCGCAAGTTTGGCAAGTATCCGCAAGGTTCTTGTTCTTGAGGCTGCAGTCATTTTTCGAGGATAGGCATCATCATGATTCACGCGGTCGTGTGCACGGATATCGAGAAATGGTTTGGCGCGGGCGATACGCGCATCCAGGTGCTGCGGGGGCTAAGTCTGGAGATCCCGCTGGGAGAAATGGCCATGATCGAGGGGCCGTCGGGGTGTGGCAAGACCACGCTGATTTCGATCATGGCAGGGCTGCTCGACGCAAGCGGCGGCGGCCTGGAGGTGCTTGGCACCGATTCCACATCGATGTCGGCCAGGGAGCGTGTCGAATTTCGCAGGGATAATCTCGGGTTTGTCTTCCAGCAGTTCAACCTCTTACCGGCCCTAACTGCGGCGGAAAACGCGGCCGTGCCGCTTTTTGTGGCGGGATGGAGGCGACGCGAAGCTATTGAAAAGGCCTCCGAGTTGCTTTCCACGTTGGGCCTCGGGCACCGGACACGATCACTGCCTTCGCAGCTGTCCGGCGGGGAGCAACAGCGGGTGACTTTTGCCAGAGCGCTCGTGCATGAACCGCGTCTTGTCATCTGCGACGAGCCAACTTCCGCGCTCGACGCTAAAACTGGACACCTGGTCATGGAGCTTCTGTCAGAAATTGCTGTGCGGCCCGACCGTGCTGTGATCGTGGTCACGCACGACAGCCGGATTCTTGAGTTTGCAGGCACCATCGCCCATATGGAAGATGGACTCATCACAAATATTGAAAAGGGCGAGATCATGGGCGGCCCTGTGCCAGCGGGAATGCACGGGGCGTACAACCGGCTCGCCACCACACGGAGCTAAAAATATGAAAAGTTATTTCTTACCTCTTCTTGCCGTTCTCTGCGTTGTAGCCGCCGTCGGCTGGACCTATAGCGTCCAGCCGATTCATCAACCGACGTTGCCGTCAGCTCCGCCGCCGGAGTCTCCTGCCGGCGGAGGAGTCGCAGGAGTCGGCCTTGTCGAGCCTGAATCGGAAAACGTTCAAATAAGTTGCGCCGTTTCGGGTTTGGTCACAGGTCTATACGTAAAAGCCGGGGACCGTGTGAGCAAGGGGCAGAGGCTCTTCTCGCTCGATGATCGCGAACTCACCGCCGACCTCGGGGTGAAGAAAGCCGCGGTGGCTGGAGCGGAGGCACGCTTAATGAAACTTGAGGACGAGCCCCGGCCGGAAGAAATTCCGACCGCTGAGGCCAAGGTGACGGAAGCCGCCGCGCTGCTCGCGGACGCGCGCGTGCAGGTGCGGCTTATCGAGAGCGTTACCGATCGACGCGCCGTCAAGGAAGAGGATGTCGAGCGGCGTCGCTTGAATTACCAGGCCGCTGCGGCGAGGCTTGAACAGGCGAAGAACGACCTAGCCCTGCTGAAGGCGGGCGCATGGAAACCGGATGTCGACGTTGCGCGGGCAGACGCCGCTCAGGCGGCTGCCGCAGTCCGGCAGGATGAAATCAATATCAGCCGCCTCACGGTCGAAGCGCCCGTCAATGGAACCATTCTCCAGAACAAGGTCCGGCTCGGACAATACGCGCAATGCGGTCCGCTCGCAGAACCGCTGATGATTTTTGGCGGAGGGAAGAACCTGCACTTGAGAACCCAGGTGGACGAGAACGACGCATGGCGCGTGCGCGACGGTGCGCGGGCGGTCGCTCACCTTCGTGGCGACAGCCAGGTCATTTACCCATTGGAATTTGTCCGGTTTGAGCCCTATGTGGTACCCAAGGCGTCGCTGACCGGTGACACAACAGAGCGGGTGGATACGCGAGTGCTTGAGGTAATCTACCGTTTCAAAGATCCGGAGGCTCGCGTTTTTGACGGCCAGCAGATGGACGTCTATATCGACGCGGCGACTCGAAAGGGACCACAGGAGGCTGCGCAACCATCACGGGGGAAGAAATGAAAAACGCATCGGCATTGGGAGTGGCTGCGTTGATCTGGCTGCTTGCCGGATGCACGGTCGGTCCGAATTTTCACCGCCCGCAAGCAGCGGTCCCGCCGCAATGGACGACGCCGGCCGCGCGCGGCGTGTCTCCAGGCGTCGAGCCGCAGACCGATTTATGGTGGAAATCTTTTAAAGATCCCAAGCTCGATTCCTTGATTGAGCGCGCCGTCGCGGCGAATTATGATCTCAAGCTTGCTACTGCTCGTGTGGATGAAGCGCGGGCCGCGAACGGCCTGGCGAAATCTGAGTACTATCCGCAGATCAACGGGACTTCGTCCACGACGCGCAACCGCGAGTTTGCAGTTGCTCCTTTGCCGAGTCCGGGCGGAGGGGTAACACCCAAGCCCGTTGCTTTCGATCTCAGCAATTTCAGAGGCGAGTTCGATGCGTCCTGGGAACTAGACCTCTTCGGCCGCATTCGAAGGGAGGTCGAGGCATCCAAGGCCGATCTGGCTGCTTCCGAACAGGATCGCCGCAATGTACTTGTGACGCTCCTGGGGGATGTCGGTCGGTACTACGCGGACCTGCGCGGCTTTCAGTCCCGTCTGACCATTGCCGAACAAAACATCGCGACCGACGAGGACACCGTAGGGCTCACCCGCTCTCTTTCCAATGCGGGTCAGGCCACCGAGCGCGACGTGGCTCAAGCCCAGGCTCAGCTTGAATCCGTGCGTGCCCAAGTGCCTGTCCTAAAGAGCAATATCGCAACCACCTTGCATCGGCTCTCTGTACTGACAGGACAGCAGCCTGGAGCCCTCGATGCCGAGCTGGCGGAAGCAGCGCCCATTCTCCTGGTGCCTCCCGACGTACCGGCCGGCCTTCCCTCGGATCTGTTGGAACGTAGGCCGGACATTCAACGGACGGAAGCGCAACTGGCTGCGGCGACCGCGCGCGTGGGGCAAGCCATGGCGGATTACTTTCCTCGCTTTACCCTGCTGGGTACGGCCGGGCGCCAAGCCTCGCAGCTTCATGATCTGAGTTTGGGGCTCGGCAATTACTTTTCCGTCGGACCTTCGATCTCACTGCCCCTGCTCACGGGAGGGCGCATTCGTTCGAACGTCGCTGTTCAGGATGCCCGTCTGAAACAGGCGGCGATCACCTACCAGTCAACAGTGCTGGCCGCGCTTGAGGAAACCGAGAATGCGCTTGTCAACTACGCGACGGAGCAGGATCGCCGTGACCGGCTTGACGCCGCTGTGAGCGCGAACAAAACGGCTTTGGAGTTGGCGAATGTACAGTACAAAGCGGGGCTCTCTGACTTCCTTGCGGTGCTGCAGTCGGAGCGGGACCTGGCCGCAACCCAGGATCTGCTGGCTCAAAGTCGGGCGTCCATCTCCACCGATCTCGTAGCTCTGTATAAGGCACTCGGAGGCGGATGGTCCGTTTCGCCGCAAGCTCCAAAAACACCGTGACGAGAAGCGTTTTCGCCGCGTCCGGCGGTGGTCACTTGAATCGAGGTGGGACGCGAGCGAAGCCCTGCGGTTCGGAATGACCGTATTACCTATGAGGAGCAGAGCGGATTGCACTTTTTCATTGAGATTCCTTTGTCTCAGCGGTGCATTCGATCCCCCGCGGAAATGTCCTTCGCAAACTTGACGAGAGGTGTTGAGCAGCGAGGTTCCCTACGATTGGACCGGTCTGATGTTCCTGGCCTTCGACAATTCGCAGCATCAACACGAGGAATATGGCTGCTCTATTTATTGGAGTTCACCTGTGCGGGCGCCTCAGCATTCTCTCACCGCGCAGGCAATGGTATTTGCGCATTCGCTGCTGCCTGTGGCCCCGGTGCTCCGTAATCGGAATCAGCGAGCGCGTGACCGCCGACGATCAAATCGATTGGCGCATCGTACTTGTCCATGACAGACTCCACGAAGACCATACCCGAAGCCAATAATGCCGGATCAGGTTTCTCCTGCAGATTTGCGGAGCGCGCTACGATCACATCAAGTTCGACGCGTGATTGCACCACGACGAAGAATGCGTTCATTAAAATCGTGATCGACCAAAAGACGAAACACTCTTCAGGTCTATTCGGATGGATGCTGTGAATGGTAACGAGACTTGATCCGATCGCGCAGCTCATCAACCCTGGATTTGTACGCGGCGTCAGACTCGATATCGTCGCGAATGGCGCGGGCCTTGTTCTCCTGATCGCGCAGATAATCATTCACCTGCTCGCGGTGATTCAGGTAATAGCTGATGACCGCGTGGATATCGGCCAACCTTAGTGAAGGAAAACTCTCGTGGATTCTCTCGGCGCTGTTCTCTTCGTCATACTGATAGACAACAGCCTCGAAGCTGACACGAGATCCGGTAACCCGAATCGTTCCGTCCGCTGTTTGGGTCAAAGGCACGTTCTGGATTGTCTTAAGAACGATCATCTTGGATTCATTTTACTCTTCGCTCGCTCGGAGTACGAACATCCTTACTTAATAGCAGCCGCGCCGTTTTGCAAATTGTTGAAAAATCGAGAGGGAATTCGAATTCCTCCGGAACTGACCAGTTAAATAGTGTCAGATCAATAAGCTACAAGGACGGAGGAAGAGGGATTCGCTGGTCCGTTCCGCTCTCATTCTACGTAAGTTATTGAATTTATGATTTGCACAATTGGCACAATTTGCAAAAAACAACAACTTTGGCTGCTTTGACACGCAAACTCGCTACAGTCCTCCAGCCAAAAAACATACGAATCGATCTGACCGAAGCTATCATACGAACACAATTGCTTTCATCACAGCCGCGGGGTCCAATGCATCCAAAACTACCGGCTCGGCCCCAAGCGCACGGATTACATTTTTCTTACCGGGAGTCCGCGATGTCGCCGTAACCTGATGACCACGGGAAACAAGTTCGGGAACCAATCGCTTGCCAACAACGCCCGAGCCACCGGCGATGAATATTTTCATTTTTCGTCTCGTTTCAATTGCTCTCGTCACTTTTGACGAAATGGAGCTCCCGGATGTGACATGGCGGGATATGTCACAATTCCGTGAGCTATTTCGTCTTGAGTTTTAGAGTGAAGATCACCTTCACATCGAACATTTCATGCCAGACACGCAGGACGCCCGCCCCCTCATGTTTTTTGCATACCGCATGCTTATGGCCTTCGACCAAAAAAGTCTCGGCATCCGCAACCCGATAAATTTCGACGCTAAACCCTCACGGCCCACTTGCTCGCTGTCCACGTTTCTTTCTCGCCCGTCACCCGACGAGAGGTAAGACTCGCTACCGGCCCGCCCCGCTACGGCTCTTGCCGGACTGGACTTTCACCGTTGGATTCTGTCGAAAGGTTTCATCCGCTCACGTGGAATCCCCCTCTGCCAAGCTTTGCTTGGCGCGGATCGGCAATAATGCAGATGAGGACGACGGCGCTCATCACAGCGAAAATCCAATGAGCCTGGAATATCAAGCAAATTGACAAGGTTCCTCAGCACCTGAAGCAATGCTGTGCGGATGATAATTTCAAAAGATAATTCCAATCACTACACGTAATGATTACGCTGAACTGAACAATGCGCCTAACCGAGCAAACCGAGCAGGAGCCTTCACCCCGAGGCGCAATCACGCTCCTACACCAGGGGTGCTGGCAGCATCTGCCGATCGGGACGATCGAACGTCTGGCGGTCGGCGGACGGCCCACCGAGTGTGCGGCCGGATACACCGTCTATTCGGAAGCCGACGCCGAAGCCCTCGCAGTGATCACCCGCGGTCTCGTTCGCGTCTACATGCACGCGAGCGACGGCCGGCAGGTGACCGTCCGCTATGTGCGGCCCGGAGGTCTCCTGGGTGTTCCAGCTCTGGTCGGGGGCCCCGCTCCCGTCTTCGTCCAGGCCGTTACCGCCGTCTCCGCGTTCTTCTTCGACGTCGCGCGCGTCAAACGCGCCGCCCGTGACGATTCCGCAATCGCGTGGGCATTCGCCGAGGAAGCCGTGCATCGCCTCTACGACGTGCTCGAAGAGCTCGCAGGCAACGCGTTCGCAACGGTTCGCCAGCGCGTGGCCCGCCATCTTCTCGATCTCGCGGCGGCCCGCCCGGCGGCGGCCGGTCGTGTGACGGCCCTCGTCAGCCAGCAGGATCTCGCCAACAGCGTGGGATCGGTTCGCGAAGTCGTGGCGCGCGTGCTTGCGGAACTCCGGGCGGAGGGTCTCGTGCTCACCTCGCCCGGCCGGGTCGAGATTCTCGATCCCGTCCGGCTCAGCCGCCAACTTTGGTCGCGCACACGTGACGAAAGTCACAGACAGGACGGCCGCGGACAACGAGAATAGCCTTCAGTCGAACTGAAGGAGGCTGCGATTCCCATGTTTGCCGTCGATCATGCCGCTACCGCCCTTTTGATCAAGCGAAGGTATCCGTCCGTATCGATGGTGCCACTCCTTGTATCCGTGCAGGCCATGGAGCTCGCCTGGGTCGGCCTCAACTATCTGGGTGTCGAACGCACAACGACCGAGCCGGCGGTCCGGAGCGTCGCCGACATCCATCTCTCATACATGCCGTTCTCCCACTCGGTCGCGACAGCCGTCGCCGCCGCGCTGTGCGCGTGGCTGATCGTCGAGAAAGGGCTCGGCCGTGCAGCTCTCGGCCGTGCCATCGGCATCGGGATCGTCTCGCACCTCGTCCTGGATCTCGTAACGCACGCCCCCGATATCGCCGTCTGGCCCGGGAGTCCGTTGCCGGCGCTTGGCCTTGGACTCTACAACCGCGCGCCGATGTGGGGATTCGCGCTGGAGATGGTCTACGGCGTGTTCTGCTGGTGGATGTACAGGCGAAGCGGATCGCTGCTGGCGGTGATCGTCCTCGGCAACCTCGCCAACATCTCGTTGTTCTCGGCCGCCATCCCCGGCCCCGAACAGTTCCTTGCGGGCCATCCACTCGCTGTCGTGACCCTCGTTCTCGCGCAGATTGTGACGACCCTGGCATTGATCGGGTGGCTGGCGAATTCGAGCGACGCCCCCGCGGAGGCCGTGATCTAAAAGTTGATGCAACGTTTAGAAAAAATCATCCGGGCGTGTCGATTTGGCTGAGGCTCGTTCGTCTATTGATAAGGCGTAACTATTCGCTGCGACGGAGAGGAAAATGAGCCAACAAAACACTTATATGGACTGGCCCAAAGACAAATTGCCCGCATTCGGTGCGGATGGCACCGTCGTCATTGAGGACGGAAACCAGTTCAGTCGGGTCGTTCCGCTGGAGCCATCGCAAACCCATGTATTGGCAACAGTCCTGAGCCGAGCGTTTTACGACCAAGCCAACTTCAGGTACATCATCCCGAACGAGCAGTCACGACTCGATCTGCTAACGGGACTCTTCCGGGTCGCCATTCTTGCGAGCCAACTGTATGGCGAAATCTATACAACGCAAGCTGTTGACGGCGGCGCTCTGTGGATTCGCTCGGGAACTGGGTTGCCCCTTCGTCAAATGATGCGTGGTGGATTTCCGTCGCGACACCTTCATTGGAAGTCATCAGACCTAAGGCGTTATATGAACTCGGTAGCGCACCTCGACGAAGTTCATCAGCGACTGGTGCGAGGTCCACATTGGCATCTCCTGGCGGTTGGTATGGAGCCCACAAAGCAAAAGCGCAAGATCGGCGGAACACTTCTCGAACCTCTACTCTTGCGAGCGGATTCCGATGCTCTGCCTTGTTACGTGGAGGTGTTCAACGAAAAATACTTGCCATTCTTCAAAAGACACGGCTTTCGGATTATGGGCTGCGGAAAGATTCCCAGAGGTGGACCGGACTTTTGGGCTATGGAAAGAACACCGCAGACGATTTCCTTGTAGTGACTTGAAACGTGGGTTGGCAAAGACAAACACGAAATTTACGGTGGTTTAGTCCGCATAACGTGAAGGTATTACCTTGCTGCTTGCGAGGGAGCGTTCCGACTGTCACATTTCGCTGGACCATCCGGTCTCTCCTCTGAGGCGAACAAATTGGAGGCACTATGAGAAGAGATAAAATCATCTATTGGATCATGACTGGAATTGTCTGCTCGGTCATGGCATTCAGCGCCGTCAACTTCAATCTCAGTCATCCATTCGGACCGTTTGAAAAACCTTTTCCTCATTTAGGTTTACCGAATTACCTGAAGATAGAGCTCACAATTGCGAAAGCACTCGGGGTGTTGGCGTTGTTGATCACGCACGTCCCACGCAAAGTAAAGGAGTTCGCTTACTTTGGTTTTGGGATCACTTTGATCTCAGCCAGCATCGCTCACTTCTCCGTTGGTGATAAGGTTATGTTTGTTATCGATCCTTTGCTGTTCTTCGGCGTATTGATTGTTTCCTATTTGTACTTTAATAAGATGGCTGATGAGCCTCTCAAACAAAGGAATTTAGGGAGGACAAGCTCGTTACCGCTTACATCTGTTACCCACTCGGTATAACGCGCCATGAGCAAGGAACCCGACGACACTACGGCAGAAGCTCCTCACACCATCGATGGATCGAATCGAGTGGCCGAGTTCGAACGACATCGCCGGCTGCTTTTTTCCATTGCCTACCGCATGCTGGGAAGCGTGGCCGACGCGGAAGATATTCTGCAGGATGCGTTCATCCGTTGGCAAAGGGCCTCGAAGACGGAGGTTAAATCACCTAAAGCGTTTCTGATCACTGTCGTCAGTCGTCTTTGCATCAGTCACCTCCAGTCCGCCAGGGCGCGACGTGAAGAGTATGTCGGCGAATGGCTGCCCGAACCGCTGGCGACCGGTGTTGAAAACCAGCCGTCCCGAATCGTTCAGGTCGACGAATCTGTTTCTATGGCATTGCTTCTCTTGCTCGAGCGCCTGACACCGGTCGAGCGAGCGGTCTATCTGCTTCAGGATATCTTCGATTACACACATGCCGAGATTGCGAAAACGCTGGATTTGACGGAAGCCAATTGCCGGCAGCTGCTGCATCGTGCGCGGGAACATGTCCGCCTGGCCCGCCCGCGCTTCAAAGCATCCGAAAAAGAGCATCGCGAGGTGCTCGAACGCTTTCAGGAGGCTGCGGCCAGCGGCAACATGGACAATTTACTGGCCCTTCTCTCTCTCGACGTCGTTCTTCATTCGGATGGCGGTGGCAAAGCGCCGGCGTTCCCGCTTCCAATCTACGGACCTGACAAGGTTGCAAACGCGGTCGTGAAGGGTCTGAGAATACTGTTGTCCATGAAGCCAGTTCAACGGATCCTGCAGGTCAACGGCGAGCCTGGGATTGTGAGTTACGTGAAAGGCCGGCCGCAATCCGTTTTCACTCTGCAGGTGAACGACGGGCGTATTGACGCAATTTTCATTGTCACGAATCCCAAGAAGCTTTCCCATCTGCCTCCGGCGGTCTCGTGAGATTTGAGATCTCATTTGATTGCTGGCTCATCTGATGTCCTTGGGGAAGGAGGTACCAAGCCATGCCAGCACAATACGGGCAAGCTCATCTCCGCGATCTTCCTGGATGAAATGGCCGCCCCAAATACGTTGATGAGGCTGGCCACTGGTACCAGGTACATGGTGCTGCAATACCTCATCGGCAGAACCCAGAACGGGATCGTTCTTGCCGAACACAGTCAAAAAGGGCTTCTGCCATAGGCCTAGTTGGTCCCAGGCCTCGCGATTAGGCAGCAAGGCCGGATTGCTCTCGTCCATAGGAATCAGGCGCGGAAACGCCCGCGCACCGGCCTTGTAGCGGCCGTCCGGATAAGGTGCGTCATAAGCGGCGATCTGGGTCGGCGCGAGTTTGGTGACACAGCCTGCAGCGACGATCCGGCCGATTGGAAACCAGGGCGAGTATATGGCAAAGGCACGCCAAATCTTGACGATCATAGGTGTCGGATAAAGCGCTCCGGGCCGGCGCGCGATCGGGAGATAGCCATTGGCAACGACGATACGCGCAAAGCGTTCGCCGTGTTCGGCTGCTATGCGCAGGCCCAGCATCGAGCCCCAGTCTTGACAAATCAAAGTGATGTTTCTGAGGTCCAGTTGCTCGATCCACGCCACCAACCAATCGACGTGCGCCTGGTAGCTATAGTCAGACGTCGCCGAGGGCTTGTCGGATTTACCGAAGCCGATCAGGTCGGGCGCCAGCGCACGATAGCCAGCGGCTGCGAAAGGCGGAATCATTTTGCGATACAGATAACTCCAGCTCGGCTCGCCATGCAGCATTAACACAGGCGAACCATCGCGCGGTCCCGCGTCCACGTAATGCATGCGCAGCTCGCCAAGCTGCGCATAATGCGGCTCGAACGGATACTCAGCCAGGCTGCCGAATCGCTCATCCGGAGTACGCAAGATTTCCATTTTCTTAGCCTCTAGTTTTGAGTCTCGTCAACTCGCCACTCCTGCGACCTCGCGAACGTACATTCGTTGCTCTACGGCGTCCAGCATGAAGGCTGCCACGGCACGGAATGATATCGAGTAGCCACTCGCCGGAAGCACATCGCGCTCGCTCCGATAGATATCGTCGGCAGTGTTGATGAGGCGGGGCGGCCTCACGATAGTCCATTCGAGCGATGTGGCGCGCACGATCTCCTCGGCATTACCGAGGTCGCGCCTCACCTGCGTGAGGATGAACCGGAAAAAGTCGAAGAATAAGCCTTTTCCGGGGAACAAGACCGCAGCTGAGACTAGGACAAGCCGTTTCACCCCCGCTCTGGTCATTGCACCCACCGTGCTGGCGGCACACTCCTGGACGAGTGTGTGCGGGCGGAACGCCTGAGGTGGGCGAACGCCCAGCGCCGAAAGCACGGCATCGTGTCCCGGGAGGACCCTTGCCATCTCATGCACGTTGCGGGGGTCGCCGTGCAGCACCTGCAGGTTTGGATGGCGGCGTGTGATCTTCTCCGGCGAGCGCACGAACGCCGTTACCTGATGATTTCGAGCGAGCGCCAGATCGACGAGCTGTGTTCCTGTCTTTCCATTGGCACCGAGGATAAAAAGTCGCATGGAGCTGACCTCCTAAGTAATAGACCAGAGAGGTCCGCGCTTCGTGACAGATGGCATTCTCCAATCCAAGAACAGCACCAGAGCCAGGAGGAGGTCAAATGGCCAGCAGCGTTCGTTTCAACATGTCCGGCCTGTCACAAAATGTGCGCCTCCGCGGTCTCCTTTGCATAGGCTGGTTTTACTAGTGGCCTGTAACATTGATATTGGTACCGGCTGGATTCGTTTGCTTATATCGCAGTAGCTCCATCGAATCGGCTTGGGATTCCGGTTACCCTGACGGATGTATTTCATCAGCTTTCGGTTTAGGTCGGGGATAGAAGTAAACACTCCTCGCGCAATGACATCGCGTTCGATCTTATCGAACCAAAGTTCAACCTGATTCAGCCAGGAGGAATAAGTCGGAGTGAAGTGGATTCGGACATTCGTGTGAGTGTTTAAGAATTCCTGAACGCGTTTAGTTTTATGAGCAGAAAGATTATCTGCAATGATGTGGATCTCTTTACGGTCGGGTTGCTGCTCGACGACATCGGTTAAAAAGCTGACGAATTCTTCACTCGTGTGCCGCTCGGCGGTCTTCCCAATCACTTGGCCCGTCATCGTGTTCAGAGCCGCGTACAGCGATAGCGTTCCATACCGGTAATACTCGAAACCGTGCCGCTCGACTCGGCCCGGTGACATGGGCAGAACGGATCCAGACGATCCAAAGCTTGTATTGCGGTCTTCTCGTCGACGCAAAACACCGCGGCATGCTGTGGCGGATTCATATACAACCCAATGATGTCTGCTGCTTTGCTTTCGAAATCGGGATCGTCGGACAAAATGTAATGATCGACTCGATGCGGCTTTAGTCGCGCGCGGGCCCACACTCGTGCGACTCGCATATGATCAATGCCCATTTCGTTAGCCAGTTTTCGAGTGCTCCAATGCGTCGATCCGTCTGCGGGTTTCCGCTGCGTTTTGGCCGAAATCGCGGCGTTGGCACGCCTCGTCGAAGTCTAGGCTGGAGCACGCGGGTGCAATCGAGCGGGATCACCATTATCCGAGGTTGGAAAGGAAGTTGGACCGAGTCCTGCTAGGCTAGGACCGCGGCCTACCGTACCCCGTTGGCACAAGACGCCCTTATATGTTACTTACCAACGGCGCCTGGTGCAAATTGGCCCGAGGTCCGTCATCGCATCGTCTATGAGAATCTGATGGAGAAGTATCAGAACACCGACCCATTTAAGTACATCCTGTACTCGGCAAAGATCAGCGAAGAGACTCCGGCGATGTCGAGCAAATGACGGATTTCAAGCAGTACCCAGCACAAGCGGTCCCCGGATTATTCGAAGCAGCTGCGCTTGTCGGTCAGGATCAATTCGTAGGGGTTCTTGATTTCATTCTTCAACCGAAATCTGTCGAATGGAGCGATTCTCGCCCGTCATATGGATAGGCGGCCGGTAAAGGCCGACGAGAGTTGCGCCAAAGGAGAAAACTGATGCAATTTGCTCTGCTGATCTATCATTCGCCGGAAGAGTTTGCCATGCGGAAAAACGAGTATAACGACCCTCATCTCGGCGCCTGGCGGGCTTACTATAAGGCGCTCGTCGAGGCCAACGTCTACGTCGGTGCCGACGCACTTGAGGTGGCCGAAACAGCAACAACAGTGCGTCTTAGAGAAGGAAAGCGCCGCGTGCAGGATGGCCCATACGCGGATACCAAGGAGCAATTGGGAGGATTCATTATCCTGGAACTTCCTTCCATTGACGCAGCCCTCGAATGGGCTGCGCGATGTCCGGGAGCATCGCTTGGCGCAGTTGAAGTCCGGCCGCTCGCGCCTGAAGCTAAACGGCGGGGGTTCACAGGTGAGTGGAATCAATGAGGAAAATACCCACCGGACCATCGAGCGCGTAGCCCGCGAGTCCTACGGCCGTCTGGTGGCGTATCTTTCCGTGCACACGCACGATTTGGCCAGCGCTGAGGACGCTCTCAGCAACGCGTTAGTGTCGGCGCTCACGCATTGGCCAAAGGATGGGGTGCCGCAAAATCCCGAGGCTTGGCTGATGAAAGCGGCACGTCGTTCTTTCATCGACGTGGTTCGTCATCACAACGTCATGCAATCGAGCGTGCCAACCCTGAAATTCCTAAAAGAAGATTCCGTGAAGACTTTCGTAGCCGAGTTCCCGGATGAACGGCTCAAATTGCTCTTCGTTTGCGCGCACCCGGCGATTGACCCGGCGATGCACACTCCCCTTATGCTGCAGTCGGTATTGGGTCTGGACGCAGCA
>WNFO01003566.1_pt1 | contig 13240 bp, 16 predicted proteins | sample 5400251 | NCBI WGS metagenome assembly WNFO01 (sample SAMN13153354, study PRJNA577476) | soil metagenome | isolation source: 100 cm saprolite under Madrone tree | place: USA:California | collected 2016-06-14 | reverse complement strand
CGGCCAAAACACTAGGATGGGCGGGAGCGACCCCACCGCGCCGCAGAATCGCGGCCCGGTCCCTGCGGGCTTCGGGGGTCACTCCCGCCTTTTGCTGCTGAAAGACGCAGCTCGTGTTTTGGCCGCGCGGAGGAGGAGCAGCAACGGATTTGTAAGACAGGATGTCAGACAAAACCGGAAAGGAGGAACAAGGAGAGAGCATGGCAATCATCAAGGCACCACCCAAGCAACCAAAGTCAGTGACGATCCAGGCGCGAGTCGAGGAGTCAGTAAAAATGCAGCTCGATCAATACGCAAAATTCATTGACTCCACTCCGTCCTACGTCATCACGGAGGCGTTGAAAGTTCTTTTCAAACGCGATGACGAGTTCAAAGCCTGGCTAGGCCAACACGCCAATGGCCAGAATTCGGAACAGAATCAAGGAGAGGTTCTCACGAAGACCACGTAACAACATGAAGACCCGTCCAACACAATTCGGGGTGCGCGAGAATACAGCGTCGTCAAGACAGCATGCCCCGCGCCGTGTAGTGAGTCCTTCGATTCTACAGTCCGATCCGCTGTTCGGATATGAGCAGCAAGACGAGGACACGCAAGAACAAGCCCCTCCCATGAAAGAAACATTCGAATTGTCACTCACGGAGCCAGACCAGGGGGCCACAGGGGGAGGAGACAGCGGAACGACGACACCAGAGCTGGTTGGGGATGGCAAACGCTCAGTTGTTGAACGTCCTCTGACATGTGAGGAGGCAGCGGCCTTTGTAAGAGTCCATCCGAGAACGGTCAAGCGCATGGCGCGCGCGGGTAAAGTGCCAGGGCATTTCCGTTTTGGACGTTGGTATTTCTATGCAAGTGAACTGGACTGCTGGATGCGAATGGAATTAAACTCGGCACGCCACCCTTGAGGCTCAAACACAAAGGAGAATTCAATGTTTGAGCGCAAGAGGTACCAGTTCGGTTATGTGCGCCAGAAACCGCGTAAGACTGGCTCGCATGTCTGGGTCTGGGAGTATCGAGATGGCAGTGGTTCTCATTCGGTGATTCTGGGAACGGTTGACCAAATGAGTGAGGCGGAGGCTTGGAGAGCTACAGAGGGCCGGAGGTTGATATTGAACGACCCTCAAGCTGCCGAGCAAATTTCGTTCGGTGCGGTCCTAGATCGTTACATCTTGGAGGCATTGCCCGAGCGGAAAGTTACCCGGTTCACTTATTTGAGTTGGATTAGGAGTCAGATCCGGCCCAAATGGGGACAGTGTCCCATCGCGCAAGTGAAACCCCTCTCTGTCGAATTGTGGGTCAAAGGGTTGCCACTTTCCGGCAGGAGCAAAGGGCACGTTCGCGAAGTGATGCACATGCTTTTCGATTGGGCCATGCGATGGGAATTGATCCCGCATGACCGGAATCCGATGAGTCTGGTTCGCGTAAAAGGTTGTTCCAAACGAACCAAGCTTCCGAAGGTTCTAACCATCGAAGAGTTCAACCGGCTGCTAGAGAAGCTAAGGGAACCTTACAGAACGATGGCGCTCGTTGCTCTATTCTTAGGCCCGCGAGTGAGTGAGATTGCTGGACTAAAATGGAGTGATGTGGATTGGGATCGATCAACGATTTCCATCGCGAGATCATGGGTAATCGGTGAAGTCGCGGACACCAAGACAGAAGGTTCCGCAAAGCCGTTGCCTATGGATTCGGATTTGGCCATCGTTTTGAAGGAACATCGACAAAGAACGAAGGACTACGATTCGCCATGGATGTTTGTGAATCCAGCCACGGGAAATCCGTTCTGGCCAAGCAAGATTCGTGAGAATCACTTAGTGCCCGCAGGAATTGCGGCGGGCATTGGGCGCGTTGGATGGCATACGTTTCGGCACACGTACTCCTCGCTGTTGCGGGAGCACGAAGTGGACATTAAGGTTCAGCAGGCGCTCTTGCGTCACGCGGACATCCGAACAACGATGAACATTTACACGCAAGCGGTCCCGAGAGCAGTACGCGAAGCAAATCGCAAAGTTGTGAGAAATATTCTAGGGAAGCAAGGCGACATCGAGGCGGCAGTAAGGGTTCCCGAGACTACCAAGTCCTTCCAAATCAGTACGAGCCCTACTTCGTAAGTCCTTGAAAAACCACGCGGCGATGATTTCGATTCCCATCGCCCGCTCCAGAACTCGCGATAATCCCATTGCCCTTACGCCGCTAACCTACGAAAATCGACCCGGGGAAAGAAGTCTGAGGAATACGACGGACGGTATAAATCTTGATGAAGGCGATGCAGGCATTACTCACCAAGCTGGCGTTGAGATTTTGCAGCGGCGCATGCACAAGATACAGAGTGCGATCGACGCGCTCGAAGACCTCGCACGTCCCGATGCTATGCCGCCAAGCGCGCTGCGACGCGAATGACGCGCATCCGTCTAGCCTCGATGTGACGTCATAACTTCTCGCGAGAACCGGCTGTAGCGCCTTTGGGAGGTTTCAGCCCATGAGATGGAGAATCCGAAAGTCCTTCAAAATATTTGCGCCCGGAAGTTCATTGCGAAAAAGAGTTGCCTATAGCCTTGCCATCGCGAGATTGATTCTTGTCCCGGTTATTTTCTTGGCTGTTTATTATTTGTTTGCGATGGGCCGAATCGTGGACCGCATCGTGAATGTCGATGCTCCGGCGGCAAAGCTGGCAGAACAAGCCTCCGTCGAGATACTGGAGGCCCGGCGTACAGCGCGAAACTACATTTTGTTCCAGGACCCGGAATATGTTCGGGCAAACCAGGACTCGCTCGCGAAGGTGAGGCAATTTTTGGCTGGTATTGGGGACCTTGAGCCTGACGAAAAAGCCGTAGTTCAGAAGGGTCTGGATGCAGCCAATCGATACGAACAACGATTCGCATCTGTAGTTTCGACGACGGGACAACGCAGGCAGGAACCAGTCGAACAGATTCGCGAGGCGGTGCAGGCCTACGAAAAAGACCTGGACGATCTCGTCAAAGCGGCCAAACATAAGAAGCGAGCGCAGCTGATTCAGGACCTTCGCGCCCGGGTCGGCTCGTTCGATGCGCGGATTACGCAAGCTATACAGGAAGCGAACCCCGCTTTGCGCCAAGTCGCCCCGGACCTCCAGGCATCCAGTCAAGAGACTTTGCAGCTGGCGTCCGAACTGGAACAGCAAAATTGGGCTCGTGTCCAAATGGACCACCAGGAAGCTCGTCAGTTGATCCATCGAGCTGAATGGGCTCTGGGCATCGTTTCGGCTGTCACTCTTTTGTTTAGCGTCGGGGCCAGCCTCATCCTGCCTCGCCAAGTCACTAAGCCTCTTGTCAGCCTCAAAGAAGCCGTGGATCACGCTGCGAAAGGCAACTATGAGATCGACTTCGAACTCCACGGAGGCGGGGAAGTCGTGGAACTTGCAAAAAGCGTCCAAAACCTAATCTCACTCTTACAGAAAAAGCACGCCTGAGGCAAGAACTCCGCGCTGCTGGAAAAATCTACACGCATTTTACTTCCGGTGCTATCGGCATTTGATCCGGCATTTCCCCTATGCAGTTGAATCTTCAGCCTGTTGCTAGATTCAATGCGCGTCTGGCTGCAAAGTTGCTTCCTAACTGGACGGTCAAGAGAACCAAAGGACTTAGCAAAGTCCTGGCTTTTCCCACTCGGGCTGCGACGCTTCGAAAGGCTCATGTTCATTCCTGCACGGGGAGAGCAAGATGATCACTTCTTACGCCTGCGAGCAGCAAGGATTCTTGGATAGCCCTGGCGTTTCGAGACGCAGCCGGCCCGAGTGGGCCAACTTGCCGGAAAGTGATGCCATCCGGCGAGCTCAGTGCGGAGATGCGGGCGCATTTGAACGTATCTACCACCTGCATTGCCGGCGCGTCTATGCCCTATGCTTGCGCATGGCGGGAAACCCAACGGAAGCCGAGGATCTCACCCAAGAAGCGTTCTTGACCGTCTTACGCAAGATTCGAACATTCCGCGGCGAATCGGCTTTTTCCACGTGGCTGCACCGCATCACCGTAAACCTGGTGTTGATGCGCTTCCGGAGGAAGACCCCGCTGAAATCATCCCCTGAGAAAAGCGTCGAGCCGGACGGCGATAGCGGCGGGCTGCCTGAGAAATTCAGTCGTCCCGACTTCCAGCTGGCGGGCTCCATCGACCGCGTCAATCTGGAACGGGCGATCGAACAGTTATCGCCACGCCACAAATTGGTCGTGGAGCTCCATGACATTCAGGGCTACAAGCACAAAGAAATCGCAAAAATCATGGATTGGTCGATTGGAAATTCGAAAGCCCAGCTTCACCGAGCGCGCAAGAGACTTCGTGAACTGCTGCAGGAAAGTTTCTCCTTGGGATGGGGAACGCCGTGCGGCCAATCCAGGTGAAGCCCGGGCGAAAGATATTTGTTTGCTTGATTCGCACGAATGAAATTCAGTCTCCCACGCTTCGCTTCTGAAAATCTTGTTTGAGGCCGGATATCGACGCAAGGTCGCCGCCTCGCACTCAAGTTCAATCATCATTCCTTTGTTGAGCTTGTTCAGCACGCCTTCCGCAACACCAATCCCCAACGCTGATGGTCCCTGTCCATCTCTACAGGCGATTCCCTAGGGAATCAGCCGAATATCTTACCGGGTCCCAATTCGGGACACTATCACAGCAGTGGATCGGTCGGTGTGCAGCAGGAGTGCGGGATGGTACCAAATGATCGCAAGATTCGCGTGGTGGTCGCCGATGATTCGCGGACTGCGCTGCGCGCAGTTTGCTCGTACCTCGAATTCGAGGGGCAGTTTGAAATTGTTGGGACTGCCAGTGACGGTTTAAGTGTCCTGCACCAGGCCGAACGCTTTTGTCCGGACCTGGTGCTGATGGACCTTAGCATGCCTCAAATGACCGGCCTTGAGGCAGCTACGCAGTTGCGGAAGTCATTTCCGGATTTGCGCATCCTGATTTTTACGGAGTTGAACGGTCTTTCACTCCGGGCGGCGTGCCTGGAATCTGGCGCCGACGGCTTTGTGGGAAAAAGTCGCATGCCGGAAGGACTCATGGAGGAAGTGCGCAGGGTTTTCAGAATCCGCTAATGAGGTGAAAGGTTCCTCAATTTAGTCAGGTCAAAGAAAGAGAGAGTAATGTCAACCAAGAAAATTCTTCTCGTGGATGATTCCTGCACCGCGCGGCTAGTGAACAGGATGATCTTCAGCCAAAAATCAAATTACGTGCTCATCAGCGCCGTCGACGGAAAAGAGGCCGTGGAAAGAGCGAAGAGAGAAAAGCCCGACTTGATTCTCATGGATATCGTGATGCCGCGCATGACCGGGCTCGAAGCGTGCCGAATCCTCAAAAAAGATAAAGAGACCGAAAAGATTCCCGTCATCCTGCTGACCACTCGCGGCGAAGAGCAGTTTGTGCAGGAAGGTTATGCCAGCGGGTGCAGCGATTATCTTACAAAACCGGTGAATGACGGCGAGCTTCTTGATCTGTTGAAAGCGTACCTCGGCGAGTAATTCAGAACGAGCAACCCAATGCGGAACTCAGTCAGAAGAAGCGAGAGGAAATCATGATAGGCGCAGGAAATGGAGACAGGCCGCCCGCCAAGGGTGGGTGCCGGACTGAGCCCGTAGATGGAAACGCTTCGGCGTTCACCGGGACGGAAGAGCTTCGCTTGCGTGTGCAACAACTCTCACTGCGCGAACAGATTGAACGGAATCATTTCCTCCTCATGCGGCTCAACGCCGCGAGCGCGCGGCTTATTCAAAGCATCGAAGGTGGCGACGTATTTGATGCCATCGCGGAAATCATCGCGAATCTGATCGGCTCGGAAGAGATTGTCGTTTTTGACTATTTCCCAAGCGAACAAACTTTTTCTCTGGCGTGGTCGTGGGGCGTTGAAGCAGACGCCCTGCAACCCTTCTTGTGCGGTGCCGGCATGTTCGGGCGCGCTGTCGAGCAGGGTACGAGCCAATTCAAAGAACGTCAGCCGGAGGCACTTCTTCTGCCCTTCGAGAAGAAGTTGACGGCTTGCGTAATACTAAAGTCCAGCCGCGAGATTGTCGGGGTCATCGGCCTCTTTGGTCTTCTCCCGCAGAAGAATGGCCTGGAATGGGCCGATTTTGAATTATTGAAGTTTCTGGAAACCTACGCAGCAGTTGCCATCCAGTTTCAAAGACTGCAGGCGCGCCAGGTGGCGCCGTGAGACCTGATTCGCCAACAAAACATCCTTCATCCAACCTCCCGGGGCCGCCGTCCGCCGAGACTAGTGATGCATCTTCGTCGAATGCTCATTTTCTTCATGCCGGCCAGGTTTTCGTTTCGACGGAAGCGAAATCCATTGCACTGATTCTTGGTTCTTGTGTGGGAGTGTGCATTTGGGACCCCGTTAATGCTATCGGCGGCGCCACCCACTACATGCTTCCGAGCTGGGATGGAAAGGGAACTGCGTCGCCCCGCTACGGCAATGTGGCTATTTCCATATTGTTGCAAAAGCTCCTGGAAGCCGGCGCAAATCGCGGACAGCTTCGCGCCAAAGTTTTCGGCGGAGGCTGCTTGTTTGATTCCTTGCGCGAACTGAATTCGAACAAGGAGCAGCACCTTGGAAGCCGCAACGTTGAAATCGCCCTGGAAATGTTAACGAAGGCGCAGATCCCGGTCGTTTCCGCCGCTGTTGGCGTGGACCGAGGGCAACGCATTGTTTTTCGCACGGACACAGGCGAAGCAGTAGTCAAAATCCTGTAGAGGAATCATGGAAATAAATCGAGAGATGCTCTTGCAGTCGTTCCGGGAAGAAACCGAGGAGTGCCTCGCGCAAATGGAGCAATCGCTTCTTGCGCTGGAGACGCATCCCGATGATCGCGAGCTGATTTCTTCTCTGTTTCGCGCGGCGCACACCGTCAAGGGCAATGCCTCATTGCTGGAGTTTAACGCTCTCGCTCGATTCCTCCACAACGTTGAAGATCTGCTGGATCTCTGCCGCAGCCAGACCGTGGTTCTGTCCCAGGAAGTGATTAACACTTTGCTCCAGGCCGTGGACGCCCTGCGCCAAATGGCCAAGCGGGCAGCGGATGGAGAAGAAGGCCTTCTTCCTGAACACGAGGCATTGAGCGCCCGTCTTGCCGACGTGACGGCTGAATTCAAGATGGCCGAGACACCCGGCGCACAGGAAAGTTCCCCGTCATCCCTTCCGGATTCATCCGCGGGCAGCACCGTTTCCAAGGCCGCCGTGCAAAACCTTCGTGTTGACGTCGGTAAGCTCGATCGCATGCTGAACCTGACCGTGGAATTCGCAATTGCCCAGGGCCGCCAGCGGCGCATTCTCGAAGAAAAATTGGCCGTCGTGGCCGGCGGACGCGAAGTGCTTGAATCGCATCACGGATTGGAAGCGCTCTTTCTCAAGTTGCAAGAACTAGTGATGAAGATTCGGATGGTCCCGGTTGGCCCGACGTTTCACCGCTTTGCTCGCAGCGTACGCGACACCGCTCGAAAGAGTGGAAAGCTGGCGCGCATGCTCGTCGTGGGAGAAGACGTCGAAGTCGACACTACCATCCTCGAGCACATTCACGATCCGCTCATGCACATGATTCGGAACTCAGTGGACCACGGGCTGGAAACGCCCGAAGTTCGCCGCGCTCTCGGGAAGGATCCTAGCGGGAAGATCGTCCTGCAGGCTTTCCACGATTCCGGCAGTATCGTCGTGCAGATTTCCGACGATGGTGCGGGCCTCGATCACGAGAGCATCCTTCAACACGCCAGATCAAAAGGAATCATTCCCGAAGGCGCGCGCCTTACCGAATCCGAGATTCGCAATCTGATTTTTCAGCCGGGATTTTCGACGGCCGACAAAGTTTCTGAACTCTCTGGGCGCGGCGTCGGTTTGGACGTCGTACGTCGAAACGTGAACGCCCTAAGCGGCGCAATTCTGGTCGAAAGCCGCAAAGGCCAGGGGACCACCTTTACTATCCGCCTTCCGCTCACGCTGGCCATCATTGACGGCTTTGCCGTGAAAGTCGGTACAGAAACTTACGTAATTCCCCTCAGTTCCGTGCAGGAGTGCCTCGAACTGCCTGCGGAGAAGCACAGTTCGGACGAAGGCGGCGTCATCAATCTGCGGGGCGAAGCTCTACCTTACGTGCGCCTTCGCGATCTCTTCGAATGCGGTGGCGAGACTCCGGCTCGGGAAAAAATCATTGTCGTTGAATATCACGGCGGCCGCGCCGGCCTCGCTGCCGATGAATTATTGGGCGAACAACAAGCTGTAATCAAGCCGCTGGGGCGGCTGTTTCAAGGAATTCGCGGTGTTTCCGGGTCAACGATTCTAGGCAATGGGCGCGTCGCTCTGATTCTCGACGTGCCAGCCCTTTGTCGAGAGGCGATTCACCGGAGCGCCGAACTGTTTTCGCAGTAGGGCCATTTGTCGGAAGTGCGAGGCGGCGTGAGGCCGCACTCGGAATAATATTTGAAGGAGAGTTTCATGTTGAAGAATATGTCGATTGGAAAGCGGTTGGCGATCGGTTTCGGCCTGATCGTGTTGCTCCTCATCTCCATGGGCCTTAGCGGGTATTGGGGACTCGAGGCCATAACACGCGAAACATTGAAAGTCCTGGAGGGTGACGCCAAGGTCGTGACGCTCGCCGCCCGCGCCAAGGCGACCACGCTCGAGTTGCGCCGTTTCGAAAAGGATACCTTCCTGAATATCGAAGAAGTCCAAGTCAGGAGTGCCTACGCCGCTAAGTGGGACGCGCAGCGGCAAAAGCTGCGTGACACGCTGACGGAACTTGATCGGTTCCAGCTTTCCTCGGACGACAAGACGTCCCTTCGTTCCATGCGCGACGATTTGGCGACGTATGAGACCGGGTACACAAAAGTTCTCGGCATGATTCAAGAGGGCAAGCTCCACACCCCGCAGGAGTGCAACGCCAAAATCAACGAATATAAAGACTCCATTCACCGGCTGGAAGACCTGGCCACTGAGCTGACGAACCATCACGCCGAAGTGCTGGTCCCGGCGGTGACAGAGATCGCCAAGACCACCACTACCACGCTCGTGATTTTCTCGCTCGTGTCTATTTTCGTCAGTATCGTCGTCACCCTCGTAATCTCTCGCGGCATCACCAAGCCCATTCAGGATGTGCTCGAAGTCGTTGAGAACATCAGCGCGGGCGATCTGACCAAGACGATCAACGCGGATCGCGGCGATGAACTCGGCCGGCTCCTCGGGGCCATGGCCAAGATGACCGGCAAGCTCAACGAAATGATCGGCGAAGTGCGCATGGGCGCCGGATCGGTGAGCACTGCCGCCACTCAGGTAGCTTCCTCTGCCAGTATCGTTTCGCAGGGCACCAGCGAACAGGCGGCCGCAGTCGAACAAGTAACCAGCAGCATGGAACAGATGAGCGCTTCGATCACGCAGAACGCCGAAAACAGCCGCAAGATGGAGCAGATGGCGCGCAAGGGTGCTCAGGACGCAGGTCAGAGCGGCCAGGCCGTCCAGGAATCGGTTTCCGCAATGAAATCGATCGCGGAAAAAATCGCCGTCATCGAAGAAATCGCCTACCAGACCAACATGCTGGCCTTGAACGCGGCCATCGAAGCGGCCCGCGCCGGCGAACATGGCCGCGGATTTGCCGTGGTTGCTGGCGAAGTGCGCAATCTCGCGGAGCGCTGCCGCACAGCAGCCCAGGAGATCGGCGGGTTGGCCACTGCCAACGTGCAGGTCGCGGAGCGTTCGGGCGGATTACTGACCGAACTGGTCCCGGCGATTCAGAAGACCGCGGACCTCGTACAAGAAGTGGCCGCAACGTCCAGAGAACAAGCCGCCGGCGTGAGCCAGATCAACGGGGCCATCAGCCAGGTTGGCCTAGTCACGCAGCGCAATGCCGCGGGCGCAGAGCAACTCTCCAGTACCGCCGAGGAGCTCGCGTCTCAGGCCGAAGCCTTGCAAGACATGATCAGCTTCTTCCGTGTCAGCTCCCTAGACCACCGCGGGGGCAAGAAGCGGAAGACCGATAAATCGCATTTCCCGGAGACTACTGACCACAACAACCACGGCTCCTCCACGCACGCGGGAAAGCCAAACGGCGATTACGCCGAGTCATTCGCCCGGATCTAGGTCGCGGAGGAAACTCATGGAAATCAAAGAAAAAGAAGAAGTGGTCCAACAGCAATACTTGACCTTTTTCCTCGCCGATGAGGAATACGCGATCAACATTCAGCGCGTAAAAGAAATCATCGAGTACACCACGGTCACCAAGGTGCCAAAAGTGCCCGAGTGGATTCGTGGTGTCATCAACTTGCGTGGCAACGTCGTTCCCGTTGTCGATCTCACCGTGCGCTTCGGACTCGAGGAGAGCCCAGTAACCAAGACAACCTGCATCATCATCGTTGAAGTCGAGCAGGACTCTGAGCCTACCGTCATGGGAGTGATCGCCGATGCCGTCAACCAGGTCATCGATCTCGCTCCCAAGGATATCGAAGAACCTCCAGCATTCGGCACACGCGTGCGCTTGGAATATCTCTTCGGCATGGGCAAACTCGGCAAGAAGTTTGCACTCATCTTGAACATCGACAGCGTCCTCAGCAACGCCGAGCTGTTGACTGTTTCCACCCTTCAGGCTGCCCCAGTTGATGCGCGGGTTGACGCAAGCGAAATCGCCGAGGGCCAGCCGGAGGCAACTTAATGGCCTCCGGAGAAATCCCGGCGCATTCCCCGTTGGCGTTGCCCAAACCGATTCCGGATCTCGCGGCGGAGGAGTTTCATCTTTTCCAGGCCCTCGTCCTCCGCGAATCTGGAATCCACCTGGGCGCGAAGAACCGCGCCATGTTGGTGAGCCGTTTGTGGAGGCGATTGCGCGTTCTGGAATTAAACTCCTTCTCTTCTTACTACCGGCGCGTAAAAGCCGATCCGCGGGAAATGGTGCTTATGCTCGATTGCCTTTGCACCAACGAAACGCATTTCTTCCGCGAACCCGCTGCCTTCGATTGTCTGCGCAATCGCGTTTTCCCCGAATGGATGGCGGACGCGGATGCCGGCAAACGCAACAGGACGCTGCGCATCTGGAGCGCGGCCTGTTCCACCGGTGAAGAAGCCTATTCGCTGGCCATGATGATGTTGACGTATTTCCCGCCTTCCGCGGGATGGAATGTCGAGGTTCTCGGAACGGATCTCTCGACCAAAGTTCTGGCCCGCGCTTCCGCCGCCATCTGGCCCGTCGAGAAAATCTCCGGCGTTCCGGTCGACTATCAGCGAAGGTTTCTGCTCAAGGGGTTTGGCCCGGACAAAGGCAAAATCAAGGCGGCGGACGAACTCCGTCAGGTCGTCCGGTTTCAGCGGCTCAATCTCACTCGGGAACCGTATGACGTCACTGGTCCATTTGACCTGATTTTCTGCCGCAACGTGCTGATCTATTTTCAATGGGAGACGAAAATAAAAGTCGTCGACTCTCTTGGAAAATACTTGACTCCCAGCGGATATCTGTTCCTCGGCCATGCGGAAAGCCTTCATGGTGTCGCCGATAAACTACAGTTCGTCGCGCCAAAAGTTTTCCCGTCGTCACGGGATCCGTTGGCGCGCGCCGGTGCTCTCTGCATTCTCCAGCGCCGCGACCAGGCCGTTCGAGACTGAGTGAATTACTTGAAGCCCGGCACGGCTGCCTTTCGATGCGGGGTTCCAGGAATAGGATAGACATGTGAGCTCCGATAACCGCAAAGACTTGTCAGAGGCGCTCTCCGCCCCTTCACCGGAAAACTCCGCCCCTCTAAATATTCTGGTCGTGGACGATTCGGCCATCGTGCGTCAGGTCTTGGCGTCTGTACTTTCCGAAAAGCGCGGATTCCGCGTCAGCGTGGCGGCCGACCCGTTCATCGCCATGGACAAAATGAAAAAAGTCGCGCCGCACGTCATTCTTCTCGATCTGGAAATGCCGCGAATGGATGGCCTGACTTTTCTGGAAAAGCTCATGTCCCAGAATCCGGTGCCTGTCGTGGTTTGTTCGGGATTGACCGGCCCGAGAACCGAAGCTGCTATCCGCGCCTTGGAAATCGGAGCGGTGGACATCATCACCAAACCAAAGGTCGGCATCCGCGGCTTTCTGGAGGAGTCTGCCGTTCTACTCGAAGATACCGTGCGGGCCGCAGCCACGGCCCGCGTGAACAAATTTCGAAGGCTCCGCAAGGATTCGTCGAAATATCATTCCGCGGATGTCGTGATTCCTCCCGCAGTTCTGCCTGCGTCCGCGCAGCAACGGGAAAAGATTGTCGCCATCGGTGCCTCTACGGGAGGCACGGAAGCTTTGCTCCAGGTTCTCGAACAGATGCCCGCAGATTGCCCAGGGATTGTCGCGGTGCAACACATGCCCGAAGGTTTCACGGCAGCTTTTGCAAAACGGCTCAATGGCATCTGCCGAATTCAAATCAAAGAAGCCGCTGACGGCGACAAAGTGATTCCCGGCCACGCCTATATTGCTCCCGGAAACCGGCATACGCTCGTTCGCCGTCTCGGTCCGGGCTATTTTCTCGAGGTGCGCGACGGCTCCCTGGTGTCGCGCCATCGCCCCAGCGTCAATGTGTTGTTTCGTTCCGTGGCGCAAGCTGCCGGGGCCAGCGCAGTGGGCATTTTGATGACCGGCATGGGTGATGACGGGGCAGACGGCCTCCTCGAAATGAAACAAGCCGAGGCGTTCACGATTGCCCAGGATGAAGCCAGTTGCGTCGTCTTCGGCATGCCCAGGGAAGCCATTCTTCGCGGTGCCGCGCAAGAAGTTCTCTCGTTGTCCAAAATCCCCGCTGCCATCTTGCGCAACAGCTTCGCCCGGAAACCCTGATCCCGGCATGCCGTTCTGATGGCTGAGTATGGGCAGTCGTAGGTCGAACTCGTGGTACTTTGCAAACACATCACCGTAATAGCGGAAGCCGTCTTTCTCCCACATGGACCGACTCGATCCCGACTCTCAGAAGATACGGAACTGTGGAACGCGGGAGGCCTTGATCGAGCAGCAGCTTCATCGGGCGCGCGGCAATGGCAGGACCTTGTCGTCAACCAAGGCAGCGGCGAAGGCCAGCGCCTGGCGGATGTCCTCGTCTTCTAGCTCAGGGTATTCGCGCTTCAGTTCGGCGCGATCCGGGTAGATGGCAAGGGCCTCAAGAACTCGGCGGACAGTAAGACGGAGGTCGCGGATGCAGGGCTCGCCGTTCATCCGAGCAGGATCAGTCGTGATTCTTTCGAGTTTCTCCATCTGGTCCACCTTTTCTGGACTGTCGGGAGCGAGTCCT
>WNFO01017150.1_pt1 | contig 13242 bp, 9 predicted proteins | sample 5400251 | NCBI WGS metagenome assembly WNFO01 (sample SAMN13153354, study PRJNA577476) | soil metagenome | isolation source: 100 cm saprolite under Madrone tree | place: USA:California | collected 2016-06-14 | reverse complement strand
GGAGGAACTGACAGGTGCCCCCCACCGGCAAAAACAAACGCGGCGACTTGACGCAATCTTTTTCGTGAAGTCGAAGAATGAAAGGTGGTTAGAAAAAGCTGGAGCCGAGGCCCGGACTTGAACCGGGGACCTGTCGATTTCTCCAGGCATATCGTGGTGCTGGTTCTAAAAGCCTTTTCCCTCACCTCGCATCACGATATAGCACGGTATTGGGCAGCAATTGTTCGCAAGTTGTTCGCATTCCGCGGAGGCAGCTAATCTGGGAGAGGGAATCGCATCATGGCACAACACCCGCAGGTTAACTTCGAAGTGGGCTTGTAGGTGTGACACCGGTTCTCGATACTCCGGTGGCGCGGGGGTTGGATTTGAACCAACGACCCTCGGGTTATGAAAACGTACGAAAACTGTCGACCCGTTGATTCTGTGTGACTTAACACGAAACTGAGCACCCGGAGTTCTTTCCCAAGCCTTTCCCACACGAAGAAGCAACTTTAGTGGTGGAATTGCCGCCAGTTGGAAGACTCCACCACCAATAGGAATACGGCTGGGGCAGGCCTGACCGGATGTATTTGCTCACGGCCTCACTGTAGTGTCAGCGTTGTCGAGGCGCAGATCTTTCCACTATACGCTAGACTGTTGGGCGCAACGGCCACGATCACTGATTTCGTGCAGGTTGCGGCGGAAGGCCGACGCGGCGTACCAGGTCTTGAAACCGAGGGTCCGACCGAATTGGATCTAGGCCGGGCTCGACATTGAGATTGGCCAGCCAGCCGGAACGATCCTCCAAGGCTTTTTCAAACCACTCGAAGGCGAGATTCTTTTGGTCGCAACCTGCGTAGGCGAATGCAAAGAAATAGGGAGACACAAACCTGCGCTCCTGCATTTTCTTCAGTTCCTTTAGGTACGCGCGGGCCTCCGCCTCCCGCTTCGCCCGTCCGCATGCGTGAATCAAACCGGCAAGAGCGCCCGGGTGCTGGTTCGAAAGATCGTAAGCCATCTTGAATGTTTCAATGGCCTCGGCATACATGCCCTTCTGTTCGTACGCAAGTCCAAGAAAATAGCGGGACACCTCAAACTTAGGCTCGATTTCGACGGTTTTTTCGAGCTGATGAATCGCCCTGTCATTGTCGCGTACGAAGTAAAGAATCCAGCCCATATGTGCGTTTATGACCAGCGACAACGGATCAAGTTCGAGCGCGCGCTTCATCTGAGCAAGGGCCTCATCAAAACGGTGCATCGCAGCCAGGAATAGGGCATACCACTGGTGCGCCGTCACGTGACTGGGATTCAATTCCAGTGCACGGCGATGCTCGGCTTCTATTACTTCCCAGTTCCATTCGTAAAGATGCTTTGCGTAGGCCAGGGCCGTGTGACCTTCGGCGAGCCCGTCGTCGAGCGCCAGCGCCCGTGTTGCGGCAGATGTGGCTCGGCGATAAGCCTCCACCGCAGGCAAAGCGCAATACCAGCCAAGCGTCACATAGCAGATAGCCAGACCCACGTGGGCTTCTGCATATTCCGGATCACGGCTTACCGCTCGTTGAAAATACTCAATGGCCTGCAGAAATCCTTCTTCCGAACGCGTATTCCATAAATAAAGGCCCCGCAAGTAGGAATCGTGCGCGCCTGCATCCGAGGTGGAGGTGCGGGTTAGCTCAGCTTGCTGCTCAGGAAGCAGTTCCATCGCGAGTGAGCGGGCGATCCGTTTGGCAACTCCAATTTGAATCGCCAGAACATCTTCAATAGGCCGTTCGTAGGAATCGGCCCAAAGGTGGGTCTGATCACTCACTTGAACCAATTGGGCAGTGATCCGAACGCGGTGGTCGGACCGGCGCACGCTGCCTTCAAGCAAGTAATCCACACCGAGCTCGCGACCGATCTCCCCAATGCTCTTCTGCGTGTTCTTGTATTGCATCATCGTGGTGCGTCCGATGACGCCAAGTTTATCTGGCCGCAACCGGCCGAGTTGCACAACCATCTCCTCCGTCAGACCATCGCTAAAGTATTCTTGCTCCTCATCTCCGCTCAAGTTTTCGAACGGTAGAACCGCCAGCCCTCGACGGGTCATTACGGATAAAGGTACAGAAGCCGTGGGTTCACTCGGAATGCGGCGTTCCTTCACCCAGGTGTCAATTTCAGGCCTGAAGGCGTAAACGGTGTGCTGGGCTTGATGGAGATGTCTCATAACTGGGAGGCCCTCCGTCCGTTCCCAGCGTTGGACAGTACGAACATCACGCCCAAGGTAGGAGGCGATTTCCTTCCAAGAATCGAGCCGTTCGCTAGCAGGTCGGTCATGTGGATCTGACACCGGCTCTGGCTGGCCAGACATCTAGTTCTCCTCACAGATGATGGAGCAGAAGTCTATCCCGGTTCTGCCAGCGGTTCAAGAGGTGCACGAATTTGGCAGCGCCTATTAACCAATAGAAGCAGCTAGATTTAATTTCAGCGAACGGCTGTCACCGGAACACTACTTTCCGGCGTTATCGTAGCTATGCAGGGGCAACCGGGACTTGGTGCGACTTGCCTTGGTGGGTGGAGATCTGAGTCAATCTAAGCGAACGATGCTCTTGTTTGGAATATTGTTCGGTCTTTTCCAAATCTGTTTGAACGAAGACATTTTTCCCCTCATGATCGGCCGATAATGGCTGCTCGTTAATCTGGCACACATCCCGGGTCAACGTCTGGAAGTGATAACCGATGATGGCCAGCCTGACAGCTGTGCCGAAGACGTGACGGTGCCGCCTGGCAACGTTGAAGAGAAATTTCCAATAACTTGCGCGGGCGTTTCCCAACAGCCCCTGTTTTACGATGGAGCGGGCGAAGATTAAATAGTCCGAAGGAGGATGGGGGTCATGGTGCTCAGGATGATACTCGGCTAAAAAACGTTCGACACGTTCGTAGTATGCGTTCGGCTGATAAATGCGTTGAAGAATGGACCGGTATCCTTCTGCAAGTTTCTGAGGATCCATCTTCGGAATGAAGTTCAGCTGGGAATTCATATTGTTTCCATGCCCTTCGCTGAGGATCCGGCCTTCCCTTAGGAGTCGGCGATAGAGCTGAGTGCCAGGTAACGCTTCAAGTAATCCGACCATTGCCTGCGGGATGGCGCTTTCCTGTATGAACTTCACTTGCTCGTCAAAAACCGTGTCGGGATCGCTGTCAAAACCAACGATGAACCCCGCCATCACCTCCATACCGCTGTGTTGGATCCGCCGGACGTTGTCAAGCAGGCTGCGGCGCATGTTCTGGAGTTTCTGGGCCTCTTTCAAACTTGCCTCTACAGGGGTTTCGATACCTACGAAAACGCGAATGAAACCGGCCTCCTTCATCATCTGCAGCAAATCGGTATCATCGGCTAAATTCACCGAAGCCTCTGTATAGAATGTGAAAGGCCACTGGTGCCGGCGATTCCATTCGGCAATCACCGGCAGAAGTTCCTTGACCTTCTTCTTGTTCCCGATAAAGTTGTCGTCAACGATAAAAACTGCACCGCGCCACTTTCGTTCGTAGAGCTGCTCCAGCTCGGCGACTACCTGCGCGGGTGACTTCGTCCGCGGTTTCCGCCCGTAAATTTCAATGATGTCGCAGAACTCACAATTGAAGGGGCACCCTCGCGAGTATTGGATGCCTGTGATGCTGTAGTACTTCAAGTCGATCAGGTCTAAATCGAGCAATGGGGTTCGGTCCAGCCCAGGGAGCTCGGATGCGCGATAAATCGGCTTTGCCGTGCCCTGCTCTAAATCGGCCGCTAAGCCGGAAATTAAATCCTCAGCTTCGCCGATCACAACGTGGTCCGCATGTTGGGGAAGTTCCTGCACGCTTGTGGTTACTGGTCCACCGATCACCGTTGGTAGTCCGCGAGAACGGCAGCGCGCCAGGATCCCCAGCAAATCCTGTTTGTGCACGAGCATGCCGCTCAACATGGCGACGTCGGCCCATTCCAAATCAGCGTTAGTCAGCGGATGCACGTTGGTATCTATCAGCCGCTTCTTCCAGTGTTTGGGCAGCAAGGCGGCAACGGTGAGCAGACCCAGGGGTGGGAAGAGAGAGCGCTTGCCATGAAACGGCAGTGCGTGTTTGAAACTCCAGTACGTATCCGGCCACTCGGGATAGATTAAGAGGGCATTCACTGGCTAATCTCCATGGCAATGACGCGACTGATGGACACATCGTAGTCGTTAATACCAAGCGCTTTCAACAACAAAACACTGCCGGTTCTGTAGCGGTTTCGTAACGACAAAGCGCGACATCCGCTGTCAATTCACGCCTTTCGCTCTTTGTCGCTTGCCGGAATTCCGGATGCCTTCTAGTGTGCCGCAATCGAGTTTGTGAATTGCAAAAAATCTCAAGGAGGCGTGGCAATGGAAAAAATGAAATGGATCGCTATGGGCATTCTGCTTCTGACCTGCTCCGCTTCGGCCCAGCAAGCACCCAGAGTAGATGTTTCCACTGGTTACTCCTTCTTACGCTTGGGCGGAAATGGAGGCGTGACCCAGCAAGGAGGAAGCATTTCCATCACTGGAAATCTTAACAATTGGCTCGGAATCGTCGGCGATTTTGGGGGCTACCACAGCTTGCCCTTCGGAGTACGCCTTAACACTTACACAACTTTGCTTGGCCCCCGTTTTTCGCTGAGGGCAGGCAAGGTCACCCCCTTCGTGCAAACCCTCTTCGGCGGCGCGCACATGAGCGCCTCGGTTAACGGTATTTCCGCAGGCGCAAATTCCTTTGCCATGAGCGCGGGAGGAGGAATCGATCTGCAGCTAACGCACCACCTCGCTCTCCGGCCACAGGTGGATTACATCGCTTTGCGTTCGAGCGGGCAGACGCTCAATTCAGGACGGGCTTCCATCGGACTCGTTTGCCGCTTCGGCGAAAGATAACAAAAGACACGAAATGAGACCGCAAATGAGCGCTACGTCTTCAAATGCGAAAGCGAGTCGCTGGGTAGTTCTACTGACACTAGCCGCGGTTACATCCGGGTGCTCGGTCAAGAAAATCGCTGTCAACAAACTAGGCGATTCTCTGGCGAGCGGCGGAACTACTTTTGCCTCCGATGATGATCCGGATCTCGTAGGACAAGCCCTGCCATTCAGTCTCAAGCTCATGGAGAGCCTGCTGGCGGAGAGCCCAAAGCATCGTGGACTCCTCTTCGCGGCAGCGAGCGGTTTCACACAGTACGCCTATGTATTCGTACAACAACCTGAGGAACAACTCGAGGACCGCAACCTCCAGGAAGCTGATGTTCTTCGAGCCCGCGCCCGCCGTCTTTATATCCGAGCACGTAATTACGGTCTGCGCGGCCTGGAGACGAAACACCCAGGTCTCGAGATGCAACTTCGAAACAAGCCAAAGGATGCACTAAGGAAAACAACGGTGCGAGATGTGCCGCTGTTGTACTGGACGGCGGCATCCTGGGGCGCTGCGATCGCTTTATCCAAAGATAATCCCGAAATCATTGCCGATCAGTTGATTGTAGAAGCTTTGATTGACCGGGCTTTTGAACTCAATCCTGACTATGACTCCGGATCGATCCACAACTTCCTGATTACTTATGAAAGTGTCCGCGTCGGTGCCGGCAAAGATTTTGCATCGAGATGTCGACGCCACTTTGAACGCGCAGTCGAGCTTACTTCCCAACAGAGCGCGTCGCCTTATGTTGCCTTAGCTGAGGCAGTCTCGGTGAACAATCAGGACCGCGAAGAATTTGAATCCTTATTGAAAAAAGCTTTGGCGATAAATCCCGATGCGCGTCCGGAATGGCGGCTCAGCAACATCGTGATGCAGCGCCGTGCGCGGTGGTTGCTGTCGCGTGAAGACGAACTATTCGTGAAATGAACGGAGGTCAAAAATGCGTATCCCCTTGGATCAGGGAACCACAATATGGCGAAGGACAGCCCAGACCCTTGTGATTCTTTTGCTCACGCTCGGGCTGTCATCGGCAGCTCCGGCACAGACGCGCATTCGACTTGCCACAATCGTTCCTACCGGAACTTCGTATCACCACAGCCTGCAGGCGATGGGAGCCAAGTGGAAGCAGGCATCCGGCGGAACGGTAGGCCTAACGATTTACGCCGACGGAACGATGGGGAGCGAACCTGAAACAGTTCGCCGCATGCGAATCGGGCAACTCCAGGCAGCAGTATTGACCGTAGCTGGACTTTCGGAAATCGATCCTGCCGTGAGCGCGCTGCAAAAAATGCCGCTGATGTTCCGGTCCCTCGATGAAGCCGCCTATGTGCGAGCAAAACTGGCTCCGGAGCTCGATCGGCGTCTTGCGGAAAAGGGCTTTGTCGTCCTGTTCTGGACAGACGCGGGCTGGGTCAGGTTTTTTTCCAAAGAGCCGGCAATTGTGCCGGACGATTTCAAAAGAATGAAATTCGTAGTTAGCGCGGGCGATACCGATCAATACGAGGTCATCAAGGAACTTGGATTCAATCCCGTGCTGGTCGAATGGTCGGACTCGCTGACTGGTCTGCAAACGGGAATGATCAACTCTTTGTCGACAGTCCCTCTTCATGCTCTTACGAGCCAGTTTTACCAGGTGACTCACCACATGCTGGAAGTTCGTGGGGGCCTTGATCGTGACAAAGTCGAGCTGGGATGCGCTTCCGCAAGGCCAGCGGGAAGCCATGCTTCGCGCCGCGGCCGAGTGCGGTCAGGAGTTCCAGAATCAAGGCCGCCAGGAAAATCTCGAAGCAGTGGAAGCTATGAAGAAGCGTGGTCTTCAGGTGCACGCGGTTGGCCCGGATTTGGAAAAAGTGTGGCGTCAGTTCGCGGAGGGAGCCTACCCGAAGGTCCGTGGCCGCGTCGTGCCCGCCGAAATGTTTGACGAAGTTGTGCAAATTCTCCGCGAATACCGCGCTGGACAAGGAGCAACTGGAAAATGATCTGCGAAGCTCCGCTCACTACGAGTCCCATTGGGCCTTCTCACCGGGCGCCGTCCTCATGGGCTGGCGCGCTGAAAAGTGCAGAGAACGCCGTTGTGTCAGCGGCTCTGTTCGCAATGGTACTGATCCCGCTGGTAGAGAGCGTCTTGCGTCGCGTCTTTCACACAGGCATACCAGCCGCGACATCAATTGTTCAGCACATGGTCCTGGTGGTTGGAATGCTGGGAGGCGCAATCGCGGCGCGCGAAGGGAGATTACTTTCGCTATCGACTCTCGGCGAGACTTCTCTTCATGGACGCTTGAAGACGGCGTCGCGATTCTTTACGAGCAGCGTCTCGGCAGCCGTTTCAGGTTTTCTGTGTGTTGCGGCTTACCAATTTGTGCGGACCGAGCAAGGCGCAGGAAAAATTCTCGCTTACGGGATTCCGGTCTGGGTTGTCGAATGGGTTCTTCCTGTGGGGTTCGGCGCAATAGCAATTCGCATTCTTCTGCACACTTCACCTAAGTGGGGGACAAGGGCGGTGGCAGCGGCATTCGCCATCTTGCTCGCGGCTATCGCTATTCACTGGCCTGGGGGTTTCCACGATCTGGTTCCCATCGCACTGGGAACTCTTTTTGTGATTTCTCTTTTGGGGGCTCCGGCATTCGTCACTCTGGGAGGAGCAACACTCATTCTTTTTGGTAGCGCTGACCAACCAATCGCAGCAATTCCAGTCGCTCACTACATGCTGGTGACAAATCCTTCGCTCCCGACATTGCCGCTGTTTACGCTCGCCGGATATTTTCTCGCTGAAGGTGGCTCACCAAAACGCCTGATTCGTGTTTTCTATGCTCTGTTTGGGCAGTTCCGCGGCGGCCCGGCCATCGTTACCGTCCTGGTGTGCGCATTCTTTACTTCCTTCACGGGAGCCTCAGGCGTCACGATCCTCGCCCTTGGTGGACTGTTGATGCCTGTCCTGGATGCTGCAGGGTATTCGGAAAAGAGCGCCTTGGGATTGCTGACAGGTTCGGGATCTCTTGGACTGCTCCTTCCTCCATGCTTGCCACTGATTTTCTACGCCATCGTGGCCAGGGTTCCCATCCAACAGATGTTTCTCGCCAGCGTCATCCCCGCTCTTGTCATGATGGCGGCAACTGCGATCTGGGGCCTCCGGCAAGGCAGAGTAAACAACGGCAACGTACGGAATTTCAGCTGGCCAGAAGCGCGGGGCGCTTTCTGGGAAGCCAAGTGGGAACTTGCCATGCCCGTCGTGGCTTGCGTGGCGTTGTTCAGCGGCTTGGCTGCGCCAGTCGAAGCGGCCGCGCTCACGGCGCTTTATGCGTTTCTAATAGTGTCCGTCATCCATCGCGATTTGAAGATCATTCGGGACGTTCCGAGAGTGGCGGCCGAATGCGGATTGCTGATCGGGGGAATCCTCCTCATTCTGGGTGTGTCCCTCGGGTTTACGAACTATCTGGTCGATGCCGAGGTTCCAACCCGGGCAGTCGAATGGACGACCCGCACGATTCATTCCCCCATTCTATTTCTGCTGCTCCTGAATGTTTTTTTATTGGTAGTGGGTTGCCTGATGGAAATTTATCCGGCGATTGTCGTCGAGGTTCCCCTGCTGGTTCCTTTGGGAGCCGCATTCGGAATTGACCCGGTCCGCCTCGGAATCATCTTCCTGGCAAATATGGAACTGGGGTATCTGACGCCGCCGGTCGGTTTGAATCTCTTGATGTCTTCGTTCCGTTTTGGAAAGTCAGTGCCGGAAGTTTTGCGCGCTGTCTTCCCGGTCGTCGTGGTGTTAACCGCAGGGGTCCTTTTGATTACATACGCTCCCGCGCTGACCACGACGTTGCCAAGGCTGTTCGGCTATTGAAGGCGAATGACACTGTTTGATCCAGTGAAACGCATTCTGAGTTTCGGACCCCATGCTGTATGCAGAAAAACGGCGCGTTCATCGGGCTTCGTGCCCATGCGGGTGCCGTCATCCTAAATCTAACTGATGAAAGCGAGGTCACCATGCAAGTGAAACCGCCAGCACAACCGACAATCAGGCTGTACGCCCCGGTGTGGAGTTGGCAAAACATTCTATCAATCCTTTTGTCGTTCGCAGGGTTGATATTCCCGGCGAACGCTTTTGCGGCATTGCCAAACGCAAGCGCGGATCCGATCGAGAAAGATGTGCGATATGTGGACTGTGGCAGCAGCAACAAGCTGATTAACACCATCAACGGCGCCCTGGCGTCACTCGACCCTTCGGAAGATAACTCCGTCTATGTTCGGGGGGCGTGCAATGAGAACGTGACTGTCAGTGGCTTCGACCGCCTACAACTCATAGCCCAGAATGGGGCTTCCATCACCGATGCTTCGGGCGATACAGCAGCCGTCATTTCCATCGATAATTCCGCGCGCGTGTCCGTGCAGGGATTCACCATCAATGGCAACGGCCCGAACGCCCAAACCGAGGTGATCGATTGCACTTTCTCGTATTGCGCCTTCAGTGGGAACACGGTGCAAGGCGGTATTGACGGGGTAGACGTCTTCCGTGGGGCGCGCGCCTCCTTCCATGGGGATGTGCTCCAAAACAACAACAATGGCGCGGGGATCTTCGTCGGGCAAAACGGATTTGTTCTGGCGAACGGATTGACGACGCAAGGAAATGGACAGGGCGCGAACGTCGCCGGCGGCTTCTTGCAGATCAACAACAGCACGGTTCAGAACAATTTCGGACCGGGCATTATCGTGCACCTGAATGGCACGGTCAACATGTTTACTTCGACCGTCACGGGAAATGGAAGCAACGGAATCAACGTCATCGGTCACTCGACGCTTCAAGTTGGATCCCCGCGAGGGGTTACCGGCAGTTCCATCACGAATAACACGGGCGCAGGCATTGTGATCAAGGACCTCTCCTTCGCTAACTTCCAGAACGGCGTGTCCACTGTGGTGAAAAGTAATCTGGGCGGGACGGACGTGTTGTGCAGCCCGCAGTTCCCTGCCACTCGTGGCGCCCTGACAAACATAGGCGGCGGAACAACAAACTGTGTCGAACCTTAACCCGAATGCTGTAGCGCGCGGGGGCTCTCGGTTGTTCGAGTACGATTCGGCCATTTTAGGACATGAGATCCGGCCGAGGAGAGGCGAAATGAAAACAAAATCGCTGGTCACAAAAGTCGCATCGTCAGGTACGCCGAGCGCCCCCATGGCTCCTCGCCGAAAGCGCATATTGATTGTGAATTGCTATTTCGATGACGACCGACGAGAGGCTCAGCGGTGTACTCGTAAGTTGCCGAAACCAATGGGGCCCGTGTACCTGGCGGGAGCTTTCGCACCGGAGCTTTGTGACGTCCGAGTCTATTGCGAAATGTACAGCGGGCCGCTCGAAGATCCAAACCTTCTTGAATGGCCGGACATGCTCGTCATGACCGGCCTCACGACCGCGTTTGACCGGATGCTGCACCTGACCGCTTACGCGCGCACATTGAACGAAAGTGTCATCGTCGTAGCGGGCGGCCCGGCTATTCGGGCACTTCCGCGCTACTCCAAACTTTTCTTCGACTACGCTTGCACTGGAGACATCGAACAATTGTGTGATGTCATTCGAGAAGCCTATGGGTCATCGTACCTGGCCGAACAAATGTCGCCGCGGTTCGACTTGGCCTATTGGATCGGCCGGGTCGCTGAGATGGAATCCAGCAGGAACTGCAATTTCCGGTGTTCGTTTTGCACGCTTACAGGAGAAGGAGGCGGCTATCAAAAATATAGTTTAGAGGCCATTCGACGCGAAATCCTTGACATGGGGAAACATGAGTTTTTGTTCTTCATCGACAACAATTTCTATGGCAATGACCGCACTTTTTTTCTGGAGCGAATAAACCTACTGAGGGAGCTTTGGCAAAGCGGGCAATTCCGCAACTGGGGTGCGTTAGTGACCAACGACTTTTTTCTGCAGAGCGAAAATCTCACGCTTGCCCGTGAATCCGGATGCACGGCTCTATTCAGCGGAGTGGAATCGTTTGACCCCGCCTGGCTAAAACAAATGAATAAGCTCCAGAATGCGCGCGCGCCCCAGATCGACACGATCCGCGCGTGCCTCGAAGCCGGCATCGTTTTTCTCTATGGAGTCATGCTCGACGTAACTACTCGTTCGGTAGCTGATTTGCGGAATGAGATGGAATTCATAACGGGTTCCAGCGAGATCACATTGCCCGGATATCTTTCGCTCCCTGTCCCTTTTCCGGGGACACCTTATTTTCATGAATGCTTGACCAAGGACTTATTTTTGCCGCGGATTTCTCTCCGAGACTTGGACAGCACCACGCTCGTGCTTAAGCCGCGTGATTCGTTCGGGGATGTTTGTCAATTCTTGAAGGATATTCACACCATGCGAGGCTTCCGGCGTCGCATTATCAGGCACAGTTTCAGTTTCGCAAGGCGATACCGCCACGCACTGACGCCGGAACAGATGATCATTGCGTTGTCGGGTATAGCCTTATTGAGTCTCAATGCTACTGTGACCACGGACAGTGCCTGGTACAACCTGTTTCGCCACCTTCCGCGCCGGACATATATCGGAACCACTGAAGCTCTGGATGCCATTTATACACCGGCGCTCAACGTTGCATCACGCTATGCACATTATTTCAAACCTACAATGTTGACGAATGAAAGGGGACATTTGACAGAAGAATTAGCAGAAGACCTGCAAGGACCATGCACGGCGGCGGACGGGGCCTCTTCCCTCGTTTCTCTGTCTACAGGAAACAGATAATAAGCAGACAGACTAGTTAATTGCGAGATTGGCTAGCCCGAGATTTTCAACCAGTTCCGGAGAGAGTGAACATGGCGATTGTTTAAAATGTAAACAAAGCTGAGTAATGTTAACGGCAACTACGCTTAGAGGGGTTACGGGCGGTCACCGCAACGTAAACTAAAAGGGCGCTTCGAGGTTTAGCCTCTTAGCGCCCATGGTTGCGGGGGTTGGATTTGAACCAACGACCTTCGGGTTATGAGAACGTTGTGAAATTCACCGCCCGTTGATTCTGTGCGACTTAACCAGCTTTTGACGAATTGGACTTCTTTCCCAAATCTTTTCCACGCGAATAAGCAACTTGTGTCGTGGGATTGCCTCTTTCAGTTCCCTCCGCGTAGCGACCTTTCTTGTTGGACACGAGCCCACTGTAGTCGCCAGAAAAATGGCGATACTTCATCTCACCGGCGTGGCCCTGTTGAGAACGCAGAGACACAATCGTAGCGATAAGCGACTCGACCACGGTCATTGTCTTCGCTCTCTCTCAAAAACTTCCCTGCATTCCTTTTCCCATACTTTTCCATTCGTCGCTTTACAGAAATTGATGCCGAGCTTCTTGGCAAGCTCTTCAAACGATAGGTTGGGGCAGCCCTGCATTCGCGGAGCCCGGCGCTGGGGTAGCCGTAGCAGCGGGCTCCCGGAAGGACAAGCGTTAGATACGACTTTACCGGTGCCCGTCCTTGTCCGGTTCCCCATGCCCGTGCCCGGTCTGCTGTCCAATCTCCTCGCATCTTACGTTGGAGAATGCGCTTAGGTCACCGAGGGCCAACGACCTCCCGCTACAAAACACTGAGGCTCCCCCATTGCCAGTTATCGTGTTTCCAGAAGCGAAGCTTCCGATGGAAATCCACTGGATATGGACACCGTCTCCCGAGTTGTTCGAGACCGTAGCGCCGGTCAGCTGGACGTTGGAGCCCTGCTGCACCGAGACGCCGGACCCGTGATTGCCGCTGATGGTTCCGGTGGTCAGGTCCACCGTCGAGTCTTGGCTGGCAGAGACCCCACCGCAGGTAGGATCAAGTGGACATGCAGAACCATTTCCCTGGATGACGCGCCCACCAGGACCATTGATCTGCAAATGGCTCCCTTCCTGGAGGACAATCCCGTTTGTGAGGTGCCCTTGGATGGTTGTGCCTCCTCCCCCTCCCAAATTCACATTGCTCAGGTTCCGTGCCAGAATCCCGATCTTTGCGTTGTTCTGAATTAGATCCGCCGTCTGCTGGCCAAGGCGGACGACCGAGTTCGCCCCGACAAAGACGCCAACGCCACCGACCAGCGGATCGCCGTTGTTTTGGATTGTAGTTCCTCTCACGATAGCGCTCGAATTACCGATCACATCCAAGCCGTCGTTGGGGGTGTTGTTCTGAATTGTCGTGCCGATGAGAAAGACGATTGAACCAATCTCCGCATCAACTCCCGCCTGTTGGTTGTCATGAATGTCGCACCCGAAGATGTGCACCTCGGAGGCTTGGGTAAGGAACACCCCCTCTCCACCGCCGCCCGATGCCACTGTGGAGCTAAATGTGCCCTTAATTTCCAGGTTCCTGAGTGTGATGTGC
>WNFO01003562.1_pt1 | contig 13245 bp, 10 predicted proteins | sample 5400251 | NCBI WGS metagenome assembly WNFO01 (sample SAMN13153354, study PRJNA577476) | soil metagenome | isolation source: 100 cm saprolite under Madrone tree | place: USA:California | collected 2016-06-14 | reverse complement strand
ATTCTCCGTCGCGCATCACATAATCGGCGGCCCCCGCATCGATCAACGCCGACAGTTCCACACGCTGCTCCGCTGTCCCGATCACCACCACGGGCGCATAAACCGCCAGGGACGTCACCGCAGCGTCGAGCCGCGGCGCGATTCCTCGCAGCCCATCGCCTTCTGGCGCGATGGAGGCTTCTTCGAACAAAATCACCGCCGGCGCATCTTCCTCGAGGATTCGCTTCGCGGCGGCGACACCGGTAACGGAAGCCACGCGCACTCCCGCGATACGAGCCTCGAATTCGCGGCGCGCCGCGGTGCACAGCGCCGGATCATCGCTCACTACCAAAATCGTTTGCTTCCTGCTGCCCATGCCCTCATCCATTTCTTGCAACTCTTCAATGCGGAACGGTTTTGTCACGTAGTCCACGGCGCCGATGCGGGTGACCTCCAGCGCCGATTCGATGGTTCCGTACTGCGTCAGCACCACCACGGCGACCTCCGGATGAACGTCGCGCACCTGTTTCAGCAGTACCACCCCGTTCGTCTGCCGCAGCTTCAAATCCGTCAGCAGAATATCGATTGGCGAATGTTCTAAGACCTCCAGCGCCTCCTCGGCGGTGGCCACGGCGACGGCCTTCATCCCGCACTGCTCCGAGACGGTTGCACAGGTCTCGCGGATCGATTGCTCGTCATCCACGATAAGAAGATTCATCGGGACGACCTCCCGGCGAACTGCTGCTTCTTCACTCATGGCGGGCATCCTGAAAGACTCCAACTGGCGATCTCCTCTGCATCTTGCGTTCCGTTTCAGGAAACCCACCTGAATCTATTCATAAATCAGTACAAATCAATACATTAGCTAAATCACAAAGTACTTGGCAAGTCCTAGTTTGGGACTCAGTCCCGATTTTCCCGCCCTATCTGTCCCAATTTGGGAAAGAGTGGGGAGCGAGAATTAGCCAAAAGTCCCCCCACAAAACGAAGCGGGCTCCCCGAATCGTTCTCGAAGAGCCCGCCTGTTCGATCTCGTATGTTTTTGACCTTACTCGGCGGGAGTTACGAGCCCCTCCCGGCGAGGATGGCCTTCTGCCATTCCTTGGCCCCTAGGGCTTGGCCTTCTTCGGCGGCGCTAGAGCCGTCGTCTTCTTCTTGGTTGTTTCACCGCCGCTCCGGCTTAGCAGCGTCAAGGCGTCCTTGGCGCTGAAGGGGAACCGGCGAACGGACTGTTCACCGGTAGTGCTCAGAGTGACGTCGACGCGCCGGTTGTTGGCCAGGCGCACCGTCAGCAGGTTTTTCAGAATCTTCTGCTTCTCGGCCGGGCTCAGGTCCGTATCGGCTTCGATCAGTTTCTTCACTTCTTCGGAGGTCATGTTCTTTTCGAAGCCAAATGCCCGAGTCTCGAGACGGTCCGCAGGTGCACCTTTTTCCACCAGGTAGCTCTTGGTGCGTTCCACGCGCCGTTCGGAGAGTTTGATGTTGAAGTCTTTGGCCCCCCGAATATCCGCGTGGCCCTCGAGAATCAAGTGGGCGTCCGGCCGATATTTCAGATACTGGATAAAGTCGCTCGCCAGCGCATCCAGCGTCACTGCCTGGCTGGGCAGCAACCCTCCCATAGGCTTCGCCACGGTGGGCTGCAGCGTCGGGAAGTAGATGCTGTGCAGCGCCAGCTTGGCTTCCAGTTGCTTGATCTGCGGGGGCTCCTTCACTTCCACGTTGCCGGAAGCATCGGCGGTGCCGCCGCGGCCGTCGTTCACCGCGCACTTCACGGTGTACGCGCCGGGCGGAAGGCCGGCGGAATCAAATTGAACATTCGAACCGCTCCCCACAATCTGTCCTCCTGTCGCCGTGTAGCTGTAGGTCAGCGGATCGTTGTCCGGGTCGCTGCCGTTGCAAGTGACGCCGGTACGCTCGCCCGGCAGAATCGGGCTGCGCTCGATGGAGAGCGCCGCCGTCGGCGGATGATTGGGCTTTTCTTCGACCTTGATGTCCGCCGCGCAGGATGCCGTTCCGCCCTTGCCATCGTCCACTTTTATGGTGACAGTGTAGGAACCAACGCCAACGCCCGACGAATTCCAGCGCGCTTCCGGGCCAGTGCCATCCACCGCGCCTCCCGTCGCCGTGTAGCTGTAGGTCAGTGGATCGTTGTCTGGGTCGCTGGCGTTCACGTGAACGGCCACGGTGTCTCCCGAGCCGGCATACACGGACGCCGGGCTCACCGAGCAGGCCGCCACCGGCGGGTGGTTCGGCGGAGGCGGTGGATTCGGAATCCCGAATCGCAGCACCAAGCCGGTGCCGGCGCGGAAGTTATTCTGTCGCCCGGTGGCCGCAACTGCAGGCCCCGAGAAACTGGTCATGAGGTAATCCAACTGAGCCACGCGCCAAGCGACGTTCTTCGTCAGGACCATGTCAACGCCTCCGCCTGCAGCCATGGCGAATGCATTCTGCTCGGCACCACCGGTGATCTGGCCATTGCCGCGCATACCGCCTACCAGAAACTCGCCGAAGGGAACAAAATAATCGAACTTACGCAAGTTCAGTCGCGGACCGAATAGATAGCTGATCATTCCACCCCGAACCAAATCGTTGTTTCCCGTTAGAGGGAATATGTTCCGTTCGGACGAGTAAGTTCCCACCTCACCCGTCAGACCGACCCATCTCGATGCATTGTAGGTAAACGATCCCGATCCCCCATGGTTGTTGAAATTCGTGAAAGGATCACCAGGCGCGAAATTGATGTAGTCATACATTCCGGCGAGTTCATACCGGGGCACTAACTGGCCTGGTGGACGTGTGTCCGCGGCAACCGCAGCCGGTCCCGGGAAGGGCGTCGGCCGCGGCGTGGCGGGCAACGCGAATACGCCCTTCGCGGCTACCGCCTTGATGGAAGGCGCGCTTTTCTCAGAAGTCGTCGCGGCGTTCGCGGTATCGTCGCCCGCCCCGCCGCTCTTTTGCTGAGCGCACACCGGCAAAGCCAAAAGCGCGCTCATCGCCAGTGCTGCACACCAATTACGCATCTCATTCCTCCTGAGCTTTATCCAGCCAATCCCGATTGGTTTACGCGCCCGCCTGGCGACCGCTCGCTGCTCCCGGCGGGCCCCGTTAGGCGCATCGCAGCTCTTCAGCTTGTTGCTTCTTCCTCCCCAGGCACCCACATCTCCCCACACCCATGTCCGACCAAGGGAGAAACCTGAAGAAGCAAAAGGACGCGGCGCAGTAAGGTTATTCCACAATTCACTTTCGCTGCAACTACTTCCTCGCTCCCCAGGGAGGCTACTTGGCCGCATGGCTTCAGCCGCAGCACGAATTCACGAATCACAGTGCACGGCTCATGCGTCACGGCTTTCCCCGGCGCTGCTCTCAACTGTCAACTGTTAACTTTCCCATCCTGCGCTACACTTCTCTTCTCATGAACTCGATCGCCACACTTGATAACCTCTGGATGGGACGGCCGCGTTCCATTGCTGCCGGGCTACTCGAATCGGACGGCCACCGCGCCGTGATCGACCCCGGGCCGGGTTCCACGCTCGAGACCCTGCACCAGCAGCTTCGGGCCCGTGGCATCGGCGTGGGCGATCTCGACGCCATTCTTCTGACGCACATCCACCTGGATCACGCCGGTGCTACAGGCGCGCTCGTCCGCGAAAATCCACGGCTTGCCGTCTACGTACACAAGAATGGCGCGCCCCACATGATCGATCCGTCCAAACTCCTCGCCAGCGCCCAGCGCCTCTGGCCCAACGATCTGCAGCGCTTGTTCGGCGAAACGCTTCCGGTTCCAGCGGATAATTTGCGCATCCTCGAGGGAGGTGAAAATCTCACGCTGGGCTCGCGCCAACTCGAGGTCGTCTACACGCCGGGCCATGCTTCGCACCACGTCAGCTATTTCGACAACACGAAAGGCGTTGCCTTCGTCGGCGATACGGCGGGCGTGCGCATCGAGGGAAATTCGTTCGTCATGCCCGCTACTCCTCCCCCGGACATCGATCTCGGCATCTGGGATACTTCCTTCGCCGCCATCCTGGAGCGCAAGCCAGCGCGGCTCTTCCTTACCCATTTCGGTTATTCCGATAATCCTTCCGAACACATCGCTTTGTTCCGCGAACGGCTGCATCGCTGGGCCGCGCTCACCGCGGAAATCCTGCGCAACGCCGCCAGCGAGTCCGCCGCGATGGATTCCTTTATGTCCGCAACGTATGCCGAAATCGCTGAGCATCTTCCCCCCGGTGAAGCCGAACATTACGCTTTCAGCGCCGGCTTGAATCTCTCCTTCCTCGGCCTCGCCCGGTATCTGCGCAAACGTGCTGCAGCCGTTTCCTGAGCGGCAGGCCGGATTTCTGTTATTCGAAAGGAAAAGCGGAAGCCCTACGCGGTTGTTCCGGAAGGAGAGACTTCTTCCGAACCCGCGGCGGACTCTGAAGCGGGCGCGGCCAGCGCTTCGAGGCGAGCAGAAAGCGCTTCGACGAGCAGATCGACGAGTTTCTTTGCGCCGCTGCCTTCGGGATCTTTGTCGGGATTGTACTGCGCCACATCGAGACCCAGCAGGTTCTTGTGTTTCACAAACTCCGTGAAGGATGCGCGGACGTCGTCGAAGCGCATGCCGCCGCTGCCCGGCACGTTCACCGCGGGAAAATCCTCCTCCGCGATGACATCGGTATCGAGATGGAGAACGAATTCGCGCGCGTCGGCGTGCACTTGCGCCAGCGCTTCGTGTGCCGCTTTGCTGCCGCCTTTGAATTGGATATCCGCGGCGTCAATATGCCGCATCGGCGATTTGCTGAGGAACTCCTGCTCCGGAGGATCGAGCCTCTCGAGTCCGAAGAGGGTAACGTCCGGCTCGCGCACCAATGGCGCCTCGCTCCAGAAGCGCACTAGCTCCGGCGCACCCCTGCCGATGATGTGGGCCACAACCATTCCGTCGATGCGGCCGGAGGGAGTGCTTGCCGGAGTATTCAGATCCGCGTCGCGATCGAACCAGAGAAGATTCACGTGTTTGTAGTACCGCCGCGTGCCGGTGAGCAAGCCGATGACCTGAGCGCAGTCGCCGCCCAGGACGAGAACTAACGCGCCGCTTTTCACCGCGAGCTCCGCGTGGGTCTTCAAATCGTTGAGGCCGGCGACGATTTCAGTCAGATTGCGGGCGCGCCGGTGTTCTTCGTCGTTGGCGAAGAGGCGCGGGGCGCAGTCGCCGTAATCCACGACTTCATAACCGGCGCCCTGTAACTTTTCGGCGAGTCCCGCGGCCCGCAGCGCCGCCGGGGCCTTCTCGCTTCCCGCGGAAAATGCTGCGGCACTTGAGGGCGCGCCAATCAAGGCAATCTTCTTCGGCTGACGGACGATTTTGACCGCCAAAGGCTGGCTCCTTGTCTTGTATTTCCCGTCTACCGCGCTAGGCTACCGATGACTGGAACATGCAGAGTTTAACCGGCACCGCACCCAGTCATGCACTGCGCGTTTCCCCGCCGGGCCCTACAAACTGTTTAGCGGCGCGGCGCCGGTGCAATGGTCGCCAATTCCGGAGGCAGCGTGAAACGCACGTCCTCGCGGATCAAATCCAGATCCCGCTGATCTGTGAAACCGAACTCCGCCAGCCGTTCGCTTACCTGCTCCACGAGGACTTCCGGCGCGGACGCGCCCGCGGTCAAGCCTACGCGTGAAACGCCTTCGAGCCACTTCACATCGATGTCCGTTGCTGAATCGATCAATTGGGCTTTGACGCCGCTGCGCTGGGCGACTTCCACGAGGCGGTTGGAATTCGAGCTGTTCGGCGAACCCACCACCAGGATCAGGTCGACGTCTTTTGCCACCTGCTCGACCGCTTCCTGCCGGTTCTGCGTAGCGTAGCAAATGTCGTCGCTCGCAGGACCCTGGATGAATGGGAACTTCTGCCGTAGCCGCGCCACGATCTCTTGAGTGTCGTAGAGGCTTAGGGTCGTCTGCGTGAGGAACGAGAGTTTGTCGGGGTCTTTCACTTCGAGAGCATCCACGGCAGCGACGGAGTCCACGACGATGGTCCGGTCCGGCGCTTCACCCGAGGTGCCGACGATCTCCTGATGGTCACGATGACCGATGAGAATAATGGTGCGCTTTTCGCGCGCAAACTTGAGGGCCTCGAGGTGCACCTTGGTCACCAGCGGGCAGGTGGCATCAATCACTTTCAGCGCTCGCGACTTGGCTTCCTCACGAACCGTCGGCGGAACGCCGTGGGCGCTGAAAACCAGGACGGCACCGTGCGGCACTTCCTCGATGGCTTCTACAAAGATCGCGCCGCGCCGGCGCAACTGCTCGACCACGTAGGTGTTATGCACGATTTCGTGATGTACGTAGACCGGCGCGCCGTACGCTTCCAACGCAAGCTCGACGATATCCACGGCGCGCACTACGCCCGCGCAGAAACCCCGCGGCCTTACCCTCAGCAATACTTTTCCATTCGCTGCAGTCGGCATTTTTGTCCTAAATAGTTGATTTCCGAAGACTCTATCATACCTCACGGCGCGCCTCGCCCGCATCCCGTTTCCCAAAAGTTCCCTTCACCTAACTCCGAGAATTCCTCTCGCTTTCAGATTCAGCATGAAAGAGGAAGCCTAAGCGACCGACTGTCAGCCGCTTATTTTCATAATTCTACAGGAGGGTTCCTTGAAGATGGCGAAGAAGGAACGAAGGAGGCAAGGAGGACGCGCGGCATCGGGTAAACTTAGCAGGTACTATGAATATAATCCCTAGCGACTGACACACTCACCTGCCAACCAAGCCGCAAGACCAGAATTCTTAATCACTTATGGAGCACCCATTTTGGCATTCCATAAGCATTGCATGACTCTGCTGAACCATTTCGTTCCTGGTCGTCCCCGGGAAGCGGAGGCACAGTCCTCCGAAGACAGGGATTGGAGATCGGAAGCGAGTCCGATCCCTCGCAAGTCCCCAAAGCTAGCGCGCAGAGGAATAACGAGGGCCTCATGAATTCAGCTATTTTGCTTGTGGATGTTGCTTCGGCGAGCCGCGATTCCTGGAAATCATTTCTACAGAGTCATAACTACGAAGTATTTACTGCAGATAACGGGGAATCCGCTGTGCGGGAGTGCCTCCAGCTTCAACCTGATCTGGTCCTGCTGTATGACGCTCCGCCGGATGTCGATGCCTTCGACCTCTGTCGCCGTATGAAGGGAAACCCGCTCAATCACGAGCTTCCTATTGTCTTGATCAAGCCTTCGCCGCAGCCAGCGGATGTCGCGCGTGGACAGGAAGCAGGCGCTGCCGATTTCTGGGGAACTTGCAGCTCGCTCGCGGAAGCGTTAAGCCGCGTGCAGTCGCTCTTGCGGCTCAAGACGTATATCGATGAACAGGGGAAGGCCGTGGTGCTTTCGCTGGCGCGCAGCATTGAAGCGAAACATCCGCTCATGAACGGGCACTCCGACCGGATAGCAAATTACGCCGTGCATCTCGGAAGCAGCGTGGGTTTGCCGGATGAAGATCTGCAGGAGTTGCGGATCGCGTGCCTGCTTCACGATGTCGGAAAAGTAGCTGTGCCGGATGGGATCCTTCTCAAGCCCGCGGCGCTGAACGCGGCAGAGACCGAGATCGTCAGGCAACATCCCGTCATTGGGGAAAGCATCTGTGCGCCGCTGAAGTCGCTGCGCCGCATCCTTCCGGTGATCCGGCATCACCATGAGCGAATGGACGGGAGTGGATATCCTGATGGCCTGTGCGGACACGAAATTCCGCTGATGGCGCGGATCCTCCAAATCGCGGACATTTACGATGCGCTCATCACGGATCGCCCTTACCGGGATGCGCTCTCTTCAGAGCAGGCCTTGGAAACTCTCAACAGGGAGGCTGGGTACGGCTGGCTTGATGATTCCCTCGTGGTGAAGTTCTCGCAGATCTGCAGATACGGCGAATACGTCCCGGTAATTGGAAGATCCATGCTGGCCTCCTACTATGCGTAGCGGCGCATCGTTCGTCCAGTAGTTCCACACATTGAACGAGTTATCTATCCTTATCCAAATTGGCGCTCGCTGAACCAATGCGTTCAGCCCTAAGATTCGCCCATCATGGCAACGGAGATGGCCGTCTCCCCGGTAATGCTGGAAGGCGAGTACGTGCGGCTGGAGCCGCTGGCGAAGGCGCATCTGGCGGATCTGGCCGAGGCCGGCCTGGACGAGGAATTGTGGCGCTGGATTCCCGTGCCGGTTCGAACGGTGGGTGAAATGGCAGCGTACGTCGAGACTGCGCTCGGAGAACAAGAGCGAGGAGTGTCGCTGCCTTTTGCGATCGTTGAGAAGGCCACCGGTCGTGCCATCGGAAGCACGCGTTATGGCAATATCGACCGTACGCATCATCGCGTGGAGATTGGCTGGACGTGGGTGGCGCGCGAGTGGCAGCGCACGGCCATGAATACGGAAGCGAAATATCTGCTGCTGAGGCATGCTTTCGAAACCTTGGGCTGCATGCGCGTGGAGTTGAAGACGGACTCTCTGAACGAGCGCTCGCGCGCGGCGATCCTGCGCATCGGCGCTCGGGAAGAAGGCACCTTCCGGAACCACATGATTACGGCGAGCGGGCGCATCCGGCACACGGTTTATTTCAGCATTATCGATTCCGAGTGGCCGGCGGTGAAAGCGCGCCTCGAAGCGACACTGCGTTCCCGCAAACGCTAGAGCCGCGCGGGCCGGATTGCGGCCCTACCTCTTGCGCAACGGCTCGCCATTCGGCAGCACTCCAACATCATCAACTGAGGTAAAATTCAGCGCGCATACAATCAGAGTTGAAGGAGGATCGTGGCTACGCCCGACAATCCGATGAACCGCCGGCGCAGCGAGCGCGTGATGCTGCAGATGAAAGTCACGGTGATCGCGGAAGACATCCAGCGCAAATCGCATCAAGAAGAGGCGATGACGCTGGTCGTCAACGCTCATGGCGGCCTGCTGAAGATGAAGATGGAGGTGCACGTCGGCCAGCCTATGCTTCTCGTAAACCTGCAGAAAAGTGTGGAGCAAAATTGCCGAGTCATTCGCGTGGAAGATACGTCGACAGAATATTTCTCCGTGGCGTTCGAGTTCGACAAACCGAATCCTAAGTTCTGGCCGGTCGTCTTTCCACCGTCGGATTGGGATGCTTCGCGCGCGTGATGCTACGCCATGCGGCTTAGGCGAGCCGGAATTGCCTGCTTCTCTTTTTAATCCGTTCGCACCACCCTTTGACGACCGCAACTCTTCGAAGAATTCTGGGTTCAACAAAACGAGGGACAGTGTCCGCTTTGGAGGACGCTCTGATGAAGTATCGGATGAACGGCATTGGAGGATCGCCGCTAGTGGCGGCATCCGTTTTGATCTGCGGGCTGCTGGTCGCCGGTTGCGACGACCGCGTCGACGTGGTTCGCGATTCGAATATCCCCATACCCAAGGGGAGCACCTGGGCCTGGAAGCCTGTCGCGCCACCCAAGGACGCAGACCGCCGTCCCGTTGTATCGCGTGACGTGATCTCGCGCGGAGAAACCGTCGCGCGCGAACCCCACGCCAACAACGAAATCGTTCGCCAGCGCATCCGTACGGCGATTGAGCAGACGCTGTCGTCCAAGGGATTGCGGCAAGTCAGCGACCCGCAAGCTGCGGATTTCCTGGTGGATTATCACGTCGCGGTGCGGCGGCATGACATGACCGTGCAACGTGTGTACCCGGGCGGATACCCGGGCCTCGTTTGTGGCCCTTACGGATGCTGGGAATCGTGGGGCTGGGGCCCGCCGGAAGTCGGCTACGAAAATATTCGCTTCCGCGAAGGCATGGTGGTCTTTGACTTTGTGAAGCAATCGACGAAGCGGCTGGCGTATCGCGCGACCGGCCAGAAACCGCTGCACCGCGACACGTTCAATCAAGACGAGATCAATGAATTCGTCCACCACATGCTCGGGAAGTTGAAGACCAACGGGTAGGGTCGATCCACAAAGCTAAGGCAGCAAACCGAAGACGGCGACACTGTTTGGTGTGCCCACGTACACTTTCCCGTTGACGATCACCGGGGTGATGAATTTTCCATTGCCGCTGAAGTGGTCGCGGCCATTTGCGGCCTGGTCGGAATCGTAGAGTTCCTTGGTGAGATCGGTGGCATCGTAGGCAAAAAGAATGGCGCCACTATTTTCGATGGCCCAGACGATTCCATTGGTTGTGCCGTTTGCGGAGACGCTTGGCGTCGTTCCCGGATAAGTGAAATTGTGAGTTGTTTGCGTTGCCGGGGAAAGTGCAAGTTTCGCGTTAGTGACCGGAAATGCTTTGAGGGCGTCGCCCACGGCACCAAAGTAAACCGTGCCATTGAAGTACGCGGGCATGGAAAAGACCTGCCCGCCGAGCTGGCCTGAAATTTCCTGATAGATCTGGTCCGAGTTTGTGTTGAACTTGCCCATGTTGTCGCGGTCCGCAACGTAAATGACGGCGTCTTTACCGGCGCCGACGGAGAGGTGCTTCGTGACGCGCCCCGCGTCTTGGGTGTCCGGCAGGAGAATCGCGCCGCCAGAGCCGAGATCCAGGTCGGCGCTCGATTCAGAAACGGTATTGTGCGGAGTAAAATAGTCCACCAGTTTGAGTCCCGCACCCGTCGAAACCTTCACAAAACAATTTCCGCAATTTGCGTTGGATGGGAACCCCTGAGCGTTCAGAGTGGTGTCAAAATCGCCGTTTCCCTCCAGGAAAAAGATGTTCCCCGACGAATCGGCTGCGGGCGCGGTGCCGGACATCCAGATTCCTCCTTCGCTCCCGTTTGGTACCAGATTCAAAACGCTCGTTTGGGCGAGGCTGTCCGCGCTGAAGGCCATGACCCATGAGGTGTACGGACGATTGTCGCAGTGAGAGGACCAGGTGGTGTAAATCTTTCCATTGATTTCCAGAAGGCCGGGCCTCTCCTTGTATTGTTTGGGATCGAAGACGACGTTTCCGCGGGAGCTGTTGTCGCCCGTTCCAGGATAGGTTGCCGTGATCGTCTGCGGCCCGCCGAAGAGCTCCTTGCCTGTAGTCAAATCGAGCGAATGCAAACGCTGGAAATAGGTTCCAGCGGTATTCTTCGACATAGCCACGACGTAGATGGCATTGCGCACGCGGTCAATCACCGGCGTCGCGGTGATGCCAATTTCCGGCGAGACCTGGGTACATCCTCCCACTGGATCGCTCGTAGTTTCGCCGTTGCCGAGGGTTGACGTCTTCCACAGGAACGAAGCGGTCGCGCCCCTGACGGAGTCGGCGTCGAAGGCGTAGACGGAACCGTGTTCGGTCGCGACGTAGAGAACATTCTTCTTTTGTCCGCCGATGCTCACCTGGGAAAGATAGAGCGGCTGGGCATCCACCCTGCCATCCACGGGGAATTCGCCAAGCTTTCCGAATTTCGTGGAATTCACGTTCGCCGGAGTCAGCGCTGTTTCATTCAGATTCTGGCCAGTGCGCTGGTTGTCATAGTGATACGTGAGGACGTCCACGCCTGCATTGGGGCCACCTGGCCCGCTCCCATTTACGGAACCGGTGATGAAGTTGCCGCCACACCCCGCGAAAGAGAACGCAATGAGAACGACTATGATTGAGTAAGAGACGGCGATTCGCCGCATTACCATTACCCTCGATATTGAACTCAGCGGCTGGGCTAAGCAGGGAACGAGACGCTAGGGCAGATTGATCCAGTCTAGCGAATACATAAAATACGGCCTAGGAAAAAAATACCTGAAATACGGCCTAGGAGAAAACTGTAAGGCGATATTAGATTCGCGCCTGTGGAATTGCACGTGAACTGCTGTACAGTCCTTGGCAAGCGCGTTGGGAGCAGGCTGGGGACCGCCATGGCTGGCCTGCTTGCACCTGCGCTTCCTTCCTTCTATTCTCAGGGTCCTTATGCTGCTGAAAGATCAGGTTGCGCTCATCACTGGTTCGGGCAGGGGAATTGGCCGCGCCATAGCGCATCTTTTTGCGAAAGAAGGAGCCGCGGTGTTTCTGACGGCACGCACGGAGAAGGAACTCATCTCCACAACGGCGGAAATTTCGCGTGCCGGAGGCAGGAGCGGATACGCTATGGCAGATTTATCGCGGGAATCCGATTGCATGCAAGCGGTAGAGGCGGCGCGAGAAAAGTTCGGCAGGATCGACATCCTGGTGAACAATGCGGGACATTATGGCCCTGTGGTTCCCGTTGAAGATTATCCGCTTGCGGATTTCGACAAAGTGATTGCCGTTCACCTTCGTGCCGCGTTTCTGTTATCGAAGCTAGTACTGCCGGAAATGTACGCGCGGCAGTTTGGCGTGATCCTGAACGTCTCAAGTATCTCGGCGAAGGCGGCTTACGCGTGGGGCTCCGGCTATGCCGCGGCAAAGGCAGGGATGCTGGGGCTGACGCGGGTCACAGCCGCGGAAGGAGCGCGAAAAGGCGTACGCGTGAATGCCATCTGCCCAGGGCCGGTGACGGAAACGCAGATGTCGAAGGATCTGGGCGCCGTGCTCGCAAAGAAAATGGGTGTGAACGAGGATGAACAATTGGCCGGCTTTCTGAACGGTCTGCTGCAGGGCCGCGCACAGACGGCAGAGGAGATTGCACGCGCCGCACTGTTCCTGTGCTCGGAGCAATCCAGCGCGATGACCGGCCAGTCCATCAACGTCGATGGCGGCGTGGTGTTCTACTAGCTAGGAAGACTCGGAATCATTGCATTTCGTTCTTGTAAACAGACCCGCCTTTCATCACGAACTTCACATTTTGCAGTTCTTTGATATCTTTCAGCGGATCGCCGCTGACGGCCACAATGTCCGCCCACTTGCCGGCCTCGATGGTGCCCACTTTGTCGCCCCAGCCAAGAAGCTCGGCGGGGACTGAAGTGCCGGCTCGAATCGCTTGCAGTGGGGTCATACCGTATTGCACGTAGTATTCGAATTCCTTGGCCTGGTTGAGCACCTTCCAATCAAAGCCGCCGGCGTCCGTGCCCAGCGCGATTTTTACGCCCTTCTTGATCGCTTTCGGAAAGTTTTCGCGCTGCAAGTCCGCCATCTTCGGCCAGTTGCCGCCGCGGCCTGGCGCCACGTACATGCCGACAGTGATCGTCGGTACCCAATAAATCCCTCTTTTAGCCATTTCGTCCATCAGCGCGTCGGTAAGCCCGTCACCGTGTTCGATGGTATCCACGCCGGCGCGCAGCGCAGCGGCGATCCCGTCACTGCCGATCGCGTGCGCCGCCACTTTCTTGCCGATGCGATGCGCTTCGTCCACGATGGCCTTTGCTTCCTCATCGGTGAAATTCACCATCGA
>WNFO01004638.1_pt1 | contig 13250 bp, 8 predicted proteins | sample 5400251 | NCBI WGS metagenome assembly WNFO01 (sample SAMN13153354, study PRJNA577476) | soil metagenome | isolation source: 100 cm saprolite under Madrone tree | place: USA:California | collected 2016-06-14 | reverse complement strand
GACGGTTTCGTCCAGGCGCAGTCCGCTCAAGTTGGCGGCGACGCGACGGCGGCCTGCCCGGTAGTGGTCGACAACGGTATTGACTGCCCGAATTACTGAGATTCCTTTAGAAGCATTTCCTAAGCCCCCGTTGGAGAAAAAATGCTGCAACTAATGGACAATCAAACAGCTTATCTGGGCAGCGGCGCGGCCGCTCAGATGATTCAGGTGCTAACGAATGAGGAGAAGGCCGAGACGGTAAATTTCCTGTCACGCCGGCCCCAACAAACATTCCTCATGTCGGGTTGGATTCACGACAACGGAATGGAAAGCTCTCTGAACCGAGGCAGCTTCTACGGATCGCGCAACGTTCGGGGCCAACTGGACGGCGTCGCTTTAATCGGCCACGTCACGCTGTTCGAGACCAGGGCCGAGGCGGCCCTCGCGGCTTTCGCCGGTCTGGCGCAGAACTGTCCCACGTCCCGCACGCTCGTGGGCGAGCAGGACGAGATTAAGCAATTCCTGAGTTTCTATAACAGTAGCGAGCGGCCATCCCCGCGCATGGTTTGCCGCGAATTGATGTTCGAGCAGAATACCCAACAACAGCTGGACGAATCAGTTCCCGGCCTCTGCCTGGCAACCCCAAATGAACTGGAGTTCGTGGTGCAGGCTCACGCTCAGATGGCCGTCGAGGAAAATGGAGTCAATCCCCTGGACGTCGATCCGAACGGGTTTCGTCTGCGCTGCGCACGACGAATCCATCAGAACCGAGTGTGGACAGTGGTTGAAGACAACCAACTGACATTCAAAGCGGACATTATCAGCGACCTGCCCGAAATTACTTATTTGGAAGGCGTGTATGTCCTCCCAGAGAGACGCGGCAACGGATTCGGTGCGCGTTGTGTGCGCCAGTTGACTAACACTTTACTGGATCGCTCAAAGTCAGTTTGCCTGCTTGTCAGAGAGCAAAACTCCCCGGCACAGGCGTGCTATCAGAAAGCCGGTTATTCAATGCGCGACTATTACGAAACCCTGTTTCTTCAATAGCGCCAATTTCGATCGTCTTCCTTGGAACCCACCGGCCCCGGACGATCCGCTGATTACCGAGACTAAGTCTTAGCAATGGACGGAACCCAACGACCATGAAACCAACTTCCAAAGAGCGTTACCTCAAACCATTTGTTGTATTGGTTGCCGCCGCGGCGATAGGAATTATCGCTTTCAGTTTGCCTCGCTTAGGCGCTTCCCACCTCGACGTTCAATTTCTGGTCTTGTTTGTCTTTACCGTGCTGATCGGCGCGCGCCTCATTATTCATATCCCCAGCATCAAGGGAGAATTAACTGTATCGGATACCTTAATCTTCCTCACCATGTTGCTTTGGGGCGGGGAGCCGGCAATTTTGTTGGCCGCCGCCGCTGGTTTTTGTTCTTCACTGCGAGCCACGCGGAAAATCACTGTTCATATTTTCAATCTGGCGGTGATGACCTGCTCGACCTTTCTTACTGTAGTAGTACTGCGCTTGGCTTTTGGACCCATCGGGTTGCTCGGCTCGCGGAGCCTGTCGATCAGCCTGGTGACCGTAATGGCGATGGTGCAATACATCGTCAACAGCGCCCTGGTCACCGTCTATACGGGTTGCAAGACCAATAAGCCTTTTTGGCAAACCTGGCGCAAATACTATTTGTGGGCCTCCATTACTTATGTTGCCGGCGCCTCTGCCGCCTTTCTCATCGCCAAACTCATTTCGGCAATCGGTTTCTACGGTACGATCGCCGCAGCTCCGGTAATCGGGGTTGTCTATATTACTTATAAGACGTACCTGAAAAACGTCGAAGTCTCGGTTGCGCAAGCCGAGCAATCCAAGCGACACGCCGAACTGCTGCAAGAGAGTGAAGAGCGCTTCCGAAGCGCTTTCGATTACGCGGCCATTGGTATGGCCCTGGTGTCGCCGGAAGGTCGCTGGTTACAAGTTAACCGTTCCCTCTGCCAGTTGGTTGGCTATTCGGAAGAGGAATTGCTGACAGCTGACATTCAGTCGCTAACACATCGCGAAGATCTGGGCGACCTTCTCGCGCACCAGTCAAGACTGCTGAAAGGCCAGATTCCTGGTTACCAAACCGAGAAGCGATACATCCATAAGTCAGGTCATGAGGTCTGGACGCTGCTGAGTGTGTCCCCGGTTCGCGATCCTGAAACCCAATCGCTTCGCACCATCTTTCAGATCCAGGACATTACCGATCGCAAGCGCGCTGAGGCTCAACTGGTTCACGACGCTTTCCACGATGGTCTGACCGGGCTACCTAACCGGGCCCTCTTTATCGATCACCTGAGACTCGCCGTGGCGCGGAGCGGGCGTAAGGAATATCCGCTGTTCTCAGTTCTTTTCCTTGATCTCGATCGCTTTAAGGTGGTGAATGACAGTCTGGGTCATTTGGTCGGCGATCAGTTGCTGATGACGATGGCCAGTAGACTAGCGACCTGTTTGCGGCCTGGAGATACAATCGCCCGCCTGGGAGGGGACGAATTCACGATCTTGTTGGAGGATCTCAAGAGCATTAACGAAGTGACCCATATCGCCAAGCGCATTCAGCGAGAACTTGCCAAGCCGTTTGAACTGGAAGGCGGCCGGCAGGTTTTCACTTCGGCGAGTATCGGCATCGCCCCCAGCACGATTGGGTATGAGCGGCCGGAAGACATTTTGCGCGATGCCGATACCGCGATGTATTACGCCAAGTCGCTCGGCGGAGGCAGTCACCAGGTATTCGACAAGAGCATGCACACTCGGGCTATGAAGCTGATGGAAATGCAAAACGATCTGAGACGGGCGATAGAGAAAGAAGAATTAATTGTTGAATACCAGCCGATCGTCTCGCTCGACACTTTTGCCATTACCGGGTTCGAGGCCCTTATCCGCTGGCAACATGAAGAGCTTGGCCTGATCAATCCAAGCCAATTTATTCCCCTCGCCGAAGAGACGGGACTGATTATCCCCATCGGCGAATGGGTTCTACGCAAGTCCTGCGCGCAGATACGCGAGTGGCAAGATCGATACTCAACTGAGACCCCATTGACGATGAGTGTCAATCTATCGTGCAAGCAATTCGCCCAGCCGGATCTGATTGAACAAATCGAAAAGATATTGCAGGAAACCAAACTCGACCCGAGCTCTTTGAGACTGGAAATAACGGAAAGCGTCATGGTTGAGAACGAAGAGGCCGCGAGCGGAATGCTGAGACGGCTCCGAATGCTCGGGGTCGGATTGAGTATCGATGACTTCGGCACCGGCTATTCGTCATTGAGTTCACTTCACCGGTTCCCCATCTCTACTCTGAAGATTGACGCATCGTTCGTTCGTCGCATGAGCGGCCAAAACGAGAATACAGAAATCGTCCGCACAATCATGTCACTGGCGGAGAACCTCGGTATGGACGTCACTGCGGAGGGTGTGGAAACCCTGGAACAGGTGACCAAACTGAGAACGTTCGGATGCCAGAAAGGCCAGGGTTTCTTCTTCTCGCGTCCCGTCTCAGCGATCAATGCGGAGGTCCTCCTGAGAGAGACGGTCGCCCTGGGCCCCATCTCGCAGCGCTATGACAACGTGGAATCGATCGAGAGCAGATTAGTCGCCTAACGACTGGGCTGTTCAAATTTCTTCCGTCTTCAGTTCGCCAAATCAGCAACAGCACGACGTATCTCCGGGATTCGCAGGAGGCGCTCTCGGCTCACAGATTCGCACGACGCCCCATCATTCAGTCCGCTGCAAGAACATCCTGGCCGCCGCGCTGCCGGCGCGTTAACTTCGTCCTGAGGATTTTCGCGCTCGCGACAGCGATGGCAATGCCTGTTCAGATCCTTTAAGACTGCCGCTCTTTTGCTCGCGCGATCGTCCAGTGACATTCACGCGTGTCTCAACGGGCGGCAAAATAGCGTTGCTGGTCAAAATTACTTTCTGCGGCGCCGGAGGGGCGGGAATTTTCCATGAATAGCAGCTACAGAAAACTCCGAAGGCCGCCAACAAAATCACAAACAGCGCGGCCAACCCATGCGAGCCAAACCTACTCCTTGAGTTCGCTTCCGCGTCATGAATAATCGCCGTCTCTTCTATTTCCACCACGGTCGCACCAACTTCAGAGGGCCTGACCCGATACTCAATATCTTTCTCTTCGGTGCGTCCGATTTGACGCAGTGCCGCACGAAACTCGACCGCGGTCGCGTAACGCTCATTCGGATTCTGGGCCATCGCGATAGTTAGAATCGCGGCCAACTCTTCTCCAACGGCTTCATTGATTTCGTTGGCTGGTCTTAGCGGATTCGGGCGCGCACTCACCAGCGCGGTGGCGCGGGCCAGCGCATCGGGCGGTTTCACTCCCGTTAGCAAATGATAAAGTGTCGCGCCTAAGGCATAGATGTCGCTCTGCGGGCTCGTACCCAAGTCCTGGATTTGCTCGAGTGGCGCGTAACGCGGCGTATAACCGAACACGCTGGTGCAGGAGAGAGCGCCCGAAGGGTCTGCCGCTTGGGTCTTGGCCAGCCCAAAGTCGAGCAAAACAATTTGGCCGCCGCGGGTAACTTTCAGATTGTGAGGTTTAATGTCGCGATGAATGATCTGTCGTTCGTGCGTGTGCAGATAGATAAGCGCGTCGAGCAACTGATCGGCCCAGGCTACGACAGAGTTACGCGGCATTGGCCCCGGCTGTTGCGCAATTATTTCGGCCAGGTCGGAGCCTTCGACAAATTGCATGACAAAGAATGCACGGTGACCTTCAGTGAAGTAATCACTGACTCGCGGCAGCGCTGGATGATTGAGCCAGGCCATCAGCCGGGCTTCCCGCTCAAATTGTTTCCACTGTTCCTCGTCGTTCGTGAGGGTCTGCTTAAGGGCTACCGTATGGCCGAGGCGAAGATCGATAGCTTCGTAAACGGCCCCCATGCCGCCTTTTCCCAGGGTTTGAACCACGCGATAGCGGCTCTGCAAGATTGTTTCGGGCGCCAGCAATGTCTTGCCGGCGGTGGATTTATTTTCGTCACAAGTGGACATGTTTTTCTCAATCCTATCGAGGAAACGCCACCAACTTGGGGCAGAAAGAACTTAGGTGTTAGCGCAGGCTGGGACTTGCCAGCGCTTCAGTTCATCTCGTTTCGGCGTCAGGTTTTAATCTGATCGAGGTTAGGCGAGAGAAGTCTTGACCAAGCGTCTAATGAAAGTCTTGAGGAATGGCGAAGGTCCCGGGTCTTTAGGTCTGGAGGCGTGAACGGATAAAGCCTTTTGAGAAGTTCACGCCACCAAGTTTCAATTACACCCGCCGCGAAAAAGGAGCAACGCGACCCTGTCGTGATTGAGTTAGCAAGCGTTGTGCCGTCAGCGTCATCTGAAGAATGCTTATCGAGATCGAGCGTTCGCCGAGCACCGCGTTGAGACCTGCTTCATCTTTCGCACTTCCTTGAGCACCATTTTGCTGAACAAACATTGACCGATGGCCGGAGTGTCCTGCTGAGCCTCGACAATTCCCAGGTAGAAGTCTGTGCTGCGCGCAACGCAGCTGATGACAGAGTCTATTTTCAATGTGGCGTTTGGCTGGGGCGAAACCAACCAGGGGCTACTACTTCGCCTCGCGGATTTGAGCAGAGTTGGCGAATTTCGCTCGTTCATAAGGCCAGCGAGAATGGGTAGTGGGATAAGAGTGTATTTAATCTCCGGGGCATTAGCCCGACCGTCAGGAAGGGCTCCGACCCGCATTAAGCCCTCCCTGACGGTCGGGCTAGTGCCGCCCGCATCATGGCATTTCAATCCACGAAGTCACACGAAACCTGGTAAGAAGTCCGCCGTAACAGTCAATGATAAAACCCGGCACTATTAGGTGTGGCCGGGTTTAGAGACAAAACCGTTTGGTTTCTGGAGGAATTCCTTTTTAAGACTTATGTGATGACGCTTGATCATGCGGTCCAAAGTTTTACGATCGACTTGCAACACGCGCGATGCTGCCTGCTTGTTGCCTCGCGTGTGTGCCAGGACGCGCGCGACATGACGGCCCTCAATCTCAGCCAGTGAAGGCCATTCTTCTTGTTCCAGTAGCGCTATCGGAGTGGCTTGAATCCCGGCGTTGGCCGCATCCTGAAAATTGCGGATCCGTTCCGGAAGATCCTGGATCCTAATTAATCCGTCGCACATCGCCGCCGCCCGGACCACTGCATTCTCGAGTTCGCGAATGTTACCCGGCCATGGATATTTTTGCAGCAGCGCCAGAGCCGCCGATGAGAATCGCACACTCGGTCCGAGCGAATAAACCCGATCCGCAAACGTCTGCGCCAGTGGCGGAATGTCGTCGCGGCGCTCGCGCAAAGCCGGCAGTGTGATCGAAACCGCATTCAGCCGGTAGTACAAATCCTCGCGGAATCTTCCGGCTTTCACCTCGGCTTCGACGTTGCGATTGCTGGCGGCGATGGCCCGGACATCGACGCGCTGCATCTGGTTCGAACCAACCCGGCGGACTTCTCCCTCTTGCAGGACGCGCAGGAGTTTGACCTGGAATAACAGGCTGGTCTCTGTGATCTCATCAAGAAAGACTGTGCCCCCGTTTGCTTCTTCCCAAAGTCCACGACGATCACGATCGGCGCCCGTAAACGATCCTTTCACGTGGCCAAACAGTTCGGACTCGATCAACTCCGCGGGTATGGCGCCGCAATTCACCGCGACAAAAGTCTTTTCGGCCCGGCCGCTGCGACGATGCAGGGTCGAGGCCACCAATTCTTTCCCGGTACCGGATTCACCCGTCAAGAAGACCGGCAAATTTGTCGCGGCCACGCGTCCCACCTGTTTCATCACTTCGATGAAAGCATGACTGCGGCCAACCAGATCTATATCCGACTCACGGACTCCGGCCCGCGTTCCAATCGACACTCGGTGCGGGCGGTGGCTTAGCTGATCACGCAGGGCAGCAGAGAGCGATTGCAACTCTTCAACGCCAAAAGGCTTCAGCAGATAGTCGTAAGCTCCAAAGGCCGTTGCATCCAACGCCCCGGCGGCATCGCCATGGCCGGTCATCAAGACCACTTTCGTATCGGGAAGATCTTCTTTGAAGCGGCGCAGGACCGCAAAACCATCCGCGCCGCCCAGCATCACGTCGCAGAAGACAATTGGCCATCTCTCCTGCGTCGACATTTCGAAGGCTTCCTCGGCCGAAGCGGCGCGGCTCACCATCCAGCCGTCTTCCTCGAGCACGGTAGAGACAAAGTCTCGCACCGGCTGCTCGTCATCAATCACCAACGCATGTAAGACTCGGTCCATAGTTTTGTTGGCAACACCCTCTCTTAAACCCTCCCAAAGGGAGGTGAAGAGACCAAGTCGGTTTTCAACGAACTTGAGAGCACCGCTACCTTCCGCAGTGGATCCATGGTCATGGACGACTCAAAGACTTCGGGCGGCATGGGCTTGCCGAACAGATAGCCCTGGGCTTCGTCGCATCTCAACCGGCGCAGAAACGCAAGCTGGTCTTCGGTCTCTACGCCTTCCGCAATCACCTTGAGTCGTAGATTGTGCGCCAGAGTCACGATCGCCATCACCAGGGCCGCGTCATCCGGATCGGTGGCGGCGCCCATTACAAACGAGCGATCCAATTTCACCGTATCGATAGGCAGATTCTTTAGATAACTGAGCGACGAGTAGCCGGTGCCAAAATCGTCAATGGCTACCTTGACTCCCAGCTTTCTAGCCTGTGACAGAACTCTCACCGCCCCGTCCGTGTTTTCCATAATCGAAGTTTCCGTCAGCTCGAGTTCGAGACACGTGGGATCAAGCCGGGTCTGGCCGAGGATCTCCACCAACCGCTCAGAAAAATTCTTCTGCTGAAAATGTCTGGCTGAAATGTTCACGGCAATACGCAGTCCGGCAAAGCCGCGGCCCTGCCAGACTTTGGTGCGAGAGCAGGCTTGGCGCAGCACGAACTCGCCGATATCCAGAATCAATCCCGTGTCTTCGGCCAGCCCGATGAATCTGCCCGGCGGTAGCAAACCAAGTTCCGGGTGCTGCCAGCGAACCAGCGCTTCCGACCCGACTAATTCGCCCGAGGCGAGATTCACCACCGGTTGGTAGTGACTAATAAACTCTTCATTTTCGATCGCCCGGCGCATGCTGGTTTCGAGTTCCAGGCGCATAACGGCGAGCGCATTCATATCGGCGGCATAGAACTGATAGTTGTTGCCACCCTGCTTTTTGGCTCGGTACTGTGCGGCTACCGCGTTCCTTAAGATCGTGCTGCTCTCAGGGCCGTTAAAGGGAAACAGGCTAATCCCGATGCTGGTGCTGACATACACATCTTGAACGCCCAAATGAAAAGGCGCCTTGAAGACATCGCTAATCGAGCGAGCAGTCTCAACCAGGTCAGCAGTTTCAGAAATATTAGTTAATAACAGCGCGAACTCGTCTCCCTCAAAACGCGCCACGGTATCGCCATTGGAGACGCAGCCTTGCAACCGCGCCGCGGCCTCAGTCAACACGACATCGCCGGCCGCATGCCCAAGACTTTCGGTAACCTTCTTGAAGCGGTCAATGGACACCAGCATCACCGCGACCAGACGCTGATTGCGCTGCGCGATAGCCAGCGCCTGGGTACAGCGGTCTTCAAACAGAACTCGATTGGGGAGATCCGTCAGCGCGTCGTGGTACGCCAGATGCTCAATCTTGGCAGTGCGTTCTTTAATCAGTTCTTCCAGGTGGTTTTCGTAAAGTCGCTTCTGAGTCAGCAATTGGTGATGTGCCAGTGCCCGTTTCACCGCCGTCTCGACATGACGCAGATCCAATGGCTTGGTAATGTAATCGAACGCACCCGCGCGCATCGCTTCGATGGCAAAGTCGATGGTCTGCTGTCCGCTAATCATCACCACGACGGTGTCGGGTGTGCGTTCCAGAATCCGGGGCACCAGATCAAGTCCGCTAATTCCTCCCATGTTGATGTCGCTGATTACCAGATGGAAAGTGATGCTGTCGAGGATGGCCAGCGCCTCTTCCGCAGAACCGACGGCGGTGCAATCGTGGGTCGGGCTCAACAGGTCCTTGAGCAAACCTCGAATTTGCTCATCGTCGTCGATGATCAGAATAGGCTCTCCGCGGTTCTCGTGTGACATAGATAGTCGCGCTAACTTCCTTCGCCTCTCACTTTGGGAGAGGGGTCGGAGAAAATAATTCAGTTACTTACCATTAACTCCGAATCCAGGACCTCGCGCACCTTCCTTACCAGCGCGTTGGGCGTGAATGGCTTTTGAATAAACTCGATATTCGAGTCCAAAACACCATGGTGCACAATCGCTTCATCGGTGTACCCCGACATAAAGACCACTCTTAAGCCCGGCAGCAACTCGCGCAAACGATCGGCGACCTCTTTGCCGCTGGTCTCTGGCATCACCACATCGGTGAGCAACAGATGAATCGGCTCGGTGCATTCGTGGCCCAACCGAATTGCCTCTTGGCCGCGCGAGGCGGCCAAAACTTTGTATCCGGCCTGTTCCAGAATTTTCGTGGCCAACCCGCGCACAACGTCTTCGTCTTCGACAAGTAGAATAGTTTCAGTGCCCGCGGGCGGCGCGGGCTCGGCCAGCTTGACCTCGGTCTCTTGCGGTGCGTTTGTCCACTGCGGCAGGTAAACCTTGAAGGTGGACCCATGACCGGGCTCGCTATAGACCCAGATGCTGCCGCCGCTCTGTTTCACAATGCCATAGACAGTCGATAGTCCCAGACCCGTTCCCTTGCCCTTCTCTTTCGTCGTGAAAAATGGATCGAAGATACGGGCCTGGGTCACTTGATCCATGCCGGTGCCGGTATCGCTGACTGCGAGCATTACGTAATCGCCCGGTAGCACGCCCATATGCCTGTCGGCGTAATCCTGATCCAACTCGACCGTCCCGGTTTCAATCGTTAGGTTACCGCCCATGGGCATTGCGTCTCTGGCATTGACGACCAGGTTTACCAGCACCTGTTCGATCTGACCTGGATCAGCTTTAATTTTCTTCAACGACAGATCCAGTTTGGCCGTAAGCGCAACGTCTTCGCCAATCAATCGCCGCAGCATCTTGTTCATGTCCGTGACGATGTCGTTGAGGTTGATCGGTATCGGTTGCAAAATCTGTTTGCGGCCGAAAGCCAGCAGTTGCCGGGTAAGATTGGCGGCGCGATCTCCAGCCTTCTTAATCTCTTCGAGATAGCCCCTGAGCGGATGGTTATCTTCGATGCGCTGCAGCGCCAGACCGCTATACCCGTTAATCGCCGTCAGCAAATTGTTAAAGTCGTGGGCCACGCCTCCGGCCAGTTGTCCGATCGCCTCCATCTTCTGTGATTGGCGCAGCTGCTCCTCGAGCTGTTTCCGTTGGGTGACATCACGCGCGATCCCCTGCACGCCGACGGGCATGCCATTCTCATAGACGAGCTTGGTATTGGCCTCGACGGTTACGCGATGTCCGTCCTTGGCGATGATTTCCATTTCATAGGCCGTCACCCGCTCCCCGGCAAGTTTGCGCCTCAGCATTTCGCGCGCGTTCGACAGGTACTCCGGCGCTACGGTTTGCGAGAGATTCAGTTTAAGAGCTTCCGGTACGGTATACCCGGTGATCCCCTCCCCGGCTTTGTTCATCGAGGTGTAATTACCTTCCATGTCGTGGGAGTAAATGATGTCGTGGGCGTTCTCTACCAGATCACGATAACGTTCTTCGCTCTTACTTAGCTCCTGCTCGGCGCGCTTGCGCTCGGTAATGTCGCGGATGTAGCCGGTGAACATTGGCAAGCCTTCCGATTCAATCCGCGTAATCGCCAGTTCAACAGGGAACTCAGAACCGTCTGCCGTTATTGCGCTAAGCTCGAGGCGGTTGCCAAGCACCGGGCCTTGACCGGTTTCATGATAGTGAGCCAGTCCGCGACGATGCCGTTCTCTATATCTCGGCGGAATGATCAAGTCCGCCATTTCCTTTCCGATCGCGTCCGCCCGCATAAAGCCGAAGGTTCTTTCAGCTGCCGGATTCCAATCAACCACCACACCCGCGTGGTCCATAGTGACGATGCAATCGAGAGCTGATTCCAGAATAGCTCTCTTGCGAGCTTCGCTTTCCCGCAACCCCTCTGCGGCTCGCTTGCGCTCAGTGATGTCTTCGATGCTGCCTTCGCGATAGAGCTCGGCGCCGGTTTCATCTCGAACGGAACGCCGGTTCAGCGATAACCAGATCTTCCCGCCGTCTTTGCGGTAGGCCTCGAATTCAAAACCCGCTAAGGTCCCGCGCTGTTCTTCCAAACGAGCGGCCTCAATGCGATCCTCAGGATTGACGTAGAGCTGATGGATTACATCGGTGATCGTCTCGACAACTTCATCCGCCGATTCATATCCCAGAATCCGAGCCAGCGCCGGATTGACCGTAATAAACCGCCCTTCTGGGGTAGCTTGAAAAATTCCTTCGACGGCATTTTCAAAGATCGAGCGATAGTTCTCTTCAGCTTTTTGCACCTGAGCGTAGAGCGAGGCGCTCTGCAGGGCGGCAGCCGCCGTGCCGGCCAGGATCGTCAGCGCCTTCATTTGTCCCAGCGTAAAAGGGCGCAAGCGGTTGGTCATGTTCAGATTAATGACGCCGACTAACTTATTTGCGACTTGCATGGGAACCGAGACGGCGGAGCGAATATCAGGTCTGGGCCAGAGCGCTACGAAGCGCTCGTCAGAAACCTCTCCATTAAGAATCAGAGGCGTGCGCTCGCGGGCGACCCAACTCGAGATACTCTCATGAAGCGGAACCCGCTCGCCCAGTAGGCGTTGCCGCTTCTCACCGCGCACCGCGGCCACATACAGTTCGTCGCCGTCACTAGTCGGCAAAAGGATGGATACTTCGTCGGCCTCGCTCTGCGTCAATGCTCCATCGGCAAGTTTGCTCAGGACGGTTTGCGGATCCAGGGTAAAGGCGATCGTTTCACTGAGTTCATGAATCGCCACCGCTTCGCGGAGTTGCACGTTCTCCAAACGCAAATGACGCATATTCATGGCGCGCGTCAGCACGGGCAGCATCGTCTGCAGCCTGAAGGGCTTTAGCACATAATCGAAGGCTCCCACCTTCATCGCATCGACCGCCGTCTGGATCGTGCCCTGGCCGGTCATCATGATGCAGACCACATTGGGATCGATTTTCATCGCTTCCCGGACCAGCGCGATGCCGTCGATGACCGGCATCATCAAATCCGTCAGTAGCACATCAACTGCATGGACCCGCAACGCTGCCAGTGCCTCTTCGCCGGCGGTAAAACCAGCGGCTTCATAACCCTGGGACGTCAACGCCTCGACGAGAATATTCTTCAACTCGACCTCGTCGTCGACGATTAGGATGTTTCCGATACGGCTATCCATCATTACAAAATTGGCCAACAATCCGTTTGAAGTGGCGGGAAACACCGTGCGCACAGTCGCTCCACCTCAGGCTGAACTTTCAACATCAATCCTGCCACCAGGCTCTTCGACAATGCGGCGACAGATGCTATCCCCGAACCGTTCCCTTGCTGTCCGGTTTAGTGGTAAAGAAGCAGCTGATTGCCGGCATGCCGCGGATCTTCATCGAAACCACACACGGATCGCGTAACTTACCGGGCCGTTGCCCACTATTTTAACAAGGCGCGCTGAATCGCTTTCATTAGTTGATCGTTATCAACCGGCTTTTGGAAAAACGCTTCGGCGCCCGAGTCCAACGCTCGTTTTTCGTTGGTCGCCGGGCAGGCCGAGATCGAGCAAGATCAGATCGGGCGCTTCTTTCTTCGCGATACTCAGGGCCATAACGGCATCTGAAGCAAACGCCGTTTCGTACTCGCTCGCTCTCAGTCGTACATTGAGGGCACGACGCAGGTCTGCGTCGTCTTCAATGATTAAGATTTTATTTCCCTTCACAATTAGTGGATCCTTTCTCTATCGGGGGTTCATAACTCGCGTTCGAAGCTCAACCGTTGGGTTCCGGTCCAGGCACAAGCTAAAGACCGAACCTTTAGGCTGGCCCTTTCTTCGCCAATGCCGTGGGCACCGTGAAAAAGACGGTAGCGCCTTGGCCTTCTTTGCTTTCGACCCAAATCCTGCCGCCGTGCAGCTCGATCAACTGCCGGCAAATGTGCAGTCCCAGGCCTAAACCTTTCCGGCTCGATTCCAAAGTGTTTGGTGATTGATACAGTCGATCAAAAATCTTCGGCAACGAGTCCGCGCTAATTCCGCATCCGGTGTCGGCCACCGCGATGCGCACAAACTCGTGGTTCTCGTCTCTGTGGCCGCTA
>WNFO01005173.1_pt1 | contig 13251 bp, 9 predicted proteins | sample 5400251 | NCBI WGS metagenome assembly WNFO01 (sample SAMN13153354, study PRJNA577476) | soil metagenome | isolation source: 100 cm saprolite under Madrone tree | place: USA:California | collected 2016-06-14 | reverse complement strand
CAGCGCGACAATCAGGGGGCCGGCTCACAAAGAAGAACGACGCAGCGCCAAAATAAAACGGGCCCGGCGGAAATTACTCCACCGGGCCCGCAGATGATTGCCGGCCGGCCGATTCGCGTCGCAAATCGAGCCGATCTGGCATTAGCTTGCTGGCCTTAATAAGTTGCGCCCTCCGGCACGACGACAAAGTCGACGCGACGGTTAGTCTTTTCTTGTCCCTTTTCCGTGGAAGCTTCGCCGCTACGGGTCGAAATACGCGACGCATCTACGCCCTTCTCGACAATGTACTTCTTGGCCAGATCGGCGCGGGTTTGCGCCAGCTTGGCAGCTTTGGGTTCCTTCTTATCCGCGAACCCGACGATGACCAGCTTGGCGTTGGGATCATTCTTCAAGCGCAGAGCGACGTCATCGCCAACCCGCTTGCAGGCATTGTCAAAGCGCGATGCGCCTGCTTTGTTGTAGCCGCAATCGCCGGCTTTGGCGGCTTGCGGTGGAGGAGGCGGTTGTTGCACATCGACGTTGGTCGAGGCATCGGCGGTGCCGCCACGGCCGTCGCTTACCGAGCACTTCACGGTGTAGCTGCCAGGAGCGAGGCCGGTGGAGTCAAACTGCGCCTTCGGACCCTCCCCTGTCACTTGGCCGGCAGTCGCGGAATAGCTGTACGTCAGAGGATCGCCGTCGGGATCGCTGGCGGTTGCGGTGATGCCAGTACGCTCGCCAGGCATGATCGGGCTGCGGTCGGTGGCGCAAGAGATCGTCGGAGGTTGATTGGGTTTTTTGGCAACGGTGATGTCCGCCGCGCAAGTGGCCGTACCACCTTTACCGTCGTCAACTTTCGCGGTGACCGTATAGCTTCCTTCGGCGAGACCGGCGGAATTGAAGCGCGCATCAGGACCGGTGCCTTCCACGGCGCCGCCCGAAGCAGTGTAGCTGTAGGTCAAAGTGTCGTTATCCGGATCGCTGGCGTTCACGTGGACGGTGACCACGTCGTTAGAACCGGCGAATACCGAGGTTGGGTTCGCAGAGCAGGCCGCGACCGGAGGACGGTTTGGAGGAGGCGGAGGATTCGGGAAGCCGAACCGGAAGACTATGCCAGTGCCGAGGCGAACATTATTCTGCCTGCCGGACCCGCCAAGATTGGGGCCGCTGAAGTTAGTCATCAGATAATCAATTTGGGCGAAGCGCCACGCCAAGTACTTGGTGAACACCACGTCTATGCCTCCGCCAGCGGCCATCGCAAACGCATTCTGGCCGTTGGCGCCGGTGACTTCGATCCCGCCATGCGCGTCACCGAACAGAATTTCGGCAAAGGGCACGAAGTGATCGAACCTCCGCAGATTCAGGCGAGGTCCGATTAGGAAGGTATTTATGTTGCCGCCGTTCAGTTCGGTGCCGTTGACGTTCCGATCGAACCAGTAACCACCAATTTCCGCGGTTAATCCGAGGTAGCGAGTCGCGTCGTAGGTGAACCCGAAAGTGACGCCATGGTTGTTGAAATTCTTAAAAGGGTCGCCGGGAATGAAGTTGATGTAGCTGTAGCCTCCGGCGAGTTCAAACCGGGGCGCCAGCCGCCCGGGCGCGCTGTCATCTTTATCGGCCTTTGCAGCGGCCTGCGGGCCTGGGAATGGAGTTGCCTTCGGAACCTCGGGAAGAGCGAAAACGCCGTGCGTGGCGTGCACTGCAGTTGCCGGCGCCGGTGCGGCAGCATCCTCGCTGGCGGTGGTTGTTGTGGGCTGATTCGCGCTACCGTCCTTCTGCTGCCCAAAAAGTGGAAGCGCGAGGAGCGCTGCCACCGCTGTTGCTGCACACCACTTATGCATAAACATCCTCCATAAATTCATCGCAGGACTTTCCACTCATTACCGCGTTTACCCCGATAGAAACTGCGCAGAGGGAGTCGGCGCAATTCCATCTTTGTCTTACAAGGCGCTTGCGGATTTCCCGCCTGGCTTGGATTTTTCTCAGGGCGGGACGTCAGAGTAAAAGACAAAGCGCGGTCCCCATAGCCTAAGCCAAGCCGCCAAGATTCCGCAAGCAAATCCTTGTCACGCAACGAGAAATTCGGCTCGCGAACGTTGCAGAATTAGTTGGTAAACTGCTGGCAACATGACAACGTTTACGCCGATCGACTTGAATTGGACTGGAAGACCTCGCTCCATTGCGGCCTTGTTGATGGAATCCGATGGCACGAGCGTGCTGATTGATCCCGGGCCGCAGTCCACACTGGAAACGTTGCGCGCGGGATTGCGGGACCGTGGGCAAGATTTTCGGACGCTCGATGCGCTCCTGCTTACCCATATTCATTTAGACCATGCGGGAGCGAGCGGCGCTCTGGCCCGCGAAAATCCCAATCTGAAAGTGTACGTGCATGAATTTGGCCTGGCGCACATGACCGACCCTGCGCGATTGCTGGCGAGTGCGGGCCGGCTGTACGGCGGAGATCTGCAGACGCTGTATGGCGAGTGTGCGCCGGTGCCGGAAAGCAATCTCAAGCAACTTCAAGGCGGCGAGCGTATTCGTATCGGCGGAGCGGAATTGGAAGTCTTCTATACACCGGGACATGCTTCGCATCACGTGACGTATTGCGATCGGGCGTCGCAGACGGCTTTTGTTGGCGATACGGCGGGAATCCGCGTGCAAGGCGAGGCCTTTCTGCTGCCGGCCACGCCGCCGCCGGACATCAGCGTGGAAACCTGGAATCAATCGCTCGATACGATCGCGTCGTGGAGGCCGGAACGAATTTTTTTGACTCATTTCGGATTTATTGAAAATCCTGCCGATCATATTCGGTTGTACAAAGAGCGGCTGGCGGAATGGAGCGCGTTGACGCGGAAACTTTTGGAGAGCGGTATGGAAACGACGGAGGCGGAGAAGGCGTTTGTGGATGCGATTGTGGCGGAAATCAAATCCACGCTGCCCGTGGATGCGGCGGATCATTACATTTTTAATGGCGGGCTGCGGCTGTCGTGGCTAGGATTGATGCGGTATGTGCAAAAGAGGGATCAACAGCGCAAGTAAGAGGCTCCCGCCTTAGCAGGCGGCCGCTGCGACGGCGAGAAGAAGTGGCGAGAAAAGATAACGTAGAGAGGCAGAGAACGCAGAGGTGCGCGGAGAGATTTGCGATAGGGAACGATTTGACGCGAGATGCTGAGCCACGAGAGCTCCAGAAAACCGGATCAGGAATTGGATTCGTCCCCGACTGTTTCGTCAGCGGCTGATCCGTCCGCGCTTGGCTGAGTAATGTCGGGAGCGGGTGAATTCGTAAGCGGTTCGGGCGGAGTTGTAAGCGTCTCGAATCGCACGGTCAGGCCGTCCACCAAAAGATCGACCAGTTTTTGCGCTCCGGAGCCATCGCCATCGCGATCGGGATTGTATTGCGCCACGTCGAAACCGAGCAGTGTTTTTTGGCTGAGGACCTCACGAAGCGACAGGCGAACCTCTTCGAAACTGAGGCCGCCGCTTCCCGGTACATTCACGAATGGAAATTCTTCCTGTGCGATGATGTCGGTATCCAGGTGCAAAATGAAGTCGCGTGAATCGGCGTGCAGATGAGCAAGCGCATCGCGGGTGCTGGCAGCCGGACCTTTTTTCTGAATGTCCGCTGCGTAAACATAGCGCAACGGTGATTTTGAGAGAAATTCCTGCTCAGGCGGATCGACGCGATCCAAGCCGAAAAGTAAAACGTCCGGCTCGCGAACCAGCGGGGTTTCTCCCCAGAAGCGGACCAGTTCAGGCGCGCCGCGGCCGATGATGCTGGCGACGACCATACCATCAATGCGGCCGGACGGAGTCGAAGCGGGAGTGTTCAAATCGGCGTCGCGATCCATCCAGAAAAGATTCAGATGCTTGTAGTAGCGGCGAGCTCCGGTGAGCAGCCCGATGACTTGCGCGCAATCACCGCCGAGCACCAGAACCAGGGCCCCGCTTTTGATGGCCACTTCGGCGTGCACTTTCAGATCGTTCAACCCAGCAACGATCGCGGAAAGATTGCGTGCACGGCGATGTTCTTCATCGTCGGCAAACAAGCGGGGCGGACAATCGCCCAGATCGCTGACTTCGTAGCCGATATCTTTAAGTTTTTCGACCAGCCCCGCGGCCCGAAGAGCTTGTGGAGCTTTTTCGCTGCCAGGTAGGAATGCAGCCGCGCTCGAGCAGGCACCAATCAAGGCGATCTTCTTCGACTGACGGACAATTTTGACCGCCAAGTTTGTCTCCTGAAGTCTCTGAAAATCCGGCCGGCGCTTGCGCGACCAGCCGCCCCTGCCACTGGCAAGCACACCCGACTACTTACATCGTGAAAATAAAATTCAGCGCCGCGGCGCCGCAGCGATGGTCGCAAGCTCCGGCGGCAGCGTAAACCGCACATCTTCGCGAATCAAATCGAGATCACGCTGATCGGTATAGCCGTGTTCTGCGAGGCGCTGGCTGACCTGCTCGACCAATACCTCGGGAGCGGATGCGCCTGCAGTCAAGCCGACACTGCGCACGCCCTCCAGCCAGGCGGGATTAATGTCCGATGCGGAGTCGATGAGCTCGGCTTTGACGCCGCGCCGCTGAGCGACTTCCACGAGACGATTGGAATTGGAACTGTTTTGCGAGCCGACCACCAGTATCAAATCCACATCCTGCGCGACCTGCTCGACAGCTTCCTGGCGATTTTGCGTGGCGTAGCAGATGTCGTCGCTTTTGGGGCCAACGATTTTGGGAAATTTCTGGCGGAGGCGGGCCACGATTTCTTGCGTGTCGTAGAGGCTGAGCGTGGTTTGCGTAAGGAACGCGAGCTTGTCCGGATTGTTGACTTCGAGCTTGTCCACGGCGGCCACGGAATCGACGACAATGGTACGGTCGGGCGCTTCACCGGAAGTGCCGATAATTTCCTGATGATCCTTGTGGCCGATCAAGATGATGGTGCGATCCTCGCGGGCAAATTTCAGGGCCTCAAAGTGGACTTTGGTCACCAGCGGGCAAGTGGCATCAATCACTTTCAGAGAGCGCGACTTGGCTTCATCGCGAACTGCGGGCGGAACGCCGTGGGCGCTGAAAACGAGCACTGCGCCGTGCGGAACCTCGTCAATAGATTCTACAAAAATTGCGCCGCGGCGGCGGAGCTGTTCCACCACATAAGTGTTGTGGACGATTTCGTGGTGTACGTACACCGGCGCGCCGTAAGCTTCTAGCGCCAGTTCCACAATATCCACGGCGCGAACTACACCCGCGCAGAAGCCTCTCGGCCTCACCCGTAGTAATACTTTGCCCTTTGTTTCTGTGGCCATCTTGCTCCCATGATTGCTAAGGTGCTTATTTCTAAAACTCTATCATAACCTAGAGGCGGAAATACCGGCACGGTTTTCGAGATTTCCAGCACTGGCTATCTTGTCGCCAATGGGAGAATTGAAGCTCGAGATTGTCGCCTAATAAGGGAGGAAGGATGCTGCTGAAGGACCAGGTGGCGCTAATTACCGGATCAGGCCGCGGCATTGGCCGTGCGGCGGCGCAGTTGTTTGCGAAAGAAGGTGCTGCGGTATTTTTGACGGCGCGAACGGAGAAGGAGTTGGCGGCCACGGCTACGGGAATTTCACAAGGGGGTGGAAGAGCGGCGTTTTTTGCCGGGGACCTGGCGAACGAAGCGGATTGCCGGGCGACTTTCGAGAAAGCGGTGGCGGAGTACGGACGCGTGGATATTCTGGTGAACAATGGCGGGCACTACGGCCCGGTGGTTCCGGTCGAAGAGTATCCGATCGAGGAATTTGATCGCGTGGTGGCGGTGCACTTGCGCGCGGCATTTTTATTGAGTCAGCTGGTTTTGCCGGGGATGTACGAACGGCGGCGCGGCGTGATTTTAAATATGTCGAGCATTTCGGCGAAGGTGGCGTATAGCTGGGGATCGGCTTATGCTGCTGCGAAAGCGGGACTGCTTGGTTTAACGCGATACAACGCGGCGGAAGCGGCGCGTAAAGGCGTTCGCGTGAACGCCATTTGTCCGGGCCCGGTCACCGAAACCGAGATGAGCGAGGAATTGGGAGCAGCACTGGCACGGAAGCTTAATGTTAATAAGGACGAGCAACTCGCGGGATTCCTGGAAGGCATTCTGCAGGGCCGCGGACAGACGGCGAAAGAGATTGCGGAGGCGGCGCTGTTTCTTTGTTCGGAGAAAGCCAGCGCGATTACCGGACAGGCAATCAATGTGGATGGCGGGGCGGTGTTTTATTAGAGCGGCAGCGGAAGCTGCTAAAGCCCGGCGGACAACCATGCCCGAGTTCGTGCCGTTCGTGCCCGAGTTCGTTGACTTGGTTGGTGTGAGCACCTAGAATCGGGCTCCCCTGCTCACATGATTGGCGAGACCATTTCGCACTACCGGATTACCGACAAACTCGGCGCCGGTGGTATGGGCGTTGTCTATAAGGCGCAGGATCTGCAGCTGCAGCGATTTGTCGCGCTGAAGTTTCTTCCGCAAGATCTGGCGCTGAGTGAAGCGGACCGCGAGCGGTTTTTGCGCGAAGCACGCTCGGCTTCTGCACTGGATCATCCCAACATTGGCGTGATTCACGGAATCGATAAAACCGGCGATGGACGGATGTTCATCGTCATGGCGTATTACGAGGGGCAGACGCTCTCGCAAAAACTAAACGGCGGGCCGCTCTCGTTGCGGCAAGCGACGGATTGGACCTGCCAGATTGCTGCGGGACTTGCCGCGGCGCACGCGCGCAACATCGTTCATCGCGATATCAAGCCATCCAACATCATCATCACCAAAGACAATTCGGCGCGCATAGTGGATTTCGGATTGGCGCGCGTGGTGGCCACGCCGAGCGCGACCATGACCGGCGGAATTACCGGCACGCTGCCGTATATGTCGCCAGAGCAGATTCTGGGCGAAGCGGTGGACCGGCGTTGCGACGTCTGGGCCCTGGCAATTCTGCTGGTGCAGATGGCGACAGGGAGCCATCCCTTCGGTCGCGACAACACGACGGCGATGACGTTCGCGATTTTGAACCAGCCGCCCGCCGCAATCGAAGCGCTCCCGGCATTGCTGCAGCCGATCGCATTGCATGGCCTGGCAAAGGATGTCGCGCATCGTTATCCGGATGCGAAAGAGATGCTCACGGATATGGAGTCGGCGCGCGCGCAAATTTTATCGTCCGGAATGGCACTGGACGAACCGACGCTTACGCAGAGCGCTCCGTCGGCGGCGCTGAAAGATGTGATTTCCCACGCTTCGACGCCGCGGTGGCAAGCATCATCGTCTTCCCTCTCCGCAGCCAGTAAGCGCAAGCAGAGGCGCGCGGCACCCTATCTATTCGCAGGGCTTGCGGTGATGGTTCTTGCCGCTGGATCGCTATTTTTTTCTCCGGTTCGGCAACGTGCAGCCGCGGTGCTTTCCGGCAGCGGCGGAGAAAAACACGTGGCGGTGCTGCCATTCGACAATATCGGAAATGATCCGGCCAATGAAGCGGTTGCGGAAGGATTGATGGACTCGCTGACCAGCAAACTTTCCAATCTAGATGCGCAGCAACAATCGCTGTGGGTAGTGCCGTCGAGCGTGGTGCGCAGTCGGAAAGTGACCGATCCAGCATCGGCGGGAAAAGATTTGGGAGCAAATCTGGTGGTGAAAGGAAGCATCCGCCGCGACGCGAAGAATGTGCAGCTCACCGTGAATTTGATTGACACGAAGGATTTGCGGCAAGTCGGCTCCGCGGTGCTGGACGACGCCACGGGAGACCTTGCGGGATTGCAGGATGAAGCGGTGGCACGGCTGGCACGACTGATGAATATCAACGTGACCGCGGAAGGTTTGCGCGCGACTGGCGGACGAGCTACGCCTGCGGCGTATGAACAGTATTTGAAAGCGCTTGGCTTGATGCAGCGGTATGACAAACCGGGAAACCTGGATCAGGCAGTGATGGCGTTGGACGATTCCATTAAGAGCGATCCTCAGTTTGCTCTGGGCTACTCATCGCTCGGAGAGGCTTATCGTCTGAAAAATCAACTCAGCCCGGATCCGAAGTATGTTGAACAAGCGACCGCCTATTTGCAACAGAGCTTACGGCTTGACGACCGTCTGCCCGGCGCCTATGTATCTCTGGGCAAACTTCACAGCTCGGTACAGAAATTCGACTTGGCGCAGCAGGAGTTCCAGCGGGCGATAGCAATCCGGCCACGGGATTCGGACGCGATTCAAGGTGTTGCCGCAAACTACGTGCTCATGGGCCGTAAGGCGGACGCGGAAGCTGAATTCAAACGGGCTGTGGCTTTGCAGCCAGACAATTGGGACAACATCAACTCCCTCGGAAGATTCTACGTTAGGGAAAACCGGTTACCGGAAGCGATCGCGCAATTTCAGCGGGTAATCGAGTTGACGCCGGACAACGCCACGGCCTACAGTAACCTCGCAGGAACGTACCTTAATCTGAATGATTCATCACTGTTTGGAGAAGCAGAGAAGGATTTAAGAAAGTCGATTGAATTGGCGCCGAGCTACGCGGCCTACGCCAACCTGGGGAATTTATACATGGAGCAAAGGCGCTTTGCTGACGCTGCGGCAATGACACGAAAAGCGCTTGATCTGAATGACCGAGACTATCTTGTCTGGGACAATCTGCGAATTGCGTACCAGTGGTTAGGAGATGAGGCGAACGGACAGCCGGCTCGAAAAAAGACCATAGCAGTGCTGGAAGAATTCATTCATGAGCACGCGCAAGACGCATCTGCACAATCGCTGCTGGCAAAACTGTATGCGCTGGACCACCAGGGCAGTCGCGCTAAAAATCGAATCGACTCCGCACTGGCTTTGGCCCCGTCGGATATAGGTGTGCTGGAAGATGCGGCAGAGATGTATGCTGCGCTGGGCGATCGAGCGAAAGCGATCGAGTACATTCATAAATCAATCGCAGGCGGCGCGAAAATAGAGGAGTTTAAAGACCGGCCCGGATTGCAGGAGATTATGGCCGACCCGAGTTTCCGTGCGAACGGAAAGTAAAGCAAAGATAAGGATCGAAGGAGATAAAATATGGCAACACCAGCCTCTAGATTGACGACATCCATCACGCCGTCACAAGTTGTGACCATTACACTGGTAAATGGCGTTCCTACACCGAGCATAGATCCAGTGCCCATTCCATTCGGCGGTTCAGTGCAATTTGTGAATAACATCGCAGGTCAGGATTACGCCCTGGAATTGTTCACGCAGACAAATGATAAGCATGTGGTTGCGGCTGTTTACCTGGCAGCAGGCGGTGGTTCAGCGATTCTGGTTAGCGACAACGACCCGAACTCGAAGAATCAGAAATGCTTCTACAACATTGAGGCATACAACGCGCCCGCAGCAGATAATGACGGCATCAGCGACACCACCTCGGGTGGACATAGCATCATCATCGGTTCAGGACCAGATTCGCCCAATTCATAAGGTGGGCAGCATGGGCGTTTGTGCGATCTCATGATTTTTTTCCGATGGCGTGTTGCTCCGAAGTCCACGGTGCAACACGCCGTCACTTTTTTCCGTTTTCTTTCGACGCTAGTTTCCCCGTTAACTGCCCCTCCCGCAAACGTGTAGTACCGGCGCTTTGGTCGGCATGCTCGGTAGTAATTCACTGGATATTAAAATTCTAGGTAAAGTGCACCATCTATGGATCTACGTTTGCTTCTCATCGGTATTGTTGCTTCAGATAGCGGCGGAACGTCAGGCGGTGCCACTACAGACACCTCAAACGGTTCTATTGAACGCCCGCGTCTTAGCAGTCCTAGGACTCCGAATTCACGAACTTCTCCCGAATTCAGAAGCGCTATCGAATATTGGCAAAAGATTGGTCATTTCAGTTAGAATCCATTCATCATAGGGACTTTGGTTACTCTGTTGCGCGAGGAGGTCAGCCCATTCTCGGCCGAGAGCGTTCCAGTGTGCCAGGTGCAAGATGTCAATATTTGATTTTATCTCCCCATTTGCGCGGAGACCACGCGTGAGCATCATCCCAGCTGCAGACACCACATTCGGATTCACGGGACCGGAAGGGCGGCGAAGCACGCGCATCGAACGTCCCGTGCCGCTGCTGATCACGGGACACGATGGACTGGGCCAGGAATTTCTGGAGCGGACGTCAGCGGTCAGTTTGAATTTGCACGGCTGCCGGTATCCATCGCGGCACGATACGCATGTCGGTTCGTGGATCACGCTGCAAATTGGCGAAGCGCCGCTGAGCGAAATTGTCACCACAGTCAAGGCGCAAGTTCGTTCGGTGCAGATTCCGCGCAATCCGCGCGATTTGTATCATGTGGGAGTGGAGCTTGAGAATCCGGCGAATGTGTGGCGAGTCCCTGCGCCGCCGTCGGACTGGCTGACTGCGGCAGAGCGGCTTCAGGCGGAATTACCGCCATCGAAAGAACAGACTGCGGCAGCCACTGGCCCCGGTCGCGCGCCCACTGCCGAAGACATCCCGCTACGGCCGCCCGCTGCAACAAATGCTGAGAGTCCAGCGGCTTCGACCAATGGCCACGGCGAGATTGACCGCAGGCATCTGTCAGAAGCGCTGGCGGGACTGGCTCCCTCAATTACGACTAACGCAGGGTCTGCAAGCGCAAACTCCGAGACCCAGCTCAGCGCAGGGTTTGCAAGTACAAACTCTGAGACCCGGGAAGCCGCTGCGGCGTATTCGCGGCCCAATCGCGTAGCGATCACGCCGGAGCGCCTGCTGGCCGCGCTGCAACCAAAGATTGAGAAGGCCGCGGAGACTGCGATTTTGACGGCGGTTTCGAAGCACCTGGCGCCGGCATTGCATGCTGCCGTGAATTCGATCGATGCGGCGCGCGAAGCCTCCCTGCAACAGGTGTCCAATTCCGCCGAACAGCAGCGCAGCGCGCTGGTGCACAGCTCGCGCGAAGAAGTGCTGGCCGGCCTTGAGGACCGGCTGGATGAAGTGCGCACCCGGTGGGATGCGCAGTTGGATGGCTATCGCGTTCGCGCAGAAGAGATTGTCCAGCGAATCGACAAGCAAGCCGGCGCATCGCAGAAAAATCTGGGTGAGGCGCGGGAAGCCAGCCAGCGGGCGCTGCGTGATACCCAGCAAAGGATTTCGGCGGTGATTGCGGAATCGCTAGCCGGCGCACTCGAGGAATTCAACCGCGGTGTAGCGCAGGCTTCGCACCGTCACCTAACGAGTCTTCTCGAGGAGGCGCAATCGGTGACGCGCGAAGCACATCGCGCTGCCTGTGATACCCGGCGCAATTCGATCCAAGCGGACTTGGCGCGTTCGACCGAGCAGGTAACGGAACAGTTCAGGCAAGGACTGCGCGCCTTCTTTTACTCGTGCCTGGTTGCGGCCGTGGGCGCTGTCGAACAACATTCGCAAGTTACGCTGGAGGGTTTTTCGTTCGACCCGAAGAATTTCTTGCCGCCGCAAGAGAAGTGATCGGCGCTTACGGTTTCGCAAAACCTGTTTTCATATTTCTCGAAGCCCCAGCTCGCAAGATTCGAAAAATTCTGCATGCAGTCAGTTCCGATTCGAGAAATCCACGCGCGATCGCTGCTCATCGAAAAACGCAATCACCCGCCGCCGATACTCCGCTGGCGCCGTTCCCATCGCCCCCGTATGCAATGCGCCTGGCACTCGCCACAGCTCTTTCGGTCCTGTCGCTGCGCGCAGAATCGTTTCAGAATGTCGGCAGGGAAGCACCACGTCCGCTCCGTCGCAAATCAGCAGCAACGGAAAAGCCCGCTCTCTCACCGCCCTTTCCGGTGAGACTTCGCTCGCCGGAAATCCCGCCAACCGCTGGCCGCGGTAAATCAGCACCCACGCGCCCGGCGCGAAAAATGTTTTCCCCAGCAGCGGCCAGCGTTGCAGTCCCGCATAGTCGTACGCCGCCTCCCGCAGATTCGCAAAAGGAGCTTCCGCCGCCGCTTCGATTCGCGCGTCGCTCCCCGCTGCCTGCAACGCAATGCCCGCTCCCATCGAAATTCCCAGCGCGTACAGATGCTCGGGATGCTCCGTGCGTTCCAGTTCATCAATCACGGCGCTGACATCTTTGCGTGCCAGCCATCCGTAACTCGCCATGTCCCCGCCGCTCGCGCCGTGCGCCCGCGAATCCATCATCACCACGCCATAGCCGCTTTGCAGCAGCACCCGCGCGTGTTCCTCGGTCCCATAGCGATTGTCGGCCACGCCATGGAACAAGAGCACCCACGCACCATCCGGTTTCGCCGCGCGCACTTTCCATCCGCGCAGTATCGCCCCGTCCGGCGCGCGCAGGTCAAACTCTTCGCGATGCGCGCCAATTTGTGCAAAGGTCACATCAGCATCGCGCACCATGTCCGGCGTCAGCGCGCGCTTTTCCGGATGCAGAAATCCAGGAGCGCCCATCCACCCCGCCACCATGGAGAGCAAAGCCGGAAACAACAATAAAATCAGCAAGATTCGCACCATTCGCCTCATGCATAAGATACGAAGGTAATACGTAAAATGTTTCTAACTAAACGGAAGGTGGCACCAAGCTCTTAACGACCCTCACCGCAATATGAAAGCCGTCTTTCCGAGCGAAGCGAGGAATTTCTCCTCGAGCCATTCGAGCCACTAAATTGCAACGCCGTGCCAGCGCCTTTTTTTGCCTTTGTAGCGGCCGCTTCTCATGACCGTAATCGGCAACCGCCGTCAAGATCGGAACAACACCGATTCCCGCTGAAACATCTTCACCGCCAGAAACAACGCCCCCGCCGCATAAACGCAGGTCGAAGCAAAAATCAGCGCAATATAGTTCCAGTGATATTCCCCGGTTACCAGCTCCTTGCACAGCAAACTCACATTCAATAACGGCACGATCGCCAATTTCGGCGTCAAATCCACTCCCGGCAACATCGCCGCCACCGCCGGAATCACCACCAAAAACATCAGCGGCGCGATGTAACTCTGCGCCTCTTTATGACTCTTCGCAAACAGCGCAATGGTGATCAACCCCGCCGAGAACAACACGCTCAGCGGAACTGCCATGATGATCACCGAAGCGATTGCCGCAGGACCCAGCGTTAATTGCGGAACGGGCTCACCCTCCTCCGCCATCTGATCCAGCGCATGAGATCTCTCCAGTACCGTGGTCGAAACCTCTACCGAAACCATCAGCAGCATGGCGGTGACCAACGAAGCCGTCAGCACCAGCAGAAATTTTCCCAGCACCAGATGCGTGCGCGAGACCGGGCTGGACAGAATCGTTTCCATCGTGCCGCGCTCCTTTTCTCCCGCTGTCAAATCAATCGCCGGGCTCATCGCG
>WNFO01003557.1_pt1 | contig 13251 bp, 10 predicted proteins | sample 5400251 | NCBI WGS metagenome assembly WNFO01 (sample SAMN13153354, study PRJNA577476) | soil metagenome | isolation source: 100 cm saprolite under Madrone tree | place: USA:California | collected 2016-06-14 | reverse complement strand
GCGTGGTTGTTTGTGCCAACGCGGCATTCGCTGCCGCCGAATAGCCCAAGAGGTTCCACGGGAAACTGATTTCCGGTAAATGGGCACGGGCGAATTCCGATGTTACCCACACGAACGGAGCAGCAACGCACGCCATCAGAACGCTCCGGAGAGAGATCCTATTCACTGTCCAGGTAAAACCGCCGGTAAGAACTCCCCACGTCATCGCGATCAACAGCAGAACGCCCCAACCGCCGAGCCGCGACATTCCTCCATGCACGGCCAGAACTTCTGCAATCCACGGGACTGACGCAAATACAAACGCAATCGCGTGAACAAGGCCACAGAAAAACGCCACCAGCGGCTTCGCGCCAAAGAGCATCATCAGCAACAGACCGATGCTGATCCACGCGTACACAGGGAAGTAGAACCAGGTGAACGAGAGCGCGAGACCGGCTCCGGTGATAGCAGAAACAACGAGACGGAACGCTGAGGGGAAATTCTGCTGAGGACCAGAATGCAGCCAATCCGGCCAGCGGGACGGCGACATCAGTGCTTGGTAATCGCTTTGAAGCCCGCCGTCTCCAGGCCCTTTTTTGCGGCCTGCATGGCTTTCTGGTCCGTGTACGGGCCGACTTGGACGCGATAATACTTGTCGCCTTGCGGGGTTTGCACGAATGCGGGGAATTTCTTTTTGCGAAGATCATTTGCAACCGCGATCGCTTCGGATTCCACTCGAAGCGCCGCCACTTGCAGAAGGTACGAGCCGCGCGGAATACCCTGTGCGGACACAACCGAACGGCCTGCCGGTGGAACAGTGCCTTTTGCGCTCGTCACCATGGCCTTCGGTTGCGCTGAGGTAGATGCGGCGGGTGCCGGCTTCAAATGATCATTCGAGGATTTCTTGTCCCCCGCCCGGTAAAACTCCCATTCCGAACTTGGCGGTGTGGCGTTGACGTCGGTAGCTGGGTCGGATGTGCCCGGTGTACTCACCGGGCTCTTGGACTGCCGCGGCGCGGGATCGGCCTTTATCGGCAATGCAGAGTCTGAGCCGTGAGTTGTGGCAGCTCGCACCTGTCCGTCCAGCTGATTGCGTCCCATGACGTAACCAAGAGTAAAAAACACGCCGGAGAACAGCAGCATCAGAAAAAATAGTCCGATGACGTGCCGACCCTCCAGGACGCGTTCCCCCGCGCTGGATCTCCTGCTAGAAGCCATTGCTTACTTTTTTGCTCCCCCCAAACTCTCGACCCAACTATTAATAATATCTATGGGCAGTGGAAACACAATCGTTGTGTTCTTCTCGACACCTATCTCCGTCAAAGTCTGCAAATATCGCAACTGGATTGCGGACTTCTGCGTCTCAAGCACCTTGGCTGCATCGGCAAGCTTTTGTGACGCTTCAAATTCGCCGTCGGCGTGAATGACCTTCGCGCGGCGCTCGCGTTCCGCCTCAGCCTGGCGCGCGATTGCACGCTGCATCTGCTCAGGTATATCCACTTGCTTGACTTCCACTTTCGTCACCTTGATACCCCACGCTTCGGTATCTTGATCGAGAATGATCTGCAGTTTTCCGTTCACTTTGTCGCGCTGCGAAAGAATTTCGTCCAGATCGAATTGCCCCACCACGCTGCGAAGTGTCGTCTGTGCGAGCTGCGAAGTGGCGTACTGAAAATTCGTCACCTGAGACAGCGCCAGATTGGCATCCACTACGCGGAAGTAACATACGGCGTTTACTTTAACCGATACGTTATCGTGCGTAATAATGTCCTGCGGCGGAACGTCTAGTGTTTCCAGTCGCAGACTTATGCGATATAGCGTTTCGATCGGCCAAAAGACAAAGTTCACGCCACCGGTTTTTGCCTGCGGCAATAAGCGTCCAAGCCGTAGCACCACTCCGCGTTCCCATTCCTTAATTACATAAATCGAATTTTTCACCCAGATTAGCGCCACCAGAACTATGAACGCGATTCCCAGCAAGCCAATGTTCATCACAATCCTCCCGCCTTCTCTGATCCTGTCATGTCGAAATCCTAGCCACGCTCTGGGTCTTTGCGGGCTCGACGTATAACTTCAGCCCCTCAATCTTCCGCACCCGTACTGCTTCCCCCGCTGCAACATCTTCGTCTGTAATTGCGCGCCACGTCTCTCCATGGATGCGGATCATTCCTTCGATTCCACTCTTGAGTCCGTTCGTAGCGATTCCTTGCTCGCCCAACATCTCTTCCGCTCCAGCCGCCTGTTTCCATTTGCGTGAACGCAAAACCAGCTTCATCAGGAATACGCTCAGCGCCGCGAACGGCAGAGTCACCGCGACCGCCGTGCCGAGACTCACACCTCCTGATGTCAGCGGCGATCGGATCAGAAAAATCGCGCCAAAAATCATCGCAATGACCCCGCCCGCGAGTAAGATACCGTGACTCGTATACTTCGCCTCCAGCACGAAGAGCGTCACTGCAATCACAATCAGCAACACTCCGGCGACATTCACCGGTAACAGGTGCATCGCGTAGAGCGCCAGCACTGCGCAGATTCCGCCCACCACACCGGGCACTACGGCGCCGGGATGCGTAAACTCCGCATAGAGCCCCAACGTGCCCAGGATCAGCAGCAGGAAAAACATGTCCGGCTCGACAATGCGCGCGAGAAATTTCTGCCGAGCCGACAATTCAAAGGCCGCCCGTTGATAGTTGGTCAGCGCAAGCGTGGTCTTCGTCCCATCGAACCTCGTCACCGTTTTTCCATTCAAGTTGCGCAGCAATTCTTCCGGCGTCGCCGCAATATAATCGATCAGCTTGCCCTCCAGCGACTCGTTTTCGGTGAAAGCGCGTGCATCGGTCACGGCCGTTTCCGCAAGCTTTGCGTTTCGTCCGCGCTTTTCGGAGTAACTGCGCAAGAACGCCATCGCGTCATTCATGATTTTTTTGCGCAGTGTTTCATCCACGCCGATGGTGAAGCCACCAATTGCAATAATAGGAGAAGCGGCTCCGGTCCGGGTTCCCGGCGCCATTGCTGCTACGTCAGCGCTTAGCAAAATGAAGAATCCGGCGGACGCTCCTCGCGCGCCAGTCGGCCCCACGTATACAGCAACGGGCACCGGCGAACCTAAAATGTGCTGAATGATGTCTTTCATTGAATCACTCAGGCCACCCGGCGTGTCCATCGTGATCAGCACCAGCGCCGCGTTTCGCCGCGTGGCCTCGGCGAGACCCTCATCAACATACGTCGCCAGGACTGGTTCAACTTCGCCGTCCAGACTCAAATCCATCACTAACGGCCGTGCGGCGTGTTCATCATTCGCGCCCAGCGGCGCAGCGGACAACAACAGAAATACCAATACGGCAACTGCCGAACCAATTTCATACGATAACCGCCGCGCAAATACGTTCAGCCTCATGGTGTTGTGGCTTGCGTCTTTCCGTTCTGCAAGTGCTCCTGCAGCTGACGCGCTTCCGCATAATTTGGCGCAAGTTTTAGGGCGCGCGCCAACTCCGTCTTCGCGAGTTCAGGCTTTTTCTGCTCAAGATAAATTCGCGCCAGCGTCGTACGGTCCACCGCCGAGTCGCGCTGCTCGAGAGCAGCTTGAAGCTCTTGGATTGCCTCCGCGCGCCTGTTCTTACGCCGGAATACCTCGGCCATTCCTCGGTGTGCGGAGGCGTCGTGCGGGGCGACTGTAAGCGCAGCGCGGAATGCCGCCTCCGCGGAATCCAGCCTTCCGGCTACCAGCTCTTGTCTGCCCTTGCGCCCTAGCGAAGATGACGAAGTCGCCGCCGTCGATGTCGGGACACTGCCGTTCGAGGATTCTCGCGAAGCAACTTCCAATTGCAGCGTTGCCGTATCTAACTCTGTCGTCACGCGCTGCAGTTTCGCAAATGTTTCCGGCTTCACCGCAGGCAACGCGTTTGGACCCAAGGCCTCCGCCGTGGCACCGCGTTCTTCATTCGCCTCGGAACGATTCCCCGTCTTCTCTAGCGCATAGATCAAGAGTGCGCGGTCTTCGGGATTGTCCGGCTCGCGATCGGAAGCCTCACGAAAATATTTTGCAGCCGTTGTCGCATCATTTCCGCGCAGATACAGCAATCCGAGATTGAACGGATAATCGTCCTCATCCGGATCGAGATCCAATGCGCGCAACAAGCTGGAAGCCGCGCCAGGCGTATTTCCTCGCCGCGCTTGTGCCAGCGCAAGATCGTTCAATATCTCCGGCAACTCGGCACCGGCCACAAGATGTTTTTTCAGTCGATCTTGTAAACCAAGAAAAACCTCTTCGGCCTTGTCCGGTTGGTTCATGAGCAGCCGGCATACCCCGGTTGTAAAGATCGCTTCGGTGGCACGCGCATGGGTGGCCGGCACGCGCGCAAGCCACGGGAGCGCAGATTCACAATCGCGCCTGGAAAAATACGCCTGCCCCAGCGCGAATGCAGGCTCTGGCCAGTCAGGTTCCAGCCCAGCCGATTCCCGTAATTCGCGCAGTCGTCCGTCATCGTCGTTCGCAAGCAACCCGCGAATGTAGTGCTCGAACGCATCCAACCGCAGCGGCCGCTGTAATTTCGAAAATTCAGCCACGTTCAACGGAAACCCCTTATCATTCGCGGCAAGCAATTTCCAAACGAGCCGCGTGTGCAATTCCATCAATCCTTCCAACTGCCCGCTCTCGCGAATCGGCGCGGAAAGCGTTGTGGGACTCACTCGCAAGACACGCGTTTCCACCGTCAGTGCCTGGCCATCCGAATTGAATTTTCCAAACACCACGAAGTCCGCATCCAGGTCCGCGCCAATTCGCAGCATGGTTGCGTGGCTGAATCGCGCCGTTGGCGGCAAGCCGTAGCGATCCAATTCCGACGTACGGCCCGCGTGCGTGTAAACTTGCTGCCCCGCAGCCGACAATCTCTGAATCGTCAGCTCTTCCAACCCTTCACAAAGCCAATCGAGCCGCGGACTCGTTCCATCGTTCTCGAACGGAAATACCAGAAAGATTCCTTGCGAGGTGGGCGCGATTGCTTGATGAACAGAGGCCTGCTGTTGTCCGGCAGAGACAATTCCGCAACCAAGCAAGCAGACAGCCAGACACACCATCGTTATGGAGGTTCTTTTCATTCCGTGAATTGTAGCAGAGCGCGAATCTGTGCCGAGCGGAGGCGTTGCCCTTCGCTTAGTGCAACGTGGGATCGTTAGCCTTCGGAGCAAGAATCTCCTGCGTTTCCGAAAGTTTCAGCATCGCCGAAAAGGAAGGGTCGGACTTTACTTCATTCAAGGACGCGAATCCCTCTTCCTTGGCTTTGCGCAGGTAGATCAAGCTGCGCTCAAAGTTGCCAGCTTCGGCAAACGATTTTGCAAGCAGGAAGTAAAATCGCCCGCGGTCGCTTACAGAACGGTCCTGCAACACTGATCCCGCCCGCGATGAGCTGTGCTCGAACAGCTGCGGATCAAGCGCCAGCGCCTGCCGGAACGCCCCGATCGACTCTTCGTATTTCTTCTCGCCGAAATAGGCATATCCGAGATTGCTGTAAAGCACTGCCATGTCGTTGCGCAGCTTGATCGCGCGTTGATAGGCGCGGATTGCCTTGCCAAATTTTTTGCGTTGGTACCAGATCGTGCCAATGTTGTTCTGCGCGTCGGCGTAATGCGGATTCACTTTCACCGCCTGCTGGTAAAACTTAAGCGCGCTCGACAACTCCGACTGTTGATGTAGCGCGATACCGAGTTTGTTCCAGTAGATCGCGTTGCGCGGATTCTCGTCCGCCAGTCTCTTGTAGGAGAACGCGGCTTCGCGATAGTCCTTGCGCGCCATCATGATATCGGCCAGTTCCTCTTGCGTGAGCTGCTTCTGCCCCGCAGGCAAGGCTGGCGCGGTTACTTGCACAGGCGTTTGCCCTGGCGCCACATAGTTCGAAGCGGCTGTGTCGTCAGTCGTTTGTCCCGCGGAGGGAATGCTGAGGCTTACGAGGAGCAGTGCTGCTGGAACCGCCATTCCATAGTGCGTCATGGCGACTCTCCCTTCTCCGGCGGTTTTTGCTTGTCGGAGTCCTTCTTCTTACCCCCAAAGATACCAAAAACTTTCTGTAAAGGGTTCTTTTTCTTTTGCGGAGCGGCTCCGGTCTCAGTCGGCAGCGGCTTGCCATCAGGGCCCGTTGCGGGAGGCTCACCATTGGCCGAAGGAAACGTTCCGGCTTTCGGCGGCTCAACCGGCGGCTTGGGCGACCCTCCACCAAAAATGTGCGAAAGAAATGACCCGGTCGACGAAACGAATCCGTGTCCACCGTGCAGCTCGCAAAGCTGCGTCGGCGCCGATCCCGCTACGTACACCTCTGACCGCGTCGCTGGACAACTCGGAGTTGCCAATTCCGAGGTCTCCGGATCGATCATCACGGCCTGCACACCATCAGGCGCATCAAAGTCCTTCACTGCTTTGTAGCCAGGCAGCGTGGTGGCCTTCTTCATGAATTCCGCCCAGACCGGCGCAGCCGTGGCGCCTCCGGCGAGTCCGAGGTCCCGATTATCGTCAAATCCAATCCAAATCACCGTCACCAGGTTTGACGTGAATCCCGCAAACCAGCCGTCTCGAGAAGTTCCCGTCTTCCCGGCTGCCGGCAAGGTGAATCCCTTCGCGCGCACTGTGGCGCCCGTGCCTTTATTCAGCACATCTTTCAGGAGATTCGTGACCAGATATGCCACCCGCGGATCGAGCACTGGGTGCGTTTCCGGCGCGGGCCTTTCCAGCACGGCTCCGTTGGAGCTCACCATCTCCCGCAGGAACTGCGGCTCTGCGCGTACGCCTCCTTGTCCGAATGCGGTGTAGCCCGCCGCTACATCGACAGGCGTCATCTCGTACGCGCCCAGCGCCACCGCCGGAGTGGCTCGAATATTATTGCCAAGACCCATCTGCCGCGCGATCTGCACCACACGGCCATATCCGATCATTTCTGCGACCTTCACCGTTGCCACGTTCAGCGAATTTGTCAGTGCGTCGCGAACGGTGACATGTCCCATGAATTTCTCGCCGTAATTATTTGGCGTGTATTCCTGCCCATCGAACTCGAACGTTGTCGGTTCGTCGTCCACCGGTGTCGCTGGCGTTACGATCGGCTGCACGCCGTCCACGGCGTTATCGAATGCTGCCGCGTATACGAATGGCTTGAACACCGAACCCGGTTGCCGGTGCGCGATCGCGTGATTTAATTGGCTCTGGCCATAATCACGGCCGCCGATTAGCGCCTTGATCTCTCCCGTACGAGGGTCGAGCGAAACTAGGGCTATTTGGACCTGAGGAATCGGATCCGTATTCCCCTTCTTCGCTTTCTCCTTTTTCCACTTCGCGTACTTTTTCTCCAGCAGCGTGTCCACATTTTTTACGCCGCTCTCTACCGCAGTTGCGGCTGCGCGTTGCAATGCAGGGTCTAGCGTGGTGTATACGCGAAAGTTCTGACTTAGCAGATCGTTCTCCGAATATTTGTCCAGCAGGTGATCCTTCACCATGTCCACGAAATAAGGCGCTTCACTGGACGTCGCGGAGGTGCGCACAATTTTCAACGGCTCGCGTTTTGCGTCCTGCGCGTCCGCTTCGTTGATGTATCTGTTCTCCACCATCTGTGGCAGCACGCGATCGCGCGATTGCAACCCACGCTCCGGATGCCGGTCGGCGGAGGAGTAGTAATTGGGCGCGCGGATTATTCCCGCAAGAAACGCGCACTCGCCCAACGAAAGTTGCCGGAGGTCCTTGCCAAAATAGACCACGCTCGCTTGCGCAAATCCTCGAACACCAAAACTTCCGCGGTTTCCGAGGTACACTTCGTTCGCGTACATTTCAAAAATCCGCTGTTTCGAAAAGCGCTGTTCCAACTCAAAACTCAGCATCGCCTCGGCAATCTTTCGACGCCAGTTGCGATCCGTGCTCAGGAAGAACGTCCGCGCCACCTGCATCGTAATCGTGCTCGCCCCTTGAAGGTGCGAGCTGTGTCGCAGGTCCGCCCAGGCTGCGCCAAAAATGCGGATAAAGTCGAAACCAGGATGCTCGAAGAATCGCTTGTCTTCCGCGGATAGAATCGCGTTCACGAGGTTTGGTGGCAGGTCGTCGTAGCGAACCGCGCGCCGTTTCTCTCTGGCGCTGTCAAACAGGTTGGTGATCAGCTCTGGCTCGATTTCAGCCGAAGCCAGCTCCGGCCCGCCACTCACTGCACGAATCGAGCGGACTGTCTTTCCGCGAAACTGAACTTCTAGCGCGTTGCTAGCCGCAAAATAGGACAGCTTCGAAGGCCGGATGTACACCACACCATCTTTGGCGATGTATTGTCCGAGCGAGGCGTCATCGGCCTCCGGGCGGTAGCCGACTCTCTGCAGATACGTCGTTAAATCATCGGGACTCAACACTTCTCCAGGAGAAATCTGAGCTGGAGCGGAAAAAATCTGAGTGGTGTTCTGTAGAATGTGTCCCGAAAGGCGGGCATCGATCATGCGCCCGTATTTCACGTAGTAATACCCAAAAACGCTTGCCGCAATGACAACACAGCCAAAGACAACACCGAGCAGAGTTAGTCCGTACCTGGACGTCCAGAACCCTTTTTGTATGCGGATACGCAAGGCTTCTCCAACGGGCTGAACTTATATTGTCTCTTACTGTTCCAATCTAGGAAAGGCGCAGTTTCCTCAGTTAAGAAGAGCAAAACCACGACTCCGTTAGGTGAGCGACTTGTTTTCGCTCGATGGCGTGAAATGCAAATCCACGTGATACATAAGAATGTCTACCGGGACGGTGTAATCCACCAGGATCGTTACCTTTGACGTGCTCGCCGTTACTTTAATGTCTTCGCGTTTCGCCGGTATTTCCAAATCCTGAATGGTCTTGAAGACCGTCTCGCGAATCTGCTCTTCCGTTTGCCGATTCACCACGGCAAAGCGAGCGATTTCCTGGATTTTGTCCGCCAATTGGTATTCCGCGGAGTACGGCGGGACCACCTTCCACGCAGCAATTACCCCTATAACTAAAATCGCGGTGACAATGATTGCCTTTAACTTGCCCTCTCCCCGCTGTGCTCGTTTTCCGCGCATGTGTTTTTGAGTCGGAGACAATTGTCCGCTCCTGCTGTGCCTTTTCACTGATTCGTTCTACATGCCGAAGTTAGCACCGCAACCGTTACCTGTCGATACTTCCAGCGGGCAGGTGTTTCTTGGAGCTAACCCCGTCCTCCGGACAGCTCCCCCCAATCGAAGTTCAAGTGTTGAGCCTAGTAGGCTCGCGCAAAGATCGCTCGTTCCTTGGCTTCTGTACCGCAATACACACATTTTCCGCTCGCCACGGCCCCGCCACTGCCCAGGACATCCGTTGCATCGACCGGAATGCACCGCATGGTCGCCCGTGTCTCTTCCTTGATCTTCTCTTCGCAATCCCCTCTTCCGCACCATCCTGCGAACGCAAATCCCGTCTCTACGGCTTTTTTGAATTCATCGTAGGTCGCAGTTGCGTGCGTGTTCGAACGCCGGAACGCCAGCGCCTTGTCATACATGGACAGGTGAATCTCGCCGAGCAATCTCTCAATCGTCACTGGCAAATCCGCAAGCGGCGCCGAGATCTTCCCTTCTCTTCCCGGACGGTCCCGCCTCGCCACCACCGCCGATTGCTTTGCGACATCCTTCGGACCTAATTCCACGCGTACCGGAACGCCGCGCATCTCCCAATCATTGAATTTCCAGCCCGGGCTTTGCCCTTCTCGCTCGTCCAATGTCACTCGAATCTTGGCCTTCGCAAGTTGTGTCTTCAACTCCTTCGCTGCGCCAAGCACCGCCGCCTTCTCTTCGTCATTCTTGAAGATCGGCACGATCACCACTTGATACGGCGCAAGCTTCGGCGGCAGCACCAGTCCTTGATCATCTCCATGCACCATGATGATTGCGCCGATGAAGCGCGTCGAAAGTCCCCACGACGTGGTCCAGCAATGCTGTTGCACGCCCGTGTGGTCGAGATATTTCACTTCAAAAGCCTGCGCGAAGTTCTGCCCAAGAAAGTGTGATGTTCCGGCTTGCAGCGCCTTCCCGTCCCCCATCATCGCTTCGATCGAATACGTAATATCGGCGCCTGCAAACTTTTCCGCGTCGGACTTGGCACCAGGAATTACCGGAATTGCCGCATCGTTCACCGCAAAATCGGTATAGATGTCCAGCATTTGCCGCGTCTCTTCCATCGCTTCCTGTTGCGTCGCATGCGCCGTGTGTCCTTCCTGCCAGTAAAATTCCAGCGTGCGCAAAAATAGCTTTGTCCGAAGCTCCCACCGCACCACGGAGTTCCATTGGTTCATCAGCACCGGCAAATCCCGATAAGACTGAATCCACTTCGACCACATGTGCCCGATAATCGTCTCCGAAGTCGGACGCAAGATCAGCGGCTCGGCCAATTCTTCGCCGCCCCCTATCGTCACTACCGCGAGCTCCGGTGAAAATCCCTCGACGTGATGCTTTTCCTTCTCAATAAAGCTCTTCGGGATTAACAGTGGAAACGCTACGTTTTGGTGCCCGGTAGCCTTAAATCTGCCATCCAGCGCCTGCTGAATGTTCTCCCACAGCGCCCAGCCATAGGGCCGCACAATCATGCAGCCTCGCACCGGCGCGTAGTCCGCCAGTTGCGCCTTCAACACCAGTTGGTTGTACCACTCGGAAAAATCCTGTGCTCGTGTAGGAAGTTTTTCTTCTGCCATGCGGCGCTCTATCGTTCCTCAGCAAAAAGAATTTGTATCTTCGAACAAAAAAGCGTAACGGACACGCCGCGGAGTGTCAACGAACGCCCTGCGCGCTCCCTTGGGCCCGCGCTGCTTTGAATTCCGCCGCCGTCAAGGTAGCATCCTTCGCCAAGGCATACGCGTGACCGACCAGCAAACGAAAGCTCCCTCCTCAACCAGCCACATCCGCACCATCGGTTTCCTTCCTCTGTTGGCGATTTTCTACGGCTACACCGCGGGCGGACCTTTCGGCTACGAAGATATTTTCTCGCAGTCCGGACCAGGCATGGCTCTCGTGTTCCTCACCTTCGTGCCGTTCTTCTGGAGCATCCCCATGTCGTTCGCCTCCGCCGAACTCAACAGCATTCTGCCCGTGCAGGGTGGCTTCTATCGCTGGACTCGTGTCGCGTTCGGCGACTTCTGGGGATTCCAATGCGGTTGGTGGAACTGGACTGGCACATTTCTGCTGAATAGCCTCTACGGCGTGCTGGTCATGGATTATCTCGTGCACTATTTTCCCGGACTCACGGGAAACGCAAAGTGGGCCGGCGCTTGCCTTGTGCTCTGCTTCCTTTCCTATCTCAATATCCGAGGTATCCAGGTTTCTGGCTGGCTCTCTGTCGCGATGCTGGTCGCTATCCTCATTCCCGTCGTTTGGCTCTGTGCTGCTTCCCTTCTGCATTGGCACTACAACCCGTTGCTCCCTTGGACTCCTCCGGGCAAACCATTCGGTGCGATCTTCGGCGTGGGGCTCGCTCTCGCCATGTGGAACTATGCAGGTTACGAGCAATTGTCGAGCGTTACGGCCGAAATGCGCGATCCGCAAAAAACGTTTTCGCGCATCCTGCTCTGGAACACGCCGATGAACATCCTCACCTACATACTTCCCGCTTCGCTTGCCATCGCAGCACTCGGCAATTGGCAGGATTGGCAAACCGGCTACATAGTTGAAGCCTCGCATAGGATAGGCGGCCCTGTGCTCGGCATTGCGATGTTGCTCGCCTCCATCATCGGCACAGCTTCGCTCTCAAACAGCACCATTCTGTACACCACTCGAATCCCCGCCGCCATGTCGCAGGATGGCTACCTCCCAACCTGGATCGGCAAAATTCATCCACGTTACGGGACCCCAGCACGCGCCATTGCCATCTCTTTGATGGTGTATTGTCTGCTCGCGCGATTTCGGGTGGCGGATCTTGTCAACATTTATATCTGGGCGCGCATTGCCACCTCCATGCTCACTCTTTTGGCTGTCTGGGGCATGCGTAGCAAACTCCCCAACGCTCATCGCGAATTTCGCTTACCCGGAGGCGCTTTCGGCCTGGCCTGTGCGATCCTCTTTCCCGCCATCCTCTGTGCAGTGAAAATCTATTACAGTGAACCGTTCGTCTGGCGGTGGGCGCCATGGTTGCTGGGAACTGGCCCAATCGCCTTTATCATTTTGCGCTGGGGCTTTGGCCTGAAGCCTAATCCCGTGGGAGTAACTCAATGACGCCATTCACTCGTCGGAATTTCCTGCAAAATGCAGTTACCGGAGCCGCCGGATCGGCCGCTTTTTCAAATTCCATGTTCGGGATCTCGAGTTGGCTCGCGCAAACCAGCCGACCCGACGTTCGATTTTCTACCGAGCCCCGCGAACGCATCGCTGTCGCATCCTACCCGTTCCGCGAATTTATCGCCGGTAAACAAGATGCCAAGACCACCACGCCTTCAAAAATGCCCCTAAAGGACTTCGCCGCGCACGTCTCGGCGAAGTTCAACGTTCGAAAAATTGAGCCTTGGAGTGAACACTTTCTTTCACTCGAACCTTCCTACCTCGATGACGTTCACAACGCGGCCGCTAAAGCAGGCAGTTCTTTCGCCAACATCGCAGCCGATGGCGGCAACAGCCTCTATTCCCCTGATGCCGCCGAACGCCAACGTGCCATTCAGTTTGGAAAAACGTGGGTCGCCGCCGCGGCTCGCCTCGGCTCACCCGGCATTCGCATCAATATTGCCGCTTCAAAAGCTGCAAATGCAAAGCCGGATCCCGCGCTCGTCGCCGAAGGCCTCAAGCCTATAGCCGATCACGCTGGCTCCAAGAATGTCGTGGTCCATCTTGAAAACGACAATCCCGTCAGCGAAGATCCCTTCTTCATCGTGAGCGTCATCGATCGCGTCAAAAGCCCCTGGCTTCACGCACTTCCCGATTTCGGCAATAGCCTCGCTGCTCTTCCCGCTGAAGATGCTTATCGCGCACTCGACCAAATGTTCGCGCATGCTTACGCCATCTCTCACGTCAAGGAAAAAATCACTACTCGTTCGAACGCCGTCGCACACGTGGATCTCGCCAGAAGTTTCTCATTGGCCGCGAAGCAAGGTTACAAAGGCAACTTTTCCATGGAGTTTGATTCAGAAGGCGATCCTTATGAAGGGACTGCCAAACTTATCGCAGCAACAATTAAAAATCTCTCTTAGCTCTTAGACGATTGCGGAGATTTGCTAAACAGCTTGCTTCCAGTCATCGGGCGGAAATTCCAATCCCCAGAACTTTGCATCAGGCCGCAGGAATTCCACGCCAACTTCA
>WNFO01003556.1_pt1 | contig 13251 bp, 12 predicted proteins | sample 5400251 | NCBI WGS metagenome assembly WNFO01 (sample SAMN13153354, study PRJNA577476) | soil metagenome | isolation source: 100 cm saprolite under Madrone tree | place: USA:California | collected 2016-06-14 | reverse complement strand
TCACCATAAACGTGCCCCCGACACACATGGCGGCCAACAGCAACGATTCGACGCTAGGGACGAGCACCGGGGCCAGCACGCCGGCCGCCATGACCACCAAACTCGCTGCCCACAAGTTGCGTACGGTCACGCGCCGAAGACACAGGGCGGCGATTGCTGTGGATGCCGCCGCGCTAGCCCCGAATACAGGCCAGATCCAGCCGAAGATGGAAGGGTCGGCAATCAGGGCGCGTGCCATCGCCGGTAGGAACGTGGCGGGGATGATGTAGGCGAAGCCAAAGGTTTTCGATCCCCTGCGCTTCTACGCTACCTTAAGCTCCGCCGGATCGACCCCGGCGGATTTGCGCAGACGCTTACCGGTGGCGGCAAAGATCGCGTTCATGACCGCGGGAACGACCGCGGAGGTTCCCGGCTCGCCCATCCCGCCCGGGGCTTCGCGGCTTTGGATGATGTGCACCTCGATGGCAGGCACCTCGCTCATCCGCAGCACCCGGTACGTGTCGAAGTTGGTCTGCTCGACCCGCCCGCCCTTGAGCGTGATTTCTCCGAATAGTGCGGCCGAGATCCCGAAGATCACGGCGCTCTGCACCTGCGCCCGGACGGTGTCGGGATTCACGACGGTGCCGCAATCGACCGCGCACACGACGCGCTGGACGCGCACTTCGCCGTCTTTCGAGACCTCCACCTGCGCGACTTGTGCCATGTAGGTCCCGAAGACGAACTGCATGGAGACGCCGCGCCCCGATCGGCTCGGAAGGGGCTGTCCCCATCCGGCCTTTTGCGCCGCGAGCTGAAGCACGCTCTTCGCGCGAGGCGATTTGTCCAGGAGGGCCAGCCGGTAGTCGACTGGATCCTTTTTCGCCGCCGCGGCCAACTCATCCATGAAGGTCTCGACGACAAACACGTTGTGCGACGGTCCCACGCTGCGCCAGAAGGCGGTCGGAATTCCGGGGGGCTCGATTCGCAGGTATTCGACGCGGACGTTCGGGAGTGCATAAGGCAGATTGATGGCGCCGTCGGTCGTGTCGGGGTCGAGGCCGTTGTTGAACCCGGGCGGCAGAAACCTAGCGATGATCGAGGAGCCTGCGAAGCAGTGGCTCCATGCAACCGGCATGCCTGCCTCGTCGAGACCTGCCGACATCCGGTCGACGAAATAGGGGCGGTACATGTCATGCTGGATGTCTTCCTCGCGGGACCAGATGACCTTCACGGGCCCATCGACTTGCATCGCGATTTGCACCGCACGCGTGACTCCGTCGATCTCCAGGCGGCGGCCGAAGCCTCCGCCAAGCAGATGATTGTGGGCGACCACTTTGTCCAGCGGCAACCCGGTCGTCTTTGCGGCCGTGGCCTGGGCCCGTGCGATGACCTGGGTTCCGACCCAGATTTCGCAACCGTCCTTTCGAACGTGAACGGTGCAGTTCATCGGCTCCATCGTCGCGTGGGCGAGAAACGGAACGTGGTAGATCGCGTCGACCTTCGTAGCTGCCCCCGCGATCGCCTTGCCGACATCACCGACGTCCTGTGCGACCGCTCCGCCGCCGAGCGTCCCGTTCTCCAGTTCGCGCGCGATATCGCCGGTGGTGAGCGCCGCGTTCGGCCCGTTGTCCCACTCGAGGACCAGGGTGGCGAGCCCCTTTTTCGCCGCGCCCATGTGATCGGCGACCACGGCGACCGCATCGTCCAGCCGCACGATCTGGCGCACCCCTTTCACCGCCCGGGCCGCGCTGTCATCGACGCTCTTCAGCCGCCCGCCGAAGACGGGCGATTGGGCGAGCGTCGCGATTTTCAATCCGGCCGGTCTGGCGTCGATCCCGTAGACCACCTTTCCGTTGACCTTCGCTGGCGTATCGAGCCGCTTGGCTGGCGTGCCGATCAGCTTGAACTCGTCCAAGCGCTTGAGCTCGACTTTCTCGGGCACGGGCATCTGCGCCGCGTCGCCAGCAAGCGCCCCATACTTGATCCTGCGCCCGCTCCCCTTATGAATCACTTCGCCTCGCTCTGCGTGGCACGCCGAGGGATCCACCTTCCATCGCTTGGCCGCCGCACCGATCAGCATGACCCTTGCGGTGGCGCCCGCCCGGCGCATCGGCTCCCAGAACGCCCGTATCGAGGTGGATCCGCCGGTTATCTGGTCGCCGGCAATCAATGGGTTGCCGTAACGCTTCGTGTCGGGCGGTGCATGCTCCAGGCGCACCTGACTCAAGGGGATCTCGAGCTCTTCTGCGATCAGCATCGGCATGGAGGTATACGTGCCTTGCCCCATTTCCACCTGCGGCATCGTCAGCGTTACCGATCCGTCGCTGCCGATCCGGATGAAGGCGTTGGGCTCGAAGCGGGCCGGGGCCGCCCTTGTGCCGCCGTTGAGGAACGCGGGCAGACCGAAGCCAAGTACGAATCCGCCGGAAGCAACACCAGCTTTGAGAAAAGCCCGACGCGAGACGCCCGTCGCGGGCTCGTGGTCAGGGCCTTGGGCAACAGGCCCGAGCTTGTCGAGAGTCATATCGTCAGCCCTCCTTGCCGCTCGCCGCGGGCAACTTCGCGGCGTGCTTGATGGCTTCTCGAATCCGAAGGTAGGTCCCACAACGGCAGATGTTTCCGGACATCGCATCGTCGATGGCGGAGTCGTCCGGATGAGCATTGCTCGCCAGCAGGGCCGACGCGGACATGATCTGCCCGGACTGGCAGTAGCCGCACTGCACCACCTCCAGATCCAGCCATGCCCTCTGGATCTTCCGGCCGGCGGCGGTGTTGCCGATTGCTTCGATCGTCGTGATCGCCCCGCTGCCCACGCTTTCGACGGTCGTCACGCACGAGCGGATCGGGGCTCCGTTCAGATGGACTGTGCAGGCGCCGCATAGAGCCATGCCGCAGCCGAATTTTGTGCCGGTCATGCCAAGCACATCGCGCAAAACCCACAGCAACGGCGTATCGCCGTCGACATCGACCGTATGGCGAATGCCATTGACATTGAGCGCGTAAGCCATGAGTCAACTCCTGATGGAAGGGGTCGCGGCGGTCATGCTGCCGCCCTCGCAGTTTCCAGCTGCTGCTGCCGCGGTAAATCACGGATCGGATCCGTGCGCTCATGCAACGTCCCTGTCCGCTCACGCGACGAGCCGCCCCGGCGCCCGGCCAGAACCGCTTTCATCTCGGCGACGATCGCGAGGGCAACCTCATCGGGCGTCTCGGCTCCTATGTCCAGGCCCACCGGGCCGTAGATCCGGGCCAGCTGCGCGTCGGTTGCAACGACACCACGGGCTGCAAGGTCCGCCAGCAATCGCGCCGTTCTGCGCTTCGGCCCGAGGACGCCCAGATATCGGATCGGCGTCGGCAACAGTGCCCCCAGGGCGGCAAGGTCCTGCGGGTAGTTGTGGTTCATCACGAGCGCGAGTGAATTTCCGTGGAGGCCCAGCAGATCGACCGCGGTTTGCGGCTCGGCTGCCATCAGTCGGTCGGCGTTCGGGAATCTGATCCGCGTGGCTTGACCCGGACGGGGATCGACCACGATGACCTTAGCCCCAAGCGCCTTGGCCATTGCCGCGACGGGCACCGCATCGTCCCCGCCACCGAAGATGGCGACTCGTGGTGGCGGCCCGACAATCTCGAAGCACACGGTCACACGTCCGGCGACGGTGTCGAATGTCCGCGCTGAAGATGCTCCCGCAGCGAGCACACTTCGGGCACCCTCCACCAGCAGCCACCGGAGTTGCGCATCCTTGACGCCCAGCGTGCGCGCCTCCGTGCCCGGACACCACAGCACACGACTTGGCGCAGCAATCGGGGCGTCGCGGCCGCTCGGAAAGACGGTCGCGACAACTCCGGACTGCGGGCCGCGCAGGCAGGTGGCAACAAATGCCATATAACCATCACCGGGGAGTAACCGTTCGACCAGAACCCCGACGACGCCGTTGCAGCCGAGGGAGAAGCGCTCTTCTGAATCCTCATCGTCGGTGGAGTCATACACCAGATGCTGCGGCCTCCCCGACTGCATGACCCACATGGCGTGACGGTGGACATCCCGGTCCAGGCACCCGCCGCTGATCGCACCGGTGACCTCGCCATCCTCGGTCATCAGCATGTGGGCACCGATCCGGCGGTACGTGGAACCGCGAACGCTGACCACGCTCGCCAGTGCGGCGACACGGCCAGCCCGCGACGCTGCCTCGTAGACACGAACGACATTTTCGAGTTCGTTGATCCGGGACACGCCATTCCTTTCGTTCGTTGCCCGCGGCCCCTCCATGGGCCCGATGTGCGTGGTTCTGAATCGGTCAGATGCGATATATAGATCGCATCAGACACCAAGCGTGAAGCCAGATCCATTGTTCGATGGTATCGGTTGTACTTACCCAGGACGAGAGAGGTGGGAATATGATCTGACTGATGCGGTGCCGACGCCCGTCTCAGAGCGACACCAAAGTGTGATGGACTTCCGCCGCAGACTGAAGTATCCAATCACGTCGGAGGTGATTGCGTGATTGGGCGCGTGCAAGGGGATGGATATGAAATCATCGAGCGTACATGGTCGTGAATCGAGCCTCTCGATGTCCCACGGCGCACCGATTGTGTTTGTCGTCGACGATGACATCTCGGTGCGCGAATCGCTGGAATCGCTGATTCGCTGCGTCGGTTGGCAGGTCGAGACATTCGCATCGGCTCAGGAATTCCTGAGCCGGCAACGCGCCATGTCGCCGAGTTGCCTGGTATTGGACTTCGCTCTTCCGGCCCTCAACGGCCTTGAGCTCCAGAAGCGTGTCGCGCTTGAGCGGCCGGACATGCCGATCATCTTCATCACAGGGTATGGCGACGTGCAGATGACGGTTCAGGCCATGAAGGCGGGAGCAGTCGAGTTCCTGACGAAGCCATTTAGCGACGACGTGCTGCTGGATGCGATCCGAAACGCGCACGAGCGCAGCCGCACTGCACTGGCTCGAGACGCGGAGATCAACGGGCTGCGCGCCTGTTACGCAACGCTCAGCAGTCGCGAACGGGAGGTCATGACGCTGGTGGTCTCTGGCTTGCTGAACAAACAGGTGGCCGGCGAGCTCGGCATTAGTGAGATCACGGTGAAGGCGCACCGCGGCCAGGTGATGCGAAAGATGGAGGCGGACTCTTTGGCCGACCTGGTGAAAATTGCCGCAAAACTCGGCCTCGCAGCTGCGCCAAGGAGCCGACTCTCCTTAGGACCTGCAGGGCCATCGCATGCTGCGGCGCGTCCATGAACCAATACCAAAGCATGATGGACGTTGCCCCGCAGGGTAGGGCATTCTCGTCTCATGGATCCACTCGTGTCGGTCGTCGACGACGACGAATCTATTCGCGAGTCTCTACCCGATATGCTGAAAGCCTTGGGCTTTGCGGCCGAGGCGTTCTCGTCGGCCGAAGAGTTCCTGGCATCCGATTACGTCGATCGGACGAGATGCTTGCTCCTCGACATCGGCATGCCCGGCATGTCGGGACCGGATTTGCAACAGGAGCTCCGGCTTCGCCGGCAGACGATTCCGATCGTCTTCATTACCGCCCAGGCAGACGAAACCGTCCGCCGGCGCTTGATTGAGGATGGCGCCGTCGAGTGTCTATTCAAGCCCTTCGACGAAAGGGCTTTGCTTGCAGCGGTCAATGCTGCGCTTGAAGCCAGCTAGTGGACTGTAACCGCTGAAACGGTAGTTTGATTGCGTGCATGAGCGACGCAATCAAACGCGCCGGCCGCGAGCCACACGCGCGCTCGCTGCTCCGGCGTGTACCTGCGCCGAGACTTATTGCGCCAGTTCAGGCCGGTCGACGTTGACGTGGTGTTCGGGCGCTCGCTTGCCACCGACAAAGGTATTGACCGATACCATTGGCCAATATCTTCGGCACAACTAATCGGCTGTAATCGCGCCGTAATGAACGAGTGCCCGTGTAATGGCCGCCGCAAAGGTAGCTTGTCTCGATGGTGCCGTCGGACGATCGCAGGAATGAATCCTGCCGATGCGACCGCCGATACTGAAACGCAGCGGAAGTCCGCGCTGAGCTGCAGTGACGAAGGTACAGCTGGATCCCGGGAGATTCGCATCATGCAACCAAGGCGCTCTTTCATCACGCTGGTCGCCATGCTGATGGGCGTGGCGACGCTGCTGTCAACCGGGGCGGTGCCGGTACTCGGCGCGCAGCAGGGGACGCACGCTGTCGACGACGCACGGCTCGCTCATGCGGAGCGAGATCCTGCGAACTGGCTGACATATGGGCGTACCTACAGTGAGCAACGTTACAGTCCGTTGCGGCAAATCACCGTCGACAACGTCAGCCAATTGGGACTGGCTTGGTTTGCCGATCTGGACACCAATCGTGGCCAGGAAGCGACGCCGCTCGTCATCGACGGGGTAATGTATGTTTCCACAGCCTGGAGCATGGTCAAGGCTTATGACGCCCTGACCGGCCAGCTGCTTTGGTCTTATGACCCTGAGGTGCCGCGCGAGCTCGGGGTCAACGGCTGCTGCGATGTGGTCAATCGAGGTGTCGCTGCCTGGCACGATAAGATTTTCGTCGGAACGTTCGATGGGCGGCTGGTCGCCCTCAACGCGGCAACTGGCAAGCCGGTCTGGACGACGGTCACGGTCGACAAGAGCAGGCCGTACACCATCACGCAAGCGCCACGGGTCATCAAGGGCAGAGTGCTCATCGGGCCTAGTGGCGCCGAGTACGGCGTGCGCGGGTATGTCTCCGCGTATGACGCGGAGACCGGCAAGTTGGACTGGCGCTTCTATACGGTGCCCGGTGATCCGTCGAAGCCATTCGAGAACGACGCCATGGCCAGGGCTGCCAAGACGTGGTCGGGCGAGTGGTGGAAGATTGGCGGTGGTGGGACCGTATGGGATTGCCTGTCATACGATCCGGACCTCAATCTAATTTACTTTGGGGTGGGCAACGGTGTTGAGTGGAATCGCACCCTGCGCAGCGCTGGCAAGGGCGACAACCTCTTCCTGTCCTCGATCGTTGCGGTGGACGCCGATACCGGGTCGTACGTCTGGCACTACCAGGCGACACCCGGGGACGAATGGGACTACGACGCCACCGAGCAACTCGTCCTTGCCGACCTGAAGATCGATGGCGAGACGCGCAAGGTTCTGATGCAAGCCAATAAGAATGGTTTCTTCTATGTGCTGGATCGCAAGACCGGGAAGCTGCTGTCGGCGCGCAACTTTGCGCCAGTCACCTGGGCTCGAGGCGTTGATCTCAAGACGGGTCGTCCCATCGAAAATCCGGGTATTCGCTACGATGAGACGGGGAAGCCTTCGAACCAGCTACCCGGCCCGAACGGTGCGCACGACTGGCAAGCGATCGCTTTCAATCCCGATACCGGCCTGGTCTACATCCCCACGCAGGTCTTGCCGACGACGTTCGCGCCCGACCCGCAGTACAAACCCGGACCGATTGGCTACAACCTCGGTACTGCAATTAACTTTGGAGATCAGGTGCGGGGATACCTCCTGGCCTGGGACCCTGTGCGACAAGAGGAAGTGTGGCGGGTGAACTATCGCGGGCCCTGGAACGGCGGAGTGCTCACCACTGCGGGAAATCTCGTCGTAGAAGGATCCGCCGCTGGGGAACTCGCCGTGTTCCGCGCCGACACAGGTGACAAGCTTTGGTCGATGGACGCGCAGTCTGGGATTATCGCGGCACCCGTGACGTTTGAGGTCGGCGGCCAGCAGTACATTGCGGTGCTCTCCGGTTGGGGCGGCGCCTTCCCCTTGGTAGGGGGACGCACTGCCGGCCAGTCAGGCAACCTCCGCAACGTCAGTCGAGTCTTGGTCTTCAAGCTCGGCGGAACTGGCACCCTGCCGCCGCTCGCACCGCGAACATTGATCCTGAACCCTCCGCCCGACAATGCTGACCCTGCGTCCCTCGTGCATGGGCAGGACCTGTTCGCACGACACTGCAGCGTGTGCCACGGGCAGTCGGCCATATCGGGTGGTGTCATACCGGATCTGCGCGCCTCGAGTTTCCTGGGTAGTGACTTCTGGTACGAGATCGTGCTCAACGGTGCACTGAAGGGGGCCGGCATGGCGTCGTTCAAAGCGGTTTTGGACCGTAACGACGCCACGGCAATACGCGCCTACGTCATTCATCGCTCCAACGATGATCGCGCCGCCGCGACTCGAACCCGAGCTGCACGCTAGATGCGCGGGGCGTCCGGGCGCTGTGGTGACGGATCTCGATGCCGGGCTCAGGCGTCTTGGTCTGGTTCAGCTACGGCGTTGAAGTACCGGGTGACACCGAGGGGTTTGACTGCGTTCACGTTCTTGTAGAGGAGATGCTCATGAAGCGCTTGTCGATTCGTAGTCTGATCGTCTGCTCGGGTCTGCTCGTTGCGGCCGTGGCCGTAGCCCACCAGGAAACGGCGACTGCGCCGGCGCCCCCGGCAAATCCGCTGGATGTGATCCCCGACAGTATGCCGTTCAACACTCCTTATGGCGCTCCGATTTCGTTGCAACGCGCCCAGGCTGCGATCCAGGCGGCCAAGGCCGAGGGCGAGAAGCGCGGCTGGCCGATGAACGTCGCGGTGGTCGATTCGGGCGCCAACTTGGTGGCGATGATTCGGATGGATGGAGCCCTGATCGGGTCGATCACAGTCTCCGAGCACAAGGCGCGTACGGCAGTCAAATATCGACGCCCGACCCGGGTTTTCGAGGACGCGGTGCAGTCGAATTACACATCTCTGCTGAGCCTGGATGACGTCGTCGCCTCGCGCGGCGGCATCCCCCTAGTCGAGGGCGGCAAGCTGATCGGAGCGATCGGTTGCTCGAGCGGGACTGGCTCGCAGGACGAGGTCGTGTGCACCGCGGGCGCGTCGACCATCAACAAGTAAGGTCGATGTCCCCAGCCCGACCCCATCAGGGGCCGATTTTGGCGCGTGTCCAGCTGGGCGCCGCACGCCAGCAGTCAGAGGGAATCCTCTCTGCGCAATAGCCCGGCACTGGTTTTTGAGCCCGGCGCGTCTACCGATTCGTTGATCTGCTCAGGTCAGCATAACGTCAGTCCCTTCTACAATTCAAAACTGCTTTCACGGTTGGAACAGGGGTTCGAATCCCCTTGGGGACGCCAGTTAAATCAAATGCTTATGTCAAAGCCGCTTCTGATTCGCCTTACTTGTACAAAATTTGTCCAAAAGGCCGGTCGGATAGGCCTGCGTCGCGTGCCGGAGCTGCATTCACGGTCCGCACATGTGAGCACCTAAGCTCAGGAAGTCCCGGCCGTCTTCGACCCTAGGCGTGCGCTCAGGTGGCGAGCCAGTCCGATGCCGCCGGCGCGCATGATCGCGTCGTGGTTCCAGAGGAACAGCGGGTTTCGCCAGCGGGCCGAGCAGGTTCTTCCACCATTGGGTGGTGCGCACTTGCCAGTCGTAGCGCACGGTGGCGAGGCCATCGTTTCGTTTGAGACGACAGCAGCCGACGCCCTCGAGCTCACCGTCGACCCGCCCCTCGAGCAGGCGCAAGGGCTTGAGCCGGGTCACGCGGGTGACGAAAGTCAGACGATAAGGAAGAACGTTTGCAGGTGCAACGCCGCCGGGCCCCCAGACCGCTCGGGTCACCGTGCTCGAGGGTGACGACACGCTCCACGCCTGTCCACCAGCTCGGCCACGCTTCAGCGTTCAGGATCGCGTCCCATATGGCGTCGATCGGGGCGTCGAACGGGTACAGAGTGGTGAGATGGTACTGGTTACTGTCGGCTTTGCGCATGCGGTCACCAGCGGCTCAGGGCGTGAAAAATCGCTCGGGAAACGTTACGTCGGTTTCAACGCCGACCATGTCGACGGCCTCGATCTGGCTATCTCCCACCGCAAAGCTCTCCACTCTGAGGGGAAACAAGGTGTCCTGCGCCAGCCACACCTTGTAGCGATGCACGCCGGTGCCGCGCGTCAATCAGGATGAGCCTCTCATCCAGATCGTCGCGCCACAGCTATGGGTCGCTGAAGCTACAGCGCGACACGGCGGCCCTTGTGCTCAGCCGGCGCGATCAGGCCGTGCGTGTGCTGTTCCTGTCCGACCTCGATCCGACCTTGACCTGGAGCGCGTGTGGCAGGAGTGCCTGGGCGAGTTCGGTGCGCAGGCGCAGTTCGTGCGCAGCGGACTGACGCCGCAACAGGTGCGGCGCTTCGACCTGGACCAGTTCGCCATCGCTGTGAAGCCTAGCGATTCGCGTGCACGACAGTACGTCACAGTGCACGGCGCTCTGTGCTGGGAACTCGATGCGATCGACAAAGCGCACCTGATCGCAGCCATCGACGCCGACATCGAAAGCTGGCTGGACCGCAGCGCATGGCAGGGCGTCGAGCGTGCGGTCAAGCGCCAGCGGGCGCTGCTGTAGGCCGCTACGACTACACCGTCAGCCTGCGAATCACCAGGGCGTAACGTGAGCCGTGCTTCTCGGCCCGATAGAGACGGACTGGAGGTAGTCCAGCGGGTCGCTCTCCCAGCACCGCCCTCACCTGTGAAATCATCGGGTCGCTGGCTCGCATCCCGAAGATGACGTCACTCAGGGCAGCCGGATTGAACCGGACATACGTGTGCGCACCTTCCGCCCATGGAATGCGCCACTCCTTCTCGTACTCCCACTGCTTGAACTTGTGGATCAGCGCCGAACGGATCTGCTCCTCGTCACCAGCCCAGCGATAGACCGGGTAGTCCTCCACGTATTTGACGGGGACCGCTTCCGTCAGCGCCCGCGCATCGCGCGCAACCTCGAATTGCAGGCAGAAGCCGGTGTGATCCCTCGCGTAATGGCTCCACATGAGGATGCTGCGCGGGTCGCCTGCGAAGGAGAAGACACCGAAGCTGTCCAGGTGCTTGTCCATGGTGCTCTGCATCGCACGTTGCCATTCCCCCAACGGTCGTGCCATGAACCTGCGCACTTCCTCTCGGCGACCCTTGCGATCGCTTTTGCTGAATTGACCGACCATCTTTATGAAGCGAGCGCGACGTTCGCTTGCGGTACTCTCCATCGACAACCTGGCGGTCATGTCGAACGGGTCGTTGAAATCGCGGGGTGAACTTAACCAGAAGCGACCGACCACGGCGAGGTCGCGCAGATGGTCTGCGTGCTCTGGCTTCGACAGCGGCGCGCGGTACTTGTACTGGAACCTCGGGTAACGCGGGTGCTCAGCATTGCCAGGGACCCTAGCCAGAGCCCGACGTGCTTGCCGATACGGGAGTGAAAAGAGCGTCTCGAACCTTGGATCGCGAGGCGCCAGATCATTGGGGCGAAGGGGCGCGTACCGGATGGCCTTGCCTGCGCTACTCGTCATCTGCTCCGATCTCGCGCATCCAGAATGCACACCCGGCGCCGGCACACCGGCCACACTGCGCCCGCCATCGCGCTCACACAGCAGGTGCCCGCCGTAGAACTGACCGTGGAAATGCGTGCAGATCAGGCAGCCGCGCGCTCTGGCTGGATCAACGACCTGGTACGGGGTGAAGTAGAGTATGTGCATCCAAGTTCCGAATTGGTAGCGCATTTCTATCTTGCTCCTTAGCGCCGGCTTAGGTACAATGGCTTCACTACTTCCCCGGTTGGCTTCGGCTGCCGGGTGCGGGGCGCCGAAAGGCGCCCTTGCTTTTTGTGAGCCGCGTATGGCGACACAAGTCCCCCACAGAACCATCGTCTACGTGGACGGGTTCAATCTCTATTACGGCGAGCTGAATGGCACGCCCTACAAGTGGCTGGACCTCGGTGCCCTGTTCCATAAGGTGCTGGGGCCGCAGAACCACTTGGTGCGGATCAAATACTTCACCGCCCTAGTTCAGCCGACACCGCGCGATCAGAGTGTGCACGTTCGGCAGGCTGCCTATCTGGGCGCCCTGCGAGCTCACTGTCCGCTGGTCGAGGTTCACCTCGGCCACTTCCTGCGCCATCGGGTGCGGATCGAAAACGCGAATCCGCCGCCCAATACCGTTGAGGTGTGGAAAACGGAGGAGAAGGGTTCAGACGTGAATCTCGCGCTGCATCTGCTGAACGACGCCTGGAGCGACGCTTACGACTGTGCAGTGATTGTGTCGAACGATTCTGACCTCGCGCTCTCCTTGAAGATGGTGAAGGCGCAGCACCAAAAGGTCATCGGCCTGGTCATGCCTGGTGCCCACGTCCGCAAGCGTTCGGTGCAACTGCGGCAGCACGCGGATTTCGTGAGGCCGATCCGTCCTGGGATGCTCGCATCGAGCCAACTACCAGATCCAATCCCTGGCACGACGATTCGCAAGCCGGCAGGATGGTAATCGAGGTCGGGCCGGCTACCCGGAGTGGGAGGCGATGCCCATCCGCCGCAGACAGTCCTCGCGCTCCCGCACTTAGGCTGCGGAAACGTGAACAGGTTTGCTCGGGCAAACGCGCGCACGTTTCGGCGAGCAGTGGGTGCACGAGAACGGGCTGGACACTGGACGGGCTGAACGCCGCAAGGTCCATGCTGACGCGATGTGGCTGCCGCAGCACTGGGCCACTGTGCTGAGTCAGCACAGTAGCGGCCTCGCCAGTCCAAGAGACATCCGCCAAGCCTGCCGAGATGCCGGCTATGCCCGGGCGATCGGGTAGAGCCGGCAGCTTATTGACTAGGGCTGCCGGCTGCTGGCACAGTCCGCTTTGGGGCAGCGTGCTGTAGTCTCTGAACGGCCAGGAGCCGACCTTTGACCCTGCCACCAAGTTTCCGCGTAAGCGGGCACTGCGGATAAGCTGACGGTCAGATTCGACACGCGAATAGACGCCTCGGGGGCTTGCATGGCTGAAACCGTGAAGTGGCGAGATGCCGTCAGAGTTGTGCGAGGTGAGTCGCTCGACAGCGCCATGCATGAGCCCACCTCAAGCGGGCGAGCGACCGCGTTTGACTTCTCGGGCGCAGGAGGGCGTGAAACCTGGATCGGCACTGTCACGCTCCGACCGGACGGCAACACCGGAGCACATCACCACGGTCGACATGAAGTTGCGGTCTACATCGTCAGAGGCCATAGCGAGATACGCTGGGGAGATCGGCTCGAATATGCGGCAGATGTAGGGCCAGGCGACTTCGTTTACTTTGCGCCGTACGTTCCGCATCAGGAGCGAAATCCCAGCACCAGCGAGGCTGTCGTCTTCCTTGTGGTTCGAAGCGACAACGAGCGAATCGTTGTCCCTCTCGACATTGAACCGATCGAGCGGCTAGAGACGCGGTCGTGAGTTAGGTGACGCGACGAACGTCGGCTTCGCGCGGACGGCAACTTCCGCAATGGGTCGTTCTGAGAC